>ENA-ORPF01000544-ORPF01000544.1-human-gut-metagenome-genome-assembly--contig:-NODE-544-length-37755-cov-4.254032_pt1 | contig 37755 bp, 34 predicted proteins | sample MGYA00242140_ERZ509070 | MGnify/ENA primary metagenome ERZ509070 (study PRJEB26280, sample SAMEA2338713) | human gut metagenome | biome: human gut; feature: human-associated habitat; material: faeces... | reverse complement strand
AACAATACGCAGAAGAACTTTCAAAAAGAACTAATATAAAAGCAATTTCTTTTAAAAAAATTAATCAACAAATAAATGATTATGATAATATTATTTATTTAGGTGCTTTGTATGCCGGTGGAGTATTAGGGATGTCAAAAACACTAAAAAAATTAAATAATATTTCAAACAAAAAAATTCTTATTGCAACAGTTGGTCTTTCGGACCCAACGGATGAAGTAAATAAAAATAATATAAGGAATAATATAAAAAATCAGATATCAAAAGAAGTTCTTGAAAAAGCAAAAATCTTCCATTTAAGAGGTGGAATAGATTATTCAAAATTAAACTTTGCCCATAAAACTATGATGAAATTGCTTTATAATGCAGTTAAGAATTTACCAAATGAAAAGCAAACAGCTGAAGATAGAGCAATGATAGAAACTTATAACAAAAAGGTTAATTTTATTGATTTTTCTAGTTTAGATAAGATAGCTAATGAAATACAAAAATAAAGACAAATTACAACTTATAAAGTAGATTTATTCTACTTTTTCTTTTGGATTAAAAGTATGATATAATGGAATAGATTTAAAACGAGGAAGTGATAATTATGGCAAATGAAGAAAAAGGATTTCAAAAGAATAATATTCATTGGTATCCTGGTCATATGGCTAAGACGAAGAGAGAAATTAAAGAGAAGTTAGATTTGATTGATATTGTTTATGAAGTGATTGATGCTAGAATGCCTAGGTCTTCTAAAATTGTTGATATTGATGATTTGATTAAAAATAAACCAAGAATATTAATTATGACAAAGTATGATTTGTGTGATAAAAGTGAAACAGATAAGTTTATTTCTTATTATGAGAACCTTGGTTATCAAGTTATTCCTGTCGATTTAATGAAAGGGACTAATGTTAATAAGATTGTAGATGTTAGTGAAAAGATATTAGAAGATGAAAATAAAAAGCGTAGAGAAAAGGGATTAAAGCCTCGTAATATTCGTGCTTTAATTTTAGGTATTCCAAACGTTGGTAAAAGTACTTTAATTAATCGTTTGGTTGGTAAGAAAAGTGCTGGTGTTGGTAATAAACCCGGTTTTACAAAAAGCTTGAGTTGGATTCGTATTCATAAAAATATTGATTTGTTAGATACGCCCGGTATTTTATGGCCAAAGTTGGAAGATCAGGAGGCTGCTCATATTTTAGCAAGTTTTTCTGCTATTAAAGAGGATATTTTAAATGATGATCAAATTGCTTCCTTTATTTTACATAAATTATATGAATTATATCCTAAATCATTGGAAAATAGATATGGTATTAGTGAGTTGGATGATGACTTGATTGAAGTTTACGATATGATTGCTAGTAGAAGAGGCGCTTTGAGTCGAGGTGGTGTAGCTGATTATGAGAGAGTTTCTCAAATCATTATTCAAGATTTTAAGAATGGTTATTTTGGCCCTGTTACTTTTGATCGATTAAAAGAAAAAGAATAAATTTTTATTCTTTTTTATATTTGTGGTAGAATTAAGATGGATTTGAGGTTGTATTATGACAAAAGAAGAAATATTTCAAAAATTAGATAGTTTAGATTTAGATAAAAGCAAATATATCATTATTAGTGGAGCAAGTTTAGTGTGTCAGGATATATTAGAAGAGACGGGAGATATTAATCTTTCTTGTGATAATGAATATTATTCTTCTATTTCCTGGGATGTAAAAAAAGGCTATTTTGGTACGGATATTAAATATTATGATTCTTTTGAAGTTGGTACTAATTTTTTTGATGAGCAAAGAATTGTTGAGATTCGTGGATATCGATTTGCCAACATTGTTTCTACTTATGAATTAAAAAAATTAGAGAATAAGCCTAAAGATAAAAAGTTGATTCAAAAGTTAGAACTTTTGATTTGTACAGAAGATAATTATTACTTTGAAAGAAAGTTAAGAGAAAAGGGTATTACTTTAATTGCTGGTGTTGATGAAGTTGGGCGTGGTCCATTGGTTGGTCCAGTTGTTGCAGCTTGTGTTGTTTTACCTGAGGAGTTTTCTTTAGAAGGACTTACTGATTCTAAAAAGTTAAGTGAAAAGAAAAGAGAATATTTTTATGATGAAATTATGAAGCAAGCACTTGGTGTTGGAGTGGGTATTATATCTGAGAAAAAAATAGATGAAGTTAATATTTATGAGGCAACTAAACTAGCCATGAAAGAAGCAATTAAAAATTGTGGTGTTGTTCCTGAACATATTTTGATTGATGCGATGCCTTTATCTTTAGATATTCCAACTACTTCCATTATTAAGGGTGATTTTAAGAGCATTACCATTAGCGCTGCTAGTGTAATTGCAAAAGTAACTAGAGATCGTATGTTGGATGAACTCGATAAAAAATATCCAATGTATGATTTTAAAGACAATAAAGGGTATCCAACCAAAAAACACTTGGAAGCAATCGAAAAATATGGTATTATACCTGAACACCGTAAAAGTTATGGACCTGTTCGCGATTTTTTAGAAAAACAGTTAACTTTATTTTAAATTAATATCATTTTTTAGAATAATATAATAGAGGTGATAATATGGGAATTTTTTCTGATGTTGTTGGTGATGTTAAAGCTAGTTATTATAGTGATCATGCATTTTCTTTAGGGGCTTCTCCTAACTTCTTTCGTTATAGACATCCTGATGATTGTATTCAGATGGATGATATGATTGCTAGTTCTACTTCTAAAGGGTCCTTAGATAGAAAAGTTAATGATGTTCTTCGTAGTAGAGAGTATTCTGATTTTTATGATTATAGTTTAGTTATGGGAAAATTTACTGGGGTTTATAATATATACGGTTATCAACCCTTATCTAGTGAAATTAAAAGAAGTATTGCAGGTATGACAATAGACCCAAAGAAAACACGTGCATTTTTAGATAGACAATTTGATAGTTTGGCTAAATATTTTCAAACTTTTCATCATATTCATGCCGATCGAGTACAACAAGATATTGCTAAAATGTATGAAGTTGGAATTGATGATAGTATTTATCGTAGTCCTGTTTGTCGTGATGTTGGTAAGATATTAATTGTAACAAGTTTGAGTTTTAGAAGTTTGGATTCTAAATATATTAATGATTATTTATCTCCTTTTATTGAAAATGGTGATATTGTTCGTCGATTTGACGAAGTTTGTCATATAAAACCTGATGTAAAGGTTAATAGAAGATAATTAATCGTTGACAAAAGCATAATTTGTTAGTATAAGTATATAGAGTTGAGGAGGCGTTTCATGTCAAAGAATTTAGTTATTGTCGAAAGTCCTAGTAAAAGTAAAACTATTGAAAAATATTTAGGTAAAGACTATAAAGTAGTTTCTTCTAAAGGACATATTAGAGATTTAGCAACGACTGGACCTTATGGATTAGGAGTTGATATTGAAAATGGTTTTAAACCTAATTATGTTCCTATTAAAGGTAAAGGTTCCGTTATTAAAGAATTGAAGAAAGATGTTAAAGATAGTGATATGGTTTATCTTGCAAGCGACCCTGACCGTGAGGGAGAAGCAATTGCTTGGCATTTAAAGGATGCTTTAGGTATTAAGGATGATCATTATAAACGTATTTTGTTTCATGAAATTACACATGATAAAGTGTTGGATGCTATTAAAAATCCTACAGTGATTGATGATAACTTAGTAAAAAGTCAGGAAACTCGTAGAATTTTGGATAGAATTATAGGATTTCGTCTTTCTAAATTATTACAAAGTAAGATTGGGGCTAAAAGTGCTGGTCGTGTACAGAGTGTAGCATTAAAACTTATTGTTGATCGTGAACGAGAAATTGAAGCTTTTAACCCAGAAGAGTATTGGACAATTACAGCTATTTTTCCTGATTATGAAGCAGTACTTTTTAAATATAAAACTCGCGATATTGAGTTAAAAAGTAAAGAAGAAGCAGATAAAGTATTAGATGCTTTAGGTGATATTTATACTGTTGAATCTGTAGAAACAAAAGAGAAGTCTCGTAAGAGTAAGTTTCCATTTATTACTTCAACTTTACAACAAGAAGCTTCTACTAAATTAGGATTTCCAGCTAGAAAAACTATGAGTATCGCTCAAAAATTGTATGAAGGTATTGATTTAGGTAATGAAACTGTTGGTCTTATTACTTATATGAGAACAGATTCTACGCGTTTATCTGATGATTTTATTGTACCTGCTAGAAAGTATATTGAAGAACAGTATGGTAAAAATTATGTAGGATATGTTAAACAGAGTAAAAAGAAAGAAAATGTTCAAGATGCACATGAAGCTATTCGTCCAACTAGTGTTATGCGTACTCCTGAGGTTGTAAAACCTTACTTAAAACCAGATGAATTTAAGTTATACTCTTTAATTTATAAGAGAACATTGGCTTCTTTAATGGCTGATGCTAAGGTTAATCAGACAACAATTATTTTTGATAATCATGATTATAAATTTAAGACAACAGGCCAAGTATTGTTATTTGAAGGATATTTGAAAGTGTATCGTGATTATGAATCTAGTGAAGATAAGATTTTACCTGAGATTCATGATAAACAGGAATGTGTTGCGACAGATGTTCAGAGTGAACAACATTTTACGAAACCACCTGCAAGATATACGGAAGCAAAACTTATTAAAGAATTAGAAGAATTAGGTATTGGTCGTCCTTCTACATATGCTAAAATTATTGATACTATTAAAGAACGTAATTATGTTGAGATGGAAGATAAGAAATTTAAACCTACGGAAATGGGTATTGAAACAACTGATAAATTACAAGAATTCTTTAGTGATTTAATTAATGTAGAGTATACTCGCGATATGGAAGAAGATTTGGATAAAGTTGCAGAAGGAAAAGAAGTTTGGAATGAGTTATTGGATAAATTTTATAGATTGTTTGAACCTAGAGTTAAGAATGCTTTTGCTGATATGGAGAAGAAAGCTCCAGAACAGACAGGGGAGATTTGTCCAGAATGTGGGAGTCCTTTGGTTATTCGTAAAGGTAAATATGGTGAATTTGTAGCTTGTTCTAATTATCCAACTTGTAAATATATCAAAAAAGAAAAACAAGAAGAAGTTGTTGTTATGGATTGTCCATTATGTGATGGTAAGATTGTAGAGAAAAAGACACGTAAGGGTAAGATTTTTTATGGCTGTCAAAATTATCCAAAGTGTAAGTTTGCTTCCTGGGATAAACCAGTTCCAGGTACTTGTCCAGAATGTGGTAGCTATTTAGTTGAAAAAAATGGTAAAATTAAGTGCAGTAGTTGTTCTTATGAAGAAAGTCAATCTTAGTTAGGATTGATTTTTTCTTTGTTTTGTGGTATAATGTAGCCAAATTAGAGGGGGTACTTTGTATGTCTGGTAATGCAATTCGTTATTTTTTAGTAGCTCAGGATTATGATGGAGAAAACTTTGATATTGTATCACTAAGTCCTAGTGATTATGTACAAGGTGGAGATAATCAATTGGAACGCTATCATAAATTGGAAGAGATTGATTTATTTACTACAAGATTTACTAATGAGCAACAATTAGTTCATTATTTATATCAAAATGGAAGAATTTCTAATGACCAGGTACGTTTGTTTATTGCTTTTCAACCTAAAAAAGAAAGTAGAATAAAGAGATATGAGGTCTTATATAATAGAGATAATCGAAGTGATATTAATGATTTATGTAACATGGCATTTCACGATTTAGGATATCCGCGTCAGAATTCTTTGGCTTCTGAAGCTATTATGGCTAGATTTTGTGAAACTATGCGTTATAATGATTCTTTTTATGATGTGATTGCTTGTGGTTTAACGGATATTTATGGAGATTTTTTAGACTTTTTAAAGTCAAAACACTATTATCAAGGATTAGAGGATATTAAAAGATTTAAAGGAGGTTGGGCACTTCGTTCTTATTCTTTGATGAGAAATATTGTAGCAGCATATGATCAATATCAATTATTGCAATCTATGGGTGGAAATATATTAGAAGTTGCTAGCTTGCTTGAGAAATCAAAAGATAGAAATTTATTAAAAATAAGTGATAAATTGGCTGTTCAGTTAGATCCTGATTATGATCCTAATCAATTATCTTTATTTGACTTTTTACCTGAAGCGTGGGAAGAATCTTCACCAGAAAAAATAGTGGTTGAGGAGTCAAAAAAATCTCCATCTAAACTATCTACTAAGAAATCATCTACTAAGAAACCTAAGTTTAGAGTTTCTGATATCCCAACACATTCAGAAGTTCCAATGGCTAAGAAAAGGGCATATGTTATGGATACGTTACGTAATCTTTTACCATTTTGCTTTAATATGACAGGAACTTCTTCTGCACAATTTAGATTAGATACTTTCTCTTGTCCTATTGATGAGTTGGATCAGATGCGATTAGAGCGTTATTTAGATAGTTATTCTCGTTTGCATTTTTATTTGTATAATCGTTATTCTAGTCTTTTAGAGCAGGAAAAAAGTAGACCGGATGCTTATTCTTCTGACATTAGTGAACTATCTCACGATGCTTCTATGGAACATAAAACAATTAATCATTATTTATTTGGACATGATGAGGCCTTGAATCGTGCTTATGCTTGGTGTACAATTTATAATAGATATGCTGAAGTAGATAAAAATTATGAAGAAGATGAAGCAGGCAAAGGTGGCGCTTATGTTAAAAAAAATGACAGACGAGGAAAAGATAATCGATAGTTATTTAGATTATTTAACTTACCAAAAAAATTATTCTCATTATACAATTGAAAATTATCATCAAGACATTTTAGAGTTTTTTGATTATTTACATAGGGAATGTATTGATTATAAAAGCGTAGTTTATAGTGATTTACGCTTTTTTCTAATGTATTTAAAAGATGATAAGAAAGATAAAAATTCTTCTATTGATCGTAAGCTTAGCTCTTTAAGAGGTTTTTATCAGTTTTTAGCTAATGAGGGAATCGTTTCTAATAATGTGTTTACATTACTTAGTGGACCAAAGAAAGAGAAAAAATTACCTCGTTATTTTGATTATCAAGAGTTAGAAGCTTTATTTGAAGCTTGTGATTTATCTAAAGCAACAGGTCAAAGAGATCGATTAATATTAGAAATGTTATATGCCACGGGGGTTAGAGTTGGCGAATTGGTATCGATTAAAATTTCTGATATTCATCAAAGTGAGCGAATGATTCTTATTTTAGGAAAAGGGAATAAAGAGAGGATGGTTCCTTATGGAGATTATTGTGAAGAAGTTTTACAATTATATTTGAGAGATGGTTATCTTACTTTAAATAAGAAAAATAGTTCATATTTATTTTTAAACCAACAAGGTGGTAAATTGACTGAACGTGGTGTTCGTTATTTACTGGAACAAATTATTTCTCGTACTAGTATTCAAAAACATATTTCTCCTCATATGATTAGTTTTGCGACTCATTTGTTGAATCAGGGATGTGATTTGATGACGGTACAAAAACTTTTGGGCCATGAGAGTATTAAAGCAACACAGATTTATACTCATGTCACAACAGATCGTTTGCGAAATGTTTATCAACATAGCTTTCCGAGGGCTAAAATAGATTCTAATGATAAGAAGTAGGAGTGAATATATGGAAACTGTTAATCAGGAAGTATTACATATTTTTAATAATTTATTAGCTATTCATAATGATAACTTTTTAAATGGTGTCGTTGGTGAAGAAAGGATTCATTTGTTAGAAAATCATGTTAGGGACGTTTTTCAAGGTATTTGTACTGATGAAGAGCAACTTTTTCAGCCGAATTTGTCTCAATTTCCTATGAAGATTCAAAAAGCTATTCAATTGTATGCTGGCTCAGGTTTTACTAAAGTTAATGATTTTTTACGTCAGCATCAGGGCTATGTTAAAAATACTGGAGAAAAATTGAGAGATTTAAATTTAGCTACTTTTGAAACTGAGAATTATGAATTAGATGGTGTTATTGATTCTTTGGATTTTATTATTGATAAATATAGAAGTGATAGTGATTTTGTATTTTTTCGTGGATGTAGTTTAGAACAATTTCAAAATTTAGGTATTTCTTCTTTGGAAGAATTAGAGACCTCTGTAGGAAAATCTTTTGTTGAACATTCTTTTTTATCCACTTCTAGTTCTTTAGGAGGACAATTTACAGTTGCTTCTCCTGTTGTTTTAGCAATTCATGTTCCAGCTGGTAGTCATTTTCTTCCTATGGATTCATTATTAGCATTAAAGGGAGAAAAAGAGGTTTTATTAGAGAGAGAAACAATGCTTTCTATAGGTGGAGCTGAAAAGATTGGAGACCAGTACTTTGTGTATATGAGATCTTCTTCTTTAGAAAAACAGATTGTAAATCATATTCGTGATATTCATTTAACTGATCAGGATGAGTCTTTACAACTTTCTCCTGCTTATGATGATGATTATGAAAGCAGTCTTTCTGATATGTTAGATGAGGAAGAGAATTTTGTAGATTCTTCTTTTCGAAAGTGAGATATAGAAAGTGTTGGTTCTTTAATATAAAAAATATAAGATAATATTATGAGATATTGTCTTTTTTCTTTGTTTTTCTTTTCAAATATGTTATATTTGCGATATAATATTATTAGTTTGGTAGGTGATGTTATGGAATTGGAGTTTTCTTCTCAAGAAGAATTATATCAAAGAGTTCAGCCTGCATTGAAGGCTAAACTTGCTGAATTACATCGCTTGGGATATCCTTATATTCAGGTTGTTGATATATGGAATTATTTGATAGAAACACGTTGGAAAAAGTCAAAAAATTTAACTCTTTCTGATATTGTTAATGATATTTTACATGTTGATAATCGAAAGATAGATGAGTATTTAAAGGGTACCTTAACTAAAACAAGAAGAAGTCAAGATATAGTAGAGACAATTTAGAGAGGTGGATTAGGATGAATAAAAAGAGTGAAGGTAAGGGAAAAGTTATTCGTAATGCAATTATCTTAATTCTTTTGGTAGTTGCTTTATGTTTTGCTTGTATTCCTTTATTTCAAAATCTAAAATTTGGCTTGGATTTACAGGGTGGATTTGAAATTTTATATAAAGTAGAATCTATTGATGGTTCTAAGATGAATCATGAAAAAATTATGGCTACTTATAAAACATTGAGTAAACGTATCGATAGTCTAGGTGTAACGGAGCCTGAAATTACAATTGAGGGTAATGATAAGATTCGTGTTAAATTAGCTGGTGTTACTGATCCAGAAGAGGCGCGTAAACAATTATCAACTGTTGCAACATTATCTTTTAGAGATGCTGATGATAATTTACTTATGAGTAGTGATGTTTTAAAGGCAGGAGGAGCTAAAGTTGGTCAGGATAGTTCTGGTAAACCTGCAGTTGCTTTATCTGTTAAAGATAAGGAAGAATTTTATAAAGTTACGAATCAAGTAAAAGATTATGATCAGAATTTAATCGTTATATGGTTAGATTATAATCCTGATGAAGATAGTTATGCTACAGAAGGAAGTATGTGTGGAACTGAAGAATCTAATTGTTTAAGTGCTGCAACTGTTTCTCAGGGATTTGCTAGTGATGTTATCATTCAAGGTGATTTTACAGAAGAACAAGTAGAAAATTTGGTTGATTTAATTAATAGTGGTTCTTTACCAAGTAAGCTTACTGAAATTTCTTCCCAGACTGTAGGAGCATCTTTTGGAGATAACACTTTGGAAACTACTTTCTTAGCTGGTGTTATTGGTGTTAGTTTAGTTATTATCTTTTTGATTGCTGTATATCATTTTGCAGGATTTATTTCAGCAATTTCTATGTTGATATATACATTCTTAGTATTCTTAGTTTTCTGGGTAGTCGGTGGAGTTCTAACATTACCTGGTATTGCAGCATTAATTCTTGGAATTGGTACGGCTGTCGATTCTAGTATTATTACTTTTGCTAGAATTAAAGATGAACTTTATCGAGGTAAGAGTTTACCAATGGCATATAAAGAGGGAACTAAAGAAAGTTTTAGTGCTATCTTAGATGCTAATGTTATCGTGTTATTAGTTGCTGTTATTATGTTTATTTTTGGTGAATCTAGTATTAAAGGATTTGCTACTATGCAGATTATTACAGTAGCAATCATTATGGTAACTATGGTTGGTCTTAATAGATTATTGTTGAAGTTATTTATTAAAACAAATTACTTTAATGACAAAACTAAGTTATTTATTAATGTTAAAGCAGAAAACATTCCTGATGTTTCTAAGAATGAAGAAGTTAAAGTTGTACCATTAAAGAATTTTAATTTCTTTAAATATACAAAACAATTTATAGGTTTATCTGTTGTTATTATTGTATTAGGTGTAGTAATGTTCTTTGTTAGAGGTCTTAACTTAAGTGTTGATTATCAATCTGGTAGTGATATTTCTATTGTTACTGAAGAAAAGTTAACGAAGAAAGAATTATCTAAGGATTTAGAAAAATTAGATTTAGATAAGAGAGAGATTCAAATTGATGATGATGAAACTACTATTCTTGTTAATAATGTCTTAGAAGGAGACGAAGTTGACGAGGTTACTCATTATTTTGAGGATAAGTATGAAGCAAAGACTAATATTGGAGTTGTTTCTAATATTGTTCAACAAGAACTTGTTAAGAATGCATTCCTTTCTGTATTTTTATCATTATTAGGAATTATTTTATATATTTCTATTCGCTTTAAATTTAGTTATGCGGTTGGTGGAGTTGCTTCTTTATTACATGATGTATTATTTATCTTTGCATTATTTATTGTTTTCCATTTACAAATTTCAACGATGTTTATTGCTGCTATACTAGCAATCATTGGATATTCTATTAATGATACGATTGTTACTTTTGATCGTATTCGTGAGGAATTAGGAAATATTAGTGAGAAGAAACTTACGAAAGAAGTGGTATGGAAAGTTACAAACCGTGCTATTTGTGAGACTTTTGTTAGAACGGTACATACATTCTTAGCTACTTTGATTCCAATTGTTATTTTGATTTTCTTAGGATCAAAAGAAATTTTAACTTTCAACTTAGCAATGTTATTTGGATTTATTGCTGGTGCTTATTCATCTATTTATATTGCTGCTGTTATATTTGCAGCTATTGAAGCTAGAAATATTGGAAAGCCTAAAAAGAAGAAAGTTATTTATACAGACGAATATGAAGAAAAACAAATTAAAGGTATTAACTGTTAGTTCATAGGAGGTGGTACTGTGTCTCATGCAAAAGATGAACTCACTGTTAATGATGTTTTAGAGCATGCTAAAACTTATATCAGTGATGAAGAACAATTAAAGGTTATTGAAAATGCATATTTATTTGCAAAAGAGAAGCATGCTGGTCAGTATCGTAAAACGGGTGAAGATTATATCATTCACCCTTTAAATGTCGCTATGATTTTGACGACGATTTATGCAGATTATCAAACTATTTCTGCTGGATTTTTACATGATGTATTAGAAGATTGTGATTGTACTCCAGAAGAAATGGAAGAACATTTTGGACCAGAAATTACTAAGTTGGTTCAAGGGGTTACCAAGTTAAGTAAAATTCATTTTTCTACAGAAAATGAATATTTAATTGACTACTATAAGAAAATTATTGTAGGAATGAGTGAAGATGTTCGCGTTATTATTATTAAACTTGCTGACCGTCTTCATAATATGAGAACTTTATGGGCAACTCCTCCAGATAGACAGAAAGTAAAGGCGAAGGAAGCTTTGGAAATTTTAGCTCCTATTGCTCACCATTTAGGTATTCATAAGATAAAAAGTGAGTTGGAAGATTTAGCGTTACGTTATTTAAAACCAGATGTTTTCTATGATATTGCAGAGAAGTTAAATAAGACAAAACTAGAGCGTGATCGTACGGTTGTAGAGATGCAAAAAGAAGTATCTGATTTACTTACAGAGCATCATATTAATCATGAGATTAAAGGCCGTGCTAAATGTATTTACAGTATTTATAATAAATTAAATAAAGGTAAGAAGTTTAGTGATATCTATGATTTGCTTGCTCTTCGTATTTTGGTTCATACAGAACAGGAATGTTACTTGGCTCTTGGTATTATTCATTCTAAATTTAGACCATTACCAAAACGTTTTAAAGATTATATTGCTATGCCTAAACCTAATATGTATCAATCCCTACATACAACAGTTTTTGGAATTGATGGATATTTATTTGAAATACAGATTCGTACTTATGATATGGATGAAGTTGCTGAAAATGGTATTGCGTCCCACTGGGCGTATAAGGAAAATAAAGGCTCTAATAAAGCTGCTAATCTTCAGTCAACAACCGAACAGAAACTACAATTCTTTAAATCTATTATTGATTTAAGTAAAGATAAGATGAGTAGTGAGGAATTTGTTAATAGTGTTAAAGATGAAGTATTAAATAATAATATTTATTGTTTTACTCCTAAAGGTGATGTTATTGAATTACCAAGAGGCGCAACACCAATTGATTTTGCTTATAAGATTCATACCAAAGTAGGTGAGACAACTACTGGTGCTATTGTTAATAATGCTATTGTTCCATTAAATTATGAATTGAAAGATAATGACATTGTTCGTATTATTACCAATAAAAATGCAACTCCTTCTATGGAGTGGATTAATATTGTTAAAGCTACTACGACGAGAAATAAAATTAAAAATTTTTTTAGTAAAAATGAAAAAGAAGTTTATATTGAACGTGGTAAATATACATTAGAAAAGGAACTTCGTAAGAAGAAAATTGCTATTTCGGATTTTTCTAGTGATGAAAATATGAAAGCTTTAAATGAAGAGTTTAAATTAGATAGTATGGAAGATGTTTATTTATCTATTGGAAATGGTAAAACTTCTGCTTTGGCTTTAATTAATTTCTTATATAAAGATCAACAGGATGCTCCAGCTCCTAAAAATGTTAAAGTTACATCTAAGAATATGGATGCGGATATTATTGTTAGTGGTATTGATAAAGTTAAAGTTAATCTTGCTAATTGTTGCTGTCCTGTATATGGTGATGATATTGTTGGATATATTACAAAAGGTAATGGTATTACTGTGCATAGAACCACCTGTCATAACTTGGAAATGTTAGAGACTAGAACTATTGAAGTGCAATGGAATAGTAATGTAAATAAGCGTTATTTAACGAATATTTTGATTTATAGTAATACTCATGAAAATCATATGCTAGATTTGATGCAATCTATGTCTTCTATGAATGTTAGTGTTGATGGTATTAATATGATGAGTAAAGTTGGAACTATTTTATATAGTGCAAGTATTTATGTTACTGGATTAGATCAATTAAATAAATTATTTGCAGTGTTAGAAAAGCAAAATTATATTGATCATTGTGAAAGGATGATGAGATGAGAGTCTTAGTTCAAAGAAGTGGTGAAGCTTCTGTTCAAGTGAATGATCAAATAGTTGGCAGTATTGACCAAGGACTTGTTGTCTTTGTAGGGTTTACTGATGGAGATACTATTGATAAGATTGAATACTTGGCTAGAAAAATAGTTAATCTTCGTATTTTTCCTGATGAAAATGGAGTTATGAATAAGAACTTACTTGATTATGGTGGCAAAATACTTTCTGTTTCTCAATTTACTTTATATGCTAATTGTCAAAAAGGAAATAGACCTAGTTATATGGATGCTATGAATAATCATGAGGCTATTCATTTTTATGAATTATTTAACGAAGAATTGCGTAAATATGTAGAAGTAGAGACTGGTGAATTTGGAGCAGATATGAATGTTTGCTTGACTAATATTGGTCCTACAACTATATGGTTAGAAAGGTAGATTCTTTGTTTCAGAAAAAATTAAATTATCCATTACTCAATTTTACTATATTTATGTTTTTACTATTTATTAGTATTATTAATATAAAAGCCATTATGGCTTTTTTTGTACAAATTATGTCGATTTTTTTACCTTTTTTTATAGGATTTATTGTGGCTTATGCAATAAATCCTTTTGTTGTTTATTTGAGAAAATATTTTTCTAAGAGGGTTTCTGTTCTTTTTGTTATTGGGATTATTATTTTTATTTTCACCTTTTTGGTACTACGTATTTTGCCAATGTTTTATCATCAGTTTGCTGATTTTATTTTAGCTATTTTAAAATATTTGAGTCATCTAGAAGATAAATTTCTGTTTTCTTCTGCTGTTAAGATTGTTGTTGTTCAGTTTTTAAATCATTTACTAGAGCGACTTGGAACGTTTACTTCACAATTTACTTTAGATTTTTTAGGAAATGTATTTTCTTTTTTAGGAAACATTCTTGTTGGAGTTGTTAGTTTCTTTTATTTTTTATATTATATGGATCAAATTAGAATTTTTATGAAGCGTTGGCTTTGTCATAGTCATTTTGTTATTTATACTTATCTTTTAGAATTGGATTCTACTATGGGCTTATATCTTCAGAGTGTAGGTAAGATGATGTTTGTGCAATTTATAGAATATTCTTTTTTATTTTTTATTATTGGTCATCCAGATTGGTTGGTATTAGGACTTTTTATTGGGCTTTTTACTGCTGTTCCTTATATAGGTGGATTTCTTAGTAATTTACTTGCGATGATTACTTCTTTTACAATTTCTAAAGAACTGTTTTTGGCTAGTTTGGTTATTTGTTTTGTTTTTCCTATTATAGATGAATATTTTATTTCTCCTAGAATCTATGGGAATATTAATCATATTCATCCTATACTTATTATGTTTTTGTTAAGTATTGGTGGGAGTTTAGGTGGGGTACTGGGTGTTGTTTTAGCAATTCCTATCTTTTTATTTTTTAGAACTACGTATTTGTTTTTTCAAAATAAAGTTAGAAATGGTTTAGAAACTTTTAAAGATGTATTATAATAAAAATAGTTTGGGGGAATTTTCGTGCTAGATATTAATCATGACTATAGTGATTTGATTTCTCAATTCGATGAAGCTTGTCAATTATTAAAAAAGAAGGATATTTCTTTTGAAGATAAGGTTTGTGCGTCTAATACGTTTTTTAGTTTGCTTTCTTCCTATGAAAAAATTATGCATTATGAATTTGGTGCCGAAGAAATAGAAGAAATGATATCCCCAGATATTATTGATTATTTTGATCAAAACGATTTAGAAAGATATTATCAATTTTTAAAAGATAAAAGATGGCACACTGATGTTTTCTATCATGCTTATGATGAACTTCGTTCTGAGATGGAAGAGGTTGATTTCTCATTGCTTGCTTTTATGGATGATAGTTTTGATTGTCACAAAGATAAAACATTACTATCTCAATATTTTTCTTCTTATTCTGATTTGGATGGTGTTTATCATAATCTTCTTTTATCAGGGCATATTTATCCTTTGAATGATTTTTCTCATGAAGTGGGAGGCCTTACTTGTTTTAATTTATTACGAAAATGTTGCAATGTATTCGTGAATGAGGTTAATACTTCTTTTACTGATTTATCTGGTGTTCCTCATGAACTTGGACACGGTGTTGATTTTCAAGATGGTATTTGTAACTGTTCTTCTTTAGGACAGTCACGTTTTTTATCTTTTGATTTTTTTCGAGAGGTTTTGTCAAATTATTATGAGCAACAATTTTTATTTTATTTTTTAGAAAATGGTCCATATCATGATAAGGCATATTTGTCCTTGATTCAATATTACGATAAGTATTTGAAGTTATTGCAGGAGAGCTTTTATTTATCTAGTTTACCTCACGAATCTTTAGAAGAAAAAATTAGAGATACTTTACCATTATTTATGATTGAAAAAGAGTTAGTTTATGATGGTATGTTGGATCAGTCAGAGATGACTATGGATGATCGATTGGTAGATTTTGATGTATCTGTTATGTATTCTTATGGCTTTTTACTTTCTACTTATTTATTAGAGCATCCTGAATTATTTGAGGACTTTATGAAAATAAAAAACCAACCTTTCTCAATTGAACATTTACAAGATATAGGAGTAACTACTGATTCTTTGGTAAAGAGTTTACGTAGAAGAAGTAATCGGGTTTTTTCTTTGAATAATCATTAAATTTGCATTGCTTTTTTAAAAATCTTACTATATAATAGTTATAACTTCTTTGGAAAGAGTATATTTTATGAATTATTTAGAGAGAGTATGGTTGGTGAAAATACTTTAAGAATTAAAATAGAAGACATCCAAATAGATAAGAAGCGGTTAACCTCGTTATTGGTTATAAGAGTAGAAATTAAGGTGGCACCACGGGAATCCCGTCCTTTGTAGGTTGTCACCTTTTTATTTTAGGAGGGATTAATATGATACAAAAACCAAAGGGATGCAATGATATTTATGGAAGAGAGGCAAAAATTTGGAAGTATGTAGAAAGTGTAATTGATGCAACTATGGAAAAGTATAATTACAATTATATTCGTACACCAATTTTTGAATCTACTGAGTTATTCCATAGAGGAATTGGTGAGAGTACAGATATTGTTACAAAAGAGACTTATGATTTTGTTGATCGTGGTGGAAGGAATATGACACTTCGACCTGAAGGAACAGCTGGTGTTTGTCGTAGCTATGTAGAAAATAAAATGTATGGAGATCCTAATCAACCTGTTAAAGTTTATTATAATGGTACTATGTATCGTTATGAGAGACCACAGTCAGGTCGTGACCGTGAACTTACTCAATTTGGTATGGAAGTTTTAGGTAGTGATGATCCAATGACAGATGCTGAGGTTATTTCTCTTGCTGTTAATATTTATAAAATGTTGGGATTAAAAGAAATTAAAGTTAATATTAATTCATTAGGTGATAAGGAGTCTCGTGATATTTATCGTAAGGCTTTGATTGATTATTTTAAACCACATATTGGAGAGCTTTGTGAAGATTGTCAAGAAAGACTTGAAAAGAATCCACTTCGTATTTTAGATTGTAAAGTAGATGCTGATAATGAACTTTTAAAGAATGCGCCTAAAACAATTGATTATTTAAATGAGGAAAGTCGTGAACGTTTTGAAAAAGTAAAAGATTACTTAGATATTTTACAAATTAAGTATGAAGTAAATCCTAATATTGTTCGTGGACTTGATTATTATAATCATACTGTTTTTGAAATCGAAGCTAAAGTAAAAGGTTTTGGTTCTAATAATGTACTTGGCGGTGGTGGTCGTTATAACCATTTATGTAGTGAAATTGGTGGACCTGAAACACCTTGTATTGGATTTGCTTCTGGAATTGGAAGACTCGTTATGGCTTTAGAGTTAGAAGAAGTTAAATTACCAATTGTAGAAGATGTTGATTTGTTCTTAATGTATGTAAATGATGAAGAAAAGAAGTATGCTTTATATTTGGCTCAAGAATTACGTATGGCAGGATTTATTGTGGAAACTGAATATACTGGTCGTAGTTTGAAAGGTCAATTTAAACAAGCTGATCGTTTACAGGCTAAATACTTGGCTATTTTAAATAGTGAGGATTTGGATAATAATGAAGTAAAGATTAGAGATAATAAGACAAAAGAAGAAGAAATTATTAGTTTAGATGCTTTGATTTATTATTTGGATGAGAAATTAAATACAGGTTTTTCTGAAGTGACTGAAGAAGAAATGTATTCTTGGGAAGAGCATGAAGAAGATTGTGATTGTGATGGGGACTGTGGTGAAGATTGTCATTGTGGTCATCACCATCATCATGAATAGGAGTGAAGTGTGTGAAAAGTATTAAAAATAATAGTTTGCGTCTTAATGATGTTTCACGTGAAGTTACTTTATATGGATGGGTAGCTAAGAAGCGTGATTTAGGTGGCGTTTGTTTTATTGATTTAAGAGATAGAAGTGGTATTGTTCAATTGGTTGCTCGTGAAGGAGAAGTTTATGATATTGCGAGTGGATTAAAGAGTGAATCTGTTTTAAAAGTTAATGGGGTAGTTATGGAGAGAGAAAGTAAAAACCCTAATATGGAGACAGGAGATATTGAAGTTGAACTTTCTTCTATTGAAGTACTAAATTCTAGTAAAGATTTACCATTTGAGATTACCGATGATACTACAGCTTTGGAAGATACACGATTAAAATATCGTTATTTAGATATTCGTCGTAATCCTATTAAGAAGAATTTAATTACTCGTCATAAAATTATGATGGCTGCACGTAATTTCTTAGATAAAGAAGATTTTGTTGAGGTTGAAACACCGGTTTTATGTAAATCCACTCCAGAGGGAGCTAGAGATTACTTGGTTCCTAGTCGTGTTAGTAAAGGAAAGTTTTATGCTCTTCCTCAATCTCCACAGTTGTTCAAACAACTTTTAATGGTTGGAGGAATGGAGAGATATTTTCAGATAGCAAAATGTTTTCGTGATGAAGATTTAAGAAGTGATCGTCAACCAGAATTTACTCAAATCGATATGGAAATGAGTTTTGTTGATGAAGATGATGTTATGGGATTGACAGAGAGATTACTTGCAACTATTTTTAAAGAAGTAAAGGGAATCGATATTACTTTGCCTCTTCGTCGTATGAAATATGATGATGCTATGAAGTATTATGGTTCTGATAAACCAGATTTGCGTTTTGATATGAAGATTCATGATGTTAGTTCTATTTTTTCTAAAACACAATTTAAAGTTTTTGAAAATGCATTGACTAATGACGGGGATGTTGTTTGTATTAAGGTAGAAGGAAAGAGTGGAGAGTTCTCTAGAAAGAAGATTGATGCTTTAACAGAATATATTAAAACTTATAAGGTTGGAGGACTTCCTTATGTAAAATATGAAAATGGGGAATTTACTTCTGGAATTAGTAAGTTTTTATCTGAAGAAGAACAAAGTTTGTTACTAAAAGAATTGGATTTACATGATCAAGATATTTTATTCTTTGCTGCTGATCGTAAAAATATTGTGTATACAGCTATGGGAGCTTTACGTTTGAAGTTAGGAAAAGATTTAGAATTAATTGACGAGAACAAGTATGAATTATTATGGGTAACAGAGTTTCCATCTTTTGAATGGAGTGAAGAAGAAGGCCGTTATTTAGCTTGTCATCATCCATTTACTGCTCCTCTTGAGTCTGATGTGGATAAATTACTTACGGATAAAGCTCATTGTTATTCTAGAGCTTATGATATTGTTATTAATGGATATGAAGCAGGTGGTGGATCTATTCGTATTCATGATGAAGATGTTCAAGAAAAGATGTTTCAAGCTTTGGAATTATCTGAGGAAGATATTCATGAAAAATTTGGTTTCTTTGTAGAGGCTTTAAAATATGGTACTCCACCTCATGGAGGATTGGCTTTAGGACTTGATCGTTTGACTATGTTACTTAGTGGAACAGATAATATTCGTGATGTCATTGCTTTTCCTAAGACAACTAGTGCTAGTGATTTAATGAGCGAATGTCCTAATGTTGTATCTTCTAAGCAATTAGAAGAGTTAGCTATTTCTGTTAATGAAGAAGAATTATCTTAGTATAATTCTTTTTTCTTTCATTCTTGTTTTTGGGATGTAGTTTTGGTATACTGGTTTATGAAGGATATGAGAATATGAAAGAGCCAAAAGAAAAGAAAATTAAAAAAGCAGTTAATGCTAAAGTCAGAAGTTTGCAGGCAGAAAGAGAAAAAAGAAAAAAAGAAAAATTAGCGGCAAAAAAACTTAAGATTTCTGATATTAAACATGGTGAGGGCGCTCAGGTTAATCATATGTTGCACCGTGTTAAAGCCAAGGAAAAAGAGTTAACTTTTATCTGTGTCACTCTTGTCTTAGTAATCATTTTAATTTCTTTATATTTTGTTTTTTCTTCTGTTCAAGAGCCTAAGAACTTTAATACAATTGAAGTTGGTAAGTTTTCTATTACTTATGAGGATAGGGGAAGTACCTTAGGAAATATTATTGATTTGACGAATACGTCTCCTATGTCTGATTTAGATGGTATGAGAACAGAGCCTTATATTGTAGAGATTAAAAACACGTCTGATGAAGAGCAGGCTTTACAAATTAAATTAGTAAAGGATGTTGCGATGATACAACAAGATGACTGTAGTGAGATACAAATCCCTAATCAATATATTCATTATCAAATTAATGATGGTATGGTTGAAACGTTAGATTTGGCTAAAAAATCTCCAATTATTTATTCTTCTACAATTTCTGCCCATGAAAAAGAAACTTTACATGTTCGTGTTTGGATACAGAAAACATTACCTACAGAATATCAAACATTTCATTATCATACTAAAATGGTTGTAAAAAGTATAAAGATTGCTAAATAGTTAGCAATCTTTTTTAGAAGTAAGAAAATTCATAATAATTTTATATGTTAAGTAAGGATATTCTAGATAGGAGTAATGAGTAGCATTAGGATAAATAATTAATGCAGAGTTTTTAATTTTTTGTTTTAAATATTTTCCGTCTTTTAATGGGGTGTCTTTGTCTTTTTCTCCCCAGATTATTAGTGTTTCTTGTTCTATATAAGGAATGTAATATTTTAAATCTTCTTTTATAATATTTTTGAATGTTATGTTCATTTCTTTTGGTAAGCTTTTATAGTCAGATGAGGCGAATATGGATAATAGTTTTTTCTGATATCGTTCTTTTTTTGATTTGGGAAGAATATATTTTATTAGTTTTAGTAATTTATATAGTTTTTCTTTTAGAAAGAGAACTATATTTTTTTTGTGTTTAATTCCAGCGGTATCTATTAAAATTATTTTGTCTATCTCTTCTTTATAGTATCCAGATAGGAGTGTTGCGATTCTGCCTCCAAAAGAGTGAGCAATAATTATGGGTTTTGTAATTTTTTGGTCTGTTAAAAAACCTCTAATCATATTTGTGTAATCGTATATTGTTAAATCGCGATTAGGAAAAGGACTGTTTCCGAAGCCTGGGTAGTCAAAGATATAGATGGTGAAGTATTCTTGTAATACTTGTACTAAATAGGTGAATGTTTTTCTGGTATCTCCCCAACCTGGTAGTATGATTATTTTTTTATTTCCGGTACCATATTTTTCATAATAGATCTCATAATCTTCTTTTTTATAAAACATAGGATCACCTGTTATAGTGTATTCCTAGTTTTTAAAATGGTTAGTTATGTTATCAGATGCTTTTGTATTAAAAAGCTTGTATAATATCTTTGTATTATGGTATAATATAAGTGTCAAGGAGATGCGAGACTGTTCTCATATAAAACCGACTAAAGTGACGATACGGGAGTTCCGATCAGTTATCGGTGTTGAAGACCTTCTGCTTAGCAGGTAGGGATCCTAATGATAGCGTACGAACACCCACCTGTAGAAATGCAGGTTTTATCGTTGGACAGACGCTCTTCCTTGACTTTTTGTTTGATTTTTTAAATACTTTATGATATAATAACCGCACGAGGAGGAATAGCTTATGGTAATACTTCCAATTATCAATGGTGGTAAAATTAAGCACGCTCATGTTTCTTTAAAAGATGCTTCCAAGATTAAAAATGGTGTTATTCTTGAGGGTATTGATGAAAGTGATGTTGTGATTAATCAACAATTATATACTAGATCTAGTTATGCAAAAGATAAAGAAGATAGTAGTGTTGTTAATTTTGTACGTAATAGTTCTTTAATTGTACAAAATGACTATCTTATCACGACTAGGGAAGAAACAGGTAGTGATCGTTATGATGTTTATGAAGTGAAACAACCACCTAAATTTATACATCAATCATTAGATAATTTGTATGCTAGTATTATTACAGACATGAGAAAAGAAATTCCAGATTCTCCTAAGGGTAGATATTTATCTTTTGAGAAAATAGGATTGGATGAAGTTTTTACAGATGAAAAATTAGCTCTTTTACAAAGAATTGTAAAGATGGAGCCTAATAGTGGTAGATGGCCTGTATTATTTGAGCAAGTTGGTGTTGCTGATATTCCTCGTGCTTTAGACTTTTTGAATCACTTTGATTGTACAATTGTAAGTGGAACTTCTATTCCAGAAGAGAATATTCAATCTGTTGTTAGTGCTATGGAACCTTTAAATACTCAGGATTATAGAGATTTAAAAAAATATTATCAAATGGCTCAATCTAATGCAGATATATATTCTAGAATAGCAGGTGCTTATCATACAATTTATCAACAACCATACCATTTTATTCATTCTGCTAAGCAGAAGGAAAGAGCTTTGCAAAAGGTTAAAGTTCCTGGTGAAGTAGTTAATCATGATGGAAAGGATTTTGCGAAGGCTGCTTAATATGTTTCAAAGATTAGAGTTATTAATTGGGCAAGACGGTTTACAGACTTTACGTGATAAGTCTGTTTTTGTTTTAGGTATCGGTGGTGTTGGTGGTTATGTTTGTGAAGCACTTGCCAGAAGTGGTGTTGGTAAACTTATATTAGTGGATAGTGATGTTATAGATGAGTCTAATATCAACCGACAGATTATCGCTTTACATTCTACGATTGGTCGTAAAAAAGTAGAGGTTATGAAAGAGAGAATTTTAGATATTAATCCTAATTGTAAGGTTGAAGTTTATGATACTTTTTTAGGAGAAGATTTTAGTTTGGTAGATTCTTGTCAATTTGATTTCTTTGTTGATTGTTGCGATACTGTTTCTACTAAAAAAAGAGCTATTTCCTATTGCGTAGAACAGAAAATTCCTTTTTTAACTTGTTTGGGTACAGCTAAGAAATTTAATCCTAGTTTATTAGAAATTACAGATTTATCTAAAACATATAATGATCCACTTGCTAGAATATTAAGAAAATATGTAAAAGATAATCATATTCAGGGTAAAATCCCAGTATTATTTTCTAGTGAATTACCAGCTAATATTAAAGAGCTGGGATCCACTGCTTTTGTTCCTAGTAGTGCAGGGTTATTGATTGCTAGTTACATTTTACAATTTTTTATACAAAATAAAAAGAAATAGAAAGCTATTTCTTTTTTTGTTTTAAAATTTTCTATATAGTCCAATTGCTTTTCCTAGTATTGTTACATTTTTTAATATGATTGGATCCATGGTATCATTTTCTGGTTGTAATCTAAAATATCCATTTTCTTTATAAAATGTTTTTACTGTTACTTCGTTATTATCATTCATGGCTACTACAGTGTCTCCATTATTAGCTGTGTTTTTCCTTTCTACAATTAATATGTCTCCATCATAGATTCCGACATTAATCATAGATTCACCACTAACTTTTAGTGTAAATATTTCGTTTCTGGTTGTAAATAGATTGGTTGGTAAAGCAAAATATTCATCGGGGACCTCAATTGCTTCAATAGGGTTACCAGCTGTTACTTTTCCAAGTAGGGGAACTTCTACAACGTTTTCATCTTTTTCTAAGTATTCATTTGGTACTAATACTTCAATTGTTCTATTTTTTCCATTACCCTTTGTTATATATCCTTTTTCCTCTAGTTTTGTTAGATGAAAGTGAATGGTTGCAGGGGAGTTTAGGTGTGCTTCTTCTCCAATTTCACGAACAGTTGGGGGATAACCATATTTTGCAATCCATTTTTTTATGATTTGTAAAATCATTTCTTGTTTGGTTGTCAACTTTTCCATGCGATTCCTCCTTTTTATACTATAAGTTTAGCATTATAGGTGTAAAATGTCAAACAAATGTTTTAAAAATCTATTGACACGAACAATTGTATGATATATACTGAGTGTGTAATGAAGGGAGAGATGTATATGAATATGAAAATGAAAAAAATGTTAAAAGAGGGGTTATGGTTATTTCTTCTTTATTCTTTTATTACTTTATGTTTGTTTTTAGCAACAGATAGAATTCAACGTTTAGATCAAGTAAGTGACGATTTTAGAAATACGAATAGTAGTCTTTCACTTAATTTAAGTAAGTAATGTGATTTGATTTATGATATACTACTATTAGGTGATTTAAATGAATAAAATTATTTTAGTTGACGGTAACAATTTATTATTTCGTAGCTTTTACGCTACTGCCTATCAAGGTGTAATTATGAAAAATTCGAAGGGGTTTCCTACAAATGCATTATATGGTTTTATTAATATGATGCATAAAATAGTAGAAGATGAAGCCCCTTCTTATATTATGGTGGCTTTTGATAAAGGAAAAACTTTTAGACATGATAAATATGATGAATATAAAGCTGGTAGAAGTGAGATGCCAGATGAATTGCGGTTACAGTTTCCAAAAGCAAAAGAAGTATTGGATGCTCTAGGTATTATGCATTTTGAAATTGATAATTATGAAGCAGATGATATTATCGGTACGTTGGCTTTGGAAGTAGAAAAAAGAGATGACTTTATTGCAACCATTGTCAGTAGTGATAAAGATTTATTGCAACTTGTCAGTGATAAAGTAGTTATGAAATTATTAAAACAAAGTGGTCATATTATGATGACTAAGAGTGAGTTTATTAAGACTTATCAAGTTCCTCCTATTCGTATGATTGATTTGAAAGCATTAATGGGAGATCCTAGTGATCATATTCCAGGAGTAAAGGGAATAGGAGAAAAAACTGCTATTAATTTATTATCTAAGTATGATTCTTTGGATAATCTATATGATCATTTAGATGAGATTAAAGGAAAGACAAAAGAAAAGCTTGAACAAGATAAAAAGAGTGCTTATATGAGTTATGATTTAGCAACAATTTATCGTGAAGTTCCTTTGGGTTTTACGTTGGATGATTGTAAATATACAAGAGAGAATACAGAAGCTTTTCGTAAATTATTAGAAGAGTTTGAATTTCATTCTTTATTAAAAAAATATCATTTAGAGGGTAATTTGGAACCAGAAGAAGCAAAAGAAGAAAAAAATGATGAGATTACGATTTTACCAATTGATAAATTAATTTCTAATACTTTTTCTTTTTATGTAGAGACTAGGGGTAGTGTTTATAGTAAGAGTGAAGTATTAGGAGTAGGTATTTATGATGGTATTTCTGGATATTTCTTATCTAAGGATGAATTGGTTAATCATAAAGATTTGTTTTCTGGAAAGAGTTTTAAATATACTTATGATTTAAAAAAAGATATTGTTGTTTTACATTCTTTAGGAATTGATGTTAACCAAGTTACTTTTGATACGATGATTGCTTGTTATTTACTTGATTATGTTGTTAAAGACGATATTAGTTATGTTGCTCAATCTTTTGATGTAAAACTTCCTTTATATGATGATTTATTTGGCACTGAAAAGCGTCCAAAAGAGGTTAGTGATGAGGTATTAAGAGATGTTTGTTGTCGAAAAGCAAAATTTATTTATGATACGCGTAATCAGTTATTAGAAGATTTGCAAAAAAATGAAGAGTTAGATTTATTTCAAAAGATTGAGATGCCTCTTTCTAGGGTTCTTGCAGATATGGAATTGACAGGGATTAAAGTTGATGTTTCTTATTTAGATAAGGTTGCTGATGAATTAAAAGAACAGATGGATCAACTTGAGACAGAAATTTATGAATGTGCAGGTGTTACTTTTAATATTATGTCTCCAGCTCAACTTTCTAAAGTTTTGTTTGAAACATTGGAGATTCCTTATCCTAAAAGAGTAAAGGATGGAAAATATTCTACTAGTAAGGATATTTTGGATAAAATTCGCTTTGTTCATCCAATTGTCGATAAAATATTGGAGTATCGTACTTTAGCAAAATTATATACAAATTATGCAGTGGGATTAAAATCAGAAGTTAGAGAAGATGGAAGAATTCATACTATTTTTACTCAGACGTTAACGCGTACTGGTAGACTTTCTAGTATCAGTCCAAATCTACAAAATATTCCTGCTCGTAAGGAATATTCTAAATTAATTCGTAAAGCTTTCGTTCCTGATGAAAATTCTAAATTGTTATCTAGCGATTATTCACAAGTTGAATTGCGTGTGTTTGCTCATATGTCAGGGGCTGAGAATTTAATTCAAGCTTTTAAAGATGGTAAAGATATTCATACTAAGACAGCTTCTGATATTTATCATGTTCCAATGGAAGAAGTTACAAAGGATATGAGGCGTACGGCTAAAGCGGTTAATTTTGGAATCTTGTATGGGATTAGTAGTTTTGGCCTTAGTGAAGATTTAGGTATTGATATTGGTACTGCTAAGAAGTTTATTGATAATTATTTACAGACATTTCCTGGTATACAGGAATATATGGAAGAAGAAAAGAAAAAGGCTTATGAACTTGGATATGTTACTACTTTAATGCATAGACGTAGAGTGATTCCAGAGCTTAAGAATAAAAATTATATGATTCGTAGTAGTGGAGAAAGAATGGCTCTTAATACACCTATTCAGGGAACTGCTGCAGATATTTTGAAAAAAGCAATGGTTGAAATTTATGATGAATTTGAAAAGAGAGGATTAAAAAGTAAGATGTTAATTCAAGTTCACGATGAATTGGTTTTCAATGTATTAGATTCTGAATTAGAAGAGGTTAGTGAAGTGGTTCGTGATATTATGGAACATACAATAGAACTTAAGGTTCCATTAAAAGTAGATATTGAATACGGAAATAATTGGTATGAAGCAAAATAGAAAGTAGGTGTTGTATGCCAGAAAAACCAGAAGTTGTTACAGTTGCTAATACATTAAAGAGACAGATTCTTGGTAAGACGATAACTGGTTGCCAAGTTTTTTGGGATAATATTATTGCTTATCCTGCTGTCTCTTTGTTTCAAGAGCAAATAGTTGGTCAAAAAATTTTAGATATTACAACACGTGGGAAATGGTTGGTATTTGAACTTGATCGCGATTTGTTATTGATTCATTTACGAATGGAAGGCAAGTTTTTCTTTCGGAAATTGGATGATGTTAAAAATAAACATGAACATGTTTTCTTTACCTTGGATGATGAAGTTAGCTTTCGCTTTCATGATGTTAGAAAGTTTGGGAAAATGTATTTATTAGATAAGAAAGATGCTTATTCTAAAAAGCCTTTATGTGATTTAGGACTTGAATACCAAGATAGTTGTTTAACTAGTGATTATTTGTATCAAAAAATTCATTCTAAAAAGTTACCAATGAAAACTTTATTGTTAGATCAAAGTATTATTGCTGGTATTGGAAATATTTATGATGATGAAATTTTGTTTTTAAGTCATATTTCTCCACTTCGTAAAGGAAATAAAATTACTAAGAAGGAATGTGATACCTTAATTGAGAATACTCGTAAAGTTTTAGATGAAGCTATTCAAATGGGAGGTACTACTATTAAAAGTTTTACTTCTAGTGAAGGGGTTCATGGACTTTTTCAGAATAAATTGGCTATTCATGGTAAGAATGGCAATTGCCCTGTTTGTCAAAATGAAATTCAAAAAATTAAAGTAGGTGGAAGAGGAACTTATTATTGTCCTCATTGTCAAAAATAAGTATTTTGTGAATACTTATTTTTTGCTTTTAAAAACGTCTAAAAAAGTAAAAAAATGTGTGTACAAAAGTTTTCTTTTGTTGTATAATTGTATCGTTTGGAAGGAGTAGTGAATTATGAAAAAGACAAAAATAATTTGTAGTATCGGTCCTTCTTCAAATCAACCTGATGTTATGGAGAAAATGGTTTTAGCAGGTATGAACGTTGCTAGAGTTAATTTTACTCATGCTACTATTGAAGAAAGAGATCAAGCGTGTTCAACTGTTCGTGAAGTTAGAAAACGTACTGGAAAAAATGTTGCTTTGTTATGGGATACAAAGGGACCTGAATTTCGTAGTGGAATGTTAGAAAATGATTCTATTCAATTGGTTGACGGTAAAACTATTCGCATTGTTAAGGAAACTGTTCTTGGTAATGAGGAAAGATTTAGTGTTAATCATCCGGAAGCTTTGGATAGTTTAGAAGTTGGATCTGTCATTTTACTTGAGAATGCTAAGATGAAACTTGAAGTTATCAGTAAAGAAGATGATGGAGTTACTTGTAAAATTGTTGCTGGTGGAATTCTTGGAAATCGTAAGAGTATGAGTGTTCCAGGCGTTCATTTAAATATTCCTTATGTTAGTGATGCTGATAGAGCTGATTTAGATTATGCTTGTACTCATGGTGGAGAATTTTTAGCTATTTCTTTTGTTAATTGCAAAGAAGATGTTTTAGCTATTAAGGAAATCTTAAAAGAGCATGATCGTTTAGATTTAAAAATTATTTGTAAGATTGAAAGCGAATTAGGAATTAAGAATTTGGAATCTATTCTAGAAGTTTCTGATGGGGCAATGGTTGCACGTGGAGATTTAGGAACTGAAGTTCCAAGTGAAAAATTACCTATTATTCAAAAGGATATTGTTAAAACCTGTCGTCGTATGGGCAAGATTTGTGTTGTTGCTACAGAAATGCTTGAAACAATGATGGAAAATACTCGTCCTAAGAGAGCTGAAACTAGTGATATTGCTAATGCTGTTTTAGATGGAACAGATGCAGTTATGTTAAGTGGTGAAACTACAGTTGGTAAACATCCAGTTGAAACTGTTGCAGCTATGGCTAAGATTTGTGAAGTTACAGAACAATATGCTCATTTTAATTATATCGATGAAAATAAGAAGACAGATTCTGTACCATATGCTATTGCTCAGAGTGTAGTAGAAGCTGCTAATTGGTTAGATGCTAAGTTAATTTGTGCTGCTACTATTAGTGGTCATACAGCTGAGATGATTAGTAATCTTAAGCCTAATGCTCCTATTTTGGCACTTTGTCCGGATGATAAAGCCGCTCGTCGTATGGTATTAAACTGGGGTGTAGAAGCAACTCATTTACCTATTTGTAATTCAACAGATGAGATTTTAACGGAAAGTGTTAAGAAGGCGAAAGAATTTATGCATCTTGAAAAGGGAGATATTGTTATTTTAACTGGTAGTTTCCCTAATACTGGTGTATCTCGTCCAACTAATTTGATGAAAATTGAAGAGATTGACTAAAAGATATCTTATGATATCTTTTTGTTTTAGGAGATATGTATGAAAACTGAAATTATAAAGACGGAACAAGGTTATCGAATTGGTAAGTTTTTAGAAGATGTTTATAGTATTTCTAATGATGGTGAACATGGAAGAAGGCTCTCTTTTTATCATGCTGTTTATGTGCCAAGAGAAAGGGATATATTTTATACTAAAAATGTCTTTTTACCTAGCGAGTTGATGAGAAAATATGATGGGATGGAAATATCTAGTATTCCAATTGAAGTAGAGGTACGAAGAGGGTTAGAATATTGTGGAATTTCTTCTTTAGAAAAATTAGAAGCTATGAAACCTAGTATTTTATATTTTTTAGATAAAGAAGGAGCTAATTTGTCTTTTCCTCAAAAAGTTTATCAGCATTTACAGAGAAAAAAAACAAGATAGTTATTTGCTATCTTGTTTTTTTAGTAATTTATCATATTGATCATACAACTTTTGTACATTGTTTTCTAATAAGTAATAGTGTAAGATATAGGGGATAAATAGACAAACTAAAATAATAAATACTAATAATATTCCTATATTTTGTAAAAATATTCCGAATAAGAAGAATAAGATTGCTACAATTCCAACAAAAACTGTTACAATTAAATGAATTAGTCTTTCGTGTTGAAATTGCTCAATTTGAATTAAATGGTATTCTAATCTTTCTTTTGCTACTTTTTCTTTTTTATTGATTAAGTTGTCTGTTTCTTTTACATAATTTAATATTCTTTCTTTCATATTATCGCCTCATCTTAATCATAACACATTATGAAAAAAATTAGACATTTTCGTCTAATTTTTCAGATAGATTTTCATTTTCAAATTCTTTTTCGTCTTCCATCAATAATTCATGAATCTCTTCTTCTTTTGTATCTACAAATACTTCTTCAATACGATCTACACGACATTTTTCTGCTTTAATAATGGAATCTACTTTATCAATAGCATCTTCTAATATATCGTTTACTACAACATAGTTGTATTTTGTTACTTCATTTATTTCTTTATATGCTTGATGAAAACGTTCTAGTATTTTTTCTTTGGAGTCTGTCCCACGCTTTTTTAGACGCTTTACCATAGTTTTTAAAGATGGGGGTAGGATAAAGATAAATATTGCTTCGGGTACTAATTTTTTGATGTTGGCAGCACCTTCAATTTCTATTTCTAGAAGGACATCTTTTCCTTGATTTAGTTTTTCTTTTATTGTTCCTCTAGGGGTACCATAATAATTTCCTGCATAGTATGTATATTCTAGAAAGTGATTTTCTTTGATTAGTTGTTCAAATTCTTCTTTTGAAACAAAATTATAAGTTACTCCTGGAGTGTCATTACTTCTAGGTTTTCTACTGGTTGTAGAAACAGATAACCAAATGTTATCATTTCTTTCTAATAAACCAGCAATAATACTTCCTTTTCCACATCCGCTTGGTGCGGAGATTACAATTAATTGACCTGTCTTTTTTTGCTTAATCATCTTCATCTTCCTTTCTGTAAAGATTACATTGATATTCCTTTTTAAATTCTTCTTCTTGGTTTTTATATGGTAAAGTATATATCTTTGTTGTATTTAATTCAAGGGTTAACATAGAATCTTGGTTTCTAGATATTTTACTGATAATAGGTAATGTCATCTCTTTTTTTATTTGGTTTAAATAATTTTTACCATTTTTATTAAAACCTAATAGACGAATATAAGTGATTTTTTTATGCTTTTTATGTTCTTCTTTTGTATAATTGCAAAGTATTTGTAGTAAAGCTCTAGATATTTTACTGTATGTTTCGTTTTTAGATTTTGCCTTTTGAATTAGTTCTTCATAATTTTTGGAAGAGGTAATATATTTTTTTAATTTACTTGCTAGTTCTTGGTCTACTAAGTGATATTGCTCTAGGTTAGCATCTGTTAGAATTTTATATTTTAAATAAGTATAATAATCTTTTTTTTGATGAATGATATTATTTTGTAATACTTTGTATGTATTTTTGGGAATTGCTGTTTTTATTTTTTCTAAATCATTTATATTTTCACGTATAGAAGTAGCGCTACTTATCGTTCCAGTTATTGTTTTATCATGATAGTCATTGGTTCTTTTTATAGTTTCTGGTTTAATATTATAATTATTTTTTAAAATTGTTTTGATATATGTAATTCCTAAAATATCGTTAGGAGTATTAATTACTTTTCCTGTTAAATCTTTTAAAGTTAGGGATAGAGCAGTGGGGTAGTTATAACCGAATTTAGAATAAATTTTTACGAGTTTATCAAAATCTTCATTTTCGAGTTCAGCTTTGGCGATTTCTGTTATATCTTCTATATTATTGGATTCACTTCCAAATATTAATTTGTCTACTTTTAAGTTTTCTAATAAAGTGATACCGGCATAACTATAATAGTCCGCACTTTGTGTTGTGAAAACATATGGTATTTCTACTACTAGGTCTGCACCATTTTTGATTGCTAAAGCTGCTCGGGTCCATTTATCTATGATAGCAGGCTCTCCTCGTTGGGTAAAATTACCGCTCATTGCTATTACAATAGTAGCATCTTTATATTTTTTCTTTATTTCTTGAATTTGGTATAAATGTCCGTTATGAAATGGATTATATTCTGCAATAATTCCAACACTTGCCATGGTATCCCTCTTTTCTTGTTAACATATTTTAACATAGATTTTTCTAAATGACAATTTGTCTTGATATTATTTACTTATTTTACAATCTGCGTTATAATTTTCTTATCATTATGGATATGTCTATTATATTTTTTTCATATTTGGAATAAAATTTAGTGATTTAGGAGTGATTCGATGAGGGTTATAGTAGCAGCTGGAGGTACTGGTGGTCATATTTATCCTGCGTTAGCGATTATTGAACGAATCAAAAAAGAAGATAAAAATAGTAAAATTTTATATGTTGGAACAACAGATCGTATGGAGAAAGATATTGTTCCAGCTAGAGGAATTGACTTTGTAGGAGTAGAAATAAAAGGTTTAAATCGAAAGAATGTTTTTTCGAATTTTTCTGTCATGAAGAAGTTTTTGAAGGCTATTAAACGTTCTAAAGAAATTATTAAAGAATTTGAACCGGATATTGTTATTGGAGTAGGGGGATATATTACAGCACCTGTTTTATATGCTGCTCATAAGTTACATGTTAAGACTATGATTCATGAACAAAATTCTATTCCGGGGCTTTCTAATAAATTTTTGGCTAAATTTGTAGATACTATTTGTGTTTCTTTGCCAGGTAGTATTCAATATTTCCCAAAGGAAAAAACTGTATATACGGGAAATCCTAGAAGTGAGGAAATTTTGATGATTGATAAGGTTTCTAAAAGTAAATATGGATTTTCTTCTTATAAAAAATTAGTTCTTATTGTTATGGGGTCTTTGGGCTCTACTACGATGACTCAGAAGTTAAAAAAAGCTATTGGTAAGTTTAGAGGAAAAAATTATCAAGTATTAGTTATTACGGGAAAAGCCTATTATGATGAATATAAAGAGTTAGATATTCCAGATAATGTCAAATTACTTCCTTATACGGAAGAGTTAATTCAGATTATGAAAGATACAGATTTAATGGTTTCACGTGCTGGAGCTTCTACCATTTCTGAGATTACTGGAATTGGATTACCTTCTATTTTAGTACCTTCTCCTTATGTTACTCATAATCATCAATATTTAAATGCAAAAGAATTGGAAGATGCTGGTGCTTGTACCATATTAGAAGAAAAAGATTTTTCGGGTGATGCTTTATGTCAAAAGATTGATTCTATTCTTTCAGATAAACATGTTTATTTGTCTATGAAAAAGGCTAGTCAGTCTTTTGGCATTAAGGATTCACTTACAAAGATATATCAGGAGATTTTGAAGTTAGTTGGTGAATAAAATGAATCAGATAATAAAGCAATTAGAAAGTTTGAATATTGGAAAAGTAGAGGCAGATGTCTCTTTGGATAGATATACGACTTATCGTGTTGGTGGTATTTGTGATGCTATGGTTTATCCAAAAGATATTTCTGCTTTAAGAAAATTACTTCATTTTTTACAGGATAATCATATTCAGTTTAAAGTGATTGGTAATGGTTCTAATTTATTGTTCAGTAGTAAACGATATAATGGGGTTATTATTCGTTTAGAAGAGTTAAATGATTTAGAATTTTTAACGCCTACTAAGATTCGTGTGGGTGCGGGATATTCACTTGTTAAACTTTCTATGCAGGTTGCAAAAAGGGGACTTGCTGGTTTGGAATTTGCTTCTGGTATTCCTGGTACTGTTGGTGGCGCTGTATACATGAATGCAGGTGCTTATAAGAGTGACATGGGATATGTAGTGCAAGATGTTACGGTATTAACGCCAGATTTAAGAATTATTAAATTAGAAAATAAAGAGATGAATTTTCATTATCGTAGTTCGTTTTTACAGTCTCATCCAGGATATATTTGTTTGGAAGTTGTTTTACGCTTGGATAAGGGAAATAAAAATGCTTTAGAGGAAGTTATTCGCGATCGTCGTAAAAGAAGAATGGAATCTCAACCTTTAGAGTATCCTTCTGCAGGCTCTGTTTTTCGTAATCCCGAAGGAATGTTTGCTGGTCAGATGATTGAACAGCTAGGACTTAAAGGTTATTCTATTGGAGGTGCTAAAGTTAGTGAGAAACATGCTAATTTTATAGTAAATTATGATCATGCAACTAGTGAAGATATTAAACAATTAATTGAATATGTTAGAGAAAAAGTCAGGGAAGAGTATCAGGTTGAGTTAAAAGTAGAACAAGAATTTGTTAATTGGGAGTAATGCTCGTGGCTAAAAAGATAGTTAAAAAACGTAAAATAAAATTATTGCCTTTTCTTATAGTGCTTCTTTTGATTGGGGGACTATCTTTTGGTGTGTATTATTACTTGCAATTACCAATTTATAATTTGATTGTTAAAAATACAACTTATTTAAATGATGATTATATTTTAGAATTGGCTGGTGTTAAAAATTATCCTAGTTTTTGGTTGTCTTCTACTCATGAAATGGAAAAGAAGTTAGAGGAATCTCCTTACATTTCAGATGTTCAAATTCATAGAAAGTTTTTTCATGTGTTAGAATTAGATATCAATGAAAATAAGCCTTTATTTATTAATAATACAAATCAAACTGTAGTTTTTTCTGATAAGGAAGAAGTTGCGTTGAGTGATGAAATTGATTTGTTTCGTATACCAAGACTTATCAATTATGTACCAGATAATAAATACAAATCTTTTATTCAGGGGATGGCTCATATAAAAAAAGATATTTTAGGTAAGATTTCGGATATCGAATATAAACCTAATGATTATGATAAAGATCGCTTCTTATTGTATATGGATGATGGAAATATGGTTTATTTGACTTTGACTAAGTTTGATATGATTAATTATTATAATGATGTATTAAGTCAATTGGAAAATAAAAAGGGAATTTTATATTTGGATAGTGGTAATCATTTTCAGATTATGGAGTAGAATATGAAAAAAGTATTAAGTTGCAGTAAGTATTTATTTTTGTTTTTATTCTTTTTTGTTTCTTTAGTTGTTTTCTTTAATATTCAAAGAGGAGATACTTATGTTAATTTTGGATTTAGTTATGCTATTAGTAGGGGAGAAATACCTTATTTAGACTTTAACTTGGTTATTCCTCCTTTAGCTCCTTATTTATATTCTATATTTTTATTTTTTTCTAAATCTATTTTAGTTTTTTATTTGGAACAAGCTTTATTACTAACTATTCTTTTTTATTTTTTATTTACTATGTATGGAAAAAAGACTTGGTTGTATCTCATTTTATTGTGTATTTCTTTTCCTATTTCTATGTCTTCTGTTTTATTTCCTGGTTATAATTTTCTATTGTTATTTTTTTTGGTTATTCTTTTTTATTGTGAAAAACAACAGAAGTCAGATATTTTAGTAGGTGTTTTATTAGGATGTTGTTTTTTAACAAAGCAAACAGTAGGAGGATTGCTGTTGTTGGCATCTATTTATTATTTGTTTGTCGATTATAAAAAATTTTTTGTAAGAATCTTGGGTTTTTGTATACCAGTTATCTGTGCTTTGATATTATTCTTCATCCAAGGAAATTTAGTACAATTTTTTGATTTATGCTTTTTAGGATTATTTGATTTTGGTCATGATAATTTTTCTTATGAAAGTTTTTATGTTGTTTTATTTGTAATTTCTATGATTTTTTTGGTGATTCGTATTATAAAGAAGCCTAAAGATATTAAGAATTATTATGTATTACTTTTTTCTAGTTGTGTATATCCAATTATAGATTATTATCATGTCTCTTTGTTTTTAGCTGTATTTTTATTATTACTACTTGAAGATATTAATATAAAAAGAGATATTGCATTACATTGTATTATTTTTTCACTAGCTCTTAGTTTTATTTGGCTTGGGGTTGAAAAACTTAGTATCCATCATATGATTTTTGTTAATTATACAAATTTTCCTTATAGTATTGTTTCTTATAGTTATGATGAGAGATTTCAAAAGTTAGAAAATTATGTTAAAAAATTGGATTCTTCAGTTGTGTTTTTCTTACGAGGAAGTGAAAACTATTTTTATAAGATAAAAAATAATTTAGATATTACGTATTTTGATCTTCCTAATTATGGCAATTATGGATATGATGGTATTCATAAAATGATTAAGATGATTCAACAAGAGAAGGAAAGTTATTTTGTTATAGACAGAGAAGCTTATCAAAGTAAAAGTTCTGCACAACAATATATGAAAGAAGCAGTAAAATATATTATTAACCATGGTAAATTGGTAAAGAAATTTGATTTTTATGAAATCTATTATTTAGAAGGAGAATAATTATGAAGAATGTTGTACGTTATGTTTTTGTATTTTTGTTTGCTTTAGGTATCTTAGTCTTTTTTAGTTCTATTAATACGTATGATGCTATATGGAATTATGGATTTAGTTATGCACTTTCTAAATTTCAAACTCCTTTTGTTGAGATTAATATGATTACACCTGGTTTTTATCCTATGATTATGTCTTTAGGAATGTTTCTTTGTCATAATAATTTAGTATTTTTAATAGAGCAAGCATTATTTTTTACATTTGCTTTTTATTTATTGTATCAATTGTTTCAAAAAAAAGCGTGGATGTTTTTATTTTTTATGTGTTTCCCTAGTTTCTTAGTCTTTACACCAACTTATAATTTCTTCTTACTTGTTTTGGTAATATTATTGGTTTATTTAGAACAAAGAAAAAAGAGTGATTTATGGATTGGTGTTGTTTTAGGGATAGCTGTTTTAACGAAACAGACAGTTGGTATTTTTTTATTACTTCCTAGTATTGTTATTTGTTTTAAAGACTTAAAAAGGTTAGGAAAAAGAGTTTTAGGTTTTTGTATTCCTTGTTTTATTTATCTTTTCTTTTTACTTATTACCCATAGTTTTTCTGCTTTCTTTGATTTGTGCGTTTTAGGTCTTTTTGATTTTGCTTCTAATAATACAGAAGTTGTTACTGGTTATTTTGTATTAGCTATTTTACTTTTTATCATTAGTATTCTATATGTTATTAAAAATCCGAAAGATATATTAGGTTATTATGTCTTAGCGTTTTTCTCTGTTATGATTCCTATTTTTTCTTATTATCATTTCTATGTTTATTTGGTGGCAGTATCACTTTTACTTATGAATAAGTTGCCAATTTCTACAAATTATATCCGAAATTTGTCTCTTCTATTATGTTTTATGGTTGTGGTATTTAATATTTTTTTACAATTTGGAGGAGAAAAGCATTCTTTTTTAGGAATTCATAACTTTAATTTTTTGTATACTGCGGAAGATTCTAGAGATTCTTTTTTGGTATTAGATCAGTTATATTCTAAATATCAAAAGAAGGGGAATGTAGAAATCTTATCTAGTGAAAATCCTTGGATTAAAATAAAAAGAGAAGAGAAGCTAAACTATTTTGCAGTTTATTTATCTGGAAATTTTGGATATCATGGAACGGAAAAAATGATTCAAAAAGTAAAAGATTTAGGAGATTGTTATTATATATTGGATCAAGCTGAATATAGACGTGCCAAAAAAAATAATGAACAATTTGAAATTGATACTACTCGATATATTCAAAAATATAGTAGGGTGGTAGAAAAGAAAAATCAATATGTAGTTTATGAGTATCGAGGTGAGTAATATGCTAAAAAGAGTTGATGTTCGGCCAATCATCCTATTTTTATTTTTATTTATCCTATTTTTAGTTTGGAATTTATTTCTTGTTCCTTTGAATTTGGATGAAGTATGGAATTATGGATTTGCTCATAATATTTATTCTGGTCTTGTTCCTTATAAAGATTTTAATATGATTTTAACGCCTTTTTATCCATTTTTAATGTCTCTTGGCTTTCATTTGTTTGGTTCTAATATGTTGGTATTTCATATAGAACAAGCCATTATTTTAACTATTTTATGTTTTATGTTATTCTATTTGTTAAAAGAAAAAGCTTGGTTTATTATTTTGTTTTTCTTTTTTCCATTGCCTTTTTCTTTTCCAAGTTATAATTTATTTTTATTTTTCTTATTTGTTTTACTTATTATTTTAGAAAAGAAAAATGCTAATGATTATCTTATTGGTTTTGTTTTAGGACTTAGTATTTTGACCAAACAGTCTGTTGGCTTTTGTTTATTTTTAGTTAGTTTTTATTATGTAAAAGATTTTAAGAAGTTTTTAAAAAGAATTATTGGGATGCTTGTACCTGTTGGTATATTTGGTATTTATTTGATCTTTTCTGACAGTTGGAAAGAATTTTTAGATTTATGTATTTTTGGCCTTTTTGATTTTTCTAAAAATAGTAATGGAATTAATTTATATTTTTTTCTTTTCGCTTTTATGGTTATATTTACTATGTATAAGATTTTTAAAGATAGAAAAAATATTTATTTATA
>ENA-ORPF01000534-ORPF01000534.1-human-gut-metagenome-genome-assembly--contig:-NODE-534-length-38258-cov-7.726200_pt1 | contig 38258 bp, 30 predicted proteins | sample MGYA00242140_ERZ509070 | MGnify/ENA primary metagenome ERZ509070 (study PRJEB26280, sample SAMEA2338713) | human gut metagenome | biome: human gut; feature: human-associated habitat; material: faeces... | reverse complement strand
TGCCCTTCGGGCAATTAAAATCTTTTCTAAAGATTTTAATTGGAGTTCAGTATAAGAATGCTCTGGAAAAATGGCAAAGGCTGACAGTGAGGGAATGGTTACCCGCTTTCAGCCGGATTGGCCGTTTCGGAGACTTTGCAACCCTGGGAGGTAGGACTATGAACAGCACAAAACAAAAGCGGCAGCCAGTCCGCCATAAACTGAAGTTTACCAATGAAGACCTGTGGGGCTATATTTTCATCGCTGCCGCCATGATTATTTTCTGCGTCTTCACGCTGTATCCCGTGTTCAGCGCGATCTACACCAGCTTTTTCAATTACAAGCCCTTCGGCTCGGAATTTATCGGCCTGCAAAACTATATTGACACCCTGAAATATTCCAAGTTCAACCTGTTCTACAAGGCCGCGCGGAACACGCTGGTTTATACCGCGGTGGTCGTGCCCTTGTCATTGCTGATGTCCTTCTGCATCTCTGTGATGATCCTGCCCTTCCACAAGAAGGTGCAGTCCGTTTTCAAGGCAATGTATTATCTGCCCGGCATTGCATCCGGCGTCGCGCTGTCCGTGGTGTGGCTGTGGCTGTACGATTCTTCTCCGGACGGCATATTCAACCGGCTGCTGGGTGCGCTCGGCATTCCGGCGCAGAACTGGCTGTCCTCTACCAGAACTTCGATGCTTTCTCTGATCATCATGGCGCTGCTTTCCAGCCACGGTGTTCGGATTATTACCTATATTGCCGCGCTGATCGGCATTGACAACAGCTATTTTGAGGCCGCCGAGCTGGACGGCGCCACTTTCTTCCAGAAAGTGCGCTATATCGTCTGGCCGCTGGTGAAGCCCACGACTCTGTTCCTGCTGGTCACAGGCGTTATCGGTTCTTTCCAGGTGTTCATGAACGCCTACATGATGACCGGCGGCGGCCCGGACAACGCCACCACCATGATCGGCCTGCTGATCTATAACAACGCCTTTGTGTACGGCAAGTACGGTCTTGCCTGTGCCCAGGCCATCCTGCTGGCTATCGCCATCGCCATCATGTCCCTGTTCCAGTTCCGGCTCATGGGCGTGGACGTTGAGTATTAAGGAGGAGGATTATGGCTACTACCGGTTTGTATTCCCAGCACCTGAACAACAGGAAGGTGCTTCACCTCCGCAATACGATCATCGCCATCGTTCTGATCATTCTGGCGGCGGCGACGCTGTTCCCCATCTGCTACATGATTCTCTCGTCCTTCGGCCCCAACGTGTCCACGGCGGGCAATATGCGCACGATCCTGCCTTCCCGGTTTACGCTGGAATCCTTTGACGCGTTCTTCCATTTCAGCGATTATTCCCTGCGGTGGATTCTCAACAGCGTGGTTGTGGCGACGGGGGCGGTCATCGGCAACGTGATTTTTGCCTCCATGGCGGGCTATGCTTTCGCCAAGATCCGGTTCAAGGGCAGCAAGATCCTGTTCGGCCTGATTCTGGTGGCTATGATGATTCCCTATCAGGTGACCCAGGTTCCGCTGTACATCCTGATGGTGCAGAAATTCTCTATGACCAACACCTATGCGGCCATGATTCTGCCCGGCCTGTGCACGGCCTACAACATTTTCCTGTGCAAGCAGTTCTTCTCCGGCCTGCCCACGCCGCTGATCGAGAGCGCCAAGATTGAGGGCTGCAATCAGTTCCAGATCTTTGTCAAAATTGTCCTGCCCCTGGCCAAAACCGTGCTGGCGGTCATGGCGATCAACACCTTCATGGCCAGCTGGAACGACTTCTTCTGGCCGTTCCTGGTGACCAACGACCCGGCCATGTACACCATTCAGGTGGGCCTGAAGCAGTTCAAGTTTGCTAACGAAACGCTGTTCGCCCCGATGATGGCCGGTGCCACCATCTCCGCGCTGCCCATGTTCATTCTGTTCTTTGCGCTGCAAAAGTACTTTATGGAAGGCGTCACCATCGGTGCCGTCAAGGGCTGATTAGACTGTCAAAAAGGCCAACGGCCTTTTTGACAAGGGACTTGCAGTCTGCTGCGCGCACTCCTTGGCCGCCTGCGGGAGGCTTTCCTCTGCGAGGCTTTTTTGACACGTCGCGCAGCCCCCGCTTTCTCGGTGGGGGCTGCTGTCATACTGAGGTGACTTTATCATGATTCGATCTTACACACCTGACGACGAAAGCGCCATGCTTTCTCTGTGGAACACGGCGGGAGCCGTCATGGGCTATGCGCCTGTGCCGCTGGAGGATTTCCACTGTCTGCTGACCCGGCATCCGAACTTTTCCCCGGCGTACACCTTCGTCCTGGAGGAAAAGGGGACGCTTTTGGGCTTTGTCAACGGCTGCACCGGTGCGGGCATCCCCAAGGGAGATATCCGGGGATATTTAAGCTGCCTGATCTTAGCGGCGGAGGCAGATTCCGACGAAAATACGGCACTGCTTCTCTCTGCACTGGAAAACGCCTTCCGGAAGGCGGGAAAGACCTATTGCGCTGTCGCATTTTTCAATCCTATCCGCCTGCCATGGATTCTCCCCGGCACACCGGGGCACCAGCACAACAACGCCCCCGGCGTGGCGACGGATCTTCCGCTGCATGACCGGATGCTGTCCCTGGGCTACCGGGAAAGCACCCGGGAATGCGCCATGTACCGGAATCTGGCAGATTATGAAACCCCGGCATGGGTGGAGGAAAAGGCCGCGAAGATGGGCGGGGAGGGCTACCACGTAGAGCGCTATGACCCCAGGCGGCACGTTGGCCTGGAGGAAATGGTGGCGGCGCTGGACAACACCATGTGGTTGGAGGAGATTCCGGCAGCCGGCAAAAGCGGCATGGATTTGCTGGTCGGCCTGAAGGGCAATGTCTGCGCCGGATTCACCGGGCCTGTGTACCCGGAAAAAACGGGGCGGGGCTATTTTGCCGGCCTGGGGGTTGCGCCGCAGTTTGAGGGGCACGGCCTGGGTACGCTGCTGTTTTACCGCCTTCTGGAGCGGGAAAAGCAGGCAGGAGCAAAGTATATGTCACTGTTTACCGGGGAAGACAACCATGCCAGGTTTATTTATCTCAACGCCGGTTTCCGGGTTGTCCGGACATTCGGCGTCATGCTGAAGGAGCTGTAGGACTATGAAGACACAGACTGTACTTGCCATCGGCGCCCACATTGGGGATGCCGAGCTGACCGCCGGGGCGCTGCTGGCGTCCTGCGCCGTTCACGGCGGCAAGGCCGTGACTCTGGCGCTGACCGCCGGGGAAAAGGGCGCTCCCGCCGGGGCGGATATTGCCGAATACCGCCGGGGAAAAATCGCGGAGGCAGAGGCCTTTGCCAAAGAGCTGGGGGGCGAAGCCTACGTCTTGGATTACGAAGACGGCTTGCTGCCGGACAATGACGAGGTTCGCTTTGCCGTCTGCGACATCATCCGCAAGGTCAAGCCTGATATCATCGTCACCCACCACGAAAACAGTATGCACAAGGATCACATTGTCTGCCACAGAATCGTGGTGGACGCCTGGTTCTATGCCGCCATTGAGGGGTTCCAGCGGGAGCTGCCGAAGCATTTTGCCAAAAAGCTTTACTTTGCGGAAAACTGGGAGGATGCCCCCGGCTTTGAGCCATACGTCTATGTGGACGTGAGCGACGGATATGCCCTGTGGGAAAAGGCCATCGATCACCACTGGTTTGCGGTGCATTCCACCAGCTTTCCCTATAAGGAATACTATTCCCACTTAAAGCGTCTGCGGGGCATCCAGGGGCGGAAAGGCTACTGCGAGTGCTTCATGATTCCCAAAGAGCAGTATAAGCTGGTGCAGACATTGGAGAATCTCTGAAAATATGGAAATGAGACGAATGCTCGGGCAGAAGCTGGTATTCGGATTTCACGGGAAAACGCTGCCTGAGGAATTTAAGAATCTGCTCCGGGAATACAAGATCGGCAACGTGATCCTGTTCCTGCGCAACGTGGAAAGCGCGGAGCAGCTTCGCGCGCTCTGCGCCGAGATTCAATCGCTGGTTCTGGAAGAGACGGGCTACCCTGCCTTTATCATCATCGACCAGGAGGGCGGCATGGTGACGAGGCTCCCCCAGGACGCCGTAAACGTCCCTGGCGCCATGTCACTGGCGGCTACCGCAGACCCGGAAAATGCCCGCCTGGCTTCGGAGATCACCATCCGGCAGCTGCGGGGGCTGGGCGCCAACTTCAACATGGCGCCGGTGCTGGATGTCAACAGCAATCCAGCCAATCCGGTGATCGGCGTGCGCAGCTTCGGCGACGAAGCGGAGCGCGTGGCGTCCCTGGGCTGTGCCGCCATCGCACCCTATGCCGGAAGCGGGGTGCTGTGCTGCGCCAAGCATTTCCCCGGCCACGGCGATACGGCGGTGGACAGCCATCTGGGGCTTCCCCGGGTGGATAAAACGGAGGAGGCGCTGGAACAGCTGGAGCTGATCCCCTTCCGCCGCGCCATCGAAGCCGGGGTACCGGCTATCATGATGAGCCATGTGCTGTTCCCGAATATTGAGCCGGAGCAGGTTCCCTGCACCATGTCCCGGCGGATGGTCACCGGGCTTCTGAAGCAGAAGCTGGGCTTCCGGGGGCTGATTCTCACGGACTGCATGGAAATGGGCGCCATCCGGGATTATTACGGAACGCCGGAGGGCGTGGTCGCGTCCATCAAGGCCGGTGTGGATTTGGCGGAGATATCCAGTGCCTTTGATCTGGAGCTGGCCGCCGCAAAGGCCGTCAACGAAGCGGCGGAGCGGGGAGAATTTGACGTGGAAGAGATCCGCGCTTCCGTAGAGAAAATCCTTTGCTATAAGAAAATGCTTGCGGCTCAGGTGGAGCCGGGTCTTTGCAACCAGCCGGAAGACCGCCGCGCTGCGGAAAGCATGGCGCGCCAGGCGATCAGCCAGATTTCCGGAACGCCCTTCCGGGCGGATGAAAACACCTTCTTCTGCGGCTGCGCCGACTATCGCGCCTCCGGCGTGGCCAATGCGGACGGGAGCGCCGTGACCTTCCCGGAGTACATGGCAAACGCTTTCGGCGCGGAGGGCTTCGTCACCGGAAAAGACCCGGACGAAGAAGAAATTCGTGCGGCGCTCCGGCAGGCGGAGAACTGTGAAAAAATCATCCTGGGCACCTGCAACGGCCATTTGTTCCGGGGACAGCTCGCTTTGGCGGAAGCCCTGGCAGAGACAGGGAAGCCCATGGCTGTGGCTGCATTGCGCAACCCGTACGATCTATCCCGGCTCCCCGAAACCGTCTGGAAGCTGGCCGCCTATGATTATGCCGTTCCCGCCTTCCGGGCGCTGGAGGACATCTTCCGCGGCGGCAAAGCCACGGGCGTCTGTCCTGTGAAACTGTTGTAAACATCCGGCAGGGTGAGGGGAAACTACATAGTATGTGCAAGAGCAGCTGACGGAAGTTGGCTGCTCTTTTCCTGAGGTCAGCGGGCAGCGTGTTCCGTCCCAAATCCGGCGATTACCCGGAAAAAAGCTGGATTTGTCTGCGGCATATCTTGACTTTTTGGTTGGACGTTGCTACGATATAAGCGACACAAAGGGGGGGCTGCCATGGGGCGGCTTTTCAAAAAGCTGCCGGTTAGCTTAGCCTAACTCATGGCGGAATAAGCGCGGGAGGGATGAAATTTGAAGATTCTGGAGCATGGGCAGACGCAGGAGAAAACGCTGCTGTTTCTGCCCTGTACGGCGGAGCCGGTATGGGCGTTCACAGCTACTGTCGAGCTGCTTTCCCAGAAGTGGCACGTTTTTAAGGTGGTTTACGACGGCCATCAGCCGGAGTATCCCGGCGACTTTACCTCCGTGGAGCAGACGGCGGACGAGATCACGGCGTATCTGAAAGAACGGGGCGTCAGCCGCCTGGACGCGGCCTACGGATGCTCTTTGGGCGGGGCGTGCCTGACCCGGATGCTGGCGCTGGTCATCATCGAGGGGCTGACCATGTACTTAGGGCCTATCTGAAAACCGTCAACATGCCCAAACAGCGGGTCTTTTCCGCCTGCTGTGCACCATTTTCCCTTGTAATACACAAAGTATTCCTGCGGAAAAATGGCTTCAGCAGGCGAAAAATCCCTCGCTGTTGGTCATATTCCCGGTTTTCAGATAGACCCTAAGCGAAGCGGATGTAAAGCGCATTTTTGACGTGATCGCCGGGCGGTTCCCCAAAGCCACCGTGTTTGTCGAGACCATGAACCCTATGGTCGTTAAGCGCTTCAAGGAAAAATCCATCGAGGGAAGCCACGCGAAATTCACCTGGGGCGTCAAAAACGGCGTAGCTCTGGCCGCGCTGCTGCCGGACTTCCGGCTGGCTGCGGAACACGGTCTGACCGAGGGCATGGCGGTGTTTGTCCCGATTTATAAGGTGCTGGACAAGCTGGCCGTCGTGCGGAATATCTCCAACAAGATTATTGTGATGGAAAAACGTTAAGGAGGCGGAAAAATGTCCTTTTTTGAGAATACCCGCAAGCCGGTTGGCTTCGGCGGGGAGATCATGGTTGCCATGATGAATCTGGGTCATCGGGCGTTGGCTCGCTGGGGGATGAAGTTCCTGACGCTTCCCGCGGATGGAAAAGTTCTGGACTGCGGCTGCGGCGGCGGTGCGAACGTCAAAAAGCTTCTGAAAAAATGCCCGCAGGGCGTCGTGAAGGGCATCGATTACTCCCCCGTCAGCGTTGCGAAGGCGCGGGAGCTGAACGAGCAGGCCGTTAACGACGGCCGCTGCGTGATATGGCAGGGGAGCGTAGAGCAGATCATTTTCGCCAAGGACTGGTTCGACGCGGTCACCGCCTTTGAAACGGTGTACTTCTGGCCGAACCTGCACCGGTGCTTCCGGGAGGTTTACCGGGTACTAAAGCCCGGCGGCACGTTCCTGATCTGCAACGAGTGCAGCGGCGACACGGACAAGGACGACAAGTGGACGCGAAAAATTGAAGGCATGACCATTTACAAGGACGTCCAGCTGAAAGCACTGCTGGAGCAGGCGGGATTCCGGGACATTCAGATTCATAAAAATAACAGGGGATGGCTGTGCGTGACGGCAATAAAGCCCGCCGGGAACGGAGAATGAGCGGTGAAATACTTTGAATTTGGCCGGGAAAGGAAAGCAGAATGAAAGACAACGAATTACAATTTAACCGCAGTTGCCATGTGCTGTACTCCAAACCGTGCAAAAAGGAAATTCAGAAAAAGATCGCCCTGCACTATCCCGAAACGGAGCGGGAAGCCGTCTGGGAGCAGGTGCAGCGGCAATATGCGGACTATCTTGCCGGCTGGCGCACCGACCTTGGCGGCAGGAAAAATTTCCACAACGGCGCGGGCGGCAACTATGACTGCGTGGCGCTGATGGCTTATTACGTGGTCTGCAAGGAGGTCACGAGCCTTGCCGAGATCGAAGAAATGGAGGGGAATCTGTTCCTGCCGACCTTCCGCATTCTCTCCAAGTTTGTGGACTGCAACAAGCCGCTGTTCAGAAAGCTTATGCACAAGTCCTTCCGGAACGCCAAAAAACATAGAATGCGTGCTGATGGCAACCGGGATTGCAGAGCATATCCATAGCACGCGCAGTCTGCCCAAGGTGCTTTCGGTTGATAGAGGATCACGTTCCTTTTTGATTCAGAAGCCAGGCTGTCATGTCCCGCAAGGTCTCCTCCACGGGGCGCGGCTGATATGCAAAGCATTCCGACGCTGCGGCATGGCTGAAGCAGCCGTTTGAGGCAAGGACGGCAACGGAATAAGGGGTGAAAAACAGCGGCTTTCGTTCCTTCGTGCTTCGACGTTCATAGTATGGAGCCGCCAGCTTTGCAAGCCCCAGCGGCAGGCAGATGGGGCGATACTTCAGCTTTGCAGTCTTTCCCACGAGCCGAAGCATCTTGCGAATGGTGACATAGTGGCCGGACAAAATGTATCCTTTGCCGGGCTCTCCGTTTTCGGAACAGGCAAGAATGCCTTTTGCCACATCTCGCACATCCACGAAGTCATATCCGCCGCAAACGGCAAAGGGCAGCTTTCTGGAAAGAAACGATTTCGCCATTGAGGTGAAGCTCCCTCCCTGTATATCGCCCGGCCCGATGATACCGGAGGGGAAGACAATGCTGGCATTCAGCCCGCGCTCTGCCGCATTGAAGACAAGCTCTGTTGCGGTTGCCTTGCTCTTGGCGTAATCTCCGTCCACAAGCCCCGGGGAGAATTCGCAATCCTCCGTAATGGTGCAGCCCTTTGGCTTTTCCGGTATGGCATGGACGGAACTAACATAGACCATTTTGCCCACATTACGCTCCATACATTGCCGGAGAACGCTCCATGTCCCACCTACATTGACCTGATAGAGCTTCGAACCGGGTCTGGAGGCGACGGAGACGATACCGGCGCAGTGAATCACACAGGTACGGCTGTCCGCATCCGCGAAGAAGTCTGTCAGTGAGTTTTCCGCACACACATCACCGATGACGGTATGGACTTCTTTGGGGAGCAAATTGATATAGGGGTCATCATGCAGCACAAGCGCATACACTCGTGTGCCGCGGCGTAGCAGCGCTTCTACAACAGCTCTGCCAAGGAAGCCGGTGGCACCTGTAATAAGATATTTATCATACATTAAAAAAGCCTCCTCAAATAAGCATACAAGTGTTGATTATCTTTCACATGTACAGTATACTTGAGGGGAAAGGCAGAAGCAATCAGCACTTGCCATACGACCGAAAGAAAAACAACACTTTCTGTCAAAGCGTTGCTTTTCTTTGTAAACTTTTTTTGGAGGAGCTCTATATGGAGAAGATGGATGCAAGGAAACGCTATACGCAAATGGTGCTCAAGCAGTCTTTTCTGAAGCTGCTGAAGGAAAAACCTGTAAACAGAATTACGGTGAAGGAGGTTTGCGCGCTGGCGCAGCTTAACCGTGCCACCTTCTATGCCCATTACAGCGATTGCTTTGCCCTGATGGAGAGCATTGAGAATGAACTCATCGATACATTTGAGAAATCCCTTCGCTATGTCAATTCGTTTGATGTGACGGCGCTGATCGAAGCCATCTACGATATGGTCGATCAGAATCAAACGGCGTGCCGCGTCCTGATTTTGGGGAATACAAACTCAACGGTCCTCATGCGGATGATTGCCCTGGCCAAGGCGGACAGCATTGCTTACTGGCGGAAAGAACTGCCCGGAGCCAGTGAGACAGAGCTGGAAATGATGTATACCCATCTGTCAAACGGTTTGATGCATGTCGTCGTGGAGGGCTATGACAAGTACAGCAAAGAGGAAATGGTCCGTTTTGTCAACCGGGTAGTAAAAGCCAGTCTTTCGCTGTTCCAATCGCCCCAAAGACCTCTTGCTTAACATAGGCCTTATGCTTGCGTGGTATAATAAGCTTTGCAAAACGGTCGATGGTCAAAGGAAAGGATGGAGAAAATCAGTCATATTTTATGCAAAATGAGCATAAGAAAACCCCGGAAAACGCGGATTTTCCGGGGTTTTTGAGCTTTTGAGCTGTGAATTTGCGTCCGATCAGCGCTTGGAGTTTTTGCATTGGTGTTTCATGGTGTTTTACATCGTGAATAACGCTCATATCGTGGGATATTGTGAGGGTGTAATCGCATATCGTTTGATATTTTTCATGGTGTCGCATAAGATGTTGCACCAAAGTTGCACCAAACTCACACCATGTTTATAGAGCAATTTTAATATTTATCAATTCATCTATCTGCTGGTAAATAGATGAATTGATTTGCTGAATCTTCCTATATTTGTTAGCTATCTCTTGCTGAGCTTCTAAATCAAAACTACCATCCTCTTTTATTGGTATTGAAATTTTCACTCGCTCGATTGTTCCGCCTGGTAATTTAGTAAATTCATTTTGCCCATCGTGTCCCATTCTTCCTTTTATCTTGCTTCTGAGGATTGGTTCAACGGTGAATCTTATATAATCTAAATCTATGTTTTCAACAAGCGGTACAAGGATAACTCTATCGGCATTTATTGAAAATTTTCCTTCTTTTTTTGTAATTCGTCCTGCAATACCATTTACCGATATTGTTAGGAAACTGCCGTCATAATCAAAAAAGTTTGCATATGCCAACGGCTCATTGTTGTTTGCCGAATAAATAGGATATTCACCCCTATTGTTAAAACAAAAAGTTTTAGTATATTTACTATTACCTCTTTTCGGCGTGAATAATGAGGTTAAATCTTTTTCAACATGGTTATACTTGGATGCAAAGTTTTCTGAGATTAAAGAATCTTGAAGTATTCGCTTATATTGATGTAATTTTCCACGTTGTAATTCTAACGTCTCATATCTTTCTGCTATTGCTTTTTGTTCATCATAGTCATAGGAGCCATCTTCCTTTACAGGAAAAGGTATTAAAGGGTTCGCTCTTTTCACCATGTTTGTCTTAACTCTCATATTTCCATTTCCGATAGCCAATGAACGGAAATCGAGAACTTGCTGCACATATGGTAAATACACACCTTCAACGTTTTCTCTTAACGACAATATACCACAGTGGTCAGTACATGAAAATTTGCCTACTCTGTGAAAAAGTACTCCAGCATATCCATCTGTCGACCATGTTAAATACTCACCATCATAATCATATGTATTGATTGTGGCGAACAACCCATCATTTTCGGTTTTTGATGAATACACTGGATATTCACCCTTATTTCTATTGGCATAGCTTTGTGTATATTTAGGCAAGCCTCGTCCAACAATAAAAATATCATTTAATGGTTTTTTGATAAATCTTATATCAGACATTCCAAATCACCTCTATATTCTTCCATCGCTTCGATTACGTTATCAATAAAGGTTTGTAATTCGGGAATGGTCATAATATTGACTTCTTTCTTAAATCCAAGCTCAATTTTTTCCTCATCTGACCAAAAATTATCAATTATCCAAGAGGTATCAACAGCATCATAGAATTTCTGAATGTCGATAAGCTTGCATTTTTTGTCAATATACGGTTTTCCTTCTTCATCGTAGGAAATTGCTTTGAATTTACTACGGTCAGGGGTAGATTTAAACAAATTGTATTGATTAACGGCTTCTTCCAAATGATTTTCTTCGGTATCAAACCTATAAACATCCAATGTTTCGCCGATTGAATTACAAATATAGGTGAATACATATAGGTGAATACAGGTGCTACTTGTTTTTGTGTATTACCTAAATCATCCGTATATTTCTTCTTGATTGCCAATATGTATGTTTTTTTCGGTGTTCCGAAGAAAGTATTTATAGGCAAACTAATGATGCCTTCAATAGTACATCTGTCCAAAATATATTCTCTAAGTTTCTTATTTGCCAAATTTGACAGTATGCCGTCAGGAATTACTATTAAAGCCGTTCCGTCTTCAGCTAAGGATTTTACAATCCATTCCATGAATAGTGCTTCAAGTCCCAATCCCCCACATTTATACAATCCAGTTGCTGTGGCGAGTGCTTTCATATCACCGCTACCATTAACAACATACGGGGGATTCGTAAGAATGAGGTTGTACTTGTTCTCTTCGAGACTTTCCAGCGTACCCAAATTCGTTTTCTTTAATGTGAAGGTATCGTTAAATAACTTAGCAATTTCCTTTGTATGTTTGTTATCGGGGTTCTCTGTTATAAGTTTTGACAAGTATATAAGCATATTGGCTTTCGCAAGAATAATAGTTCTGTCTGAATTGTCCTCAGAATACTTGTCAAAGCCATATAATTCTATTTTTCGTTCTAATTTGTCCCCATTGAATTTATATAAGTTTTCTGTATTAGAAGAAATTGCTTCAAGTAAAAATTTTCCCACACCGCAAGCTGGGTCGCAAATCTTCATTCCCTCTTTAATCTCTACCATTCGGTTCATCTGCTCGACAACCTTAAGAGGAGTGAAGAACTGTCCCATCTTTTTCTTGTCTTTTTCATTCTTTAAGAAGCACTCGAACAGTTTGGACTTAAAATCTTTATTGATGTTCAGGAATTTTCCGTTTTTCTGCTCATATTTTTTGAATTCGTCAATAATATTCCTAAATGTCTTACCATCTCCATTGACTACATACTCGCCATCCTTATTCTTGATTGCATGGAACACATCACCATTTACAACGGTGGTGCCGTCCACCCCCTCAGGAAATAGAGATTTAATTTTTTCTCGCGGACCTGTTGTACCCAAATAGAAATCCAGTACATATTCATCTGAATTACCTTCATCTTCATATTTCTTGCACAGAGAATCGAAAGAGTAATCGCCTGTAAGAACCCCCAAATCACTCAAATACTTAAAAATGAAAAGCTCAACAAAAGTATAAAGACATGTTTCGGGAGAAGAGTTTTTGGCAATCCATATTTTTTGATGAACAGCCGTTGCTAAATCAGTTGGGTCTAAATAGACAACCTTTTTTAACTGGTTGTTTGTAGCAGAAATAGAAAGACGAATATATTTTATTAACTTTTCGAGTTGCCTCTTGTTTTCATTAGGCTTAAAGACCACTCTAAGTTCAGTGCCATCTTCTGATATAATTCTCTCGCCAGTGAGCGTATTTATCCAATAAGTGTCAACTGTATCTGTAACTACAAAAATAGGCGCATTTACAGCTTTGGCAACATCAATCTCTTGGTCGATAGCAGACTGAATATCATCAGCTGTAGAAAGCTTTCCTATATCTTTGTTCTCTATGTACACAACGATATCTTTTTCGTCATCCGTCACAATAGCATCTGGCTTTTTATTTTGAAATTTTCTTGTCTTACTTGAAATAAGATTGTTTTGCTGTAATTGCTTAATGGTAGTTTCTCCCAATGAATAGTAATTAAATCCGCCAATTCTGTCAGGATGATTTATATAATCATTTTTATTTATCTGTTCCGCCATAATTACGCCCTCATTCTTTCTCTGAGACCATCAATCTCAGCTTGATTATTTGTAAGATACTCGACAATATCTTTGGGTAGCTCATGCCGCCCATCAGCCGCCTTACTGTAAAAATCATTCTTCTCATCGTCAGTTAGGCGTAAAAGCTCAACAATGCGGTCTTGCATATCGGGAGTGGGTGGCTTAACTCGTCCGTTGAACACATCGAACAGATATGTTTTAGATACGCCCAAATCCGAAGCAAATTTCGCTTGTGAATAGTCATGGTCTTTAATAAGTTTTACGAAATATGCGCCGAAACTTCCCTCTGCGTATTCTTTTTTTGCCACTCAATCACCTCCGAAAAGTACATTAGCAAGCTAACTACTTTACTATTTTATCATAAAAAAAGAGAAAAAGCAATAGAACGACACAAATATTTACAATTTGTGCCGTTCTAGTGCTTAAATGAGATCTTTTTCAATGCTTTCAGCCATCTTAGCCTTATACTCCTTAAAGATACGAGTATAAATGTCAGAGGTAATAGCCGTATTACAATGCCCAAGGTGCTCGGAAATAGCCTTAATGTCAAATCCGTTATTTATCATCAAACTGGCATTACTGTGTCTCAACGCATGAACGCTAAGTGCTGGCAAGTCATTTTCAACAAGGATTTTCTTCAACTGCTTGTTGGTAAAGCTCCTATCATTTCATATCGTGTGATACTGCTTTATAGAAAGTTGCACCAAATTTGCACCAAAACATAATTTTAGGCATAGAGAAAACCCCGAAACCGTAGTAGTTTCGGGGTTTTTGAGCTTTTGAGCTGTGAATTTGCGTCCGATCAGCGCTTGGAGAACTGAGGTGCGCGACGAGCGGCCTTCAGACCGTACTTCTTGCGCTCACTTGACAGAAACCCTTGTATTTGCAACGACTTGCGGGTTTGACGAATGAAATTTGTCGTCGATTTTGTCTTTTAAGGTGTGCGTATGGTGCCTGCGGGGGATAGTTATGTGGTAGGATCGGACGGGAAAACCTCATTGATCTGCTTTGCAGACTCTGTCCGTTTTTCTGCGCTCTTGGCCTGTGCGTAGATTTTGAGGGTAACATCGGGATTCTTGTGCCCGGCATAATCCATTACCGTGCGAACATCGACCCCACTATAAATCAGGTTTGTGATATAGGTCTTTCGAAGCATGTGTGTTTTAACCGGGAAGTCAATGATATAGCGTACATTGGGATTGTGGGCAGCAGTCTGGCCTGCTTCCCGATTGACGGAATGAGACTTCTTTCCATGCTGTTTATAGCGGATATATTCGTCCGGTCCAACGCTGCGTCGCTTTATCTTTCGCCACATATTCCGGAACTGAGTCTCACTCAAGGGAAGTCCACTGCTATTACAAATAACAAAATCAGAGGCAATGCTCTTTTTGATTTCTTTCAAATGATTGAAAAGGGGCACTGGAATAGGTATATTACGGTGGCCAGCTGCGGTCTTGGTCACATTGGAAATCTCCGGACGATTGTGGCAGAAAATACATGTACGCGTAACCTCGATCTGCGGAGTGTCCGCATTGAGATCAACGCAGTCCCATTGGAGTGCCAGAGATTCCTCGCGCCGCAGTCCGGCATAAAGTCCCAGCCTAACGAACGTTTCTAAAGGATAGATATCTTTGACCGCAGCGAGTAGCGTGGAAACTCGCGCATCCGTCAAGTATTCCTCCCCTGTATCCTCTTTTTCGTGCCTTACGCGTTTAAAGGTATGCTTTGTCGTCGGGTCAACCTGGATCAAATCACAGGTAAGAGCATCGGCAAAAATCTGCTTGATTAGCATAGAAGCCTTGCGATAAACGGACGCGGACTGCGCCTCTGCTACAGCCATAGCCGCTTTTATATCTTCGCCGGTGATGTCAATCAAGCGCTTATTACCAAGTACGGGGATGAAATGTGTGCGGATGATTTGCTCGTAATTATTATAGGTATTCCGTTTGAGATCCTTGGACTTATCGGAGAGCCACTCCGTCGCACGTTCGCTGAAGGTTGGGAATTCCTTAATTTTGCGACGAAGGCGAATCTCGGCCTCCCGCTTTTTTACTTTCTCGTCGCGCTCCGCAATTGTCCGGCCATAAACAGTGATATACTTACCACGTTCATCGCGAATGCTTTTATAATAGTATTCAATCCCGTTTCGGATTACTGTCTTCTCTTTCCTTCGAGGCATTAATTACGCCCCCTCTTTCCGTTGCCACCGCGAAAGCTGGGATGAAAATCCGCTCTGCCGCGATCCACGTTATCAACCCGCTGCTCAATAAATTTCCTCAAGTCCTCCTCGCGATAACGGACGTTTCCCTTACGCCGGTATTGGACAGCAGGAAGTTCCCCCGCTGCACGAAGGCGGTCAAGATTCGAAACTGAGATCCCTAAGTATTTCGCCGAGTCCCGGCGGTCGAGTAAAATGCAATTCATGGTAACTCCTTTTCTAATTGATTTTTCCGAGAAACCATGATAAAATAACCTTGCACTGGTACTTGATGGTTTCTCGCTGTCTTGTATCCTGCACCTCCCGCCGGCAAGCGGGAGGTGCTTTTTTATTGGCCGTGGCCTTTCTTTCAACCTTCCTGCTTCGTCAATGGTGGCATCTCCACAGGCGTAAATTCCGAGACGGCCTTCCCGTACCTCTTGCTTAAGGCTCTGATGGCTATCAGCCACTTCCTGTTTCGTAGATAGCAGCATCTCCGCAGGCGTAAATTTCGAATGAGCCGTTCCGTATTTTGCCGTCATTTCAGAAAAATAACTTGAAGACTATCTGTCTTCTCCTCTAAAATAACACAGGTGGCGATAAAAGTCAATATATAGATGTAAAAAAATAAATCATAACGCTCAAAATGTTAATACAATCATTTCTGCCAAACGTCATTTCGCTTATCTTACGTTGACTTTTTTTCGTTCTTGTGGTACTATTAATCAAACAAATTTGGAGGTTTGTATATGGGCAAAGATGCAAAGCTGTCAAAAGAATTAGAAAAATTTGAAGATGACTATAACTTTATGGTAGAGGCCACTGGAGACCAGAACAATTTTCCCAAAGATGCTCAGTTAGTAAAAGATGTAATTAATTTGTTCCTACAACAAAATCCGAGAGTCTCGCAGGTAGATATTGCAACCGAGTTCGAACTATCTTCCAGCCTATTCTCTCGTTTTCTGAGGACTGACAACGTGAAATCAAAACCAGAATGGAATAGAGTTGCGTATATACTTGGATTGAATATTGATTTGGCTCGGTATATAAAAGACACGCGGAAGTTGATTGAACTGGTTGGAGATTGGCAGTTAATCTATTATGGTTCACGCCTTACCTGCTTTGTGCGAGATACTTTTGATATAGACGGTGATATGAGAGAGCTTTCAACTTGTACGCCTGTTAGGCCAAATAACAACACCAGCGGCGAAAGGAATTATGAGTGTGTGCCCTATAATCTTGGCACAAAAGACGGTGGTGAATCGTGGAATTTTCAGTACTTCAAAGGGGAAGATGTACTTGCCTCCGACATAATCTTAAATCTATTTGCTAACACATACGCATTAAAGGCACACATTATAATCATTTTGAATTGCGAGCAAGCTTTTGAAGATCTCAAGCAAACTTTTCGCAGAAAGGATTGGCGAAATAGCCTACAATACTATTCTATGACGGTTCTCCGTGTTGACGATGAAATTTCTACCATCATTAATGAGTATTCAGATGGAGATTTGGGGCTCAAAAAGCGGTCTGAGCAAGGAAGTGGCACGAGCACCGTGCCTTCCGCAACTCCGCAGTGACCCCAGCGGCCTAGACAGTCACGCTCAGGCGGGGAAATGTAACTTCGTACCCCCGCACCTGCCCCCTAATCCCAGCGTAGCATAATCGAGTATATTGTCAATACGTTCGGAAGGACAAATTCCAAGGAAATCACTCTCTATCTAAGGGAAGGCTACCTGCTGTTTTCGGCAAGTGGTCTTCCTTCATTTATTCAACCGGTGCGGCCTATTCTCGACAACTGGCTCAATGCTTAACTGGCATCCCTGCTCTGACACATCAAATGCGTATTTACGTTTCGTGAGTCGCGCGGCGTATAGCAATTGCCTTCGCAGTCGCACTCAGCCCCTTCAGAGCCCCATAGTGTCATGCCGTGGGGGTAGGCGGGGTTCAGGCACACGGGGAGGCCAACGCCCATCACGCCCGTGCCTGAGTCATTACAGAGAAAGAGCAGCCATTCCTAGGAATGGCTGCTCTTTTGTTCGTTTTGCGATTGGTATTTCAGGGTGTCTGCGGGGTCGGGAGCCATCTACTTACCAATACTTGGGATACTTGCTGGTGCTCTGCTGTTTTTCGGCATATTGCCACCAGGGAACTTGGGTGGCGAAATCCGTCAGCCTATCCCAGAACTGATCGGCCAGCGTCCCCTTGTCCACGTAGACCGTGACAGTATAGGTCTTGCTGCTGCCATCCTCCATGGCGGCGGTGTAGGTCACGGCATTGGTGAAGTCCACCGTCTCGCCGTTACCGGGCGTCAGGGACTTGACGCCGTTGGTGGCGATAACCGGGGTCAGCTTCGTCACATCTGTGCCGCGGGGCATGGTGATGGTGATGGTATTGGTGGTGTTGTTCACCGCACCGACCACACCGCTGATGGAGAAGCTGGTGATGCCCTTGGCCGTCGTGGTGGCCGTCTCCCACTTACAGGTGATAGACACATCGCCCGCAGGCATGGTAAAGCGTCCGTTGGTGATGGTTTTGGTTTTGCCGCCCGCTATTGCCAGCGTATAGGTCAGAGAACCAGACACCATCTGATAGCCGTTGTCGGGCGTTACGGTAACGATGATCTCGTCACCCGCATCCGCCTTGGTGCGGTTGGTGGTGATCGTACCGCCCTTGGGTGCGCTTATCGAAATCTTATACGCGCCGGTATCAGGCGTATCAGTGCCACTGCCGTAGGCGGGGATCTCCACCTTCAGGGCAGTGCTCTCGCCTCCGGCTGCACCCACAACAACGATGTAGATGTCACGGGCGCCCTCGGTCAGATTGCTGAGGGTGATGGTCGTCTCGCCTGCGCTGGCTGTACCATGGGTGGTGGATTTCATGATCTCATCCGCCGTGGGAGCCGCCGCGCCGTGGGTCACTACCTTGTAGAAGTAGTTGCCCGCCTCGCTGGAGGTAAATTTCACCGTTGCGGCAGTCTTACTGGTGCGGGTGGCAGAGCCACCGGACAGGGTGGGAGCGTTGGGGGCGGTGTACTTGATCTCAATCGTGTACTCCTTCGTGCTGACATCCTCGGCGGTAACGGTGAACTTGACCGGCGAGTTTATGGACATATTGCACATTACGTCGCCGTTGCTCCACCTGTACCCGCCATTCGTCGCATCATCATAACCATCCTTCATCTTCACGGTAGCCGATTCCGGATAAGTCAGCTTCAGGTATTTCATACCGATGCTGTTCAACACGGCCTTATCCGTATCAGAAGGCAGGGTAAAGGTGATTTCGGTTTCACTGATTTCCGCTCTTGCAAACGGCGTGGTGTCACCGGTCTGGTTCAGCAGAACAGCGGCGGTAATATCCTTCTCACTGCTCTTGGCCTTGGTAATGATGATCGTGTACGCCTGGGTGTTGCCCTTTTCCGCTGTTACCGTAAAGGTCGCAGCCTTATCCAGCTCCATACCGCAGGCGGCGCCTTCCGTCCAATCCTTGTCAGGATCCCCTTCCTTGGTGACCGTGGCTAAATCGGAGATCGTCAGCTTCAGGATCTTCTCACTCAGCTTGCTGGTGTTTGTACCAGCGGGCAAGGTGATGGTGAACGTGCTGCCCGACCGGGATACCGCAGCGCCGGGAACATCCAGTTCTACTGCGGTCAGGGCATTTTCCGTGCTGGCCTGCTCGGGATCGACCTTGAAGAATGCCTTGGCGGTGATGCTCTTGCCGGTGTCAGGCATGATGAAGGTGGCAACGTTGTTGACATCCTCTGCAACGGTGTATGTCACATCCTTGTTATCGGCATCCTTGACCTCCCAGCGCTCCAGCATATAGCGTGAGCCGGGGGCAGCAGTGAGAATGACGCTCTGGCCCTCGTAAACGGGATATTGAGAGGTGCCGGTGTTCTCACCCACGGTGACTGTAGCGCTGCCCATAATCGAGTCATTTACCTCGGCGGTCACTTTGGCGAACTTCTTCTCGCGCAGGACTGCGGTAAACACATAGTTGCCGCCCGTCTCCAGTGTAAGCTCCGCACTGCCATCCTCATTGCGCGTGATTTTGCTCTCATCAACGGGAGTACCGTTGCTGGTGATCTCCCACTTATCCAGTACATAGCCGTCCTCAATTGAGTAGGCTCTAAGCGTTACGCTGGCACCAGCAACGAGGCAGTCGCGCTTATCACTGTAATAGCAGGCGCTGCCGCTGCCGCTGCCAAGTTGGACGCTGCAATTAAGCGTGGCCTGCACATAGGCGTCACTCGATTTAAGCTGGATCGGTACACCGGAAAGTTCAGTCTCCGCTTGGATGGTAACGTCGTTTTCCGGCATAGTGAAAGTAAAACTTCTCTCTGTCGTCGTAAATTCGCCCAGGCCTGTGATGTTCCATTTTTTCAGGACATGCTGCCGTATACCTGTTGCGCTGGTAATGACATAAGCGTCTTTATCATAATGGACGCTGCCCAAAGGTGTAGCTGCGTTAATGGCAAATGCACCGAAATTCACAGTGACCTGCTCTCCCGGAACAGCCTTTGTAATCGTCTTGCCGGAGGCATCCTTAAATTCCTCTGTATACAGCCAGCCATTCAGGATGTTTTCACTTTCGTCAATGACTGTAAAGCCACGAAGTCCCTGCTTATCATGATTGAGTTTAAACTTAATACCGGGGATCACGATCTCCAGCGGGGCGCTGGTCTTTCCAGCCGAATCAACACCCACAATATACAGATACTTGGTTCTACAATTCGTCATACCGCTGACAGTGATCGTGTTGGTCGCAGCCATCGTACCCGTATTTGTGTTAGCCGAAGTGGTATCCACCACCACAGGTGCGGTTTGCTGCTCGTCATACAGGGCATAGTAGTAATTGCCTGCTGCGGAAGCATTAAACGTCACTGTAGCCGTTTCCTTGTCAGTACGCTTTGCAGAACCGGCACTAAGGGTCAATTCCTCGCCAGCTTCACCCGTATATTGCTGGACTTTTACATCATAATGATAGGCGGTTTTATCTTCGGTCATGATGTAACAGTTACCTCTAGAGTGATCATAAAAATCCGCATCAGTCTTCAGAGTTACCGGTATGTAGAATTTTTCCGTATAGTTTTCTTCTACATTTTTTAGAGTCACCTTGGATTTCTTTGCAGTGCCGGATACTTCGCTTCCTATCTGAAATTGGAAGCCAAATTTTGCCCTTGCAGTCGCGGTGGGACTCTTATCCTCTGATGTTGGTAAGGTTTCAACATAAAGGACGATTGTTCCTGCATGATAGGTCGTGGTCGCACCGGTCGTATTCACATTGGCGCATTTTTCCAACTTAGTTACGTGCTGAATATCTACTTTTTTCAAGTTTTTCTCCGGCGCAGGAAAATCATCACGCAAATTAAAGTTTGTAAATGAATACTCGTCAATGCTTGCCAAATACGGCCATTCTTGTTCTGCCGCATATGCCTTTGGTGCAGTTATTACAAGGAAGCTCATGGCCATGAGCAGGCAAAGGAGCAGGGATACCGCTCTTTGCCATCGTGTTGTATTCATGGCTCTCTCCTTTCTGCTTTAATTGAATTTGTGTCCGTAGCTGGTCTGATGATCCGCTACGTCGCTGTTTTCTGCCACCGCACCCCAAAGCTGCTGGGAAATACTTCGCTCAAAGATAACGGTGACGGTATAACTTGTGCTTTCCGCGCCCAGCGTTACGGTATAGGTCAGCGGACTGGTAAGGTTCACGACTTCACCGGACACCGGACTGACCACGGCTCCCGCAGGGACGGTAACGACCGGCGCTACCGCCGTGACGTTCGTTCCCGCCGGCAGTGTGACGGTAATAATGCCGGCACTTTGGTCGATCACACCATCAGCACCCAAAACGGAGAAGCCTGTGATCTTCGCGGTGCTGGTCGAGGGCGTATCATCATCGCCTCCGCTGCTCTTTGCAGAGATCGGCTGACCGCTCTTGTTCAGCACAGTAACGGTGTAGGTGCGGCTTGCCAGATCATTGTCGCCACCAAGCGTGAACGTGGCTGCATTGGCAAAGTCCACCGCGATACCGGAGGTCGGCGAGCAGCTTCTGCCGGTAAATTCGATGTCCGTGACCAGCTTGGTGCTGGTCAGCTTGGAATCGTCCACATCGGTGACAGTGATGGTGCTTTTGGCGTTGTCAATGACGCCATTGTACCATTCACCGACCGCCTGAACACGGAAACTGGTGATCTCCGCCTGCGCCTTGGACACGACCTTAATACGGTAGGTATTCTGTACCGTCTTATCGCCGGAGGTCATGGTGAAGGTCTTCCAGTCAGAGAAGTCCATCACATTCTTTCCGTCCAAAGACGGGTCGGAGGTCGCTTTGTAAGAGAGGCTGGCACTGAGATACATCTTCGAGGTATCCACACCGGCGTTCACCGCAAGCAGGATCTCCGTTGCCCCATCGGATGCCTTGGTGACTTTCTTCTCCAGTATGTCCGTTGCGTTCAGCACGCTGTTTTGCAGCTTGATGCTGTTGACATCCAGCTCGGCGCCGGAAGCCCCCACATCGCCGTGGGTAACGGTGACACTATAGGTCTTGGTGGTCTTTCCGTCCTCAGCCATTACGGTAAAGGGTTGCTTGATGCCCTCTACGAAAGTTACGGGAAGGCTCGGCGCAAGCAGCGTCGCACCTTCTGCCATCGTCACGGTTGGGGTCAGGTTCGTCAAGGGCATACCGTTGGGAACTGTAACAGTGATGGTATTCTCGCCGCCTTCACCGCCCTCGGTGATAACGCCTGGCTTGCCCTCGATCTCAAAGCCGGTGATGGAAGCATCCTTAGACAGCTGCCGGGCAAAGGGAAAGCGCCGGTTATACAGCGAATACGGATGTCCAGTACCTCCCGCCTCCAGGAAGTTCAGATACCATTGGCTGGCATAGCACCCCTGATAGGTCGCCATGGCGTTATTTATGACGCCGGTGGTGTGGTGGAAGTAACCGCTGGGATTTACAAAGCTGTCCACCCAGTTTTGGATCACGCTCTTCCCCTGTCCGTCGGAGAAGCGGGGATCGGTGTGGCAGTCGATGCCCATAGCGGAAAGTGCACAAATGACCTGAGCTGCCGTTTCACTGTTGACAGCACCCCATGCCTTGAAGGAGTAGTCCGCACTCATTCTGGTGATGATAATGCTTACGCCTTCCTCTAGCTTTGCGCGTACCCGTTCACCATAAACCTCGTCATTGGCATACGGCGCGATGGACTGCATGAGCATAGCGACCATATCCGTGTCAAAGCCATCAGACAGATAGACGTGATTAAGGATCACATTCATAAAGGCATCCCGTGTCCAGATCGCGTTGTCAGGGACCGTGTAATTACCCATATCCAATGAGATCAGGCCGAAAATAGGGCCGTTTATGGTGTACGTTCCCGCGTAGTTATACATGGTCGCTGCAAGGTTGTCCACCTCGTTGCCCTTGCTGTCAGTAAACGGCTGACCGTCGTTGTACTGCGCAAGGTTAGAGCAGTCAAATCCTCGTGCTGTCAACATCATGATGGTGCGGGCAATGTTGGTCATTGCCACACTTGTGGTGGTGTCCAGATCGCTGATCTGCCCGGCAAGGTCATAACCACCATCGTAGTTTGCCAGCTTTCCCTGATAGAAGCCGAGGTTCATCCACTCCCAGTCATCATCCGCCGTACTGGAGTATCTGGTGATGATCTTATTGACAACGTTTTGCAGATCGTCCTTATACTCGTTTTCGGCTACCGCACCGGTAAAGGAAACATTGACATTGTAGGTGTTCGTATTCCCGTTTTCCGCCGTAACAACGTAGGTGACGGTCTTCGAGAAATCCTGCTTTACACCGGACGCGGGAGAAACCGTGGCAAACGGAGATACCTCAATCACAGGTGCGAAGGAGGTCGCTGTTCCCGCGGGCAGTTCCATGGTGATCTCGCCCGTATTGTTGTTGATAACGCCCTGCACCGAGCCATAGCGGAAGGACAGAATATTGTTGCCCTTTGCGGCAGGAGTGCGTGTGATCTTGACAGTCCACGTCCGCTCGACGCCGTTCTCGGCCGCGACCACATACTCGTTGTCACCCTCGCTCAGTCTGTCGGGTACACTTTTCCGTGTCGCAAACTCCGAGATCACGATCTTCGGCTGCACAGAGGCAAGATCCGTTGCGTAGGGGATGGTGATCTCCACAACGCCGGTATCTGCATTGATCGTGCCGATCGCATCACCGATGCTGTAAGACTCGATGGCGTTCTGAGAAGACGCCTCTGCCGTTATGGTGACGGTATAGGATCTTTCAAGCTCATAGGTGCGGTTATAGACAGTAAGCGTTTGTGTTTTGCCGCCGCTGAAGTCAAACGTGCCGCTGTCCATATTGGTATGCGTGCCCGTATGCGTAATAGTAGGACTGATCGCGGTAAGGTCTGTCCCCACCGGCAGATTGAGGGTGATCGTTCCGTTTTCCTCATCGATCTTGCCGTATCTGATCACACCCTCCGCCGTTGTTACTGAAAAAGCACTTGCGACCGTATAGGGATCACCCTCTTCGACCACGACATTCCAGTAGGCAGACAGATCTGCGCCCATGTCAAAGCCGTATTCATCAATAGTAGAAACGCCGTCATAGACAATGCCGGTTGTTTTTTCCCACGGAGTAATGTTATATACAACTCTGCCACTCTTCAACGAGCCTGCTACCTGTGAGATCTTGAGCCAATCGGACAATTCAATGGTAGGTGCAGGCAGCTTGGCAAAATCCGTGCCTTGCGGAAAACGAATGGTAACCGTCTTGCTTGCCGTATCAACTACGCCCACGGAATCCCCCACCGCGTACCGATCAATGGCCGGTTCCGTGATGCGGTTATTTTCTACAAAATCTAGGTAGTACGGCGCGGCGACCTCAACCAGTGCCTGATAATAGTCCTTGCTGTATCTTCGCAGGTATCCACCGGTATATGTGTTATACGCATCATACTCCAGTACTTTGCGCATGACATCTTCCGCGTCGGCACTGTTCCAATCGTGGTACTCAAGAAGCACCATACCACCCTGAGGATAGTTTTCGGCACTCCCTGCAACTGCAAAGCCAATGCTCCGTGCGGTCTGATAGAGCATATTGAACTGCACGGGCTGATAGTCGCCCACAGCAAGAGAACCGCTGCTGCGAGCCTGATACATCGCCTCCAGCTTGGCGCTGTACGCTCTGAACAGGTTCGTCAGCGGCTCCACCAGATAGTCGATGATCTCGTTGACTTCTTCATCTGTATTCTTGCTGTTGTTGCGGGCCGGGTCCGCGATAATATAGAATGGATATTCGCGCCCATCCGCAGCTTTGGCCGTATAGAGAACCGGGGAGGAATGATCGGCAGGCAGGCTTTCCTGACAGGTAAACGTCGTGCCGGAGATCACGTTTTTCCCGGCATAGTCGCTATAAAAGCTGGCAGGGGAAAATGTAGAGCTTCCGCCTTCTGGAATCGCCACTCTCACCAGGGGGCCGACACCGAAAGACTTTGCTTCGCGCGAGTAAAACCTGCCTTCGGTATCTTTCAGAGAGAAAAACTCACCGTAATCGGCAGCCTTTCCGCCAGTCCACCCTACAAGATAGGGCCACGTTGTACTGGTCAGGTCGTCCGTTGTCCATGCGTATGTATTTGTGGGGAGAAGTATCAGCAGGGTTAGGCATAGCGCCAACAGATGCTTGAATAATTTGTGGGTTCTCATCTTCATCTTGGTTGATCTCCCAATTATGCTATTTGCATAGGGGAGATCCAGACATATACAGCCCAGATCTCCCCTGTGGTGGGGGCGGCAGGATCACTGCCGCCCCATAGGATCAATTAGAAGTGGGGCGTGTAATCTACAGTCAGGAACCAAGTAAAGAGAGGCGCATTGCCAAGGGCGTAGTCAGCTGCGCCGACCATGGGCACCTTGCAAGTGGGCGTATATGCGCCATCCATGTAGCACCAGCCGGACATCTGGCCGGCAGAGAACTCGCCCAGACCATTCAGGGTCGCCAGATAGGTGTCGCTGCAGTTCGTGGTGCCAGTGAAATAAGTGCTCTGCGCGAAGGAAATGAAGTCCTTCATGACATCCATCACGCTGTCGGTAGCGGCGAACACCTTGCCCTGATTATAATAGGCAGCCAGAGCGTCTTCAATCTGGGACACATTCGTTGCAAACTGAGTGCCATACGTAGATGCGTTCAGTTCGGTGAAGTCGATTGCATAGGTATCCTCAGTGACCTCAAAGCTGGTTGCAGTATCGATAACAGCAGTGACAATGTAGGAGCGAGTCACGCCATCCTTGGTCGCTGTTACGATGGGGCGGGTCACATTCAGATTGATCATGCCACTAGCGTAGTTGCCGCCCAGAGTGGCGCCATTAACCGCGGTGATGGTCGCATCAACAGAGGCCTTGCTGCCTTCCCAAGTATAGCTACCGGACACATAATAAGCAACGCTGGTGTCGGTCCAGTCAATGTTGTTGTTCACATAGTAGGTGTTGCCCATGTAGTTGTTCTGAACAACAGAACCATAAACCGTGATTCCAGCAGTAGTAGAACCCAGCTTAGTTACCGTGATAGCGAGAGCATCGTCACTGGAGATAGCAATGTTCTTCTCAAAGCCAGCAGCCAGGTAGTAGGTGTTGCTGCCAACGGTGACGGCATAGCGGGTGTTCAGCAGATTCAGCGTGTAGATGTATTCATTTCCGGTGGAAGAGGTCGCGGTAGCGCCGGCAACAGTAGGTACGGCACCAGTGGTCGTGATTGCCACGCGGGCAGACTGAAGGTTTTCCCAAGTCTTGGTCGCACCGAGCTTGGCGCGGATGTACTTCACGCTGGAACCGGTGTTGTCATCGTACTGGTAGTACGCATCCACGCCTTCCACGTTCACAGATGCGATCCCGTCGAGAGCGGTCACGGTCGTGCTGCTGGTAGGAGCAGTCGTTTCGGATGCGAACGCAACGACGCTGACAGAGAGCGCCATGGCAAGTGCCAGCACAAAAGCTAGCAGCTTATTGCAAGTTTTCTTCATAATAATTTCTCCTTAAATCTATTTTTCGAGCGTATCACTCGAAATTTATGATCTTGGCTGCTTCCTAGGGTTTTGCGTTTTGCCACTATATGCCCATTGGCATCACCTCCGTAAAATCAGAAAAGCAAACACTGAACTTCCTCTATTCTACAGTCAGATGGTAGCAGCGTGTCGTATCCATGGCGTCAGCCTTTAAGATAATTACCGGCACTTCTTCACTCAAATCCACAATGACATTGCTGCCATCCATCTGGACTATACAATTGCTATCCTCTGAAATCGACCAACCAGAGCCAAGCTCCAGCGTCAGTGTGACGTTCGTCTCGTCCTGAACCGCCGATTCCGGGATGAAAATGCTGAAACGTAATCCCGTTTCCTGCCCGCCATAATTCTTCCGCACATCAACACGGCACACTGTACCATTGACGCTTACAGAAGTTATCGCGTCCGTTGATGTACTATCTGCACCGGCAGGATCGTCCGCCTGCTTTCCGCAGGCTGCCAGCATTGATAACAGTGCCACAAGCACTATTAAGGCTATACAGGTCTTTTTCATTTTCCTAGCCCTCATTCCAGCTCAATCTGGAAGCTGTAGGTCTGGCTCAATTCACTGCTGGTGACTACCAGATCACGTTCTTCCAGTGCCAGATTTAAAATGAGCCGACCGCCCAACTCGTTCACGATGCAGGGGCTATCATCTATGGACAGTGCTGCATCCGGGGCAAGCTCTACATTTGCGGCACAGCTTTTGAAATCCGTGTCCGTCGGCAGCGTAATGGCGATCACATAGTGCGTCTCGCCATCCTCCGTGTGGGTCTGGATCTCCGCCGTGCTGTTGCCAATCACAAAGCTGCGGATCAGCGGCTCTTCATTGACAGTATTTGCTTTCCCACACCCTGCCAAGCACGGCAGGATGCAGAGTACGGTCAGCACTATACAGCATATCTTTTTCATATCGTCACCTCACTCAGAGCGGATGGCTTCGTTGGGACTGATGAGCGTTGCCTTTCGTGCGGGGATCCATGCGGCGGCAATGGCCACGCAGCCGGAAAACACCACGCCGCAGACCGCCAGCCACCAGGGCAGCACGCACCGCAGCTCACGGGACGCGAAGATCACCGGTATCAGCCACTTGGCGATAAAGCTCAGCACCAAGCCCGCCGCGCCGCCTATCACGCCTACGATCAGTGCCTCCGAGAGAAACATCTTGAAGATGTCGCTGCGAACGGTGCCCAGCACCTTCAGCACGCCGATCTCCCGCGTCCGTTCCGTAATGGACATCATCATGGTGTTTGCCACGCAGATGGCGGAGATCAGGACAGCGATACCGCCCAGCGCGCCCAGCATCCCCTGGATCTGCCGGGACTGCGTCCGCACCGTCTCCAGCATATCATTGAGCGAATAGGTGTTCAGCCCCGTGTCCCGGATCAGCTTGACGATCCGCTGCACGTCGTTGACGTTCTTCACCTTCACCCAAACCAAGTCGTAGGTAGGGCCATTGGCCTTTTCCTCCGCCGTCTTGGTTTGAGTTGTCGCGCCCATGTAATTGGCGTTGGCCTGCGTCATCTCCTGCAAGCGGTCAAAGGACATGAACGCGGCGGTGGCGAAGTTGTTGTTCAGGGTGGAGCAGATACCTGTCACCCGCAGGGTATACAGGTTGCTGGAGGGCAGTGCCCGTCCGTCGGTGTCAGCCTTCGGCTCGCCGGTCAGGCTGGAGGAATCGAAGGTCATGCGGACAGGCACCTCCAGCAGATCAATCAGGGCGTTGCCGTTCTCGTCCACCGCCAATTCCCAATCCTTTGCCTTGTTGGCAAGGCCAGCCGCCACGTCGTCTGTGAACATGACTTCCGGATGCAGGTGTGTACCGTCCTCGGCCATCGTGCCCCGCTCCGGCGTCAGCATGAAGTTTTCCGCCGTGGTCATGTCGATGCCGTAGACGCGCACCATGTTGACATAGTTGCCGGACACGATGTAGGCGGACTGCTGATAGACCGGCGTTACCGCCTCCACACCGTCGATGCCTCGGAAGGCCTCCAGTGCCTTGTCGTTCAGCAGTGCCTTGCGTCCGTAATCGCCGGTGGCAGGCGTCACATCGATCTTTGTCAGGCTGCCCAGTGCCTCGATGCTCTCGCGGTATGCCTGTTCATATCCGAGACCCACGGAGATCAGCACCACGATACACATGACGCCCACCGCCATGGACAGGGCTGTCAGCGCCGTGCGGGTCTTTCGCCGGAACAGGTTGGTGCAGCCGTAGCGAAACAGGTCTTTTGGCTTCATACATTCCCGTCCTTATTGCTTCCGTCGTAGGTCAGCGGCTTCTCCCCGATGCCCGGTGCGCCGCCGTCTGCGTCAAAGTCGTCGTCAAAATCGTCCAAGGCAGCGGTGCTTTCGGCACCGGGCCCGATCTCGCCGCGCTTATAGCGGATGATGACATAGACCACAATGCCGATCAGGATGAGCGCAAGGATCGCTATCAGCAGCCACAGCCACCAGCGGCTGTCTGTGCCGTCTTTATTTGCGTTGACACTGTTGGCATCTGTATCCGCAGAGCTTTCCGCCACGCTCAGCGGCACGGAGATGTCCTGAGAATACGTCTCGCCGTTGGCATCCTCATACTGGAGGATCATCTTGCCCACAAACGCGCCGATCTTGGAGAAGCCCACCGTTACATCGGCACTGGTGGAGCCGCCTGCCAGCAGGTCACCCACGTAGCAGGGGGTGGAGGCGGTCATGCCGTCCGTGGCCAGCACCCGGATATTCATAGCCTTGGCCCGGCCCATGTTGGTCAGCGGCACGGAGATGGTAGCTTCCTTATCCTTGCTGAGTGTGCCGTACACCTCCGGCGTACCGGCCAGAACATCCATCTTCTGACTGACGGGCAGCATGATGTTCTGCGCCGCCTTACCGGCCACCGCCTCGGTGGTCTCATAGGTCAGGTTGATGCCCAGCATGGCGGGGCCAACCTCCGCGTCCTGCTTGGCCATGATTTTGTATTTCAGGATCGTCGTGCCGCCCGGCTTGATGGAGTCGGCATAGGCGGTATCCGTGCCGCCTACGCACAGCGTCAGACCGGGGGAATTGGTGAATACCAGGCTGGAGATGATTTTCTTGGCCGTGTCATACTTGGAATTATTGATCAGGGTCAGGCGCAGCTCCGTCTCCTCGCCTGCCATCAGGCCGGATACCTCGGTATCGTCCACATACAGCTTATAGCTCTGCACCATCACCGACATGGCGGAGGCGTCATAGCCGTCGATCACGGTAAACTGCGTGGAGAAGGAGCCCTCCGCCGGGGCGCTGTTCTCGAAATAGTTGGCCTTGAATTTAATGGACTTGTTGCCGGAGGTGGCAAAGGGCGACACCGTGAAGGTGTAGTCCAGATACTTCACCTCGCCGCTTGGCCAGTAGTCGAAAAATTTGCCTAAATTGGTGGAGTCGATCACGAAGGGGAACTCGTCCAGCGCGGCGGACACCACGGGATAGACCGTCACGCTGGTCAGGGTACCGCCTACATTGATCACGGGGATCCGCATGGAGATAGTCTGATTGGGTGTGCCGGTAGGCACGGTATAGGAGCCGCCCGCATTGGTACCCGCCACCTGAAGGCTGCCGAAGGCGGTGGTGACGCCGGACATATTGCCGTTGTCGGTAACGGTCACATAGGCACTGACCTTGAAGGTCACGTCCTCGGTGATGGTGGTGCCGTTCACGGCATCCTCCCGCCACACAGTGGCATTGATCTTAAAGGGCACAGCGTAGCGTCCCTTGCTGGCAAACTCGCTGACCTTGAACTCGAACCACACCTCCGCCGTGGAGTTGTAGGACATATCCTTTAAGTGCTGCACATCGCTGGCATAGATCAGCTCAAAGGGCCAGTTGGACACGCTGGCGTCGGTAGGCACATCGGGATAGATGTTGATGTTGCGCAGCATGTATTTCTCGCTGGGCAGATATTCCTTGTTGACCGCCAGCGGCAGCACGATCTTCACCACCTGACCGGGAACGCCTTTGGGGGACTGTGCGCCGGTATCCATCAGGATCAGGGCGTTGGCGTCGCTGGGTATGACCTTGATATCCGTGTTGGGCTTTTCGTCTGTAACCGAGACCCCGCTGACGTCGGCGTCCTCTCCGTTTTCGTAAGACGTGTAAGCCTCAATGGTGCTGTCATCTATCACATCCTCTGTGACTTCTTCCGCCATAGCGACGGCGGGCAGCAGGGATACTGTCATCCATACGCAGATCAACAGGGCCAGTACCCGTTTTACCGTTTCTCTTTTCACTGTGCGTTCTCCTCTCCGGTGTGGTGATTTTCTATCTCTATCTTTCCGTCACTGAAATAGACGGTACGATCCGTGTAACGCTGCATCTGCGGGTCATGGGAGCTGAGGATGAAGGTGGTGTTCCGCTCCCGGAAGATCTCGCACAGCAGCTCCATGACCTCCTGGCCGGTACGGCTGTCCAGGTTTCCGGTAGGCTCGTCCGCCAGCACGATGGAGGGCTCCGTAATAATGGCCCGTGCGATGCTGACGCGCTGCTGCTGACCGCCTGACAGCTCCGCAGGCCGGTGATCTACATGTCCGCGTAGTCCCACGCGGCTCAGGGCCTGCCACGCCAGCCAGTTCCGTTCATCCTCCGGTACGCCCCGGATGGCCAGTGGCAGCGCCACATTCTCCAACGCCGTGTATTGGGGCAAATTATTGTAGTTCTGAAAGACGAAGCCGATATAGCGGCGGCGGAACTTTGTCCGTAACTCCTCGTCCATGGCCTCCAGATGATGCTTGCCTCGGACAATGATCTCCCCCTCCGTGGGCGGCTCAAGACCTGCCAGCATATTCAGCATGGTGGACTTACCGGAGCCGCTGCGGCCTGCGACACAGACAAATTCGCCTTGCAGCACGGACATGTCCACGCCATCCAGCGCACGAACCGTGTTGCCGCCGACGGTGTAGTGCTTCTTCAGCCCCACCGTCCTGATGATGGTTTTTCGTTCACTCATAGTTCTCTCTCACTATCTCAAATGTGGAGGGCGGCAGCACATAGTTCCGCTCCTCCGCCGTCAGGCCGAACTTGATCTTGATGCGCTCCAGCTTCCGCATCCACGGGTCGCCCAGCGCCCATAGCACCAGGAACGTACACAGCCCGTGGCAGAAGTCGAAGAAAAAGCTGGATAGATAGGCCGCGCCTATCGTCTGCCAGGTAAGGGGGCTGACGTAGCCGATGATGAAATACAGGTTCATGATCCAGCCGTACAGAAAGCCGGACAGGAAACCATACAGGCACAGCCGCAGGGGCGCGTGGTCGGTAAGCTGCCGCACGAAATGCAGCAAATCGCCCCGGTTCGTATTCGCCGGACACAGCCTGTCCCACAGCTTCGCCGTGAAGTGAGGGCGGTTCTTTTCCGCAAACACACCGGCATTTTGCAGAATACCCGCCAGAAAGCCCACCAGCCCCCAGGTGAACATCTGCCATGGCGTCCACGGCCCCTGTCCGAAAATGAAGTTGCTGACAAAGGCGGTCAGCGCGCCGGTAAGAAAGCCCGCCTCCGGCCCGAAGGCCACCGCCGTAATGATAATGATGGCGGAGCAGGGCTTGAAGTTGGGCAGCGGGATGATCTCAAACACCGTGCGGCCTACCACGGCAATGGCCGCCATCACCGCAATCGGCACCAGCTCGCGAGCCTGGGGCCTCCGCTTATCAAATACCAGTATGAAGGGGATCGCGGAGGCCAGCAGGAAGAAAAGCCCCAGCAGAATATCGGAGTTGAGGATAACGTAATCCCAGAAGGTGCGTGAGCCCACCGGATTGACCGGCGGACGGTGGCTATGGTAATAGCCGAAGGCCGCCATCAGGGCAGGCAGCACCAGCAGGATCACCCACGCGGCGGCTCTGGTGCGGCGGCTGACAAAGAGCTTCGACACGACGCGATCACCTCCTCACAGGTAATGTCCATGGGGAAGTGCTCTGCCGCGATACGGTTGGCGTCGGTGGTATAGAACCGGTTCCCGGCAAAGAAGGCGTGGGGCTCTCCTTCAGAGAGCAGCAGCCCGTCAAACATCAAGGCGCAGCCTGTGGCATACCGGGCGGCGAATTCTACATCGTGGGTCACCACCAGAATAGACGCGCCCTCCCGGCACAGTGCCAGCAGCAGCTGCGCCAGCTCCGCCTTGGCATAGGCGTCCAGCCCCTTGGTGGGCTCGTCCAGCAGCAGCACCGTGGCCTCCCGCAGCAGCAGCTTGCCCACGGCCAGACGCTGGATCTCACCGCCGGACAGGTCGTAGGGATGCCGCGCCAGCAAAGGCGTCAGCTCCAGCCTCTCCGCCATCTGCACGGCCTTGGCTTTGTCCTGTTCGGCACTGTCCAGCAGCTCCTTCTCCACCGTATCGGCCACAAACAGCGACCGGGCGTTCTGGGGCAGCATACACAGCCGCTGACCCTTTGCCAGCTTCACCTTGCCACGATAGGGCTTTCGGAAGCCAGCCAGTGCCTGCATCAGCGTGGTTTTGCCTGCGCCGTTGCCGCCCAGCAGACACAGCAGCTCACCCTGATGAAGCGTTACGTCTGTGCCCCGCAGGATGTCCTTGCCCTTTTCGGTATAGCGGAACCAAAGCTCCTTACCCTCTAAAACGGCAGGGTGCTTTGCTTCTTTCTCGGGTCTTGTGTCCTCAGGTACGGTAGCATCTTCCGCGATGGGCAGCAGCCGCTCCAAGCGGCGGCGGCCGTCCCGCACCGTCAGGGGCAGATCGTCCGTTTGCTCCAATTCGCTGAAGATGCGGACGGCGGCGGGGAGTCCGAAATAGATACGGCTCTTTTCCGCGCTGCCGGACAGCTGCCGCGCGATCTCAGCCGGCGCACCGTCTGACAGGATACGCCCCTGATCCATGGTCACCACACGGTCGGCGGCGGGGAATACCTCGTCCAGCCGATGCTCCGTTAAAAGGATGGCCACGCCCAGCTCACGGTTGATCCGCTGCACGGTGGCAAGCAGATTGCGAGCCGCCAGCGGATCCAGCATGGAGGTGGGCTCGTCCAGTATCAGCAGCTTCGGCTCCATGGCCAGCGCCGAAGCCAGATTCATCAGCTGCTTCTGGCCACCGGACAGCTCCGTGGTCTTGGCGCGGAACCACGGCTCCATACCGAAGAACGCGGCCATCTCTGCCACACGGCGGCGGATCACCGGCACGCTCAGTGCCATGTTCTCAAGACCGAAGGCCAGCTCATGCCATACGAAATCGGTGACGATCTGATTATCCGGGTTCTGCTGTACGAAGCCGATCTCCGCCGCGGCGGTCAGCTCCGGAAGCTGGGAGAGGGTTTTTCCCTTATAAAAGGTCTCGCCGGCCCTTGCTCCCACAGGCAGCAGGCCGGGCTTGGCATGGCGCAGCAGCGTGGTCTTGCCGCAGCCGGAGGGGCCGCACAGCACCACATACTCGCCCTTATGTATCTCCAACGAGACGTCGTCCAGTGCCCGCGTGTCAGCCAGCGGGTAGGAGAAACTCAGGTGTTCAAACCGTAAGAGTGCCATCTGACGGCCTCCTTTGTTTCAAGAATACCGGGCAGGAACATCAGCACGGCGTAAAAGAAAAACATGGTATAGCTGGCGCTGCCCAGCAGCACCGGCGTCATGGCGGGATAGAACTCCATATACCCGTGACCGAAGGCGCGGGCAGTGATGCAGATACCCGCCACCGCCAGCACAAGACCCAGCGTCCGGGCGTCCCGGCCATCGAAGCGGAACAGGTGGAAGGTGGTGCGCCGCTTGGCGCCATAGCCCCGGGCTTTCATGCTGTCCGCCGTTTCCACCGCCGCCTCCATGCTCATGGTCAGCAGCACCGACAGGTTCCGCAGGGCACTGCCCAGCCTTTGCAGCAGCCGCGTACCCTCCTCCTGTAACATGGCCTGCGACTGACGGATCTCGCGGCGATTCTGCTGAAGCTGTGGGATGAACCGCAGCGTCATGGTGATCAGCAGCGACGTACCGGGAAAGGGCTTGCCGAACAGGTACAGGAACTTATCGGAGGTCATGACCTCCTGATAGCAGGTAAACCACATAATGACCGCGCAAAGGGAGCAGCCGGACACCAGACCGTAGCACACGGCTTCCAGCGTGTACCACAGGTGATTGATGGTAAAAAGCATGGTCACGCCCCGATGGTTGAAAAGGGGGTTGGCGAGGGCAATCAGCAGAAACATAGGCCCCACAAACCGCATGGTGTGGCCGTAGGCCCTCCAGCCCCGCAGCCGGATGGAAAACCAGCTGGCGCCCAGAAACGACAGCACTACCGTGACCGGGTGCATACAGGCCAGTGTCAGGCCAAGCACCAGCACGAAGTACGCCAAGCTGACCGCCGGGTGCAGGTTCCCGAAGAAGCGCATACGGGTATCAGTCATGGGTGTCTTTCCAATCCTGCGCGCCTTCCCACCAACTGCTATCCAGATCAAGACCAAGATCGCAGGTGTAGTTCCACTCGATCACTTCGCCGGCCTTGACGTAGTACACGCCGCAGCCGTAGTTGGGATACCAGTCGTTGACACAGTACATCCAGCCGCTCCAACGGCCGCCGTCGAATTCATAAAGGTTGTTGATGCCATCCACATAGCAACCACTGGAGGTGCCGCCGCGATAGGACATGTGGATCTTGTACTTTTCACACACAAAGGCGAGGACGTCGAAAACCGTGTCACCCTCCTCGATCTCCACCGTGGTCACCGGCAGGATCACGCCGGAGGCCGGGACGATGCCCGCCCACTTGCTCTCCAGATGCATACCGTTATTCACCGCCGTATCGCAGCGAATGGTAATGGTGACGGTGTTTTTTTTGCTTTCAGGCTTCTGCTCGGGGGTAGGCGCGGGGGTATTGCTGTCCTCGCCCTTCTGGTCGTTCTTTTTATTGTCGTCCTTTTTGCCGCCGGAGTTGGACGGCTTGTTGGCGGTATCCTCCTCCGGGGTGGTAGAAGGCGTCTGGTCTGTCTTATTGCCCTTGTTGCCCTGCGGCGCATCTCCGGAGCCCTGGGCATAGAAATCCGCCACGCTGTCAGGCTTGCTTTGGGACGGGGTAGATGTTGTTTCCTTTTTGCCGAAGCTGAAGGCCTCTGTAAACCAGGAATACCACGGCTTTTCCTCTTCGGGTTGGTCGGTATCCTCTCCCACATAATCCAGATCCAATTCGCCGCTATTGCCGGCAGTGCCGGTCTGGGCGCAGGCGCACAGGCTCAACAGCATCATAATTGCCAGCAGGAACGCGATGATATATCTCAGATTCTTTTTCATGTCAATTCTCCTTCAGCCGTTAGGGCTGTTGATTTTGAGGATGCGGGAGGGGTCGGCAAACCCCTCCCGCTATGGAAAAGACAACGGCATTTGCCGTCTCGACTTGCCTTTTGCGGATTTGAGGATGGGGGACGGGGCGGCTTAAACCCCGTCCCCCTATGGAAAGCTGACAGTCTCCGTTCAGACTGTCTCGGCTTGACTGGGGTTAATTGCTGCGGATATTGTATCAAGTGCGGCTTCAGCGGAGGTCTCTGCCAAGGTGAGAGCCTTTGCTTCAGCCTCCGCCTTCTTCTTCGCCGCCCATTCAGCCTTAGCAGCCCGCTCCGCACGCTTTTTGATAGCCTGTTCCTGTTTTCGCTGCTCGGATTGCTCCAGCTTGCGCTGCCGCTTCTGCCTTCGCTCCTCACGGAACAAGGGCTCCTGCTTCACCTTTTCCGCCTTATAGCGAGCGGTGTCGCGCAGCTTGCGCATGGAACGAGGCTGCGGCAGCTTTGCCGCCGCCATCGCGGCCGCCCAGCTGCCAAAACGCTGCTCAATAAATGTACCGCCATCCACTTCGCTGGGGGATGGGCTGTGACCCAGTGAGATGGCACACCGGCTCAGATACCGCGCCAGCTGCGGCAGCGGCGTATCTGCGTTTCGCTCGGCAAATGCTTCGTCACGCGCTTCCAGTGCTGCTACAGCCCTTTTGACTATTTGGTTTTGTGCCCACGCCTGAAAATCAATGGGACGTCCGCCGCGTTGAGACATAGTAACACTCCTCCTTATTACGAAAAAATGCCGGACAAACCCCTTCTCAGGGGATGACCAGCGACATTTTGGCAAGAAAAAACGCTGACAAAATCCGTCAGCGCACGCTCCTGCCCTCGTCACAGCGAGAGAGCGCCACTGTGTACCAAAGATCCTTGACCGTGCAATTCTCCTGCCCTCGCGCCACAAGGCTTTCGCCTTTCGTACATGATCTACCTTCTCAGAAGCTTCCTCCCAATGGCGGTATTACCCAACAGCTTTCGCCGCTTCGACCATTTCCTTGCGCTCACAGTGCCGTCCGCAGAGGGTTTCTAACCCAAATTCCTTTTAGGCTGCTGCCTGATCTTTTGCATATAAAAAGATCTTTACGACCAACACAGCCACACGGTGTCACCGGATCATATTTACTTGTCTGATGCAAATGAATGATGCTGCTGCGGTTTGTGCATACTGCAAAGTGTCAGCACACGCTCTGGGTATTTCGTAAATCATATACAATTTACGAAACAAGTCCCTGTTTTGCTTGGCGGCACGGTAATTGCTGAGATCTCTGACGGGATTTTTGACGGAATTAAAACGCTGCCCGCCCCTTCCATGGGTAAGAAACATATGCTCTGAACAGCCTGCCTTTTATGAGCCAGAGAAGAATGGATATACGTCTGCAATGTCGTCCGAACATCAGCGTGGCCCAAAAGCTCACTGAGGCTCTTGATGTCCACACCATTCTCCATGCACCTTGTCGCGTAGGTATGTCGGAGGGCGTGAAAATTCCGATAGCGGATACCGCAGCGTTCCAGCAGCTTCCGGTATCGGTATTGCAGTGTGCGCGGTTCCATCGGCGTGTCCGTGTTGGTCAGCAGATAATTGTCTCTCTGAATGCTCTGGGTGGTCGCTTTCAGCAATTCCAGCATATCATTGGGAATGGCTACAAGACGCACAGAACTGCCGCTTTTCGGGGATTGCACCACCAGATGTGTCCCGGAAGCATCGCGTACACGGGCAGCCGAGCGCTCAATTCGCAGAAAGCCGGAGCGGTAGTCAATGTCGCTTTTGCGCAGAGCGCAGATCTCACCAAGTCGCAGCCCCGTGTTCAGCACCAGAAGGATACACAGCCCTGTGATGTCCGGGGCCTCCAGGATCTTCTGCGCCAGCAGGGCTATCTCGTGATCGGAAAATACTTCAATCTTTTTGCCGCGATATGCGGGCAACTCCACATCCCGGCCGGGGCAATCACAATGACATTTCTTTTTCACCACTTTGAAAATTGTCTTTAGCAGCACACCAATATCCCTCGCGGTTTTGCTTGATAGACCTCGGTTCTGCAATCTCTTAAAATAGGCAGAAAGCTTTTCCGCCGTCAACTCATGAAGCATGACCGTTCCCAGATCTGGGACAATATAATGGCTGATCACATACTCGTAGCGCCCGACCGTTGAAGCCTTTAGCTCACCACGGCGATCTGACAAAAAGAACGCAACTGCCTGGGCCACAGACATTTCACCTGTCAGGGTCGGCTTCTGTGGTATGACTCCTTCCATCTTCCGTCGCTTCTCACGACAGGCTGCATAACTTTTGGCATATACATAGCCATACTCTGCCTTGCCGGCAGGTGTCCGGCCGCGAATATAGCGGCCCTCCCACCGACCATCCTTCCGCTTGTAAATGTTCTCTCCTCGCCGTGGCATAGTAATCTCCCTTCCTTCTGACGGTGTTTGTGACGGCAATTAACAAGATGCCGTGGTATCCTTTCTTTTGAACTTCCAGATGATGGAAACAATATAAAGCAATTTGAATCGCAATTCAGATAGTTCTTGCTTTTTCACAATTTTTCTGCATTTTTTGTTGACTTTTTTGGTAAGTCAATGTATAGTAAAAGATGGAATTGCGGTAACTTTTCTGTCGTAAATTGTATATGATTTACGAAAAACGAACTATTCCTCATGCAGCCGTAGGCACAGATGCCTACGGCTTTTTTGTTTTGCATGCAAGGCGCAATCCGGCTTGCTGCGTCGTGAACAGGGCTAATCATCCTGTTATCAAGACCGTCTGGGATAGAACTGTTCGCCGACCCACTCTGCGGTCAGCTCTTTCGGATGCAAGACCAGCGTGGGCGTATGGCTTTCCACAGCAAAAGCAAAGGCTCTGTTTTCCCCACTGTCCGTTGCTGACATATCCGCATC
>ENA-ORPF01000528-ORPF01000528.1-human-gut-metagenome-genome-assembly--contig:-NODE-528-length-38748-cov-10.019073_pt1 | contig 38748 bp, 30 predicted proteins | sample MGYA00242140_ERZ509070 | MGnify/ENA primary metagenome ERZ509070 (study PRJEB26280, sample SAMEA2338713) | human gut metagenome | biome: human gut; feature: human-associated habitat; material: faeces... | reverse complement strand
GGAGCTGCCGCTGCCTGAGCATCACTGGCTGTCGCATCACCTCCGTTGCCTGAAATTATCGGATTTCCCAAAGGATTGCCGCAGCCGGCCGGCTGCTCAAGCAAAAATTCATCCTCGCCGCCCGAAGATTTTTTGGCCGCGCCGTAAACCATTGTTTCCTGCTGCGGAGCAGAACTTTCTTCGCTGATAAACAACCGGCTGCTCTGCGCTTCAGCATCCGAATTAATTGCACAGACAGCCCAGACTAACATCGCTACGTTTCGTATTGCTTCATTCATCTTACGCCTCATTAAATGGTTGCGCTGAATCCTAAATAATCACGATGAATTTAAAAACAAGCAAGGGAGAAAAATCTCCCTTGCCTTCCAAACACAAAAACCTGTAAAACAACCGGTTAAATCAAATTAACCGTATCCTGGGCAATAACCAGTTCCTCATTGGTGGGAACCACAAAAACCCGAACCTTGGAACCGGCTTTTGAAATTTCGATTGTTTCGCCGCGTTTACTGTTGGCTTCCTCATCCAATTCAATTCCTAAATAAGACAGACGCTCGCAAAGCATTTTGCGAACCATGGACGAATTTTCGCCGATACCGGCCGTAAAGGCTATCGCGTCAACGCCGCCCAAAACGGCAATATAACTGCCGATAAAGCGCAAAATGGTATGAATATAAACATTCGTGGCATTAATCGCATCTTCATTGCCGGCCAGATAAGCCGTTTCAACGTCGCGGTTATCTGAAAATCCGCACAATCCGAGCATACCGCTTTCTTTGTTCAGCAAGCGGTTGACTTCATCAACGCTTTTGCCCTGTGTTTTCATAATATGCAGCGGAATATAGGGATCGATGTCGCCGCAGCGGGTTCCCATCATCACACCGGCCAACGGAGTAAAGCCCATCGACGTATCGACACACTTTCCGTGATCAACCGCCGACAAAGAAGCACCGTTGCCGATATGGCAGACGATAATTTTTCCTTCCTTGCCGATTAACTTGGCAACTTCGCGGGAAACATAATAATGGGAAGTGCCGTGCGCACCGTAACGGCGGATCTGATGTTTCTTATACTGCTCCAGCGGCAGCGGATACAAATAAGCCTCCGGCTCCATCGTCTGATGAAAAGCCGTATCAAAAACAACCACCTGCTTAATGTCCGGCAACAAAGCCTTTACAGCCTTCAATCCGAGAACGGCCGCCGGATTGTGCAGCGGAGCCAGAGTTGAAAGTTCGTCAATCTGCTCAATAACCTTATCATCAACCAAAGTCGATTTTTTGAAAATCGAACCGCCCTGAACCACACGATGACCGACACCGGCCAACTCGCCCATACTGCTCAGCGCACCGTTCAGCAACAAAGCAAAAACCTCACGAATAGCCTCCTGATGTGACGGAATGTCAACATTTTTGGTTACTTTCTCACCGTCGCGGATCTTGATGGTAACAAACGAATTGTCAATCCCGATACGGTCAGCCAAACCCTTGGCTATAACCTCATACTTATCCCCGTCAACGCCGAACAGCTGATATTTGAGAGAAGATGAACCCGAGTTCAAAACAAGAATTTTTTTCATATGTCAGTCCTTAATCTTTTTATAAATCTATACAAAAGCAGCCGCTCTAATGAGAAGACTGCAGTGCCGTTACCGCAATCATTCCCACAATATCTTCTACCAAAGCGCCGCGGGAAAGGTCGTTAACCGGAGCATTCAAACCTTGCAGCATCGGACCGTAAGCCTCACAGCCGCCGATTCGCTGTAACAGTTTATAGCCGATGTTTCCGGCATCCAGATTGGGGAAAATCAATACCCTGGCCTGTCCGGCAACATGACTGTCAGAAGCCTTTTTCTTGGCAACAACGGCATCCAGAGCCGCATCGGCCTGCATTTCACCGTCCAACTCAATGCCTTTGCCGGCATATTCGGGCGATTTTAAGGCTTCCTGCGCCATAGCGGTCGCCCGGCGAACCTTATCGACGGAATCTCCTTTTCCCGAACCGCGGGTTGAATAAGAAAGCATGGCGATTTTCGGCTCAATTCCGAACTGAATAGCCGTTTCGGCACTGGTCAGGGCAATATCGCTCAGCTCTTTATCGGTCGGATCAATGACCACCGCACAGTCAGACAACAAATAGGCCTCGCCGTCTTTGACCGAAATCAAAGCGGCGGACACCCCGCGATCCTTATGGGCCGACTTGATAATCTGCAAAGCCGGACGAACGGTATCGGCGGTTGAATGATTGGCACCTGAAAGCATACCGTCGGCATCGCCGGCCTTAACCATCAGCGTCCCGAAATAATTTGCATCGCGTGCGGTTTTGCGGGCGTCTTCCGGAGTCATGCCCTTAGCCTTGCGCAGTTCATAAAGCAGATTGGCATATTCTTCCAGCTTGGGAGAAGTTTCCGGCGCAACAATGGAAATGCGGTTCATGCTCCAGTTGTTTTGGGCAAAATAGTTTTTAATCTCCGTTTCATCGCCGAGAATAACCAGGTTGGCAGCTTCTTCTTCGGCAATAATATGAGCTGCCTTTAAAATACGCTCGTCTTCGCCTTCGGGTAAAACAATGGTTTTCTGGAGCTTTTTGGCTTTAGCCACCAGATTTTTTAAATATTCGCTTTCAATCATGATTAGACCTTTTGTTCTGAGTTTAAAACACATCTTTAAAATATATTTGTATATAAACAACGAACGACATTTAAAGTCCACAACAAAATGTGGTTTCTGCGCATATAAACGGCGGATTTATTGGAAAAAACTTTTGCTTTTTCCGGCAAAGTAGAATATCATCCCCTAAAACCGACGGTTACATTATTAATTTGAGGAAGATTCCATGGAAAGAACATTGTCTATTATCAAACCGGATGCCACCACCCGCAATATCACCGGCAAAGTAAATGCCATGATTGAAGAAGCCGGGCTGCGGATTGTTGCCCAAAAACGTGTCTGGCTCTCTAAAATCCAGGCGGAAGAATTTTATGCCGAACACAAAGACAAAGCCTTCTTTGCCGGTTTGGTCGAGTTTATGACTTCCGCTCCGGTCATTGTACAGGTTCTCGAAGCCGACAATGCCATTGAACTTTACCGTAAAACCATGGGAGCAACCAACCCGGCGGTTGCCGACGAAGGAACCATCCGCAAAACTTTTGCTCTCTCCATTGATAAGAATACGGTTCACGGTTCCGATTCTCCGGAAGCCGCCGCCCGTGAAATTGCTTATTTTTTCAGCCGGATTGAAATCATCGGATAGGAGCTGCAAGTGCCGAAAATTTTACTGCTTCTTGTTTTTTGGGGACTGCTGGCCGCCGCTCCGGTTCGAGCCGAAGATATGAGCCTTTACGATGCGGAGATCTCGGTTGACGTCACCTCCGAAAACGCTTCCGTTGCCCGTGAAAAAGCAATGAGTGAAGCTAATCGGCAGGCTCTGATGCTGGTAGCCGGAAGGCTGACCACCAAAGAAGGCGCTTCGGTATTGAATCATCTCAATGACAACCAGGTGCTCAACTTCATCAAAGAAGTCACCGTCGAGTCCGAAAAAGTTTCTGACGTTCGTTATCTGGCTCAGCTGAAAATCAGTATCAACGGCGACATTTTAAAAGCCTATCTCTCGGAAAAAAATGCCCCCTTCGCCATGGTTGAAGAAACCTCGGTCATCATCATTCCTACTTTTCGCGAGTTTATCACCGATTCGCCGCGGCTTTGGGAAGACAACAATCCCTGGCGCCGGGCCTGGACGGACAATCCGCTGACATCGGGTCCTATCAAAATTGCCGCACTGGATGCTTCCGCCGCCGGCAGGATAACCGCGGCTCAGGCTTTGCAGATGAACGGCATCATTCTCGATCAGATTGCCGCCGAAAACCACAGCGATGAAATTTATATCGCCGACGCCGTTTATGACGGCATTGACGGAATAGACGTGACTCTCTCGTCTTATAAAGACGGTTCACAGCAGAACATCAAAGTTCCCGGCATGCGCAGTCCGCTGCTGTTTGCCGATGCCGTGCAGAAAACCAAAGAAGCTTTAATTGCCAAACTTCAGCAGCAAAGCCGAACCGTCAGCCAAACTCGCGATGAAATAACCGTTCTCTATGATTTCCGACGCCTCAGTGACTGGGTTAACACCCAGCGCCTTCTGAAAGGCACCGCCGGCGTCAACGACGTTGTCATCAATGCGCTGGGAGGCGGACGCGTACAATTTAAACTGATGTTTACCGGCGGGCTGGAACGTCTGCTGCGCAACCTGCGCGACAAGAATCTGAACTTGAAACCGTACGATTCTTTCTACACGCTTGAACATTACTGATACCGGAGAAACCGACCATGCTGTTACAAAAAAAAGACAATCACAACTGGGTGTTCTGGCTGACCCTGTTCGTCCTTTTCTGCTTAGGCGTTTATGCACTGAAATCGGTTCTGCTTCCGTTTGTTGCCGGCATTATTATCGGCTACCTGCTTGACCCCTGGGCCGACTGCTTTGTCCGCCACGGCATTAACCGCACGCTGGCAACGGTTTTGGTTCTTTTGCTGGTTGTTATCGTTATGGTCCCGGCTCTGATTATCCTTTTCAGCATCATCGACGAACAAGTCGGGCGTTTTCTCAATGCACTGCCGCAGTATATTTCAACTTTCGTCAAAAAAATCGAACCGTTCATACAGGAACTTCAGTCCCGGATTCCTTCGCTGGAAGCCGACAAAATCAAAACATATATTCGCAGTAACATGGCCAACGGTCTCAAATTCATCGGCTCGGTCATTCGCAGCGTCGTCAGCAGCGGCTTTGCTTTCTTCAATCTGCTGTCTCTGCTGTTGATTACCCCGGTTGTCGCTTTCTACATGCTGAGAGACTGGGATAAATTTATTGCCAAAGTTGACAGTCTGCTTCCCCGCAAGTCCAGAGAATCTGTCCGAGAACAGGCACGGGAAATCGACCGGACGCTGGCCGGCTTCATTCGCGGACAACTGAGCGTATGCCTGATTTTGGGTACCTATTATTCCACCGGGCTCTATCTTGTCGGACTGGAACTCGGCGTCGTCGTCGGGTTTGTCGCCGGTATCATTTCTTTTATTCCCTATATCGGCAGCATCTCGGGTTTTGTCGTCAGCTTAGCCATTGCTTTTGCACAATTTAATTCCTGGACGCCGATCTTGCAGGTTGTGGCCGTTTTTCTCAGCGGACAATTTATCGAGGGCAATTTTCTTACCCCGAAACTGGTCGGAGACAATGTCGGTCTGCATCCGGTATGGGTAATGTTTGCCTTGCTGGCCGGCGGTGTTTTGCTCGGTTTTCTCGGCCTGATGATTGCCGTTCCCGTGGCCGCGATTATCGGTGTTCTGGTCCGACATGCCATCGACAACTACAAAAACAGTAATCTTTACTTGGAATAAGCGCAAAATAATTCGCTGTCGGCTCAGCCGAAACGCATTTCTTAAGACTTATTTTAGAATTGCCCTCTATGATTAAGCCAATAATCATCTATTCGGGGATAAGTCATGTTTTATGCTTTGTCAGATTTCTTCAGTCCGGTTTCTTTGCGGGCTTTGGCCGCTTTTTTCACCGCATTGCTCATTGCCCTTGCCTGCGGTTCGCGGTTGATTGAATTTCTTCACCATCACCAGAGCAAAGGACAGCCGATCCGCGAAGACGGTCCGCAAAGCCATCTGCTGACCAAAAAAGGAACCCCCACCATGGGCGGACTGCTTATTCTCGGCAGCTGCATTTTCAGTACGCTGCTTTGGGCTGATCTGAACAATTATTTCATCTGGATCAGCCTGCTGGTTCTGCTCATTTACGGCACCACCGGATTTGTTGACGACTACGTCAAAGTCACCAAACAAACGGCCAATGCCATGACCGCCCGCATGAAGCTTGTTCTCCAGTTTTCTACCGCGCTGATTGCTTCGGCCGTCATTTCTTATGCCACGCCGGAAGCCTACCGTTACAGCCTGACAATTCCCTATTTCCGTGATCTGGCGCTCAATCTCTGCTGGTTTTATATCCCCTTCGCCATGATTGTCATTACCGGCGCCTCCAATGCGGTCAATTTGAGTGACGGCCTCGACGGCCTCGCTTCCGGTCTGCTGATTTGCAGTTTTGCCGTTTTCATGCTGATTGCTTACACCTGCGGAACTGTCGTTGCCCCGCATTTCACCGCTTTTGTTATTCCTGCCGCCGGTGAAATTACCGTCCTCTGTGCCGCAGTTATCGGCGGCTGTCTCGGCTTTCTCTGGTTTAATGCCCCCAAAGCCAAAGTCTTCATGGGAGACACCGGTTCTCTGGCGCTCGGCGCTCTGCTGGGAACCGTCGCCGTCATGACCAAACACGAAATTCTTCTTGCCATTGTCGGCGGCGTGTTTGTTATGGAAACCGTTTCGGTAATGATTCAGGTAGCTTATTTCAAAAAAACCGGCGGTAAACGCTTCTTCAAAATGGCGCCTGTTCATCACCATTTTGAACAGCTCGGCTGGCCCGAAACGACGGTCGTCATCCGTTTTTGGATTATGGCGTTCATTCTGGCCGTTTTGGGCCTGGCATCCCTGCTCACATTGTAAAAAAGGAGACGACAGGTGTTTTCCTTTTCAAGAAACAGCCGTTCGCAAATCGCCAACTGGTGGTGGACCGTTGACAAAGTATTGCTCACGCTGATAACGGTTCTGATTATCATCGGCATTTTCTTGAATTTCTCGGCCAGCCCGGCCGTAGCCCGCCGCATCGGCGTGGACAGTTTCCATTTTGTCAAGCGCCAAATGGTCTTCATTCCGCTGGCTATCGGCATAATTCTTTATCTCTCCATGCAAAATTTGCGTTTCATCCGCCGCACTGCCATCATCGGCTACATCATCACCATGCTGCTGATGGTTATGGCTCTGCTCTGGGGCGAAGAAATCAAAGGCGCTTCCCGCTGGATTCGCATCTTCGGCTTTTCATTGCAGCCGTCGGAATTCATTAAGCCGACATTTGCCGTCGTCGCCGCCTGGCTTTTTGATGCCCAGAAAAAATATCAGGACATTCCCGGCACCCTGCTTTCAAGCATCCTCTTCGCCCTGACTCTCGGATTGCTGCTTGCCCAGCCGGACATCGGCATGTCTTTTGTTGTTACGGTCATCTGGGGCTTTCAGCTTTTCTTAAACGGATTGTCGCTCATTTTGGTAGGGTTTGCCATACTTGCCGGCATTGCCGCACTGATAACGGCTTACTTCGTTTTTCCGCACTTTCACACCCGCGTGATGCAATTCATTGCCTCAGACAACGAAGTAAGCTATCAGGTCAAAAAAGCAATGGAAGCTTTTGAAAACGGCAGCCTCTTCGGCCGCGGTCCCGGCGAAGGCATCGTCAAACTGAATATCCCCGATGCCCACACCGATTTCATTTTTGCCGTTGTTGGTGAAGAATTCGGTTTATTTGTCTGTTTAATTATGGTAGGCTTGTTCGCAGCGGTCGTTATCCGGTCCATGCTGATTTCGATGAGAGAGAACAACTTGTTTATCATTTTGTCTTCGGCGGCGCTGTCGGCATCTTTCGGCCTGCAAAGCGTCATCAACATGGCCTCCACCCTGCACCTGATGCCTACCAAGGGAATGACCCTGCCCTTTATTTCTTACGGCGGTTCGTCCCTGCTGGCCACGGCCCTCGGTATTGGCATGCTGCTGGCCATAACCCGTAAAAACGTCCATGCGGAGGATAAAGATGAAACCGACTAAAAAAACTGCTTCTGAAAAACCATTGATTATCCTCACGGCCGGAGGCACCGGCGGCCATGTTTTTCCCGCGGAATCGCTGGCTGAAGAGCTCCTGCGGCGGGGCTACAGACTGGCTCTGGTTACCGATTCCCGCGGCAAAGACAACTATCAGGGAAAACTGAGCGAAATACCTAACTACTCGGTCTGCTCCGGCGCCCTGGTCGGCAAATCAAAACTTTTCAAAATCAAAAGCCTGATAAAAACATGCTGGGGTGTGGTTCAGGCCGCTTATATTTTATTCACCCGCAAACCGGCCTGTGTCATCGGTTTCGGCGGCTACGCCTCTTTTCCCTGTTCCATGGCAGCCATTCTGCTCGGAATAGACCTGATTATCCACGAACAAAATTCGGTTATGAGCCGCACCAACCGCTTTCTCAGCAAATATGCCGCGCTGATTGCCCAAAGTTTCCGCAATGCCAAATACACCCCGCCGCATATCAAAACCATTCTGACCGGCATGCCGATTCGAACCGCAATTGCCGATTTGAACCAACAAACCTATCCCGAAATCAAGGACGGACATTATAATCTCCTCGTTATCGGCGGCAGCCAGGGTGCCAAAATTTTCGGAGAAGTCATTCCCGAAGCCATCCGAAAACTGCCGCAGGAACTGCAAAAAAAATTAACTGTCACCCAGCAGTGCCGCAAAGCTGACATCGAAGACGTCGAGCCCCGTTACCAAGACTGCGCCTGCCAAATAAATATTTCCTCCTTTTTCAAAAATATGCCGGAACTTTATACGACATCTCACCTGATTATTTCCCGGGCCGGCGCCTCTTCTGTTTTTGAAATCGCCGCTGCCGGTCTGCCCTCGGTCCTGATACCGCTGCCCACCGCCGCGGATGATCACCAGACGGCCAATGCCCGCTACATTACCGGCGCCAAGGGCGGCATTGCAATTCCCCAAAAAGAATTCACCCCCGAAAAGCTGGCTTCGGTATTGACTGACCTGTTCCAAAACCCGCAAAAACTGCGGCAAATGTCCGACAACATCCGCTGGGCGGCCATAACCGATGCATCACAGCGTTTTGCCGATGCCGTTGAAAAAGAAATTATCGCCAAACGTTAGGAGAAACGATATGTTTAATATCTTCCGCAAAAGTCTGGTTGACATTCTGCCGCAGGTTCGCGGCAAATATCAAAAAAATGTCAGCCTCAGCAAACATACCTGGTTTGGTGTCGGCGGCCCCGCCGAAATTATGTATCATCCTGCTGATGCGGAAGACCTCTGCCGTTTCATTAAAGAAAAACCTTACAACCTCCCCGTCTGCCTGATTGGCGGCGGTTCCAATCTGCTGATTCGCGACGGCGGAGTTCCCGGCGTTGTCATCAAACTGGACAGCCCCGCCTTTCGCCGCATAACGGTTGACGGCAATCAGATTACCTGCGGAGCCGGCGTTAAAAACAGCGAACTGAAAAAAATAATGCTTGAAAAAGGCCTCGGCGGCTTGGAATTCCTCTGCTCAATCCCCGGTGTCATCGGCGGCTCGGTTAAAACCAATGCCGGCTGTTTCGGGCAGGAAGTCAAAGACGTCATCATTCGGGCCGAAATCATCAACGGCCGCGGCGAAATCGAAACCATCGGTGTTAACGACCTGCTGCTTTCTTACCGCAGCAGTTATTTTCCCGACGACTGGATTATTCTCTCGCTGACGCTCCAAACACACCCGGACGCCCCGGAAAAGATAAAAAAGAAACTGGACGAGCAAAAGGCATATCGTCTGAAAAGCCAGCCCTGCAACGCCCGCACCGGCGGTTCCACTTTCAAAAATCCCGAAGGTCTCAAAGCTTGGGAACTCATTAAAAAATCCGGCTGTGCCGATCTGCGGGTCGGCGGCGCCAAAGTCTCCGACATCCACTGCAACTTTCTGATTAATACCGGCAACGCTACCGCCCGCGATATTGAAACACTCGGAGAAACAATTATTCAGCGGGTTAAACAAACGACTTCCATCACCCTGGAATGGGAAATTAAACGTCTCGGAATTCAGAAATAAATATGGCTGATAAAAATGCACCCCAAATAGCGCCGGCCGCACCGGTAACAATTCCCTCGCGGATTTCCCTGCCGCGGGAATGGCCGTTCCGATTGGCCGGAAACCTGTTTCTGCTGGGGGTTATTTTTATGCTGGCGTCCGTCATTATTACCATTAAGACCAACCTCATCGGCCGCAAACTCACCGACCTCAGCACGGAATTTTACAATTACAGCGCCGGCCTGGGCTTCAAAATAGACGACATTGTCATCACCGGCCGCGACAAAACCGCCAAACAGGATATTCTCAACGCCCTGCAGCTCAGCCGCGAAACCAACATCCTTAATCTGGATCTTCGCGATTTGCAGCAAAAAGTCGAACAATTGCCCTGGGTACGTCACGCCGTCGTCAAACGCCGCTTTTTTCCCAACATCATCCAGATTGATATCCGGGAACGGCAGGTGCAAAGCATCTGGCAGCTTGACCACAAATTCCGCCCCATTGACGGCGAAGGAAACGTCATTGAAGCCGATTACACGCCTGACCATCCGATTCTCCTGATTGTCGGCGAGGGAGCTCCGGAAAACATTACCGCACTGATGAAAAGCATCACCGACGATCAAAACATTTTTGAACGCATCAAGGTCGCCAACTACATCTCCGGCCGCCGCTGGAACATCGTACTCGACGACGTTGAAAACGGCATCACCGTCAAACTCCCGGAAAAACATATCGACGAAGCCTGGAAAAAATTGCTGAAATTAAATACCACCCAGGGACTTCTTAAACGTAAATTAACCATAATCGATTTAAGATTCCCCAATAAAGTAATCGTCAAATTAGGCAAAATGACTCCCGAGGAGCGCAAAAAACTCAAGGATGTCAAGGAACGCCGCATTTAAGAGGAAGAACGTTGACACATTCATTTAACCGACTAACCACAATCGCCGCCTTGGATATAGGCTCATCCAAAGTCTGCTGTCTGATTGCCAAGATTAGCCGTGATAAAAAAATCAATGTTGTCGGCTACGGTTACAACGCCTCCAAAGGCATAAAAAACGGAATCGTCACGGACATCAACCAGGCGACCCTTTCCGTTTGCAATGCGGTCGAAACGGCAGAACAGATGGCGAATGAACGCATTAACCGCATCATTGTCAACATCTCCGGCGACCGGATTAAAAGCAGCCTGAAAGGGGCCACGATTGCCATCAACCGCAACCGTCCGGTAAACGACCTCGACATAAAAAAAGTCATCGAAAAAGGCATCAATAAAATCAATGTTGAAGACAATGAATTGATTCATTGCCTGCCCACCAACTACCGTCTCGACCTCGGCGAGGAAATCAAAGACCCCCGCAACATCTACGGCGAAAACCTTTCGGTCAACATTCTGCTCGGCATGGTGCCTGACATCCAATTTAAAAACCTTTCTACCGTAATTGAAAACGCCCACTTGGAAATCGCCGAAAAAGCCTTTTCCGCCTATGCGTCGGGGCTTGCCTGCCTGGTCGATGACGAAAAGGAAATCGGCGCCACCATTGTGGACATTGGCGGCGGCACCACCAATATGGCTACATTCAAACACGGTTATCCGGTAGCCTTTTCTTCCATCGGTGTCGGCGGCAACAACGTCACCAACGACATCGCCTGGGGACTGACCACCTCGTTTACCCATGCCGAACGTTTGAAAACGCTGCACGGCTGCGCTTTCATGACCAGTCAGGACAAAGAAGACCTGATTAACGTCTATCCCGTCGGCGAAGAAGACGACAGCCTGATTAAACAAGTGCCCAAAGCGGAATTAATCAGCATCATCACCCCGCGCATTGAAGAAATTTTTGAACTGGTCAATAAGAAACTGGCCGAACACGGCCTGCGCGACATCAGCAGCCACCGGGTTGTTCTGACCGGCGGCGGAGCCCAGCTTTCCGGAATCCGCGACATCGCCAATATGGTTCTGGACAAACAGGTGCGCATCGGTCGTCCCAAAAACGTCATCAATCTGCCGGACAACCTGTATAATCCCTGCTTTTCCACCGCCATCGGCTTATTGCTGTTTGCGTTGAATTACAGTGAGAAAAAGCCGAATAAAATCATCAGCAAACCGGCCTCTTCCGGTACCAGTTTCGGCCGTATTCTTGACTGGCTCAAACAAAGCTTTTAAAACTCGGTTCCCCGCTGCCTCAGGCAAAGGGGAATTTTTTTATTTCAGTGGCTTTTGTAAAAAAAATTATCATCAAAACAATCAGACGGCCAAAAAGAAAGAACATAAACCTCCTCTTCAACAAATTTTTCAAATAACTATTTCTTAGTAACCAAAACTTAATTTATTTTCACTATCCTGTAAGCAATTAAAGTAAAATTTTTGGAGTAAGAAATACAATGTCAATCAAATTAGCCGTCCCCGAAGCGACCGTTATGCACCTGAAACCGCGGATTTCCGTCATCGGAGTCGGCGGCGGCGGCGGCAATGCCGTCAATAACATGATTGATCAAAATCTGGAAGGCGTTGACTTCATCGTCGCCAACACCGATGCACAGGCCCTTGCCCATTCCAAAGCCAGCCGCAAAATTCAGCTCGGCCTGGAAACCACAATGGGACTGGGTGCCGGCGCCCGTCCGGAAGTCGGACGCATGGCTGCGGAAGAAGCCAAAGAAGAAATTGAAAAGGAACTTGAAGGTGCCAATATGGTCTTCATCACCGCCGGCATGGGCGGCGGCACCGGTTCCGGCGCGGCACCGGTTGTCGCCCGTCTTGCCAAAGCCAAAGGCATTCTTACCGTCGGCGTTGTTACCAAACCGTTTCAGTTTGAAGGCCGCAAACGGATGGAAACCGCCGAAAGCGCCGTTGAAGATTTTACCAATTCGGTTGACAGTATCATCATTATCCCCAATCAGAATTTATTTCGCGTTGCCGACAAAAAAACCACCCTTGCCGACGCCTTTATCATGGCCGACAATGTGCTCTATGCCGGCGTCCGTTCCATCACCGATTTGATGATGATGCCGGGCCTGATTAACCTCGACTTCGCCGACATCAAAAGCATTATGGAAGATAAAGGAAAAGCCATTATGGGAACCGGCGAAGCCGAAGGCGAAGACCGCGCGGTCAAAGCGGCCGAACAAGCGCTGGCCAACCCGCTGCTTGACGATTGTTCCATGCGCGGAGCCAAAGGCGTGCTGATTAACATCACCGGCGGTTCAGACATTACCCTGTTTGAAATAGACGAAGCGGCCAGCCGCATCAAAGAAGAAGTTGATGAAGACGCCAACATTATTTTCGGCTCCAGCTTCGATGAAGCTCTGGTCGGCAAAATCCGCGTTTCAATCGTTGCCACCGGCATCGGCGAAGGCAAAGCTGCCCAGCCGCAGCCCAAACCGGCAGCCAAAATTGCGCAGGACTACCTGAAAGAAAGTTTTATGCCGGCGGTAAATACCCCGGAAACACCGAGTGAGGAAGTTGATTCCAACTTGGAAAAATTTGCAGCAACGGCTCCCGAAGCCGAAGCTGACACCGTCGAGAAAATGATTGATACGGCAACAATCGTTTCTTTCGACCAACCCGAAGAGGTTTCCGAAATCGAAGAACCTGCCGTTCAGGCTTCGGTGGAAGAAGAAAAATTTGAGGATTTTAATAATCTTGAAGCTTCATCTATTATTAACGACATGCCTCAAGCCTCCTCTTTGTTCAAAGCTATTATTAACAAAAATGAAGACATCAATGCTGATGCTCAGCTCGACAGCATTTTGTCTGCCAAGGAAAACAGCTTCACCGCCAAAACTTCTTTAAAAACCGTTGAAGAAGAACCGGAACTGTTTCCCAACCACAATCCCAAACCTTTCTCCGCTTCCCGCAAAGAAGAACCGGAAAGACTGATTGTGAATGACGACGATGAAGAATACACCCCGACCTTAATCGAGCGTGTAACCGGATTCTCCATCGCCAAGAGAAACCGCAAGAAAATGGCCAAGGAAAGTGAGCGTTTCCAGGAACCGGTTTCCCCGAGTTTCTCTGACAACGACTATGACCCGGAAGATAAGCTGAATCTCGAAATTCCTTCTTTTCTGCGTCGTAAGTCTTAACCCAGAATATTATTGTAAGTTATAAACCTCAAAGCGGAGAAATCTCCGCTTTTTTTTATGCCTCCGAACCTAAAATTTCCGCGCCCGCACCTGCAACCGTTTTTATATACAAAAAATCTGGGTATCTCTATTATTTGTATTTTCATTTCCGCATAAGCGGCTTATAGTTTAGTCGATAATTTATCAAACAACTATTAGGATAAACAAATGACTGAGACATCGATTATCCCCGTTTTTTTCGCCACGGATGAAAATTACGTGCCTTACCTGGGCGTTTCGCTGCAATCGCTGATTGCTCATACGGCCCATAATAAACAATACGAAATCTGCATTCTGCACGATTCGCTATCTGAACATGCCCGACAGCAGCTCAGCGAATTCAAGCAGAAAAACGTCAATATTTCCTTTCTCAAAGTAAGCGACCATCTTCAGCAATACCAATCCCGCCTGAAAAACAATCTGGCTTTCTGGAATCAGCCGACCTATTATCGCCTGGCTCTGCCCCTGCTGACAGCAAACTACGACAAAATTCTTTACTGCGACTGCGATACGGTTTTCCTTGACGATGTCGCCCGTCTCTACGAGCAGGACATCGAAGACAACTACCTGCTTGCGGTTCAGGATGCCGACCACCCCTATTATATTCCCGAACGCATCGAACAGATGAAAACGGAATTAAAATTAGCCGATACCAGCCGTTATTTTAACGCCGGCATCTTGGTAATGAACGTCGCCCTGATGCGGCAAAACAACTTGTTTGACCGTTTTATTGAGCTGCGGGAAACGATTAAATACCTGCCATACCATGACCAGGATATTTTAAACAGCGCCTGCCGCGACAAAATAAAATATCTTTCCCGGCGTTATAATTACCAATGGCATTTGGATTTCTTTTACAATGATCCCGAAGCGGCCCAAGCATACCGCCGGAATATCGAACCGGCGATTGTGCATTTTACCTCCCATATCAAACCATGGAACGAACCCAAACGCGAATTTGCCGACAAATTCTGGTACTATGCCCGCCAAACGCCCTTTTATGAAGAAATTCTGTTCCGCAGCATCGCCAAACAAAAACTCGGAATTGATTACACGGAAATTGCCGCCGCCACCAACCGCAAAGACTGCCTCAGCCTGCTGCGCCGATATAAGTTCATTGCCTTCTTCAGCCTGGGCAGTGCCCGCAAAAAATATAAACAAAAGGTCAAAACGCTCAAGCAGCTCCTGCGAAACACCGCAGCATTATGCCGCCTGTAAATCAAAAGCCCGCCTCAATGACGGGCTTTTCTTGTGTTTGGCGGCTTAAGCTAATTCTTTTTGAAAGCTTTCACATCCAATTGCAAATTAAGCGCATTTAAAATCCGGTTGATGATAAACCATTTCGGCGCCGAACGTTTTCCCATCCCCAGTTCAACATTTTCCAACTCGCGCAGAGTAATATGCGCCTTCTCACATAACGATTCGGCACAAATGCGATACTTGTGGCGATGATAGAAGATTTGCATCCCGATCATACGCTTAACAGCCCTTTGAGAAAACTTGGAACTCAATAGATAATGATATTCTGACATGATTTTTTCCTTGGTTTATGCATTAATATTACACCGCTAAAGGTGCAGGAGCTGCAACAGCCCAAAGAACTACCCGTTTATTCAATATATTACGCGGACTCCTGCTTGAAACAGACAATTGGTTAATTTCTTCACCGCATCTAAAAAACTTGACAACAGCCTATGCGGCAATGTTATTTTTCAGTAACAGATACAGCCGGCACAAAATCTCCGGCATAGCCGCATCCTAAATACAAAAAACTCAAATAGCGTATGCTGCCAGACGAGTTTTGTAAAAACTTGGAGAATGAGTCGGGCAACAGGCGTCAAAGGCGAAAGTACCGCAGCACTGCGGCAGGAAAAATAGTCTGGAAGACTATTTTTCGCCGAAAAGCACTGGCAGAAAGAAAACAATCCGGTGAATTGTTTTCTGACAACAGACAAAGTTTGTTGATTTTCAAGCTAGCGGCAGCGAAGCGGAGAAAATGTTACAAACTGTTTTACTGCTGTGAGAAGCGATAGCGCAATAAAACAACAGTTTAGTCGGAATTGGCAGAAGTACGTGATTGCTAAGTAAAAATAACAACGATTTATTATTTTTATCTGTAAAATCTTGGCTGTCTTATTAAGCAAGACAGCAAACGCTGTCAAAGCAAAATTAGATACCCGAGTGCAGCTTTCGGCCCGAAGACAACGCACTAATCGACCATTATACAAGTTTTTACTGAAGGTTGATGAGCGTGATTTCCACCCGCCTGTTCTGTTCTCTGCCGGCTGCCGTTGCATTGGAGACAATCGGATTATTCGGTCCCATTCCGGTTACCGACAAACGGTTAGCCGCCACACCGCGATTTTGCAGATAAGTTGCAACCGCCTGCGCGCGCTTCAACGACAGTTGATTATTATAGGCAACCGTCCCCGTATTGTCGGTATAACCGACAATCTGAACCGCCGTTTTATTATATTCTTTAATAACCTTGGCTACAGAATCCAACACCCGGTTAAAGGATGTTTGGAAAACAGCAGAATCTGTCGCAAAAGTAATATTGCTCGGCATAATCAAACGCACCTGTCCGTTCATTTCCTGAACCTGAACACCGGTGCCGACCAGTTCCTGACGCAGTCTGCGGGCCTGAATATCCATATAACCGCCGGTAGCCGCGCCGCCGGCCGCACCGATGCCGGCACCGATTAAAGCGCCTTTTTCACCGCCGACCAATGCGCCGATACCCGCTCCGGCAACCGCTCCGATACCGGTTCCCCACGCTGTTTTAGAAACCTTGCTCTCCCCGGTATAGGGATCAGTTGCGCAAGCCGCCAGCAAAGACAGTGCCGCAACAGACATAATCAGTTTTTTCATCTTCTTATCTCCTTTTGTTAAACTGTCATTACTTTACTTTTTCCGCCGCCAAAAAACAAGCCATTTTATAAAGCAGCAAAAATTTTCGGCTGAAATTCCCTATACAAAAAACCCTGCGAGAAAATCTCACAGGGCTTGTAATGCTTTTTTCTGGCTTAAGCTTTACTTAAAACATGGTGCTGCGACTTTGACCAACATTTTCCAAAACTCCGACAGCAGAATTCTTCGCTGAATATCCTGCTTGCCGATTCCTTCCAAATGCGAAGCTTCATAACCGGCAGCCATTTGATGACGGCTGATACGCGTTCGCAGCAACAGACGCTGATACTTCGTCAAACCGCGAATGTACTCGGCAACTTCTTCGGCTTCAAGATTAATAACCTGAACGTAAGCACCGTTCTGAAAACTTACCACCTGAGGCTTATTCTCCTCGAGAAGGCCTCCCAAAAATTCTTTAGCATTCATAACTAAAAAAAATTTTAAAACGTTAATAATATATAATAAACCGCCGTAACGCGGTGAATATCCCAATAGCATCTAAATAATTTTAAATTAAGATAACTATAGTCGGTTAAATTCTGATAATCAAGAACAAATTTTGTCCATATACCGTTTTCTCACTCGGCAAACAAAAAGGGCTCTGAAAAAATCAGAGCCCTTTTGGTTAAATAAGGTTTGACCCCTATTCGGCAGAAGATTCGTCAGTGCCGGTTGCGGCAACAGCGGCATGCTGTTCCAACTGAGCCTGAGCTGCCTCTTCCTTGAGCGACAGAATTTCCTTGTCGTTCTGGGCGGCAACCTTCTTCAGTGCCCGCAGAACCGTACCGGTACCGGCCGGAATCAAACGACCGACGATAACGTTCTCTTTCAGACCGCTCAGTTTGTCAACCTTGCCCTCAACCGCAGCTTCGGTCAGAACACGGGTCGTCTCCTGGAACGATGCGGCTGAAATGAAGGACTTGGTCTGCAACGAAGCCTTGGTAATACCGAGCAGGATCGGATCGGCCTGAGCCGGCGTTCCGTTCTCGGCAATAACTTTGGCATTTTCGGCCTCAAACACGTCACGGTCAACCTGCTCGCCGATCAGGAAAGTCGTATCTCCCGGAACGGTGACTTCAACTTTGCGCAGCATCTGCGAAACGATAACTTCGATATGCTTATCGTTAATCTTAACGCCTTGCAGACGGTAAACGTCCTGAACTTCCTTAACCAGATATTCGGCCAGTTTCTCAACCCCGAGAACACGCAGAATATCATGCGGCGCCGGAGTACCTTCAACCAGCATATCGCCTTTCTTGACAATATCGCCGTCCTGAACCACCAGATGGCGGCCTTTCGGAATCAGATATTCAATCGGTTCGCCTTTCTGCGGCACAACCGTAATCCGCTGTTTAGCCTTGTAGTCCTTGCCGAATTCAACCATACCGTCAATGTCGGAAATAATCGCGGCATCTTTCGGACGGCGGGCTTCAAACAGCTCGGCAACACGCGGCAGACCGCCGGTAATATCTTTAGTCTTGGAGCTTTCCCGCGGAATACGCGCGATAACGTCACCGACTTTGACTTCCGCACCGTTGTCAACGGTCAGAATGGCGTCAACCGACAGATAGTAGCGGACTTCCTTACCGTTATCATAAGTAACCGGTTTGCCTTTGGCATCTTTCAGCATAATGCTCGGTTTCAAACCGGCGCTGCTGGAATTTGAACGCCAGTCAACAACCACCTTGGAAACGATACCGGTCGTTTCGTCAACGGTTTCCTTAACCGAAACATTGTTGATGAGGTCAACCAGTTCGGCCTGACCGGCTTTTTCCGAAATAACCGGAATTGTAAACGGATCCCACTCGGCCACTTTCTGCCCCTTCTTAACCTTGGAGCCTTCGGCCGCCAGAATCTTGGTACCGTAAGGAACATGGTGGCGTGATTTTTCACGGCCCTGAGCATCCTCAATAACAATTTCGCAGTTACGCGACAGAACAATGCCGTTACCCTCGGAATCGATAACCAGATGTTTGTTTTCCAGTTTCAGCACACCGGCAAACGGAACTTCAACCGAAGCCTGTTCGGCAGACTTGGAAGCCGCACCACCGATATGGAAGGTTCTCATCGTCAGCTGGGTACCCGGTTCACCGATTGACTGAGCAGCAATAACACCGACGGCTTCACCGATATTAACCGGCGTACCGCGAGCCAGGTCACGGCCGTAGCAGGCGGCACAAATGCCGTTCTCGGCTTCACAGGTCAGAACCGAACGGATTTTAACCTGTTCAACACCGGCAGCTTCAACGACTTCAACATCGTTCTCGTCAATCAGTTTGCCTTTGTGAACCAGAACTTCACCGGTTTCAGGATGAATAATGTCTTCCTGAATGGTACGGCCCAGAATACGTTCGCCGATGGAAACGATAACGTTACCGCCGTCAACAACCGGACGGACGATAATGCCGCGCTCGGTACCGCAGTCGGTTTCGGTAACGACAACGTCTTGAGCAACGTCAACCAAACGACGGGTCAGATAACCGGAGTTAGCGGTTTTCAAGGCCGTATCCGCCAAACCTTTACGGGCACCGTGGGTAGAATTGAAGTATTCCAACACCGTCAGGCCTTCTTTAAAGTTTGAAATAATCGGCTGTTCGATAATTTCGCCGCTCGGTTTGGCCATCAAACCGCGCATACCGGCAACCTGACGCATTTGGGCGGCAGAACCGCGGGCGCCGGAGTGAGCCATCATATAAACCGAGTTGATGTAACCATGGTCGATTTTGGAAATGTTCTTCATCATTTCGTCAGCGACCTTATCCGTGCAGGCAGCCCAGATATCGATAACCTTGTTGTACTTTTCGCCTTTGGTAATCAAACCGTTCTGATACTGCTGTTCAAATTCCTTAACCTGTTTTTCGGTCTCGGCAATCAGTTCTTTCTTGGCATCAGGAACAATCAGGTCGTCCTTACCGAAAGAAATACCGGCCTTGCAGGCATTGGTAAAGCCTAAGGTCATAATCTTGTCAACAAACAAGACGGTTTCCTTCTGGCCGCAGTGACGGTAAACGATGTCAATGATTTCACCGATTTCCTTCTTACGAATCAAACGGTTAACCAAAGAGAACGGTACGTTTTTATGTTTCGGCAAAATCTGCGAAACGATAATACGTCCGGCCGTGGTTTCAACCAAACCGTATTTCAGTTCCCCATTGTCATCGACATATTCCATCCGGCATTTGATTTTGGCGTGCATATCAAGGAATTTGTTGTCCAAAGCCATCTGAACTTCGTCAAAATCGGCATAGACGGAGCCTTCGCCGGCAACACCTTCAGCCTCGTAGGTCAGGTAATAGATACCCAGCACCATATCTTGGGACGGAACCACAATCGGTTTGCCCGAAGCAGGAGACAGAATGTTGTTGGTAGACATCATCAGCACGCGGGCTTCCAACTGAGCCTCAACCGACAACGGAACGTGAACGGCCATTTGGTCACCGTCGAAGTCGGCGTTGAACGCGGTACAAACCAGCGGATGCAGATGGATAGCTTTACCTTCGACCAGAACCGGTTCAAAAGCCTGAATACCCAAACGGTGCAACGTCGGAGCACGGTTCAGCAAAACCGGATGTTCGCGAATGACTTCTTCCAGAATATCCCAAACTTCCGGACGTTCTTTTTCAACCATGCGTTTGGCCGCTTTAATCGTCGTTGCGTGTCCGTACAGTTCCAGTTTGGCATAGACGAAAGGCTTAAACAGTTCCAGAGCCATCTTCTTCGGCAAACCGCACTGGTGCAGTTTCAATTCCGGACCGACGGTAATAACCGAACGGCCTGAATAGTCAACACGTTTACCCAACAGGTTCTGACGGAAACGACCCTGCTTACCTTTCAGCATATCCGACAGGGATTTCAGCGGACGTTTGTTGGTACCGGTAATCGCACGGGCGCGACGACCGTTGTCAAATAAAGCATCGACCGATTCCTGCAGCATGCGTTTTTCGTTGCGGATAATGATATCCGGCGCATGCAGTTCGATTAATCTCTTCAGACGGTTGTTGCGGTTAATGACGCGGCGGTACAAATCGTTCAAATCCGAAGTTGCAAACCGACCGCCGTCCAGCGGAACCAGCGGACGCAGTTCAGGCGGAATAACCGGCAGAACATCCAGAATCATCCATTCCGGCTTGGTATTCGAATCAATGAATGCCTCAATGATTTTCAAACGTTTAATCAGCTTTTTGCGTTTGGCTTCGGAACTGCTGTCCTTCAGCTCTTCGCGAATAGCCTTGCGTTCGGCTTCCAAATCAATCTGAGACAGAATTTCTTTCAAAGCCTCGGCACCGATGCCGGCCCGGAAAGAATCTTCACCGTATTCGTCAATAGCTTCCTGATACTGTTCTTCGCTCAGCAACTCATTGACTGACAACGGAGTCAATCCCGGTTCAATAACGATGTAGCTTTCGAAATACAAAACGCGTTCCAAAGACTTCATCGGAATATCGGTAATCAGCGCAATGCGGGACGGCAGAGACTTCAGGAACCAGATATGCGCAACCGGCGCCGCCAGTTCAATATGTCCCATACGTTCGCGGCGGACTTTGGACAGCGTAACTTCCACGCCGCACTTTTCGCAGACAACGCCGCGATATTTCATGCGTTTGTATTTGCCGCACAAGCATTCGTAGTCTTTAACCGGGCCGAAGATGCGGGCGCAGAACAAACCGTCCCGCTCCGGCTTAAATGTACGATAGTTAATCGTCTCCGGCTTTTTGACCTCGCCGTATGACCAGGAACGAATCTGTTCAGGCGAAGCAATCGAGATTTTAATTTGGTCAAAGGATTCGGCTGAAACCTGCTGGCCAAAAAATTTCATAATATCATTCATATTCGTAAAACTCCTTTACCTTAAACTTCTTCGTTCAACAATTCGACATTGAGGCAGAGAGATTTGATTTCTTTAACCAAAACGTTAAAGGATTCCGGAACGCCGGCTTCAAATCCGTCATCGCCGCGGACGATTGCTTCATAAACTTTGGTACGGCCGTTTACGTCATCCGACTTAACCGTCAGCATTTCCTGCAGGGTATAAGCGGCACCGTAAGCTTGCAGCGCCCAAACTTCCATTTCACCGAAACGTTGTCCGCCGAATTGAGCCTTACCGCCCAGCGGCTGCTGGGTAACCAGGCTGTACGGACCGACCGAACGGGCGTGCATCTTTTCGTCAACGATGTGGTGCAGTTTAATCATATAAATCGTACCGACGGTAACCTTACGGTCAAACTTCTCACCGGTGCGGCCGTCATACAGGTCAATCTGACCTGAAGTCGGCAAACCTGCCAGTTCCAGCATGTTGTTGATATCGTCTTCATGAGCGCCGTCAAAGACCGGTGTAGCCATCGGCACGCCGTTTTTGAGGTTGGAAATCATTTCCAGCTTCTCGGCTTCATTCATCGGCTCAATATCATTTTTATACTGCTTTTCACCGTAAATTGCCTTCAGTTTGGCATTGAGTTCGTCAATGGTTTTCTCGCCGCGCTTATACTGTTCGCACATCTCGTTCAGCTGTTTGCCCAGCTCGCTGGCAGCCCAGCCGAGGTGCGTTTCCAGAATTTGTCCGACGTTCATACGGGAAGGCACGCCCAACGGGTTCAACACGATGTCAACCGGGGTGCCGTCTTCCATATACGGCATATCCTGCAACGGCAGAACACGGGAAATCGTACCTTTGTTACCGTGGCGTCCGGCAATCTTATCGCCGGTTTGAATTTTACGCTTGGTCGCAATGAAGACTTTAACCATCTTCAAAACGCCCGGCAGCAAATCATCGCCGCGCTGTACTTTTTCAACCTTGTTTTCAAAGTGTTTCTGAACCTTTTCGACGCGGGCGTCAAAAGCAGCCAGAAATTCTTCGATACGGGCCATGACTTCTTCGTCTTTAACCACAATCTTACGCCACTGTGAAGACGGAACGGCAGACAGAACCTCTTCGGTAATCGTCGCATTCTTGGCAATGCCCTTCGGCGCGTCAACCACTTTCTGTCCCATCAGCATCGACTGCAGACGAGCTTCGAAAGAACGGCGGATGATTGCGATTTCATCATCACGGTCTTTGGCCAGCTGGGAGATTTCTTCCTGCTCAATGGACAGTGCACGTTCATCCTTTTCGACACCGCGGCGTGAAAAGACATGAACGTCAACCACGATGCCTTCAATACCCGGCTGAACACGCAGGGAAGTATCGCGAACGTCACTGGCTTTTTCGCCGAAGATGGCGCGCAGCAGTTTCTCTTCCGGCGTAACCGGAGATTCGCCTTTCGGCGTAACCTTACCGACCAGAATGTCACCGGCCTTAACCTCGGCACCGATGTAAACGATACCGGCTTCATCCAGATTGCGCAGGGCTTCTTCACCGACGTTCGGAATATCGCGGGTGATTTCTTCCTGCCCCAGCTTGGTATCACGGGCCATAACTTCAAATTCTTCGATATGCAGTGAAGTCAGCACGTCATTACGGGAGATGTTTTCTGACAGCAGAATGGCATCTTCGTAGTTCAAACCGTTCCACGGCATAAAGGCAACCAGCAGATTGCGTCCCAGAGCCAGCTCGCCCATATCGGTGCACGGACCGTCGGCCATAATGTCGCCGGCTTTGACATGGTCGCCGACTTTAACCAGCGGAACCTGATTGATACAGGTATTCTGGTTGGAGCGGCGGAACTTCTGCAATTTATAAATTTCAACACCGGCATCGGCCACATTGTCGTTCAAAGAACGAACAACGATACGGTTGGCATCGACGGCATCGACAATACCGTCATATTTGGCAACGACGGTTGCACCGGAATCTTTGGCCACCGTTGCTTCCATACCGGTACCGACCAGCGGAGCTTCCGAACGCAGCAAAGGCACGCCTTGGCGCTGCATGTTCGCACCCATCAACGCACGGTTCGCGTCATCGTTTTCCAGGAACGGAATCAACGCAGTAGCGACCGAAACCAATTGTTGCGGAGAAACGTCGATGAAATCGACTTCTTCCGGATGAGCAAATTCAAATTCACCGGCTTTGCGGCAGGCAATCAGGTCATTTTCAAAATGGCCGTCATCTTTAACCTTGGCATTGGCCTCGGCAATTTTGAACTTGCCTTCTTCATTGGCGGACAGATAAACAACCTCGTTGGTAACCACACCGTTGACAACCTTGCGGTACGGGCATTCGATAAAGCCGTATTTGTTAATGCGGGCATAGGTTGACAACGAGTTAATCAAACCGATGTTCGGACCTTCCGGCGTTTCAATCGGGCAGATACGTCCGTAGTGGGTCGGATGCACGTCGCGAACTTCAAAGCCTGCACGGTCACGGGACAAACCGCCCGGCCCCAAAGCAGACAAACGGCGCTTATGCGTAATTTCCGACAACGGGTTATTCTGATCCATAAACTGAGACAGCTGAGAAGAACCGAAGAATTCGCGGATAACCGACGCAATCGGCTTGGCATTGACCAAATCCTGCGGTTTAACGTTATTCAGTGATTCGGAGCTCATTCTTTCGCGAATGGCGCGTTCCATACGCAACAATCCCATACGATACTGATTTTCCATCAATTCGCCGACCGAACGGACACGACGGTTGCCGAGGTGGTCAATATCGTCAACTTCCCCTTTGCCGTCACGCAGTTCAACCAAACGCTTGACAATACGCAGAATATCGTCTTTACGCAGCGTGCGGTAAGTATCCGGCGCATCTTCAAAAGAAATGTCCAAAGCAACGTTCATCTTCACACGACCGACAGACGACAGGTCATAACGGTCATTGTCAAAGAACAGGGAACGGAACAGCTGATCAGCCGTTTCATAGGTAGGCGGTTCACCCGGACGCATAACGCGATAGATATCCAGCAAAGCTTCTTCGCGGTTATGGTTTTTGTCTGCTTCCAGCGTATTGCGGATATACGGGCCGACATTAACGTTGTCAATGTAAAGAACCTTGATTTCGCCGACTTTTGCCGCCGAAATATTGGTCAGAACTTCTTCATTCAGTTCAGCACCGGCATCTGCAATAATTTCACCGGTTTTCGGATTGATGACTGCAGTCGCCAAAAATTTGCCAAACAGCTGATCCGGGCTGACTTTATAGAATTCCAACCCTTCATCGGCCAGTTTCTGAGCCGAACGCGGCGTCAGCTTTTTGCCTTTTTCCCAAACGGTTTCGCCGGTTTTGGTGTTAACCAGGTCGAAATCAAATTTAACGCCTTTCATACGCTCCGGCAGGAATTTGACTTTCCAGGCCTTTTTGTCGGCAACATAAGTGTCAACATCATAGAAATAGCTCAGAATTTCTTCTTTATCCATTCCTTTGATTTCGGACGGATCGATTTTTTTGCCCTGAGCTTTCAGTTCTTTGATTTTGTCTTCGGTTTCTTTGGAATACAAAGAATACAGAATGGAAGTAACCGGCAGCTTGCGGCGACGGTCGATACGTGCATAAACCAAATCTTTGGCATCAAATTCAAAATCGAGCCAGGAACCGCGATAAGGAATAATGCGGGCGGCAAACAGATATTTACCGGAAGCAACGGTCTTGCCTTTGTCATGATCAAAGAACACACCCGGAGAACGGTGCATCTGTGAAACGACAACACGCTCGGTACCGTTGAAAATAAACGTACCTTTATCGGTCATCAGCGGAATATCGCCCATATAAACATCTTGCTCTTTGATGTCATGGATTGATTTGGCTCCGGTAGCCTCGTCAATGTCCCAAACGACCAGACGCAGCGTTGCCTTAACCGGAGCGGCATAAGTCATATCACGCTTAATGCACTCGTCAACATCATATTTCGGCTCTTCGAGTTCGTATTTGACAAACTCCAGTTCGCCGCTGCCTGAGAAATCTTTAATGGGGAAAATAGATTTAAATACTTCTTCCAACCCGAATTCGCACTGCCCTTTTTCTTTATCGGATTCGATAAAATCAGCATAGGAACCGGTTTGAACTTCGATTAAACTCGGCATATCCGACACGGCATCGATTCGGCCGAAGTTTCTTCTTACACGTCTCTTGCTCGTATAAGATTCTTTCATTGTGCTTTCATCCCTAGGTTACAAATCCGCACCAATCCTGCCATGATTGCCATGAACCCCGCGTGCGGAAGATTAAAAAATATCTTTTTTAAACAAACAGAATCTGCCAAACCCTCGGATAAAGACCCTCTTGGCACGATTCGGAAAATAATATTTTAGAAAAATCACTTCTTTCTATACCTTAGAGTCTAAAATTGCAACAGATTTTTCGCAAAATGAGTCAAGTTTTTTATCGCGACAATTAAGACATTTTTCACTTTTACCCATAGTAGCGATTCGTATTCAGCCCCCGCTGCGATTCGGATAGCAGTGCCGCCGTTTTCTGCAAATTTTTCACTGTTGCCCCAATAAAAAACTCCCGGAAAATCCGGGAGTTTTTACATAAAGCTCAAAAGAAGCAAAATTACTTCAATTCAACCTTAGCACCAGCTTCTTCAAGTTTCTTCTTGATTTCTTCAGCTTCAGCTTTCGGAGCAGCTTCTTTAACAGTCTTCGGAGCACCGTCAACCAAATCCTTGGCTTCTTTCAGACCCAGCTGGGTGATAGCGCGGATTTCTTTAATGACGTTGATCTTGTTGGCACCAGCTTCAACCAGAACGATATCAAACTCGTCTTTTTCTTCGGCAGCAGCGGCACCACCGGCAGCACCCCCGGCAGCAACGGCAACGGCGGCAGCGGCAGAAACGCCCCATTTTTCTTCTAACATTTTTGACAGATCAGCAGCTTCCATAACGGTCAAAGCTGACAATTCATCTACTAATTTGGCTAAATCGGCCATATTTTTTCTCCAATAAATTAATTAAATCAATAAACTAAAAATTTACTCGTTTTCCCTCTTTGGGAAAATTTTTGCTTTTAGGCGGATAATTGCAAAGTTATTTTTGAGCGCCGTGTAGAATAAACTACACAAGAGAAAAAATAACCGGCAAGAACCGCATAAAAACGAAAATTATGCGGCTTCTTTTTCGCTGTAAGCCTTCGTAACTCTCGCCAGCTGAGCTGCAGGAGCCTGCAACAGGCCGATAATTTTGGCGCGCAGTTCGTCCATAGACGGAATGGTTGCCAAACGTTTAATCTCATCCAGAGAAAGAACGCCGGTTCCCATCGCACCGCCGACCAAAATGAGTTTTTCATTGGTTTTAGCAAATTCGACACAAGCTTTGCAGGCTGAAATCGGGTCATTGGCGAACGCAATAGCGGTCGGTCCTTTGAACAGGTCAGCCAAAGATTCAAATTTTGTGCCTTTAAGAGCCAGACGAGTAATCCGATTTTTAGTAACTCTGAAACCTGCACCGGCTTTACGAACGTTGTTGCGCAGTTCCGAAACTTCTTTAACCGTCAAACCTTTATAGTGAGATACGACGATAACTTCGGCACCGTTAAACAACTCGTTTAATTCGCTGAGCAAGTCTGCTTTTTCTTCACGGTTCACTTATTGTCTCCACAATAAAACATCAAACTTCTTGATGTTGTTTTAACACTTACCAGTTTCACGCCACCGGCAGCTTCGGCATCAAACCCTCGCCGCGAGCTTTGTCAAACTGAGACCTAATCTGTCCAGGAGAAAAGATATAAATTTACACTCACTCCCGTCTATGCAGGATATTTAGGGCTGTCAGCAACAACCACCTGCAGTCTTGGACAGTTTCAGAACGTTGCCGTTCCGAGAGCGGATTGGGAGGCAAGCCTCCCGCCCCAAAAAAGTTTAACATAATCCTAATAAAGTACGGGTGCTGCGAAGTTGGTTTTCGACGACATGTACAAATAGCTACATTAGGAAAAAACCAACAAGCATGACCCTATTTTATTAGAGATTTGAAATGTCGACTTTAATGCCAACACCCATAGTACTCGACAAAGAAATCTTCTTCATATAAGTACCTTTGGCGCCTTGCGGTTTAGCTTTCTGAATAGCTTCAATGAAAGCTTTGGCGTTTTCATAAATCTGCTCTTCGCTGAAAGAGGCTTTACCGATACCGGCATGAACAATACCGTTCTTTTCGACACGGAACTGAACTTCACCGGCCTTGGCGTTCTTTACTGCATTGGCAACATCGGCGGTAACAGTACCCAGTTTCGGGTTCGGCATCAGGCCTTTCGGACCCAAAACGCGGGCTACGCGGCCGGCCATACCCATCATATCCGGGGTAGCGATGCAGCGGTCGAAATCGACTTTGCCTGCCATAATGGAATCAACCAGATTTTCTGCTCCGACAATATCGGCACCGGCAGCTTTTGCTTCATCGGCTTTTTCACCTTGAGCAAAAACGGCAACGCGTACTTTTTTGCCCGAACCGTTCGGCAGGGCGCAAACGCCGCGAACCATCTGGTCGGCATATTTCGGATCAACACCGAGGTTGATTGCAACATCAATTGTTTCGTCAAATTTGGCGGTAGCGTTTTCTTTAACGATTTTAACAGCTTCTTTCAGAGCATAAGCCTGATCTTTGTTTACTGTCTTATAAGCGTTTACGATTCTTTTTCCGGACATTGTCTTACTCCACTACCTTGATACCCATAGAAACAGCCTGACCTTTAACCATATTCATGGCAGATTCGACTGTCGAGCAGTTCAAATCCGGCATTTTGGTTTCGGCGATTTCTTTAACCTGGGCCATTGTAATCTGACCGGCAAAAGATTTGCCCGGTTCTTTCGAAGCGGATTTAACATTGGCAGCTTTCTTAATCAGATAAGAAACCGGCGGCAGTTTGGTTTCGAAAGTGAAAGACTTGTCTTCATAAGCGGTAATAACAACCGGAACAGGAACACCCGGTTCCATTTTCTGAGTTGCGGCGTTAAACGCTTTGCAGAATTCCATAATATTTAAGCCTTTTTGGCCCAAAGCCGGACCAACCGGCGGAGAAGGGTTAGCCTTTCCGGCGGGGATTTGCAGCTTAATCAATCCTAAAATTTTCTTTTTGGACTTAGCCATTTCAATACCTCTTGTTAGGTTTCGTGGTAATCAAGACCAATGGCTCATCTCCCACGAAATTAAATTAAAACCTTCAAAGCAATGCTTTGATTTGCAAACCGCTGCCCGCAACATTACCGGCCGACGTTACGCCTTCCGGACAATCCGCGATTCGGCGCGATTCGCACTCCTGAAAGACAGATTCCTCCTTTTCAAGAGTCGTCTCTGTATATCACATTCTTTTCATTTTGCAAGTATTTTTTCGGCAATTTGAGTCAAAAAGAATCAAATCTCCGACAAAGGCCCTCCGAAGAGAACCTTTGTTTTACTTGCCCAGTTCAGACGTACAATGCGGACAGCGCGTTGCCTTAACCGGAATTTCCTCGCAGCAATACGGACAAGCCTTGGTCGTCGGTGCTTTTTTCGCCTCTTCGGCAGCTTCCTGCTTCAGCATTTTGGCCTGCAATTCGTTAATCGCCTTAATTAAAACAAACACGGCAAACGCTACAATCGTAAAGCTGATGACGGCATTCAAAAAATTACCCAAATTCAGAGTAATTGCACCGGCATCGGTCGCCTGAGCCAAAGACACGTACGGCCCGGCAAAATCCGGCCCTTTTTTAAGCACGACAAACAAATTGGTAAAATCCACCTTACCCAGCAACAGGCCGATCGGCGGCATAATGATATCCTTAACCAGAGAGTCGACGATTTTTCCGAAAGCCGCCCCGATGATGATACCGACGGCCATATCAATAACATTGCCGCGCATGGCAAATTTTTTGAATTCATTAAAAAAATTTCTAAACATCCTGCCTCCTTTTCTGATGATGAAATCAATATAAAGCGTTTCCCCTAAAAAGCAATCACATAAATAAAATCTGGTGGAAAAACAATCGGAAAGATTAAAAGAAAAGCGCCTCTTGCACTTGCGGCAACGGCGCTTTTTAACAACAAAGACAGTTGAAAATGTCTAAACTTTTTCCACCTGGTTGAATTCAAGTTCTACCGGCGTACTGCGGCCGAAAATGGAAACCGAAACCTTCAGACGGCTCTTCTCGGTATCAACTTCTTCGACCAAACCGATAAAGGAAGCAAACGGACCGTCGTTAACGCGAACCTGCTCGCCGACTTCATAAGCCACCAGAGTCTGCGGACGCTGAACTCCCTCTTCCATCTGTGTCATAATACGGTTGGCTTCGGCTTCGCTGATCGGCTGCGGCTTGTTGCGGCTGCCCAGAAAACCGGTTACCCGCGGCGTATTTTTAACCACATGCCAGCTTTCATCGGTCATTTCCATTTTAATCAGAATATAACCGGGGAAGAACTTGCGCTCGGTATTGACCTTGGAACCTTTGCGAACTTCAACAACATCTTCGGTCGGAACGATGACATCAAGAATTTTATCTTCCATTTTTTTCAAAACAGCCTGCTCTTTAATCGATTCGGCTACCTTTTTCTCCGAACCGGAGTAAACATGAAGAACATACCAACGTGCAGACATCTGACTAAGCTCCCAGACCAAAGATTAACTTAACGACCCAACCAAAAATTTGATCAACAAAGAAGAAAAAAGTTGCGGCAATCGCGACCAGCACAATCACCATAATCGACGTACGGACAACTTCCTTGCGGGTCGGCCAGGTAACTTTTTTAACTTCTTGCTTTACTTGTCTAAAAAACTGTATCGGACTGATTTTTGCCATGGATCCTATCCATTAAAAAAATTTAAAACATATCTCTGCTTTTCAGGGCAGAGAAAAGGCAGAACACACGCGCGCGAACAGACTGAAACAATCCGCTTAATGCGTCCTAACTTAATGCCGCAAACATATTAAATTATTTTTCATCTGTCAATAACTATATTCTTTGTCCGCCCAAATAATCTCGGCAAACCGGCAACAACTGCCTGTATTTATTTCAAATACCTCCCCGTTTTGCTCGCCGGACAGTTAACCATATCCTCGGGCGTACCCGAAAAAACCACTTCTCCCCCCAGCTTGCCGCCTTCGGGCCCCATGTCGATAACATAATCGGCATTTCTGATAACGTCCAAATCATGCTCAATAACAATAATCGTCGCGCGATTGTCTATCAGTTTCTGGAAAACGTTAATCAAAACCTTAACATCCAGCGGATGCAGACCGATGGTCGGCTCATCAAACACGAAAATACTGTCTTCCTGCCGGCGTCCCATTTCCGAAGCCAGTTTCAAACGCTGGGCTTCCCCGCCGGAAAGGCTTGGCGTGGCTTCGCCGAGCGTCAAATATCCCAGTCCCAGGTCTTTCAGCGTTTGCAGACGCTGCCGGACAACTTTTAAATCCTTGCAGGCCTCGAGCGCATGATTAACATCCATCGCCATAATTTCAGACAGGGAAAACATCTCTTGTGACTTTGCGACATACTTGATGCCTTCGGCTTCCTTGGCATATCTTGAACCGCGGCAGTCGGGACACGGCACTTCCACATCCGGCAGAAATTGCACGTCAAGGCTGACGGTTCCGTTGCCGTCGCAAACGGGACAGCGCAATTTTCCCGTATTATACGAAAAGTCTCCCGCACCATATCCGCATCGTTTGGCATCCGGCGTTCTGGCAAACGCCTTGCGCAACTCGTCATGAACATTCGCATAAGTAGCCACCGTTGAGCGGATATTCATGCCGATCGGCGTGGAATCTATCAGCTTGATTTGCCTGATGCCGTCAGCCTGAACCGTTTTGATATGCGGCGGCAGCTTGTCCGCACACAACTGTGCTTTCAGAGCCGGAACAAGGCTCTCCAGAATGAGTGTCGTTTTTCCCGAACCCGACACCCCGGTAACAACCGTCAGCCGCCCTTTGGGTATTCTAACCTCTAACGGTTTGACCGTATGAACAGCGCCTGTTGCCAAAACAATTTCGCCGTTTTCAAAAACATCGGTCCCCCTGACCGGCGGACGGATACGCTCGCCGCGCCTGCTCAAAAACGCACCGATCTGCGAAATTCGATTATTCTTTATCTCGGCAATCGTACCTTGGGCAATAACCTCTCCGCCGTCGGCACCCGATTTCGGCCCCATTTCAATCAGCCAGTCCGCTTCCGCTAAAATTTCCGTATCATGATCAACCAGCAAAACAGAATTTCCGTCAGCCACAAGATCATGCATAACCGTTTTAAGACCCTCAATGTTAGCCGGATGCAGCCCTATCGACGGCTCATCCAGAACATACAAAACCCCCGTCGTCCGATTGCGAACCGCGCGGGACAGCTGCATTCGCTGCCTCTCTCCGGTGGAAAGAGTTGACGACGCCCGGTCCAGTGACAGATAGCCGAGCCCCAAATCGAGCAAACGCCTGGCCGCCGACACAAAAGATTCGGAAATGGCTTCAGCCATCGGCCGCATCTCCGCCGGCAGAGCCGCCGGTACGCCTTTGACCCAGTCGGATAACTCCGACAGCGTCATCCGGCAGGCCTCGTCCAATGAAATTCCCAGCAGCTTAGGCGCCCGGGCCCGGGCAGAAAGTCTGGTACCGTGGCAATCGGGGCAAACGTCTTCTTTCAAAAACTTTTCAACCCGTTTCATGCCTTTCTCGTCTTTAACTTTAGCCAGCGCATTTTCTACGGTATATACCGCATTGTAATAGGTAAAATCGAGCTCCCCCGCCTGATTGGAACTTTTGGCCTTGTAAAGAATATGTTTCTTCTCTGCCGGACCATGAAAAACAATTTCTTTTTCCCGCTCCGTCAAATCTTTAAACGACACATTGGTCCTGACCCCCATCGCCCGGCAGACGTCCGTCATCAGCGACCACATCAGTGAATTCCACGGAGCAACCGCCCCTTGGTCAATCGTCAGATTCTCATCGGGAATCAACGTCGTTTCGTCAACCGTCCGGATTGTGCCGACACCGCCGCAGGTCTCACAAGCCCCCTGACTGTTAAAAGCCAGTTCTTCGGCTCCGGGAGCATAAAAACGCACGCCGCAGACCGGACAAACAAGCTCTTTCTCCGCCGCAACCGCCAAAGTCGGCTCCAGATAATGCCCGTTCGGGCAACGGTGACAGGCCAGCCGGGAATACATAAGCCGCAAACTGTTCAACAGCTCCGTACCTGTCCCGAATGTACTCCTAATTCCGGGAACGCCCGGTCTCTGATGAAGGGCCAGTGCCGCCGGAACATGCAAAATTTCATCAACCAGAGCTTTCGGAGCCTGCGTCATACGCCGTCTGGTATAAGTTGACAGCGCCTCCAAATAACGACGGGACCCCTCGGCATATAAAACGCCCAAAGCCAAAGACGATTTCCCGGAACCGGAAATTCCCGCAATTCCCACAATTTGATTTAGCGGAATATCCACATTGATATTCTTTAAATTATGCACTCGCGCGCCGCGTACTTTTATTGCATTTACGACATTCATCTTATTGCCCGCCAATTTTATCCCGGCTTAAATTTGTCTTCTGTTTTGCCGGAACCACTTTAACACGCTCCTGCCGGACAAACAAGCCCCTTTGCATCATTCCTGAGCATTCTATAAGCAAGACATTAAATCACATTTGACCCGAAAATCATTATTAACCTTGTTCAGGAAATGATTTTGCGGAGAATTCCGTTATTTTGCTCCAATAGTTGTTCCGCTTCGATTTTGGAAACCTGCTTAACCGCCATAACACAGGCCGTTTTAACCTTATGTCCTGAAGCCTCAATATAATCGGCCGCTTTTTCATATGGAATACGCGCAATTTCAGAAACAATGCGAATACCGCGATCAACCAGCTTTTGATTCATCATACGAACATCAATCATATAATTTTCATAAACTTTTCCGATACGGATCATCGCACCGGTGGAAAGCATGTTAAGAATCATCTTCTGGGCTGTGCCGGATTTCATCCGCGAGGAACCGGCAATGGGTTCTTCGCCGACGACCGGATTGATAAAGATATCGGCAAAAGCCTTTAGTTTGGCTTCAGGATTTGAACTGATACCGACAGTTTTGCAACCGCGTTTTTGCGCTTCTTCTAAAACAGTCAGAACATAACGCGGCCCGCCGTTGGCGGAAATACCGACAACAACGTCATCAGGGGTAGGATTGAAGGCATTTAAATCTGCAAGTGCCAAATCGGCATTGTCTTCGGAATTTTCAACCGAAAAACGCAGAGCCCGGTCTCCGCCTGCGATAAAACCGTTGACCATACCATGTTCGACACCGAAAGTCGGCCAGCACTCTGATGCGTCAAGCACTCCCAGACGCCCGCTGGTACCGGCACCAAAATACGCCAGCCGGCCGCCTTTTCTGAAAGCTTCCGCAATAGCTTCAATTGCATCACCGATTTGAGGCAGAGCTTTTTCAACCGCCAAAGCCACTTTTTTGTCTTCATTATTAAGCGTCTTGGCAATTTGCCAAGAATCCATCAAATCTATATTGACGGTTTCCGGGTTTCTTTTTTCGGTCAGTGCAAGTTTATTCATATCAATTTTTCTCCGATATATAAAAAAGATAAATTCAATTGATTAAAAAACATATAAAAAATTACACATCGGAATTTATAATATTAAAAACTTTCCTAACCTTTCTATACGCAGAACAAATTGTACTGATTGTACAAAATTTGCAAAAAAATTATCTGGACATCTATATGGTAATATGATATGTTTATAGCATATTAATTATAGATATCTGAATTATTAACTAAAAAATAAAATTATGTTTACACCACACGATTGGAGAAACGGAGCTGATTACTCTGACGAAACTTATGAAAGCTTCCATAATACTTTCGAAACATATGATACATTTGGAAAGTTTCTCAAAATCCTTTTCATTGTAATTGCCTGTTCTTTGGCAATATGCTTAATTATATGGCAATGGGAAAATATTACAGAAATCTGTAACAGATTGTACAATTTCATTATGTCCAAGCAAAAAATAAAAGAAATAGTTATTGCAATTGCTTTAGGAGTTCCATTCATCATTACATTAAGCATACCGTATATAATTTATATGCGACATAAAAATAAATAACCATTTATCCCCTTGGAACAAGATGTTCCAAGGTTTTTTTTGCCCAAATTTATTCTGACCAATGATGCTAACAATTTAATTCTGTGTGAACTCCAATATCGGCTCAGAATCAAAACATAAAGACCTGCGATTCCTCGCAAACCCTTTGTTTCCTTTGGCAGGGGCAGACGATTGGCTGTGCTGTCGCTCCGCCGCTTCGTCGTCGCAAGAACGGTGATACTTCCGTCTCGCCCGGCTCCTCCTTGTCGAGCTCACTTCCCCGTGAGTTCTCATCAATTTCCCTAAAAGCCAATAAAAAACCGCCCTAACGGACGGTTTTTTACTGGCAGGGGCAGTAAGAAATTTACGCCCCGGCTACATTATTTTGCAACTCATTGAAATCCCGGCATTATATACCTTCAAAATATTTAACTAAATCCAAAAGTATTAGCAAAATCTATTAGCAATTTAAAACACTCCTAAAACCCTGTCAATATTGCTTTACAAAAGATTTTATCATTAAATTGCATAATTTAGAATATAGTATAAAACATATAAAAAGAAAATAAAATGCGACAATCTATAAAATACAAAATCACAACTAACTATAATTAAAGACTTTGAACAAGTCAGCACATAAACCTATTTCGAGATAAGCCGAATTGGCGAAAACCTATAGAAACCTCAAGCAGAAGCTTCTACCAACTAAAACTCTTTGCTAATACAACATTTGAAAGTTACATCCAACCATTCACAAACGACAATACAATGTCCTCTTAAATCATAAAAGGCTCAAGCATCAACTTGAGCCTTTCTAAACATAGAATCTAATATTTAAGATCTAGTTTCATCCCCAATAGTTTATCTTCATCTGAAGCATCTTTGAGAACTAAACATATATTCTTTTCGATAATATTATTATATTCATCTTCAGTTATCAGATTTGGATCTTCTTTCACTAAATTGCGAATACTATCAATTTGATTTCTATTAAGAGAAATAATATATTGTTTATCCTCTTTGTTAGTTAGAACATACATCGCCTTCAAAATATCCGTTGTTTGTCTAGGATCAATATCGCTGAAGATTCTATTATCGTGAAACAAAAAATCTATTTTATGATTACAACCTTTAAATAAGATAGAAGTATCATAACAAAATATTTTGGCATCACCAATACCGTCAGATGAATCCGATTCAATTTTTGCATCAATATTATATCTTATTGTGTTTTCTGACTCATTATTTGCAACTGTAATTCCTGAAACATTATTAGGATAAAGATTGGTTGCCATTTCTCTAAAAAATTTATCTATTTGACCAAATTCTGTTTCATCAAGTGTTTCCAAATAAATGTCTGTTTTCTCATTTTCTTGAATATATTTTGATTTTATTTCATTTATTTGCTTTTTATAATATTTTAGCAAATCTTCATACTTTTTATAATTACTGAGTTCATTCCTAAAATCATTCAACTCATCAGAAATAGATAAGAAAACATCTATTGCATTGTGCGTATTAAGAAATTTTAATTTTTTATCAAGTTCTTCTTCTAGTTCTTTTTGATATTTTAACGCATTATTTAGCAAATCATTTATCTTTAATTTATCCGATTTTAATTTGTTTTCTCTATTTTTTAAAAGAGAAACATTAAAATTCTCTAAATCTTGAAGTGTCTTGGCTACATTGTCATTAAAACTAGCTTTTACCTCTGTATATAATTTACACAAGTTCTCATAACTAATATCTGGTCTATATTGCAAACTTTCATCTATATTACTTATCTGATATTTGTACCTAGTAATAATGTTACAAATTTCATCTAATCTTTTCTTTAATTCGTCAGCTTCTGCCTTTATACCATAATAGTTTTCAGCAACTTGAGTATTTTTTAATTGCTTCTCCAATTTATCAATCTTAACTAATAAGTTCTTTTTTTCTAAAGATATATCTTTATTACCTGTAAAAAATGACTTTAGCACAGGATCTTTCTTTATTTGCCGTTCAAGTTTTCTGGTCTTACTCTCTGTATCTCTAAGCTCCTTTTTATCTTTTACTAATTGAATATTCAAACCTAATAAAAAAGAATTATATAACAATGTTTGATAAGTTGCCATTTTACCTAAATTAAGATAATCATTATAGCTATGATATGCTGCCTTATTCCTTCGAATAAATAAAGGTATCAATGAGCGAAAAGTTAAATAACCAAAATTTTCTGGAAAAGTAAAACACAAATCCCCCATAATTTTATTAAAATCTTCAACTTCAATAACTTTGTTGTTCAAAGATATCCTCGTAGGAAAGTCAACTTTCCTTGATGTTTTATATAACTTATTATCAATCTTAAATTCTAAATAGAACTCCCAACTTTTAAGCTTTTCCAGAAAATCTGATGAAGGATCTGCTCCCAAACAAAAATGTACTAATTCTATAGACAGAGACTTTCCGACCCCATTAAATGTATGTTTAATTTTATCATCTCCATTCTCAAAAGATGACTTCTCTCCAAGAATAATACTTAAGCCTTTTTCATTAAAATAAATATCTTTAAAACTTGACTTGTTAGAAGTTAACGATACTAAACGCATTTCGAAATAACTCCTTTATCTTCACAGACAATGCCTAATGAATATAAAAATACTAATGCTAATACAAGCTCATCAAAACTATGTCTAGCTTTAAAATAATTATTATTGACATCACGTTTATATTTTTTCCATAAAGAATCTACCGTTTTAGGGGAATCAAGCTCTTTCACTAAATAATATCCTAATCCTAACAATGACTGAGAAAAAGAAATATGTTTTGTCGGCAATAACATAATTAAGGCTCCTCAAAAATATCACAGCTCTCAAAATACTTTGCCAAAAGCTGTATCGCAGATGGTATACAAGAATTTCTATTATTGCCTTCTGGTAAAATTCTATCTACCATTAACCAAAAAATATCATCTCCTTTATAACCTGATCCAGAATCATAATTTTCCATATCATCTTTTACTTGATTATAAATAGAATTGAGTTTATCTCTAATTAGATCCCCCCAAAATACTTCTCTATTCAAAAAAAACTTATCTACAGTCCCAACTAATGTATAAGCACTACTAAGTTGCATCTTCAATAAAGGAGAAATATTATTCGCCCTAATTTTATCATCCCAATTTGGAACTATCAACTTTGAAGGATCTAAATATTGAGGAGAAGAATTTAACAGATAATCTATTATTTCTTCAAAACATTTTTCATCAAACTTATAACTACTATCTGGATTAGGTGGAGTACCCACAATATCAATAATTTCATCATCTGAAAAGTTATCAAATACTATTTTGCTAAGATCTTTTGGTAAAATAAATCCACTTTCAAGTAGTTTATAATCTTTTTTAATTTTATCAATAGCTAACACACTTTCAGCATTTATTCCTTTATACTTATCATTAAAAACGAAGAAAAATTTTTCTACAGGCGACCAATAAGTAATCAACCCTTTAAAATCTCTTGTTAATTTTGATATAACTTCTTTATAAGAATTTTCAGGAATTTCAGGGGCATAAACTTGGTAATATGTATTTAATTTTCTGTTACATCCATCACATTTTCGATCCCCTAAATTTCCCCAAGGCTTAATCTGGTTAAAATCTTTATCATATATAAACATTATAGAACTAAATAATTGCTCAAATGTATTACCTTCGCTTTTGTATATTTGGTTTTGAAATAAAACCCTTGCAAAATATTTACTATTGGTATCCATACTAGCTCTCAGAGTAAAGTCACAACAAGTTGCAAATATGCTATATTATAAATATTTAATATTCAATATTTAAATAGATTGCTTAATCATCTTACTTTATTACTTCTCAGCTCATTTAATAAACTCTTTCAAATCAACACCAATAACATCGGAGAACATCAAGAGTGTTCGCAATACTGGTCTATTCTTCTTTAAGATTATAAGAATCCACACCGTACGATTAAAGTAATTTTCTCACGGCAACTCTCAGACAATTAGTTTTAGCATCAATTTAATCCCTTACAAAACACATCATATCGGCTTATTTGTTTAAATTCCAGAGGGTT
>ENA-ORPF01000518-ORPF01000518.1-human-gut-metagenome-genome-assembly--contig:-NODE-518-length-39115-cov-5.954378_pt1 | contig 39115 bp, 34 predicted proteins | sample MGYA00242140_ERZ509070 | MGnify/ENA primary metagenome ERZ509070 (study PRJEB26280, sample SAMEA2338713) | human gut metagenome | biome: human gut; feature: human-associated habitat; material: faeces... | reverse complement strand
TTGATGGTGAAACCCAAGTAACCATGACCAATGGTGCTGCTAGTGATGTTTATGAGCAAGACCTTGGCGGTGGCTGGTTTGAAGTAGGCGTAGGTACCAACATCAACCTGAGTGATGCAACCTATGTATACCTTGATGTAGAAAAAACCTACGGCGGCGATGTTGCTACTCCGTGGCAGTGGAACGCTGGCGTTCGTTATAGCTTCTAAGTTATAATGAACTGATACAAACCTCTCAGTCAGCTACGCTGACAGCTCTCCTTAAAAGGAGAGCCTAAAGTGCAATCGAAGAGCAAGCCTCTCCTTTCAAGGAGAGGTGTCAGCGAATAAAATGAGCTGACGGAGAGGTGAATTCTAGTTTTTTAGAATTTTGTCACGTTCTCCAGCGTCTGAGAACATAGGCGTACTGATGAAGAAGCATTCTGTTGAACAGAGAGGCAATGCACTATCTGCTGCGTTCACAGCTCCTAGACGTACAAAAAACTAAATCATCCCAACATTTCAAGGGCGTTATGGCTTCGGCTGTGGCGCTCTTGTTTTATTGTGATTTTATCATTAGCAAGTTATAACAAGAGAAATGTCTATTTCCTGGTTTAGTTGTCATATTTATCCCGTTGATGGTGTTAAAGAACCGATTTTTTCATAATTTCACAAATTGTTTGCAAAAGTGTACACTTTTTGACTTTTTGACATTTGACAAAGACATTGAGTATCAAGTAAAATACTAGTAACATCACTCATTAATTGAGAAATATTTTGTTTAGACGTATGTCAACTGGAGGAAAATGTATTATGAATAAGACTTTGATTGGTGTAATTGCTGCCATTGTGATTGTGGTAGGTATGATTTTCAGCAGTTATAATGGACTTGTAGCTATGAACGAGAATGTTACCGGCAAATGGGCTCAGGTAGAAAATCAGCTCCAACGCCGCAATGATTTGATTCCTAACCTGGTAAATACTGTTAAGGGCTATGCTGCTCATGAATCTCAGGTATTCAAAGATGTTGCTGATGCCAGAGCTAAGCTTGGCGGTGCTTCCACTGTTGCTGAAGCTAGCAAGGCTAATGGCGAGCTGAGCAATGCTTTAGGCCGTTTGCTGATGGTTGCAGAGCAATATCCTGACCTTAAGGCTAACACTAACTTTACTCAACTGCAGGACGAGCTTGCAGGTACTGAGAACCGCATTGCTGTAGCCCGTAAGGATTACAACTCCGCAGTTCAATCCTACAATGCAAAAATTAAATCTCTGCCTGCTTCCTTGTATGCTGGTGCCTTTGGCTTTACCGCTAGAGATTATTTTAAGGCTGACGAGGCTGCACAGAAGGTTCCTACTGTTAAATTCTAATAAATAGCAAGCTTTGGCCGGCGGCCCTATGGCCTTGCCGGCCTTTATTTTAGGCTTATTTTTGGATAACGGAGCGTATTTATGATGAAACGTTGGTTAATTTTATTGATGCTGCTGGTGCAGACTGTGTTTGCTGTTTGTGCTGATGCTGCTCCTGCTATTCCTCCCAAGCCTGCCGCTGGAACGGGAGTTTATGTACAGGACTATGCTGGCATTATTCGCGAAAGCGATAAAAAGCTGATGCTGCAGCTAGGCCAGGAGCTGGACAATAAAACAACTGCTCAGGTTGCGGTGCTTACTATTCCTTCGTTGGAAGGCGAGTCTTTGGAGGACTATTCTCTTGAGGTTTTGCGTACTTGGGGTATTGGTCAGAAGGGAAAGGATAATGGTGTGCTTATTCTGATTGCAGCTAAGGACCGAAAGTCTCGCATAGAGGTTGGTTATGGTCTGGAGGGCGTGCTTCCTGACGGCTTGACTGGCCGTATTCAGGACAGGTATATGCTGCCATATTTCCGCAAAGGAGATTACAGTAAGGGTATATTGCAGGGCTATGCGGCGACTGCAGGTACTATTGCTAAGGCTGAAGGTGTTGAGCTTAATGGCGTCCAAACCAGCAGACCTCAGCAGCAGTCCTCTGGCTGGAATTTGCTGTATCTTTTGGGTATTGTTGGCTTTTTGATTGTAGATAATGTATTTTTAGGCGGTATGTTTACCAGTCTGCTTTTGATGATGTTTCTGCGTGGCGGCGGAGGTGGTCGCGGTGGCGGCTTTGGCGGAGGCGGTTTCGGCGGCTTCAGCGGCGGCGGCTTCTCGATGGAGGATATTTTCTCGCAGTTAGGCAGCGGCGGTGGCGGCGGCTCTTCTCGCAGTTGGTAATAGGACTGCGTTGCGTGTTGTGCGTAACGCAGTTTTTTCTTGTTTATTTTGTGTGTATCCATATTCTGACGCTTTGAGACATATTTTTTTCACTTGCCTAAAGTCGAAAAGTCAAATATAATATTAGTCAGATAGTATGATATCCTGCCCTTTTAGGGCGGTTTTATAGGTAGGTGAACTATTATGCGTAATTTAGCAGATGCTATTGAGAATTTTATTATAGGTGAATTGCTACGTGATAGAGAGGATAGCCTTTTAGTACAGCGTAATGAGCTGGCAGAGCGTTTGTCCTGTGCTCCGTCCCAAATCAGCTACGTTTTGAGTACCCGCTTTACTCCGGAAAGGGGCTTTATTGTAGAGTCCCGCCGCGGCAGCGGTGGTTTTGTGCGTATTGTAAGGGTGGAACCTAAAAATCAGGAGAGCGAGCCCACAGCTATGGAGCTGGTGGATAATTTGCTGGAGCGACATCTAATTACTCCTAGAGAACAAATTCTTTTGAAATTTATGCTTGATATTTTAGATGCTGACGAGTCTAAGAAGATGGAAGTTCTTCAGCAGGCTTTAGGTCAGCTCAGACACGCCGGACGGAGGTGATGTGAATGCTTTGTGAGGTTTGTAAACAACGCCAGGCTGTTATGCATATGGTGGCTATTATTGGCGATAAAAAAGTAGATAAATGGTTATGTGAGGAGTGTGCCAAGGACTATCTGCCCCATGGTCCTCAGGGTGTTGGTGTAGGTCCTCAGGGCTTGCAGCAGTATTTGGACAAGCTATTTAATTTAAAGGGGTCCCGTCCTAAAAAGGAGATTACCAAGGATGGCTTTACTGCTGCTGCGGCTAAGATTCTGGAAAAGGCAACAAGCAAGTCCTTGGAGTGTGGCTGTGAATGTATTGGTACAGAGCATATTTTGTGGGGTATTCTGCAGGTTGAGGAAGGAGAATCTTTTAATTTATTGAACCAGCTGCGAGATGTGGAGGCTATTGCTGAAGAGCTGGAAAAATGGCTTGATAAGGGTCCTAAAAAGCAAGGGATTCCTATGTACAGTCCTAGAGCTCAAAAGGTGCTGACGGAGGCAGCCAATAATGCTCAAAAATATCATCAGGATTATGTAGGCAGTTTGCAGCTGCTCTATGGTCTGGTAGCTGCTGGCGACGGAATGGCTTATCAGGTGTTGAGCAAGTTTGAAATTAATAGAGTTATTTTGGACGAGCTGTTAGAGATGTTCTATGAGGATAAAAAGGCTTTGGCTGGTAATGAAATGGCTTCTGCTCCAGCTAAAAAATCTGCAGATGTCTTGGAGGTTTTGAGCCAGTTTGGACGTAATCTGAACGTGGCTGCTGCTACTGGCAAAACTGACCCTGTTATTGGCAGGGAGCAGGAGGTGGAGCGTTTAATCCAAATTCTGTGCCGTCGTACTAAGAACAATCCTGTTATTATTGGCGAGGCAGGCGTTGGCAAAACTGCCATTGCTGAGGCTCTGGCTCAAAGGATTGCTGACGGCGAGGTGCCGGATGCTTTACAGAAGAAGATTGTTTTTTCCTTGGAGCTGGGTATGCTGGTGGCAGGTGCCAAGTACAGAGGCGAATTTGAGGAAAGAATGAAGCAGATTTTGGAGCTTATCCGCAAGGACAACCGCATTATTCTCTTCATAGACGAGCTCCATACTATTATTGGTGCAGGCAGTGCTGAGGGCAGTATTGATGCGGCTAATATTATTAAGCCTGCTCTAGCACGTGGTGAGCTGCAGATTATTGGCGCAACTACCACCTCTGAATATCGTAAGCATATTGAAAAGGACGCTGCCCTAGAGCGTCGTTTTCAACCAGTTTTGGTAAAAATTCCTACTGTGGATGAAAGCATCCGTATGCTGCAGGGACTGAGTCATCATTATGAGGAGTTCCATGGTCTGACTATTTCTCAGGCAGCTATTGAGGCAGCTGTTAAGCTTAGTGACAGATATATTACTGACAGAAATTTGCCTGACAAGGCTATTGATATTATGGATGAGGCCTGTTCCCGTCTGCGCATTGAGCTGTATAAAAAGGAACAGCCGTTGCGTGAGCTGAAGGATGAGCTGGAATATGTCCAAATGGAAAAGGAAGAGGCTATAGAGGCTCAGAATGAGGAGCTTATTGAGCTGCACACTAAAAAGGAAGAGGGACTGCAGAAGAAGCTGGCAGCTGCTCTTGCAGGAGCTTCTAAAGCTAGAGCTGTCAGCGAGGCTGATGTGGCTGAGGTTGTTTCCTCTTGGACTGGTGTGCCTTTGCAAAGGCTTAATGAAACTGAAAGCCATAAGCTGCTCCATTTGGAGGACAAACTCCATGAGCGCATTATTGGTCAGGACGCAGCTGTTAAGGCTGTAAGCAAGGCTGTGCGTCGTGCCCGTGCAGGCTTTAAGGATAAAAACCGTCCTGTAGGCTCTTTCCTGTTCCTTGGTCCTACGGGCGTAGGCAAAACGGAGCTGGCTAAAGCGCTGGCGGAGGAGCTGTTTGGCGATGAACGTGCTATGCTTCGTTTTGATATGAGCGAATATATGGAAAAGCACACCACTGCACGTCTTGTTGGTGCACCTCCTGGCTATGTTGGCTATGAGGAGGGTGGTCAGCTGACTGACGCAGTTCGTCGTAAGCCCTACAGCGTTGTTCTCCTTGACGAAATTGAAAAGGCACATCCTGATGTGTTTAACTTGCTGCTGCAGATTATGGAGGATGGGCGCCTGACAGATGGTCAGGGACGTACTGTGGATTTCCGCAATGTTGTCCTGATTATGACTAGTAACGCAGCTGCCCAGAAGCTGAATATGACTAAGCCCTTAGGCTTTGCCTCCAGTGCGGACAGCGAGCTGAGGAGCCGCAAGGAGCAGGTTCTGGCGGAGATTAAGCATATTTTCCGTCCGGAGTTTTTGAACCGTGTGGACGAGCTTTTAGTGTTTGATCCCTTGGGCAAGGCGGAGCTGGAGCAAATTGCGGATAATATGCTTAAAGAGCTTAATGAGCGCCTTGCTAATAATAAGCTTTCCATTGAACTGTCTACAGCAGCACGCAATCTGCTGTTGGCAGAGGGCAGTGATACAAAGTATGGTGCAAGACCTTTGCGCAGAGCATTGCGCCGCCTGATTGAGGATCCTGTTACAGATATGTATTTGGAGGGCAAGGTGGAAAGTGGAGACTGGATTATTGTAGATGTAGTAGACGGCAAGATGGATTTTCAGCGTTCTGGCCCGGGCGGTCAGCTGTTTTTGGAGTTTCCTGAGCCTAAACCTGCTGCAGTAGTGTGGGGTGACAGCAATGGCCAAAACTAAGTATCGCTTTGTGTGCCAAAGCTGCGGCTATGTTTCTGCCAAGTGGCTTGGTCGCTGCCCTGAGTGCGGCGGCTGGGACACTTTGGTGGAGGAAGCAGAGGTTTCCGTAAAGAGCAAAAGCTATTTGCCCACTAATAATGAAAAGCTAAAGCCGCGTACTATTGCCAGTGTTGCTCAGACTAAGGTGGAGCGCTTGGCTACAGGTATTCGCGAGTTTGACCGCGTTTTAGGCGGTGGCGTGGTGCCTGGCAGCTTGGTGCTTTTAGGCGGCACTCCTGGCATAGGCAAATCCACTATTTTGCTTGACGCAGGTCTGCGTTATGCTCAGCAGGACATTAAGGTGCTCTATGTCAGCGGCGAGGAATCTGAGGAGCAGACAGCAATGCGTGCGGTACGTTTGGGTGGAGCCAAGGCCAGTGACAATATGCTGATTATGACGGCAACGGACCTGGACGGTATTTTGGCTCAGGCCAATGCTCTGCAGCCCAGGCTTTTGATAATTGATAGTATTCAGACTATGTATAACCCAGAGCTGCAGACAGCCGCAGGCAGCGTTGGTCAGGTACGTGAATGTACAGCCAAGCTGCTGCAGTTTGCCAAGACAACGGGCATTGCAGTGCTTTTGATTGGCCACGTTACTAAGGACGGCACTATTGCAGGTCCTCGCCTTTTGGAGCATATGGTGGACGTGGTGCTGCAGTTTGAGGGTGACAGGTCCTATGCTTTCCGCGTACTGCGAGCCTTAAAGAACCGTTTTGGCAGTACTAATGAAAGCGGTATCTTTTCCATGGAGGCAGGAGGACTGCAGGAGGTTGCTAACCCTGCAGGTCTGTTCTTGGAGGACAGGGACGGCGAAGCTGCAGGCAGCGTTATTGGCGCCTGTATGGAGGGCAACCGTCCTATTATGGTAGAGTTTCAGGCGCTGTTGGCAAAAACGCCTTTTGGCATGCCCAGGAGAACTGCTGTAGGCTTTGACTACAATAGAGTAAATATGCTTTTGGCAATTTTGGAACGCCGTATGAACATGGACTTTGGTACCTACGACGCCTATGTCAACGTAGTTGGCGGCATGCGTATTAACGAACCGGCGGCGGACTTGGCCGTTGCGGGGGCCCTTGTGTCCAGCTATCGCAACAGACCGCTGCCTAAAGGAGTTATGACCTTTGGCGAAATTGGCCTTACTGGCGAGGTGCGCAGAGTAAGTAACCCGGAACGCCGTATTACAGACGGCATTAACCTGGGCTTTACTAAGTTCATAGTACCAGACAGCAAGCTGCAAATTAATGCAGAGGGCGTGCAGATAATCAAGGTAAAATCCTTGGATCAGGCTCTGAGGGCCATGTTTGGGTAAGAAAATTAAGACGACAGTTTTTGACTGTCGTCTTTTTTGTTAAAAAACTGTGAAAAAGCAAAACTTTAAAAGGATTTACAGGGGGGAAAAAAGAATAAATAATATTCGCAGAGATGTGGTATAATTATCTTTGCAAAACTGACTATACAGTCTGAAACAACAACAAAGGGAAGTTGCTTTAATGATTAAGGGAATTGGCTGTGATGTTATAGAAATTGATAGGGTAAGTAAAGCTATTGCCAGAGCAAGCTTTGTGGAGAGAGTGTATTCTCCTGCTGAGATTGCTTACTGCCAAAGCAGGGGAAAGCAGGCTGCAGCCAGCTTTGCTGCACGTTTTGCCGCTAAAGAGGCAGTACTGAAGGCTTTGGGAACAGGTTTGCGTGGTGGCGAGATTAAGGAAATCGAGGTTTTGTCAGATGCTTTGGGTAAGCCTAGCATCAGGCTGTCAGGTTATCATCTTGAGCTTGCGGAAAAGCTTGGAGTAAAGCAAATCCACCTGAGCCTCACTCATGGCAGAGATGTGGCCATAGCTTATGTAATATTGGAAGCTTAGGCTACAAAACAAGATGGAGAATGTGGAAGTAATTTTAGAAATAAGCCTGTAGAAAGAGGCAGAATGGAGTTAGAAATGAAGGTAGTTACAGCAGAAGAGATGAAACAGCTGGATAAGCTTGCTACAGAGGAATATGGTGTAGCAGGACTGCTGCTTATGGATCAGGCATCCAAAGCAGTTGCTGAGGCTGTTATGGAAATTTTGCCTGAAGGCAACCAAAAGGTTGTTATTTTCTGTGGCAAGGGGAATAATGGCGGTGATGGCTTTGGCGCTGCCCGCTGGTTAGAAAGCTTTGGTGTAAAAACAAGAGTATATCTTGTAGGTGCTTCCCTGGAGGAAATTGCTGGTGATGCCGCAGTAGAGCTGGCAATGCTGCAAAGGGCTGGTGTCAAAATTGAAGTACTGACAGATGACGATGATTTTCTGTTGGCGGAGCTGGCTTGTGCCAAGGCTGGTGTAATAGTAGATGCGCTTTTAGGAACTGGCTTTAAGGGCGAACTGCGTGATGTGTATGCTCGCAGCTGTCGCCTGATAAATGAGAGTGAAAGGCCCGTAGTTGCAGTAGATATTCCTACTGGCGTGGATGCAGACAATGGCAGCATCTGTAAGGATGCTGTAAAGGCTTCTGTTACTATTACTATGGAGCTGCCTAAGGTTGGCTTGTTCTTGTATCCTGCAGTGGATTATGTAGGTGAGCTTTATGCTGCCAATATTGGCATGCCGCAAAAGCTTGTGGCAGATTGTCCGAGCAAAAAGTTCCTTGTTGATGAGGCTATGGTGCAAAGTTTACTGCCTTTGCGTGCAGGCAATGCACATAAGGGGGACGCAGGTAAGGTTCTTGTATTTGCAGGCAGTCCTGGTTTTACTGGTGCCGCAGCTCTTTGCTCCAATGCGGCAGTACGCAGTGGAGCCGGACTTGTATCTCTTTTGACTCCTTTGAGCAGCAGGGATGTTCTTGCTGTTAAGCTGACTGAGGTTATGGTACATGGACTGCTTGAGCGAATGCCAGGCGTTTTGGGCGGTGGTGCTGCCAGCGACGTGGTGGCAAAGGCTGCAAATGCAGATGTACTGGCTATTGGCCCCGGACTTGGCACCTCTGAAAGCACTATGGAAGCAGTGCGCACTGTTTTGGAGCAGGTTCAGATTCCTACTGTCATTGATGCAGATGCACTGACTGCTATTAAGGATAATTTGGAGCTGCTGCAGAAGATGGAGGCTCCTAAGGTTCTTACCCCCCATGTTGGTGAAATGGCAAGACTTACAGGTCTTTCTGTAGAAGAGATTGACAAAAACAGGGTCGAGCTTGCTGCTAAATATGCAGCAGAATGGAATGCGGTTGTGGTATTAAAGGGTGCTCCTACAGTTGTTGGCTGTCCTGACGGTACTGTTTATATTAACAGCAGTGGCTGCAGTGCTATGGCTACAGGCGGCAGCGGTGACGTGCTTACAGGTATGATTGCAGCCTTGGCTGGTCAGGGTATTTCTTTGAGCGAGGCTGCTGTCTGCGCAGTTTATCTTCACGGTAAGGCTGGTGAAGCGGCGGCAGAGAAATATACTGCCTTTGGAGCTGGCCAGTTAGTAGATTTTTTACCTAAGCTGTAATTTTTTATAGAATCTTTCTAAGAAATATTTTACAGTCATAGGATAAAAATGATAAAATATAGTATTGAGTAAAACAAATATCTAGCTAAAAGAGGTGAGGCCGTTTGCAAAGACTTTTTCTTTTGCTGCTGACTATGTGCTGCTTTTTGGTTTCAGGGGTAGTAAGTGCGGCAGAAACCCAAATTACTGACGTAAAGTGGGGCGTTAGTAAGGATAATATACTACGTATAGTAACCGATTTGACTGATAATGCTGCTTATAATGTTGAGCTGCAGGGGAATAGCTTAGTGCTTCGAGTTGACGCTCCTGCTGCAGGTAACATTCCTAAGCGCAGAGCCGTTAAAAGCACCGTTGCCAATGAACTTTTAGTTGAGCCTGGCAATGGTCATACAATTATCAAGCTGCCTTTGACCAAGCAGCTTGTACAGGGAGATTACAAAGCTTTCGTTTTGAAAAAGGACTCGGCTACAAATCGTCCCTTTAGAATAGTTTTGGATGTTACTGTGGATAAGGGCACGGCTGTACTTTTCCCTCCCAAGACCACATCTAATCCTTCAGCAGCGGCTAAGCCGTCTGCTTCCAAAGGTAGCGTTGCTAAGCAAAATGCTGCACAGGTCTCCAATAGCGGACCTATTGTAGGCAACAAGCCTGTAGTAAGCAATAAGCCTGTAACAGGCGGTGCAGAGGCGGTTAAGCCTGCGCCTCAGCCAGCGCAAAAGCCAGTTGTTTCTACAAACTCCAAGGATGAGGAAAAAATAGCAGCATGGCGCGAACGTCATAACAAGGAAAAGAAGGAAAAAGAGGACAAAAAGAAGGAAGATAAAAAAGAGGATAAGGATCAGCGCAAGGGCGGCTATAGAACTGGCGGTGGCCTGGATGGCAAGGTTATTACCATTGACGCAGGTCATGGCGGCAGTGACCCTGGTGCCATTGGTCAGGGCGGTCTGAAAGAAAAGCAGGTTACCCTTCCTATTGCAGAGCTTTTGAAGGAGCGTCTGGAAAAGATGGGTGCTAAGGTTTACATGACACGCACCACTGATAAGGATGTATATGGTCCCCATGCCAGCGACAAGGACGAGCTGCAGGCTCGCGTAAATGTTGCAGAAAAGCATGACTCTGATTTGTTCATCAGCTTACATATTAACTCCTCTGTAAATCGCAATGTAGGTGGTATTTCTACATACTATTTCCCTAAGACTGCTAACGATGGACGTCTGGCACGTGCAGTGCAAAATGAGCTGAGCTCTAATTTTGGCGTAGACAATCTTGGCATTAGAGAGGCAAACTTTTATGTAGTTAAACGCTGCACTATGCCTGCAATTCTTGTAGAGCTGTGCTTTATCAGCAATCCCAAGGAAGAAAAGCTTCTGGCAGGCAACTGGTTCAGAAAGAAAGCTGCACGCCTGATGGCAGAAGGCATTGAAAAATACTTTAAATAAGGGCACGGAGGCGGCAAATGAAAAAATTGATTTTATTAATGCTGCTGCTGTGCGCATTGATTAGCGTTGGCTGTGATAGTGAGGTCAAAGACGACCCCTCTGGAGCACCAGCAGCAACAGAACAAGTTAAAAACATTAGCTTTATAGTTTATAGAGCTGATGCTAACGGCAGCGATAAGCTGCTGCCGGAAAAGATTACTATGGCGGACAATGGCAAAAGCCTGCCTGAAAATGCGCTGAATGCTTTAGTGAGCACCAAGCCTCAGGTTGCAGGTATGGAAGACGTTGTACCTGTTGGCACTAAGGTTTTAAGCCTTAAGGTTGCTGCAGACGGAACAGCAACTGCTGATTTTTCTAAGGAAATTGCCAAGAAGGGACAAGGCTCCTATGGCGAGCTGATGCTGACCTATGCTATTGTCAATACTTTGACGGAATTCCCAGAAATTAAAAGAGTACAAATTCTGGTGGAAGGCAAGCCTGTAACCAGCTTCAGCGGACATATGGATTTAAGTGAACCGCTTACTAGAAATAAGACACTTTTGTAAACAAAACAGCCCTTTCGACTATTTTTGGTCGGAAGGGCTGAAGGTCTATTCTTAAAAAGTTTATTTTTCAGGAAATGGATCATTAGTGACCAGGATGGAGATGAACATGGAATTTTATTTACAGGACAGTTATGCAACTGAGCACTTAGGTCAGCTTGTAGGACGTGCTGCTAAGGGCGGCGACGTAATTTGTCTTACAGGGGATTTGGGTGCAGGTAAAACTTTATTTAGTCGTGGTGTAGCTACTGCCTTAGGCGTAGCTGCTTCTGATGTCAATAGTCCCACCTTTGCCATTATGAATGTATACCAGGGGGAAAAGCTGGAAATACATCATTTTGACCTTTATCGCTTGAGCCGCGAGGAAGAGCTGGAGGATATTGGCTTTGACGAATATGTTTATGGTGATGAGGTAGTAACCTTGATTGAATGGGCAGAGCTTTTTCCTGAGCATCTGCCAGATGAATATTTGCAGGTAACGCTGCTTTTGGACGGCGCAGGACGCAAGGCTAAGCTTTTGGCCAAGGGCGAGCGCTATGAGCAGCTGCTGCGGGAGGTGGATCGCGAGTGCTGACTTTAGCTATGGACACAGCTACAAAGGTATGTACAGTGGCATTGTGCCGAAACAACGAGCTTTTAGCAGAATATAATATCAATATGGGCATGACCCATTCCGAGGGACTGCTGCCCCAGATTCAGCAGCTTTTGGACCGTACCGGTATCAAGAAAAATGAAATTGAGCTTTTGGCCGTAAGCATGGGTCCAGGTTCCTTTACCGGACTGCGCATTGGTCTGGCAACTGCAGAGGCAATGGCTTATAGCTGGCAGTGCTATCTCCATGGTGTGGACACCCTTAAGGCTATGGCCTACAATATTCCCGTAGACGGCGTAGTGCTGTCTCCTGTGCTGGATGCGCAAAAGGGCAATTACTATCAGGCTATCTACAAATGGGAAAAGGGACAGCTTAAGGAGCTGGCTCCTGTGGAGGTCGTAAGCAAGGATCAGCTTTTTGAACGTTTGGCCCTGCAAGGCTGTCCGTCCATTATCCTGGGTGAGTGCAAGCGCTTGGAGCAGCTGGAGCTGCCTGAATGGGTAAGCCTGGCGCCTAAGGCACTGCGTATGCCCAGAGCATCCTCAGTAGGCTTTTTGGCTCAGGACGAGTTTGATGCAGATAATGACAAAAAAATTTTTGGCCTAGAACCGTATTATATTAGAAGATCAGAGGCGGAGGAGCTTTGGGAGAAGAAACAACAGCAACAACAATAAGCTTTCGCAGCATGTCTGCAGCAGATATTCCTGCTGTAGAGAAAATGGAGGCTGAGGCCTTTTATGATGCCTGGAGCCAGAATATGCTGCTTAATGAAATCAATAACGAGCTTACCACCTATCTGGTTATGGAGCTGGAGGGTAAGGTAATTGGCTATTGCGGTTTTTGGCTGGTAGCGGGAGAAGCCCAGATTACCAGAGTAGCAGTGGTGAAAGAACTGCGTGGACAGGGATTTGGTACTCGTCTGACTGCAGCTCTTATCAATAAGGCCTGGGAGCTTGGCGCCGAGGCTATTACTCTGGAGGTACGTGAGAGCAATTTGGCAGCTCAGAGAGCGTATCTGACCTGTGGTTTTGCCAGCGAAGGAATCCGTCCCAACTACTATGAGGACAACCATGAAAATGCCGTGATTATGTGGTTATACAAAGAGGGAACACATGAGTAAGGATATTTATATTTTAGGAATAGAAAGCAGCTGTGATGAGACTGCTGCTGCTGTGGTGAAAAACGGACGCGAGGTTTTAAGCAATATTATTTCCTCTCAAATTGTTATTCACCGTAAATTTGGTGGTGTAGTACCAGAAATTGCTTCTCGCAAGCATATTGAGAATATTATGCCCGTAATAGACGAGGCATTGACTCAGGCAGGCGTGTCCTTGGAACAGATTGATGCTGTAGCGGTAACCTACGGTCCAGGTCTTGTAGGCGCGCTGCTGGTAGGTCTGTCTGCGGCTAAGTCTCTTGCTTGGGCAGCAGACAAGCCCCTGATTGGTGTAAACCATTTGGAGGGCCACGTTTTTGCTAACTTTTTGACTGATCAAGAGCTGGAACCGCCATTTATGGCTCTTGTTGTCAGCGGCGGTCATACTGCGCTCTTAAAGGTTACAGGCTATAACAGCTTTGAACTTTTAGGACAGACTCGCGATGATGCGGCAGGTGAGGCTTTTGATAAAATTGCCCGTGTTATGGGCTTACCGTACCCTGGTGGTCCTGAGATTGAAAAGCTGGCGTTGAATGGCAATCCTCATGCTATAGAATTTCCTATTGCCAAGCTGGATGCACCCTATGAATTCAGCTTCAGCGGCTTAAAGTCTGCAGTTATCAACTATCTGCATAATCAGCAGCAGGCTGGCAGAGAGGTTAATCGCGCTGATGTAGCGGCTTCTTTCCAGAATGCCGTTGTGGATGCACTTGTGCGTAAGGCAGAAACTGCTATGAAGGACACTGGCTATAAAAAAATCGTTCTGGCAGGCGGTGTGTCTGCCAACAAAACACTGCAAAACACCTTGGCAGAGTCTATGGAAAAAATTGGCTGTCAGCTGGTACACCCAACGTCCATTCTTTGCACTGATAATGCTGTAATGATTGCATGCAGAGGCTACTTTATGTATCAGGCTGGTATGAGAAGTCCATTGGACTTGAACGCAGTTCCATCGTTAAGTTTATGTAAAATAAATGTCCAATGAGTGCATAACTCTGTGGATAATGTGGATAACTAAGGAAAAAGCCCTAAAAAAAGCACTATTCCCCTGTGGATAAGATAGTGGATAATGTGGATAAAGCAGTGGATTTCTATAATTTACTTGTGGAAAGTACATTTTAGAAGAGAAAGAGGTAAACATGGTAAGCAATTTGACCGCAGAACAACGCTATACTTTACAGACCATGCAGCCCATATTAGGCCTGGCTGCGGATATTGCCCATGCTTCTATCGCTATTTATTTGCCAGCTGAGGATAAAAAGTTCTTTGATATCTATAGGCAGGAACGTCCTCGGACACAGGTTGGCAGTGAACAGCCTGATCTGACAGGAAGAAGAATTCGCATTGTAGAGGAGCCACTGGTGTGTCGCTGCTTGCAAAGTGGACTGGCTGTAGATGGCAAAAAGGAGTGGAGCTTGGGAACCTTTCATGGCTTTAGAGTGTATCCTTTAAAGGATGGCACGGGAAAGGTTTTTGCCGCAGTAGGTTTTGAGGGTGCCAGGCTGGACGATATTATTGTGAACCAATCCTTTGAGCTTTTGTGTAATTTGCGTCGGTCTGTAGCAGATAATCCATTGTATCGCAGGCTTTCACCGTCAGATGGTCTGATGGTAGTTGATCCCAACAAGCTGATTATTGCAGCCAATAGAGCAGCTAAGCATATTTTTCAATTTATGGATGTGCGTGGACTTATTGGGAGCCGTACTAACGATATGGCTATAAATTGGCCTTTGGTTGGGATGGTAATTGATACTGGCATAGCTGAAGGTAAGGAATTTAAGCTTCATGGACGTATTCTTTCGATGAGAGTTCTGCCTGTTTCTGAGCGGGCCCGTGGTGGCTGCGGGATTGTTATTCTTCGTGATATTACTGACCTGCGCAAGAAGGATGAAGAGCTGCTTATAAAGTCCGTAGTAATTAAGGAAATTCATCATCGTGTAAAGAATAATCTGCAGACAATAACCAGCCTTTTACGTCTGCAGGCTCGTCGTGCTCAAAGCGAGGAGACTAAGCTTGTTCTGCGTGATTGTATTGGTCGTGTAAATAGTATAGCTATTGTCCATGAGTATCTTTCACAGCATGATACAGGACTCATTGACGTGGCTAAGGTAGCCAAGGGAATTTATCAGGCCATACTAAGCAGTATGCTGCGACCTGAATTTAAGCTGGAGACCGAGTTTACTGCAGTACAGGTGGAGTTGCCATCGGAAAAGGCTACGAGCATTGCTCTAATTCTTAATGAGCTGCTACAAAATACCATTGAGCATGCCTTTGAAGGCAGGGATGCTGGCTGTCTCAAGGTTAGCTTTACTGAACAGAGCAATGCCTATCTTTTAGCTATTGAAGATGATGGTATTGGTCTACCAGCAGATTTTGAACCAGGACAGGGTAAGAGCCTGGGACTGAAAATTATTAAGACTCTTGCTGAATCTGATTTACAGGGCAGCTTTACCTTAAAGAACAAGCCTGAGAGCGGTGCTGTTGCTCAGGTAGTTATTCCGAAAGTAGGTGATAATAATGCTGGAAAAGCTTAATATACTTTTAGCGGATGATGAAGCTCTTATTCGTCTTGATTTGCGTGAAATGCTCAGTGATGCAGGACATAAAATCGTAGGTGAGGCTGCTGATGGTCAGCAGGCAGTAAAGCTGGCACGGGAGCTTAGACCTGATTTTATTATTATGGATGTAAAAATGCCAATTATGGATGGTCTAGAGGCGGCTGCAATTATTGGCGAGGAAAATATTGCCCCTGTACTGCTTTTGACTGCCTATAGCCAAAAGGATATAGTGGAAAAGGCAACGAAGGCAGGAGTTATCGCCTATCTTGTTAAGCCAGTGCGTGAGGAGCAGCTTTTCCCAGCTATGGAAATTGCCTTCAGCCGCTTTGCTCAGCTGCAGCAGATTAATCAGGAGCTGCTGGACTTAAAGGACAGCCTGGAAACACGTAAGCTGGTGGACAGAGCTAAGGGCATTTTGATGACAGCTCACAAAATATCTGAGCAGGACGCCTACCGCAAAATGCAGCAATATAGCATGGCTAAACGTATTACTCTCAAAGCCCTTGCTGAAAGCATCATCAAGGCTGCGGAGAAGAGGTAGCGGCGCACTTTTTAAAGCTGTTGCAAAAGGAAATAAAGAATTTATAAAGCAGTCTGCACTATGCAGGCTGCTTTTGTGTTTTTCTTAGCGTGTAGTATAAACAATACTTTTTGAGATTGCTTTTCTGAATTTTGCCTATAAAGGTTCTTATTTCCATACCTATTATTACTAATTGGTATATTTCTTATGGATTTTTAGACCTATTTTGAATTTAAAGTACAGAAAATGATAGTTTTAGAGTCTTGTTTATTTGACTTTTAACTCTTTAAAGCAATTTTAAAGAACGTAAAATTGATATTCGTGATGGCGATTTTACTGTTCGCAGGACAAAAAATGGCGTTCAAGGGAGTGAATTTTGCATTCGCAAGTGGGATTTTTGCGTTCAAAAGGGAAAATTACGAAAAATTTGTAAAATATATGGTCAAACCACTTGCATTTTTTTTGAATATGGATATAATAAGAATTGTAATTAGCACTCGGATATATAGAGTGCTAACAATAATGTTTGCTCTCACATTTTTACATAAGAAAGGGGTTTTCAAAAATGTTGAAACCGTTAGCTGACCACGTAGTAGTAGAACCCGTTATTAAAGAAGAAAAAACTGAATTCGGCATCTATCTGCCGGACACTGCATCTAAAGAAAAACCTGTACAAGGTCTGGTAATTGCTGTAGGCCAAGGCAAATACGAAAACGGCACCCTGATTAAACCTGAAGTTAAGGTTGGCGACGAAGTAATCTTCGCTAAATACTGCGGTACCGAAGTTAAACACGACGGCAAGGAGTATCTGATTCTCAGCGAACGCGACCTGCTGGCTGTAATCGAAAAATAATTTTGCAAACACCTGCTGCTTAGGCAGCACCTGAAATAAATTTATAATCTACTTATTATAAGGAGCGATATAAAATGGCTAAACAAATTCTGTTCAATGAAGAAGCACGCCGCAGCCTGGAGCGTGGCGTAAACGCACTGGCTGACGCTGTAAAAGTAACTCTTGGTCCTAAAGGCCGCAACGTAGTATTAGAAAAAAAATATGGTGCTCCCACCATCACCAACGACGGTGTAACCATTGCTCGTGACATCGAGCTGGAAGATCCCTTTGAAAATATGGGTGCACAACTGGTTAAAGAGGTTTCCATCAAAACCAACGATGTAGCTGGCGATGGCACCACCACTGCAACCGTACTGGCACAAGCAATGATTAACGAAGGCATGCGCAATGTTGCTGCCGGCGCTAACCCCATGGTTATCAAAAAAGGCATCAAAAAAGCAGTAGACGTTCTGGTTGAAGAGCTGAAAACTGTTTCTCAAAAGGTAGAAACCAAAGCTGCTAAAGCACAAGTTGCTTCCATCTCCGCTGCTGACGAAGAAATTGGCAACCTGATTGCTGACGCTATGGAAAAAGTAGGCGATGACGGCGTTATCACCGTTGAAGAATCCAAAACCATGGAAACCTGCCTGGAAACTGTAGAAGGCATGCAATTTGACCGTGGCTACATCTCCCCCTACATGGCTACCGACGCTGAAAAAATGGAAGCTGTAATGAATAATCCCATGGTATTCATCACCGATAGAAAAATCACTATGATCCAAGACATCATGCCCGTATTGGAAAAAGTAGTACAAGCTGGTCGTGAGCTCCTGATCATTGCTGAAGATATTGAAGGCGAAGCTCTGGCAACCTTGGTTGTTAACAAGCTGCGTGGTACCTTCAAGGCTGTAGCTGTTAAAGCTCCTGGCTTTGGTGATCGTCGTAAAGCAATGCTGCAGGATATCGCTATCTTGACTGGTGCAACCGTAATCAGTGAAGAAGTTGGCCGTAAGCTGGACAGCGCAACCGTTGCTGACCTGGGCCAAGCTGGTCAGGTTCGTGTAACCAAGGAAATGACCACCATCGTTGATGGCCAAGGCGATAAAAACGTAATTGCTGCTCGTGTTGCTCAAATCCGTGCACAAATCCCTGAAACTACTTCTGAATTTGATAAAGAAAAACTCCAAGAGCGTCTGGCTAAACTGGCTGGCGGCGTAGCTGTAATCAAAGTTGGTGCTGCTACCGAAGTTGAGTTGAAAGAAAAGAAACTGCGCATTGAGGATGCTCTCAACGCAACCCGCGCTGCAGTTGCAGAAGGCATCGTAGCTGGCGGTGGTACTGCTCTGCTGCAAGTACAACCTGCTCTGGCTAAAATCAAAGCTGTTGGCGACGAAAAAACTGGCGTAGAAATCGTTAAACGCGCTATCGAGGAGCCTGTTCGTCAAATCGCTTACAATGCTGGTCTGGAAGGCGCAGTTATCGTTGACACCATCAAACGCAGCCGCAAGGGTGTAGGCTTCAACGCTCTGACTGAAAAATATGTAGACATGATTGCAGAAGGCATCGTAGATCCTACTAAAGTTACCAGAAGCGCACTGCAAAACGCAGCAAGCATCGCAGCAATGGTTCTGACCACTGAATCCATCGTAGCTGACAAACCGGCTCCGGAAGCTGCTGCTCCTGCTATGCCTCCCATGGGCGGCATGCCTGGCATGATGTAATCAGCCATAAAAATGAAATCAGGCGTACTTGAGGCGCCTCCATCAATCCCCTGCAGAGAAATCTGTGGGGGATTATTTATTTGTCAAAAAGCTTTGTTACAAATTTTGTATAATGAATTTAAGTGATTTGATGTAGGAATTTTGATGAATAAGTAAAAAAACATAGAAAATAATAAGTTGTATTAGAAGAAATTATATAGTATAATCAATCAAGAAGAGTAATAAAATAAATAGAAATAAGTTTACAAATAAGAATTAATATTGCAAGTGGTAATGCTTAAGCTTTTAGCATTGAAAACAGGTGGAAGAACTATTTTTAAGAAATGTGCTGAATATTGATGGCAGATTATAATTAAACGCTACGGGATATGAAATACCGATGCTTTACATAGATTTTACATTGGTTTAAGCTTGCGTTAATCTTGGACTGTTAATATTAATAAAGAGAGTAAATATAATGCTTGCATTATTTATGAAAGGGACGACGATTATGAAGAAGACTATTTTTACATTTGTTCTTGGTATAGCGGTGGTATTTTCTGCAGTGAACTACGTTAAGACTAATTATGCCGTAGAGGATTTTACTGAAGAAATTATTAGCGATGTAGCCGATGGCACCGTTATTTGTAACAAGGTTATAAAGGTGTCTTCCGTAACGGAGGGGAAAAAAAATCCGGTGTGCATAATTTGCAAGGATGGTGAAGCTGTAGCACCAGAAACACTGAAGCAATATGATCGTGATGTAATTGTGTGCCATATTTCTTCTAAAAATAACGACGTCTTTGAGAATCTTTTAATAGGCTTGGCTGAAACATTTAAGCCAGCGCCTGCATACGCCTCAGAGGTGAAGAAATAAAACCTGATGTAATAGGACAGACGTATTGTTATTGCAGTGAACATATAGTAGAATTCACGGCAGAATAATACGCTATTTGGCGGATATACATTGGTATAGTTGATTGCTATAGGTAATCAGTGTGTAGAATGCATTGTAATCAATAATAACTTTGCATTAGATTTCAAGGATAATTATAATAAATTATCATAACAGAATAATCCAGCTTGCAATGATTTAAGGCCTTAATAAAGCACTTATAATATGCATGATTTTCACAATAACCCCTGTAGAAGCATCTATAGGGGTTTTATTATTGATTAAATCACAAATAGAATATAAAACAAATAGAAATAATTGTTGATAATAATTCAATAATTAGAGTGAAAATAATAAAAATAGCTCTTGCGTTGAAGGTAGATGAGATGCTATAATAACACATAACGTAATGAGATATATTACTATTAAAGTTGGGTGATATATCTTAAAAATATTGAAAACAATTATCAATAGGGAATTTGGTGCGAATCCAAAACTGTACCGCAACTGTGATGGGAGCAAGCTTGTCATAATCCTCTAGCAAAGGGATAAGATTGCAATGAACTAAGTCAGGGCGCTGTTGATAAGGACTTCCGTAGGCTTGCGTGTATGAGCTGTATGACGGATGCAGTAGGTAGGACTACTTGCGTTATTGTACAGGTGCACCAGCTTTCTCGGATATGGCATGGACTGCAGCTGTAGCAGTCCTTTTTTATTGCATAAATCATGGTCCGGAAGAAAAACACAGGCAAAAAACATAAGGAGTGTGTCTGAATGAAATTTGTAAACAAAAAACTTGCAACTGCTTGCATTCTTTCTGTAATGTGCGCAGGCTTTGCTTCTCTTGGTTATGCAGCTGAAGAAAAAACTCAAAAAGAAGAAATCCAATCCTTTGCTCTGGATGAATACGTAGTAACTGCAAACCGTACCGAGCAAACCATCTTTGACGCAAATGCTAATATTAGTGTTGTTACTAGTGAAGATATTGAAAGAATGCAATATGATAGCCTTGATAAAGCATTGACTGCTGTACCGGGTGTACAATTCCAAAATTATAGCGGTTCTCCTGCTTTAAATGCACAAATGACTGCTCCGGTAATGATTAATGGTTCCAAAAACGTACTTATCTTGATTGATGGTGTGCGTATGACTCCCGTTGGTGGTGGTGACAGAGCTATCAATATGAATCTTATCAATAACATGGATAATATTGAGCGTATTGAGGTTCTTAAAGGTTCTGCTGGCGTTTTATATGGTAGTGATGCTGCGGGCGGTGTTATCAATATTATCACTAAAAAAGGTAATGAAAATAAAACTACTTTAAAAGCATCTAGAGGCAATTTTGGTAAGAAAAATTATCATTTTTCTAACAGTGGTACAGAAGGCGTAGTTTCTTGGAATGTTTACTATGATAAAGACAAGAAAGGTGATTATAAAGACGGTCATGGCAAAGAATATGAAAACAAATATGACTCCCATGCAGGTGGTATTAATTTAACTACTAGAATTAGTGATAAACATGAAGTTGGTATTGCCTACAATGAGAGTAGTAGTGATTTTAGAGGTATAGATCCTTATGATTTATTTAAAGTTGAAGATTATGCAAAATATCCAGGGTATCAGAAGGTAAAGGGTGGTGTTGATACACAGGATACTAGTTTGTCTTACGAATTGAGATTTGACGATAATACCACTAATAAAATGGTGTATAAAACCGAACGATATGGTTTATCCTATTTTGAAAGTGATCAAAACTTTGGTTTTGCGAAGTCCAAAGATTTAGGATATGATTTTAAAACCAGATTGTTTAGCAATCAGTTTACAAAACGCTTTGATGATAAGCATTCTATGGTAGCTGGTTTAGAGTTCACTAAATCTCAAGCTTTAGATAGAATATATAGAAATAAAGGTTGGCAAGGCATAAAAAATGACTCTTATTTTGCACAAGATACCTGGACTTTTGATGATAAATGGAATATGACTGCTGGTTTGCGCTATGATAAAGCAGAAAATACTATAAATGGTAATAAAATGGATGATAATTTATCCAAGAGCTTAAGTGTTGGCTATAATTTTGACGAAAGTAAAAATATTTATGTTTCTTTTGCGGATTTCTTTATTTTGCCAAATGCTGAACAGATTTCTGATAGACGTAACAATGACAAAATAGGCTATTACTATGGTAATAACGCGATTAAACCAGCTAAGGGCAAGAATTACTCCATTGGTTATAATCAAAAAATAGATGACAAGACAAGTTTAAGTGTGCATTCTTTCTACCGTGAATTTGATAGAGACATAAAATACGTATCCTATGAAACAGCAGAGAAAAATGAATGGGGACGTCCTATATATGAAAGTGCTTGGCAAAATACAGAAGGAAGTTCTAAAGACTATGGTTTTGATGTCCAACTGAATAAACAATTTGATGAACATTGGTCTAGCTTTATTGGTTATTCCTTCTTGAAGCATACTTCTGACCTTGACCCAGATAGTGACAGAATTAAATTAGGTTATTTACCTAAGCATGCTATTAATTTGGGTGTCAATTACAGAAATGATAAACTGGATGTTGGTTTAAAAGGTAGAGCAATCCTGAGTCGTGATGATAGCGAAAGCACCTTGATTGGTGATGTTCATTATGGTGGATGGCCGAATAGCCATTATATGATTTTGGACCTTGGCGTAAATTACCAAGCTACTAAAAATGTTAAGCTTTTTGCAGTAGCTAACAATTTACTTGACGTATGGTATGCAGAAAGTGCATTCCAACCTAGAAAAGACTGGTTTACTGGTGAGTTAATAAGAGGCAATGGAGATATTTATGGTATGCCCGGCCGCAGCTTTGTTGCTGGTGTAGAGGTTTCCTTCTAAAATAATATTGCGCACAATGCGGTACATTTGATATTTGAATAAAGCATAATGAGCTTGGCTTCATTAAGAGGCAACAACTGATTTTAAGAGCAGTAGTACAGAGATGTATTACTGCTCTTTTTTATGTAGGACCTCTCAGTCTGTTCGCTTCGCTCACAGCCAGCCGGTCCAGACCGCCCTCTCTTGGCCTACGGCCAATTCACCTTGTCCCCTTAAAAGGGGAGCCTTACGTTCGAATGTAGGTTAGCCTCTCCTTTTAAGGAGAGGTGGCATTGCCGTAGGCAATGACGGAGAGGTAGAGCGTGAAAAGGTGATGTTATTGTCGATAATATTGTAAAATGGTAAAATAAAAGAGAAGAGATTTTACGGCTCGCACGTAATATATGTAAATGCAGAAAAACGCAACACAGTAACGCCTTTGGGACGGCTGATGCATGACTTTTTCTGTAAGACAGCAGGCGATATGCTGAATGGTAAATTGTCTGCTAAGGTTGGATATATGAAGGATGAAGGAGGCGTTAGCAAGATGTGTGAATTGATGCAAAAGCTGGCTGATAAGGAAGTTAAGGAAAAAATGGTTTCTATGGCAAAGAAAATGCTTAAAGAAGGTATGTCAGAAAGTATGATTATAAAATTTACAGAGCTTTCAAAAGAAGAAGTAGAAGAGCTAGCAAAACGTATTGCCTAAACTTAAAAATTCTCCCTTCGCATTTACTGCGAGGGGAGAATTTTGTTTTTATGAACGTTATTTACTTAGGCCACGCTGCTACCCAGGGGGTTGCCTGTTCCCAGCTACTGAAGAGCTTGGCGTCGAACCACATGTAGAAGAATTTTTGTGCGTTTTCTACGTTGTAGCCGTCCTGTACCTGGTCAGCCAAATCAAAGGAGTCTGCCATAATGAGCACATCGTCACCAGTGTAGTCCGTACCCATAGTGTCATAGCCTATGATGACGCGGTAGTGACCGCCCCATTCCACGTTTTCGACAATAATGGGAATACCCTTATGAAGGTGCTGCTGTACAAACCAAAGAAAATCCTTGTAGTTTTTGGGACTGGTATTATTAGCCGAGCTTTCTACATTCCAGCCAAGGTGTTCAAAATATTTGACAACGCCTTTGATGGTGGTGCCGTTATATTGACTGGTGCTCATGATTTTGGCAATTTCCGTTTCCGTATTGGGACAATTGCCTAAAAAATGCTCAGCTACCATAGCTGCGGCTACAGGTGCACAGGTGTAGCCTGTACGCTGCTGCCTTGTCTTAAAGTTGCTTAGGATAACAAGGTTCTTGTTGGACCTCATATTGTAAAAGTCCGGGGCAGCAAAATATGTAGAATTCTTGATATTATGCTTTCCTTCGAATTGATAGGCACCGCTGGTAGGGTGCTCGCTCGAAGAGCTGCTGGGAGCAGTAAACTGCTGAATAAGATAGTGTGTTCCTGCAACTACAATAAATGTGCAAAGGATTGCTATTAAATATTTTTTAAATTTCATGATTCACTTCCTGCTCCGCAGCTTCTGTCTTGCTTGCTCTGTTCAAATGCTTTCTAGCAGCCTGCAGAAGTGCTTTTTTTTCATTAGGCAAATTGCCCGATTGGACACGGTTTAGTAAATAGGGCAGTATGTAACGAATCTGCTCTCTAGGCATTATTGCCATTAGCTCTTTACCGTTTATGTTCAGATCACTTGCGGAAACAGGCATTTGGGTGCGGGCCAGTTCCACTGTTTGCTCGCCTAGCTGTTTGCCCTCTTGCATTAGCTGTTCATTATGACGGGCGTGGGTTGCTCCCATATCTGCAAGAAAAACCTCCACGAGCTTAGCATAGGCTTCAGCCATTTCCTGTTGTTTGCTAAATTGTCCGCTAGTAGCTTCGCTGCGTATCCAACGTAGCAGTGTTTTTTCACCAGTCAAAAGCATAGGGGCAAAACGCATGTGCTGTGCCACAAGCCAAACTACTAGCTTGACAAATTTAGGCGGGTACTGCAGTCTGGTTAATATTTTTTCAGCCATAGCTGCGCTTACAGCCTCGTGACCTGGGTCGCTGGGCTGTCCATTTTTCATGATGCGGACGTTTTCCAGGCCTTTGCCAAGGTCATGGAGTACCAATGCCCAACGGATAGCCAAATCCTTGGGACCATTATCAATAGCAAAAAGAGTATGCTCCAATACATCATAGCAATGGAATTTGGGGTTTTGGGGCAGACCTACAAGATGGCGCAGCTCTGGTAAAATAGGTACGGAGGTGTATTCTCCTTTATATTTTACTCTGCAGCTCATGTCGCTTAGTCCTGTTGCAACAAGTAGCATCATGCCATGTCCGGCGTACTTGGAAAGCAGCAGTTTATCAAGCTCTATACGCACTCGCTCCAAGGAAAGGTCACAGCAGCGTTCTAAGGGCATTTTGTAGTTTTGCGGCATATAGTAGGGAGTGTTTTCCATGCCAAAGGATGGTAAAATACCTTCAGCCTGCACATAGGTAAAGCCTAGCTGTGCTACAAAGCGGCAGGCACGGAGCATTCTAAGGCCATCCTCCTGATAGCGCTGTGCAGCGTTGCCAACAGTACGCAGAATTTTACTTTGCAAATCCTGCTGCCCACCAAAGTAGTCGTAAACCTTACCGCGTAAGTCCATGGCCATGGCGTTGGCAGTAAAGTCGCGTCTGCTTAAATCGTCTTTTAAATTATCGCAATACCATACTTCCTCTGGCCTGTGAGCATCTGCAGCTCCGTAGCGCTCACCGCGAAAGGTAGTAACCTCCGTAGGCTCGCCGTCAAGGACGATGACTACGCAGCCAAAGTTATTACCTAAATTATCTACCGTAAACCAATCCAGTTTACGGCATAGCTCCAGCACCTGCTCAGGGCGGGCGTTTGTTGTTATGTCATAATCTTCGGGAGTAAGGTTAAGGAGCAGATCACGAACAGCCCCGCCTACAAGATAGGCTTCAAAGCCTGCAGCTTCCAGTGCTGCCAATATTTTTTTGCTGTAGGGTGGAATACGTTCTAAAAGGTTCATGCTTACTCCTTTCGCAAAACTTAAGGCTTATTCAAAATCAATACCGTCATTCTTAAGCTGGTACTCTACGTTAATGCCAAAGTATTCCCACAGGATTTCCTTTAGCTCAGCACCATTATGGATGCGGTAGCGGTATTTGACTCTGCCGCCTAAATAGAATTTAAGAAAATTGCTGCGAATAGTAATATTACAGTCTTCGCGGAAAATGGATAGATTTTTATTTTTGTTAAAAGGGGAGTCAGGGTGGGCGTCACACCAAAAGGATGCCATCTGAAAGTCCTTTTCCAGCTGTTCTTCTTCGGTAAAGCCCAACATACGCTTCCAGGGCTTGCCCTTTTCTTTTTGCCACAGCAGCCAGCCCCAAAATTCATCCTTGGTATATTTATATTGGCTGATGTCGTCGCTTTGGATTTTGTTTTCCATAAGCTCTAAGGGGATGCGTGGGCTTTCGCTGTTAACGCCAACGTCCGTAATATAGCGTACGCCGTTTAGGTTTACACACATAGTGCGGTGACGGCGCAGCTGATAGGTTTTGATTTTATCAATAAAGCGTCCTGCGTAGCTGGTAACATCGTAGCCAAGGGATTCCAGAAGCCAGTTATAAAGACCATTGAGCTCAAAGCAAATGCCTCCTCGGTTGTGAAGAATCATTTTATTAAACATGTCCTCGTGGTCCAATGATGTTATGCGGCCGTTAAGACAGTCAAAGTTTTCGTAGGGTATAAATTTTAAATGAGCATCCTGCAGCTTTTTCAGTGTTGCAAGGTCAGCAGCAGGCTGAAGATTATCCAACTGCAGCTTGTGCAGATATTGCTGAATTTGCAGCGGTGTCATAGGTTTGCTGTACAGCTTCAAATAGAGTCAACTCCCCAATAAATAATAGCTTTCCTAAAAAGTCCTTATCATTTAATTTTATCATTTTATATGTTTAAAGTGAAGAGAAATTGTTGGGGAGAGGGACAATAAAAACACTGCCACTCATTACAAGTGACAGCGTTAGAGAACTAGTATTATGATTGAAGTTCAAATAAATTATTATAGTCATTAGCAGTGATAACCGTATTCCAACCACCCTGGTTTTCACCAGCGTGTTTGTTGATACCAGTGTAGCTTAAACTTGCGTCTTCGTAACGTTTAAATTTATAGACAGCGTCGTTCATCAAAGAATCATTGAATACGCCAAGTGATACCAATAGTTCAAAATTTTTGACATCAAGACCAGTAACTTTTTTGAAAAGCTGCGGTTCTAGTTGGGTAATAACATCTTTTAAACATTGCTCCCTATAATCGGTCAGATACATAAAAATAGGAATACGAGTAGCAAATTTAATGAGCTTTTCTTGAATTTGCTTGCGTTTAGATTTGTACTCTTTTTCTTCCGATGTAAGTTCTTTTTTCTTAGCAGGAGTCATATCATCTCCTGCTTCTTTTTTGGCTTTTTTCACAGCTTCTGATTTGTTGATAATGGTTTCAATATCATCATTCAAACTACGGAAGCCTTCAATTTTCATTAAAGCGTTCATAGCAGCTGTATTTGCCATCAAACGTGCCAAAGTATCATTATCTACATTTACCAGCAATGCACTTTCCCAACGTTTTGCAAGTAATGTTGCAGAAGTTCCTGCCATTGCTATATCTAATACTTCACCAGCGTTAATCTGACGCATTTCACTGCCATCGTAGGCTATGATAGGCAGAAAACTAATAAATTCAGCAACTTTCTTTTCAGGGTTAGTATCGTTGATATTCAGGCGGCAGCTGTAATCTGAAATTTGTTTTAATGCTCTGTCTAAGGCAAAGTCAAATAAATAACACTCTTTTTTTATAATTTCCTTTTTACCGTTGTCCGTTGTTATTTCCCAAGGACTTTGCACTCTGAACGCAGCTTGAAAATAAGTTTCCGGGGTGGAAAGGTTTCTTAGCATAAAAATACCTGTCCAAGGCTTTACTGTAACACCTGTTGTAAGTTTGCCGCAGGATAAGGTAATAGTTTTGCTGTTTAGGGGATCTCGCATTGAATTTTGTACAGGTTTTAATGCTTCAACGCCAACACCTGCCTGGACACCAGCACATACGTTGATGGTGTAATCGTGATAAAAAGCGTTTTGTTTCTGTTCCAATAGATTTTTCATTGCGTAGCAAGAGGCAATATTGGGAAGAAACCACAATGTATGCTGCAATACGTTTAAAAGCCTTGTATCTGCGTAAGGCATGGGCGGTTTTTTAGCTCCCAGTTTTAAATCGTCCACACTAGTTTCTAAATAAGCACCTCTAATAAGGTTCAACCATTTTTGCACTTCATTTTTGTAGACAAATTTTGTTTCATCTCCAGAACCTTTGGCAGAGAAGAACACATTTAGATCGAACTCGTTAAACTCACCCTGCATAGCAATTTGCTTGATGCTGTCAGGAATACGATAAGTCATCATAACCATACGTGGGAGAGCTGCGTAAGGATTGTTTTCGCCTTGCCAGTTTTCTTTAGCACGTTGTTCATCTGAATATGTCCAGTTGTAAATTTGTTCTTCAATAAATTCACCGGAGTTCAATGCTCTAAAAGGTGTACCGGATAAGTAAAGATAATATGTGGTAGTGATAGGCAAAAATGTTTCATCGTAGGCGTTGCCACGGTCATATTTATTCAAATCTTCGTTATCGTAGGTATCTTCGTCTTCTGCTTCAAAAAGTTTTTTGGCATTATCTTTCCACGCTCCAAAGTGATACTCATCAAAAATAACCAAATCCCAGTTGGTAGAGTGAACCCATTCGTTTTTGGCTTTAATACCGCCTGTTTCTTTATTTACCCCAAGAAAATCTTGAAACGAGCCAAAGCAGACAATAGGACGAGAGGTATCAGCTTTTTCGTAGGTAAGTTCCGTCTTGCGTGAAATAAATTGCCAGCCTTCAAAATCTATGTGGCTGTTTAAATCTTCTTGCCAGGCACTGATAACAGCTGGTTTAAAGGTAAGGATAAGAATCTTTTTGAAGCCCATTTTTTTAGCAAGCTGGTAAGAAGCAAAGGTTTTGCCAAAACGCATTTTACAGTTCCATAAAAATTTGGGCGTTTGCTTGTGTTCTTCTTTGAGAACACTTGTGAAATATGCTGCTGTTTTTTCTACAGCCTCTTGTTGTTCAGGACGCATAGAAAAATTGTTAGTGCGGTTTTCTACGTTTTCTATATGCTCTTTTACTGCCAAAACAGCTGCTTTTACATCATCTACAGTGCAGCGAAACCATTCGCCACCCATTCCGACAATGTGCTTTTGTCTTAATATTTTATGGACATCGTGGTCAGTAAAAGAAGAACCATCAGAATACATTGCACTCTCACGATAAACAATGCGATAGGGAACGCTCCCGTCCGGTCGTTTAGTAGGATATTGCTGTGCAACACGTTTATCCACATCAATAGCAGTGTAACCAACTTTCAAAAGACCTTCGTATTGAGGGTTAGTATCTTCGTAAGCGTAAATCATAGGGCGAGCGTCAGGGCGTTGAGGGAAAAATTCTATAGACATTTTATCACCTACTTATTTTCTTTACTTAACAAATAATTATAGGATTTACTATAGCAATAGGGTAGACATATTATTTTATTTTCAGAGTATAGGTATAAATCTAACTTTTGCTTCCCAGTGGTTAATATAATACAAGTTAATTCCATATTGATATTTTCTTTCGCCTAATTGTCTTATTACTTTCTCTTTATCAGATGCGTTAGGAGTGGATGATTTTTTCATTTCACAGTAAAAAATATCGTTTTTGTATTCTTGATTTTTACCGCTACCTCTTTGGTGAAGTATAATATCTGGAAAAATACGATTCTTTTTTTCTTGTTGATGTTCATATTTTACTTTATCTGCATCACGATTATATTCTATGTCAATAGTGATTCCATGGGCTTCAGCATAAGTAAATTCGTCATGCAGGTACATAGCAAGTCTGCCGGCTATTGTACGTTCATCGGCTCCAAACTCAAAAAGCAAATCATCATTTTCAAAAAGAGTTGTCAATGCCTTGCTGAAAGCTGATAGTATTTCTTCTTTGCAAATATGAAATATATTGTCGTTATCAAATCGCATTTTCCATTCCTCCTACTTATCCAACTCCATAGGCTTAATCATAGATTCTATAAAGGCAATTTCCTCCTCAGTCAAGCCATATTTTGTGTATAGATACTCGTCTGTCCAGTTACAAGACATTTCCAGTTTTGGAACAAAGCAAAATTTGTCCTTCGTGATGTGGATTGATGTTAATGCTTGAAGCAACAAAAATCTAAAAAACTTCGTAGAAATATAAGAAACCAAATTCTTCGCTTCTTCTTCGGAATCAAAAGTATTTATAATCAAATATGTTTCCGAACACGCTTCATTGGGAGTCAAAATTTTGAGAGAGGATACAACTTGGTACATGCCATCCGAGGAAGGCTTATTACCACCTGACATAGCATAGGTGATAACTACTTTATATTTTTTCAGCAAATCATTCTTATCGCTTACTTGATTTTTAGGAACGTAAATATCACCTTTAGAAGTTAGAACTGGAATGTAGCCTTCCTTTTTACTTGATATTCCGGTAACAGTTGTAGGAATACCAAAATAATTTCGAGAGAAAACAGCATCACACATGGTCTTATTATCTTTAATAGCTTTTCTGATTATGGATAAAGCGGTATTATTGCGGACAAAATAAGAAAACTCATTTAATGGGCGTTGAGTTTCAGAAATAATTTCCCTTTTAACCATATTTTTTACCGTGCAATTCCCTGTATATTCTCTTTCCCAGAGAAAATAGCAAACACCACCAGCAATATTTACCCCAGGAAAACAGTCTGCACTATTCGCAATATCTACAATAGTAGAAATCTTTTTCTGGGAAAGCATAGAACTTCTAAAATTATCCAGTCCTTTTCCTCCCGCATACCATCTGGCGGGTATAATCATCGTTAAATATCTTGGTTTTAATTTCATCGCTTGGCTAACAAAGTGATGATACAATGGTGATGCACTTGTACTGTTTCCACCATCATTTAATTGATACGGCGGATTGCCTATGATTACGTCAAATTTCATATTAAATATTTCCTCCGGTTGTAGTGTATGAATCCATTCGTAAGCGTGGGTTTCTAGTTCGTCGCCTCTAGCGTATTCACTTTGAGCAGCACCGCAGAATTTGCATTTGCCGTTTTGCCAACTGTGTTGTATGTGTTCGTAACGAATGTTGCCACTCATGTTGTCAAAAAGACTTATAGAATACTTGCTGTTAGGGTATTTGGAACAGTAAACGCTTCTGCGTGACAAAAGGCTGGTTAGTTCGGTAATGGCAATACCATATAATTGTTTATGAAAAATATGGTCAATGCGTTCTTGCAAATCGGGAATTTCATCTTTTAGTCCTTCTAATAAACGCTTGGCAATTTCTCGTAAAAATATGCCGGATTTGCACGCAGGGTCAAGAAAAGTGGCGTTTTTGTCGTGCCATATTTCTTCCGGCAGCATATCCAACATTTTATTTGCTACCTCTGGTGGCGTAAAAACTTCATCGTTGGATAGATTGGATAAACAAGAAAGAACGTCGGGATTATACATATTGTTATAAAAATTAGTCATAATTTTGCACCTTTCTATAATCAGTCAACGGATATTCTTTAATAGGAGAGGGAATGAAGGCTTGGGTTTCTTCGTCATATTCCCATCCAATCATAAAAATACTCATTTGTTCTTTGTGTCCGTCGAGTAATTCGTTTAATGCAAAATCACGACGTTTTATCTGATTGCCTGTAACAAGATTCCATTCCGCAAATATAATTGGTGTTCCGTCTGCGTGACATAAATTAAGGGCATCACCGCATAAGATATTTTTGTTGAGAATAAATTTTACCGCTTCTCGGCATTGCTCATTAGCCTGTTTTTTTGCATTGGCGGTATATTCTTTGTTCCAAATATCAAATAAACGTTGACGACATTCTTCGGCATTATCTTCCAAAATATCTACTCCGTATAAGCTTGTAATTGCCAGTACAGAATAACGTTCATAATCAAAAGGACTTTTGCCATAGCGGTTTTTTACTACGTTTAGTTTGCGGGTAAGAATTTCTGCAAGAAAATTTCCGTTGCCGCAGGCTGGTTCTAAAAAACGGCTTTCAATTCGCTCTGTTTCCTGTTTGACCAGGTCGCACATAGCTTTGACTTCACGTTCAGCGGTGAACACTTCACCATGTTCAGCTACTCGTTGTTTTGATTTTACTTGTTGCTTGGACATAATACATTTCTCCTATGGATATAATGTTTACAAGAAATGGCTTGCTTACAAAAATCTCTAGGTTTGTGTAAATACTTCTCAACGTTGCAAGTAAGGTGGTTTCATAGCCAAATAGCCACTTGGTGGTTGCTAAATGTGGTGTTATGCTGTATTATTTTCTTATGCAGAAAAGTAGACTATTTTGTAATTTTTATTAACTACAAATGCAGTGTTCGCTCATAAATTTCTGCTTTATACCTAAAAGTTGATAAAGGCATATTGCAAAGTTTGGCAGCTGCTGTGCCAGTTATTTTGCCATTTTTCCAGACCGTATATACTTGGACAAAGTTGTTGGGGAGAGGAGTTGCTGGTCTGCCAAATTTTACGCCTCTTGCTTTAGCTGCGGCTATGCCTTCTGCCTGGCGTTGTTTAATATTGGTTCGTTCGTTTTCTGCTACGAAAGATAACACTTGCAATACAATATCGCTTAGAAAAGTCCCCATTAAATCTTTGCCACGGCGAGTGTCGAGCAAGGGCATATCAATAACGACAATATCAATTTTTCTGTTTTTGGTTAAAATTCTCCATTGTTCCAAAATTTCTGAATAGTTGCGTCCCAGACGATCAATGCTTTTGATGTAGAGCAGGTCGTCTTTTTTTAGTTTTTGCAGTAATTTTAGATATTGAGGGCGTGCAAAGTCTTTTCCAGATTGTTTGTCAATAAATAGATTTTTCTTTTGAATGTGTAGTTTATTCATAGCAATAATTTGCCTATCTGCATTTTGTTCTTTTGTACTCACACGGATATAGCCATAAATATTTGTCATGATGTTGCTCCTTTTAAAAGTATTTCATTTTATATTATTAAAAATCAGAAGCTCTTTTAAAGGTGCGAGCTATGAGGAATACAAGCTGCTTTAACGATTACACATCGTACTTGCGACGTAAATGTCGCAACTTTATTGTGGGCTTTTAGTGATGCTATTGAAAATTTGAAAAAATGGCGGTGCTATGGATATTTCTCACAATTTCTATGATGATAACGGTAAAATTTGATGTAGATATTTTTGTGTGCTTATAAAAAGAAAACCAGCTTCTAGATTACGTTAGAAACTGGTTTGCAAAATTAAATATAGAGTTGTAAATAAAAAAGCTGTCACTCGTTATGAATGACAGCGTATATAAATATGCAATTATTTCAGCAGCTCTTGTGCTACTAAATGGCCCATTTCAGAGGTAGAAACCTTGGTCAGACCGTCTGTGTACAAGTCGGGAGTGCGGTAGCCCTGCTCCAATACTGCGTCAACAGCAGCTTCAATAGCATTTGCTGCTTGGTTCATATTTAGGGAGTAGCGGAGCATCATAGCTGCGCTGAGGATAGTAGCCAAGGGGTTGGCAATGCCTTGTCCTGCAATGTCAGGAGCGCTGCCATGGATGGGTTCGTACATACCTGTGCCGTCGCCAAGGCTGGCGCTGGGCAATAGGCCGATGCTGCCAGCGATGGTGCTGGCTTCGTCACTTAAAATATCACCAAAGATGTTGTTGGTAAGGATAACGTCAAACTGCTTTGGGTTCAGCACCAGCTGCATTGCACAGTTATCAACGTAAAAATTATTCAGCTCGACTTCAGGATAGTCTTTGGCCTGCATTTCCGCAACAATTTTGCGCCACATACGACTGGAGCCAAGTACATTGGCTTTGTCTACGCTCGTAACCTTGCCACGGCGTTTTTTGGCAGCTTCAAAGGCAAAGCGGGCAATGCGTTCTACCTCAGGGCGTGTGTAAAGCTCAATGTCGCTTGCTTCCTCTACACCGTCAGCGTTCAGATGGGCTTCGTTGTGCTGACCAAAGTAAATGCCGCCAGTCAGCTCGCGGACGATTAAAAGGTTTGCACCTTCAGCATATTCTTTTTTCAAGGGAGAAAGGTGAGCAGTATATTTGGAAACAGTCATGGGACGCAGGTTGCAGTACAGGCCCAAAGCCTTGCGGATGCCAAGAAGGCCTTTTTCTGGGCGGATTTCCGGTGCTACATTATCCCATTTAGGGCCGCCTACAGCACCTAAAAGCACTGCGTCTGCAGCCTTGGCAGAGGCAATGGTTGCTTCTGGCAGAGGAACGCCAGTGGCGTCAATAGCACAGCCACCAATGAGCTGTTTGTCATATTCAATGGTAAAGCCAAATTTTTTTGCTGCTGCATCTAAAACTTCAACTGCAGCATCTACAATTTCTACACCGATGCCGTCACCGGGAAGCAGGGTAATCTTCATTATGCGTTCTCTCCTTTAATATAGTTAATCAATCCGCCGCAGTCAGCAATTTTTTGGATAAACTCAGGCAGAGGTTTGCAGGTAATAGTGATATTCTTATTGATGATATGGATAATGCCTTTTTGCATATCTACGTCAAGGGTATCGCCATCCTGAATCTTTTCTACATCTGGACCAATCTCCAGTACTGGCAGGCCAATGTTGATGGCGTTGCGGTAGAAGATGCGGGCAAAGCTGTCAGCGATTATGCACTTTACGCCCTTTACCTTAAGTACGACAGGTGCGTGCTCGCGAGATGAGCCACAGCCAAAGTTTTTGCCTGCTACGATAAAGTCGCCGGGCTGTACGTTGGCAGCAAAGCTCAGGGTTTGACTTTCCTTGGCATCCTCCATGGCGTGCTCAGCCAGCTCTGTAAAATCTGCAATGTTCAAATATCTTGCGGGAATAATAACGTCTGTATCAATATGATCGCCGTAGCGCCAAACCTTACTCATTACATAACCTCCTCAGGACTGGTGATATAGCCTGTAATTGCACTGGCAGCAGCAGTATAGGGGCTTGCCAGATAAACCTCGCTGTCTACGTGGCCCATACGGCCGCGGAAATTGCGGTTGGTAGTAGAAACAGCACGCTCCCCTGCAGCCAGAATACCCATGTAGCCGCCTAAGCAGGGACCGCAGGTAGGAGTGGAAACAGCAGCGCCTGCATCAATAAAGGTATCAATATAGCCTAAGCGCATCGCTTCCTTATAAATTTCCTGAGTTGCAGGAATAACAATCATACGGACATGGTCACAAACCTTGTGTCCTTTCATGATTTCTGCGGCCTGCGCCAAATCCTCCAAGCGTCCATTGGTGCAGGAGCCAATAACAACCTGGTCAATTTTGATGGAGTGACCATCTGCTGCAGGGTGAGTGTTCTCCGGCAGATGAGGATAAGCTACTACCGGAACAAGGTCGTCCAGCTTAATGTCAATTACTCTAACGTAGTCTGCGTCGTCGTCAGGAACAACTGCTTCCCAAGGTCTGTCCACACCGCGTTCCTTGAGGAACTCAACAGTTTTTTCATCAACAGGGAAAATGCCATTTTTAGCACCTGCTTCTATAGCCATGTTGCAAATGGTCAGGCGGTCTGCCATAGAAAGCTGGCTGATACCGTTACCAAAGAACTCCAGGCTTTGATAGCGTGCACCGTCTACGCCAATCATGCCAATGATGGTCAGGATAATATCCTTGCCGCGGACAAAACGTGGCAGAGTACCAGTAAGGTTAACTTTAATTGCCTGAGGAACCTTGAACCAGGTCGTGCCACTGGCCATAGCAGCACCAATGTCTGTTTGGCCCATACCAGTGCTGAGAGCGTTGAGAGCACCGTAGGTGCAGGTGTGGGAGTCAGCTCCGATAATGATTTCACCGGGAGCAACAAGACCTGCATCAGGAAGCAGAGCATGCTCAATACCCATGCGTCCAACCTCGAAATAGTTTTTGATTTCATGCTTGCGGGCAAAGTCACGCATGCGCTTACACATAGTAGCGGATTTAATATCCTTGCAGGGAGAAAAATGGTCAGGAACAAGAGCGATCTTGTTTTTATCAAAAACGGGCTTGCCGATTTTTTCAAACTCAGTGATAGCAGGGGGACCTGTAATATCGTTGGCCAAAACAAGGTCAACCTGAGATACCAGTAAATCGCCAGCGCTGACGCTGTTCATATGTGCGTGCTTGGCGAGAATTTTTTCAGTCATTGTCATACCCATAAGTTCATCCTCCAATATTGTAGATTTCATAGCCGTTTATCAGCTGCAGGTATAAGAAAAGCCCCTACCTGCGCTGTGCAGATAGGGGCGAAATATTCGCGGTACCACCCTAAATTATACTTCATTGTTCCGAAGTGGCTTCGGAGGCGTAACGCTGCCATGCGTCTGCTCCTATTTATTCAGAGCAGCGGCTCCAGGGTGAGCTTCTTTGCCTGCTGCATCACGGCTTGCACCGACCGCCGTTTCTCTGAGGATTTCTGCAGGTAAATTTTCCCTTTCTTCGCCTTTTGTACATATTTATTTAACATTATAGGCTTGTGTTCTTTCTATTATGGCGATAAGTGTACAATTTGTCAAGAAAAAAACTAAATAAAGTTAAAGAATTTCAAAAATATATATAATATGTCTACTTATAATAGATTTAGTATTCCTTAAAAAGATATTGACTGAAAATTCGCATAAAAAACAACTTACAGAAAATTCACTTTAATTGTTTTTTGCCGCTCTTTGTGATAAAATTTTTTCTATCAAATTTTAGTATTTACTTAGGTTAAACATATGAAAATGCTTATTTTAGCAAGGAGAGTGAAGAAGTATGGGTCAAGAGAAGCAGGAAATGGTGTTAGTAATTGATTTTGGTGGTCAATATAATCAGTTGATTGCCAGACGTGTACGTGAGTGTGGTGTTTATTGTGAAATTTTATCCTATACAGCAAGCTTAGAGGATATTAAAGCAAAGAATCCTAAGGGAATTATTTTTACAGGTGGTCCCAATAGTGCTTATCTGGCTGATTCTCCTACTATTGATAAAGAAATTTTTAGTTGGGGTGTACCAGTTTTTGGTATTTGCTACGGCAGTCAGCTTATGATGCACCTTTTAGGCGGTAAAGTATGCAAAGCTCCTGAAGGTGAGTATGGAAAAACTCTGGTAGATATGGATAATACCAGTCCCTTGCTGCAAGGTTTGCCTGAGCAAAATATCTGTTGGATGAGCCATAATGACTATATTGAGCAGGCTGCTCCTGACTTTGAAATTATTGCGCACACTCCTAACTGTCCCGTTGCCGCAGCGCAGAACAAGGAACGCGGTCTGTACTGCGTACAATTCCATCCCGAGGTTCTGCACACTGACAATGGTACCAAGATTCTCAGTAATTTTGTTTACAACGTATGCGGCTGTAAGGGAACCTGGAAGATGGACTCCTTTGTGGAGGAATCCGTTGCTCAGCTAAAAGAAAAGATTGGCAATGGCAAGGTTCTGTGCGCTCTATCCGGCGGCGTAGATTCCAGTGTTTGTGCGGCAATGCTGGCGAAGGCCATTGGCAAGCAGCTGACCTGCGTATTTGTAGACCATGGTCTGCTCCGCAAAAACGAGCGTGAAGAGGTTTGCGCTGTTTTTGGCGAAGGCGGTATGTTTGATATTAATTTTGTTTGTGTAGATGCACGTGACCGTTTCTATGTGAAGCTGTCAGGCGTAAGCGATCCTGAAACAAAGCGCAAAATTATTGGCGAGGAATTTATCCGCGTATTTGAGGATGAGGCACAAAAGATTGGTGCAGTGGATTATCTGGCTCAGGGCACCATTTATCCTGATATTGTAGAAAGTGGTATGGGCGGCGAATCAGCTACAATTAAGAGTCATCACAATGTAGGCGGTTTACCTGACTTTGTAGATTTTAAGGAAATTGTAGAGCCTTTGCGTGACCTTTTCAAGGACGAGGTACGTCAGGCTGGTCGTGAGCTTGGTTTGCCTGAGCATTTAGTGGCACGTCAGCCCTTCCCAGGACCTGGACTGGCAATCCGCATTATTGGCGACGTAACTGCAGAAAAGGTTGCTATAGTACAGGATGCAGATGCAATCTTCCGCGAGGAGGTTGGCAAGCTGCCTGCTGAGGAACGTCCCAGCCAATACTTTGCAGCACTGACCAATATGCGCAGTGTTGGCGTTATGGGCGACGAGCGTACCTATGACTATGCTATTGCTTTAAGAGCTGTAACAACCACTGACTTTATGACTGCCGAGGTAACTATGCTGCCTCCCGCAACCATCAACACCGTTGCAGTACGTATTGTCAACGAAGTTAAGCATGTCAACAGAGTGCTGTTTGACTACACTACCAAACCCCCAGCAACTATTGAGTTTGAATAAGTTGGAGTATCGTAAAAACCCAGTGTTTATGCGGGGTTGCGGCACTTTTAAAAGTCTTTTGATAACAAATTGATAACAGTTGCATAAGAGCCATTATTCTTGTAATCCGGTGGTTTTCGGGTTAGAGAATGATTGACAGGTGGTTGTGCAACAAAGCGTTCAGAGCCATACTCGGAAATATTGCATATTTCCTCGTTGTGGCGTATCCGCCAAATGAATGTATGCAAATATATGTTTATGAGTGCAAGCACTCAACGCATATATTCGCAACATTCGCTTGGCTCTGAACGAATCCATATTATAAACTAAGCCCTTAGCTGTGGGTATGAAACTCATGGCTAAGGGCTTTTTGTCGTCTTTATTTATCTGGTTTGAGTTGATCTTTGAACATTTCAACTAAGGCGTCACTAAGTTCCTGTGATGGCACTTTCGCCCATCTCTGTGTGGTATCGAACTTTGGATAGTGGTAACGCCAGTTATCGTATTCTTGTTTGAAAAATTGAGAAAACGTAATATTGAACAAAAAAGAAATGCACAGTTCTTAGCTTATCGTGAACTGTGCATTTTTGTAAATAAATACTTTTAATTAGCCGATTACGGCATCCTCTGCTGTAAAATGTTCCAGAGAATTTTCTTTTACCTGAATGCAGATATAAGTAATTCCAGAAATATCGGATGCAAAAAACTGACGCTTTGCAGCAGGTGCGATTTTTAGCCAGTCTCCAGTTGAAAGGCTGATTTCTTCTCCATCAATTATGGCTTTGCCGTTGCCTGAAAGAAAAGTCAGTTGGAAAAGAAATGGGAAGCTTGTTTCGGGAGTTTGTCATAGGTGCAGATTCTTTCGGACAGTTAAGTGGCGGAATACCTAACCGTATCCTTTCCGGGCTTATGTACTGGCTGATCGCAGTTATTGTTATGGGAATTTTATTTATCATAACGGGATTGCTGATAATCGGGACTGGCTATCAGGTGGGGAAAATCTACCGGAAATATTGCTGGGATATTATCAGCATCATGGTGGTGATAATGAGTACAGCTATCATAATCTATTTCGGAAAATGGATAAAATCAATTATTCCGATAAACCTCATTATGTTGCTACTTCTGGTACATGCGGTTTATATCGGAATCCGATGTTATGTGAAAAACTGGCGAGAAAAACGAGGATATTTTTAAAGTAAAATGGGCAGGTAAAACTGCCTGTTTTTCACAAAACAAATATACTTATTTTTAGTTATCCAGATTTTTAGAGTCTGTGAAAACTGTTCTTTGATTTTTAACACTATTTTTTATAATCTTCCAAATGAATCTGTTTTGATTGATTGACAATTACCGAGCTATTCTAGTATATTTAATCCATAAAGCAGATACAAAATCGCAGATGTGCAGGTGAACAGACATGAAAAATATCCATAGCATTGAATTTTATACTGGAAGCAAGGAAGAACTGCTTCCCGGTTTTGAAAAAGATTTTCCCTATATCGCTTCAAGGGCAGAACTTGACAAGTATATCGGACATTATGTACCGTGGCACTGGCACAGGACAGTGG
>ENA-ORPF01000515-ORPF01000515.1-human-gut-metagenome-genome-assembly--contig:-NODE-515-length-39244-cov-3.357907_pt1 | contig 39244 bp, 43 predicted proteins | sample MGYA00242140_ERZ509070 | MGnify/ENA primary metagenome ERZ509070 (study PRJEB26280, sample SAMEA2338713) | human gut metagenome | biome: human gut; feature: human-associated habitat; material: faeces... | reverse complement strand
CGACCTTTATAAGTTATCACCTAAGGGATTTGACGCGTTTAAATCGCATTTAAACTACCAAATAAATTAAATATACATCCCACGTCATATATATTTCCACATTAACTCATTAAACAGATATATATGGACTCTAAACACATCGTAGTAACTGATCCGATTTCATGGATAATTGAGAACAAGGAACGATTGTTAAAATACTTTGGTTCGAAGACTGAAATCCATTCTCTCCGCCATCGGGCTACCATAACGGCCAAAGACTCTTACGACTTCACCTTTCGGGGTTGGTTATTCACTATGAAATACACCTCTTACTCCGACACTCGCACTATAGAGTTTGTTATTGATTCTGGAGGTTATTTAAGAACGGTGTCCGGCTATGGTTCCGATCGAACTATATATAGCCAACCCCTCAAATATTACCAACTTTATCCGGAATTGAACCATGATTAAGGTACTTACCAACCCAAACGATAGCAGATATATATTTATAGTATCGGACAACAACTCCGCTGCAGACCACAAACATATAGCTGAGTTGGAAAAACATATGAATCCATACTTGCAATACACTCTCCTCAGCACCTCTAAAATCCCCCCAACTCGCGAAATATTTTTAGACAAATTCCAACGAGATGGTAAGTGGATATATTGGTGTTCGGCTGGATTATGGAAAGAAGTATGTGATTTTCTCCGTTCATTAAACGTTCCATTTGATGCATCGGCATTAAACAATGCCTTTAAACTCACTTCATTCGATTTGAGTATAGAACAGTTCACCGAGCTGGTCCACAGCTGGAATTTGAACTTGGAACCTCGCGACTATCAAATAGAAGCCGCATGGAAAATCCTTCATTATAGATTATCCCTCTCAGAGCTATGTACCCGTAGCGGTAAAACTTTGATTTTCTATATGGTTGCCCGAACGGCCAAGGAACTCCTCGGAGTCAAGAATATACTGATGATCGTTCCCTCGGTCCATTTGGTAAAACAAGGAGTGGCAGACTTGAAAGAATATAAAGAGTATTTCGGCATAGAACAGATATGGGCTGGTGGGGAGGAAGTACAATGCTCTGATTTAACCATTGGAACCTTCCAATCGCTTATACGCAAAGCTGACAAACGATATAAAGGACACGATCCGGGGTTCTTCGACAAATACGATTTGGTCTGTGTCGATGAAGCGCATCGAACACCATGCAAATCTATTAAAACTATCTTAGCCCTGGATGCCTTTAAGAACGTAAAACTCCGATACGGCTTCACTGGCACCCTCCCCAAGCCAAAAACTATTGAATGGATGGCTTGTCAGGCCATATTAGGTCCTAAAATTCAGGAAATCACAGCCCGTGAATTGATTGAAGAAGGCTTCTTGGCAGATCCCATCATCCAACAACATCGTATTATATATGATTCGTCTACCCTAACCGACTCGGTTATTAAATGTGGGGAATACTTGCTTTCGAATTACATAAAGGATGAGAACGGCAAACAAGTCCTCCTCCCAAAGGAACAGCGAGAGATGACTATGTGCCATCAAAAAACTCTGCCCACTGCCATGAGAATAGCTAAAGAGCGACTGGATCCCACAGAGTATGAAAGATATATAATAGATGCTTGTGCGAAATCCTCCAAGACATTGGTATTAGAGCAGATGATGGCCATGTTCTCCCAACCAAAAGTGGAATTGATGGATAAATTGATTTCCGAGATGGATAAGAATGTAATCGTATTTGCACACAATGTAGAATATATAAACTATTTACACAAGCACTTCTCTGAGCAATTCCCCGACCGAACTACTATTAAGGTGTCCGGCTCTACTTCCATTAAAAAGAGGCAAGCAGCTATTGATGCCATGATGGAAGATAATAACGTGATAGTAGTGGCCTCCTTCGGAGTCTTTGGTACCGGCCTAACAGTTAAGAACGTAGATTACGGTATATTCGCTCAGTCATTCAAAGCAGATACCATCACCAGACAATCCCTGGGTCGACTCATGTTGCGAACCAAAGATAAAACAGAGTTCTATTTATACGATCTGATTGATGTGTTCCCCACTAAAAAACTATATAAACAAGGAACAGCTAAAATCCAAATATATAAGGGTGAGGGGCATCAACATGAAATAATTACCCACCAAAAAAAGTTTAAAACACTAACCGGCATTTAAACCCGAAGTACCCTTTTGGTATATTCCTATATATACAAACAAACCAAATATGGCACAAGTAAACCTATATTTAGTGACCATTGGGACGTTATTCTTCCTTTTTGGTTCCCATTTGGAATCTATGAATAACAAGGCAAATGGGATAACTTTTAATAAGCGAAGATACATTCCCTATGAAACCACCTTCCTGGAATTTGTGGGGCGTATATTGGAGATAATCGGAGTCATCCTCATGTCCCACGCTGGTACTAGTTTTTAACACATATAATATTTTATCACACATGAACAACAAAGAATTTATCTGCTGCGTAGACGTAGAAACCACTGGCCTTTCCAGACAATTTGATTGGATTATTCAGCTATCTGCTGTCAAGTTCCGTAAATCTGATTTTAAAATCGTGGATGAATTTGATACATACATCAAACCGGCCGGCAATTATGAGATTTCCCCAGCCGCCACAGAGGTGAATGGACTTACGAAGGAATTTATCGAGAAGACCGGTAAGCTCTTGAAGGACGTTGGTCCGGACTTCCTCAAATTCATGGACGGATGTGATCTTTGTGGTTTTAACAGCAACGGATTCGACATGGAGTTCCTCCAAAAGGATTTTGCCCACTCTGGTATCCCCTTTCCCTTCGAGGGCCTCATTCATTACGATGTTAAATGGATGCAGACCAGACTCCAGGGTAATCGATTGGTAGACCTATTCACTCGTTATACCGGTAAGACTATGGAGGAAGCCGGCCTCAAAGCCCACGACTCCTTATCTGACGTCAAGGCAACGGTAAAGGTGATGGAATGTCAGTTTGATACTTTTGACCTTAAATGGGAAGATGTAGATACTTGGCAGGAGAATAACATTTTCGTACCGGATGGAACTGTCCGCAAAGCCAATAAGGATGATGAACCGGAACGAGTAGTGTTCTGCCAGGGTAAATATAAAGACCAAGACGTATATACTGTGATGCTAATGGATCCGAATTACATGAAATGGGCCGCTGAAAAACTATTCTCCGGATACACGCTTAAGGTAGTTCGCGACTATTGCTTGCGTCAAAAAAACGCCGCTGTATAATAATTTTTCGGGGATCTCACTAAACAAGCGAGGCCCCCAAGTTATTTTGGATTGTTAATAATTTAAAACACAAATAAAAATGGAAATTACGAAGATTTATACCGCAGAAAGTTCACACCGAGTTCCGGGAGCCACTACTACTCGTTGTGCAGGACTTCATGGACATTCATACAAATTTGAAATCACCCTTGAAGGTACACCACTCAACAATGCCTGTATGGTATTGGACTTCTCGGTACTCAAAGATGCCATTAAGCCATTTGTAGATTCATTTGACCATACCCATATGTTCTGTGAATATGATGAGGAAGAATATGTAGAATTTATGCAGAAATCCTGCGACCGTTGGATCTCGGCGCCATTTAATTGGTCTTGCGAGATGATGGCACTGTTAATCTGCCGCGTTTGTCAGGAAATCCTCAATCACACGGAATTTAGCAACGGGGAGTACTGTGAAGTATCCTCTGTAACCGTATGGGAAACTGCTACCGGCCGATGTAAAGTGACCGCGAGGGATGTTCGTATATTCTTTCAGGAAATTTGGATGGATAAAATCGAATATTCGGAAGGGGTAATTCAAGATTGGCCTCAAATCCTCCAAGAAATCTTGCTGAATCCCGCGGATTCAAGAATGAAATATAAAACCAGACGAGTAGATTCCTTTATGTTGATGCCGGGAATCAATGAATAAACATTTATTAACCATTAAAAACAGAATTAGAATGAGTACACTCAATATTTCAGAAGTATTTGGTCCAACCATCCAGGGAGAAGGGATTTACACTGGTATGCCGTCAATTTTTATGAGATTGAATGGATGCAACCTTTGCTGTTCGTTTGGTAACCCCAATGATAAAAATAGTCGCTCCCTATGCGATACGGCATATACCTCTATCTATCCGGAGGAAAAGCGTCCTATTGACATTATCGCACTATCCAACCGAATCTGCGATATGATGAGAAGTAGTGGTTATGGTCATAGAATGCATCTGGTAATTACCGGTGGAGAACCTCTTTGTCAACAAACCAATTTGGTGGAGTTCCTCAACCAATTCCGAAATGATATGCTGAATATCCATAATCCGGTCACCATCGAAACGAATGGTTCTATTGTGCCGAGTACTGACCTGACTACGTTGGTAGATTTGTGGTCGGTGAGTGTAAAGCTATCGAGCTCAGAATGTTTCGAAGGAACTGACATTCCGGAAGCTCGCAGAGCAGCTCATCATAAGAATCGTATCAACCATCGAGCAATCTTTAAAATCATTCAAACTGAGAAATACCAACTCAAGTTTGTTTATTCGGGATTGAATTGTGCCAAGGAAATAGAAGGATTATTGAAGGATACTTATAAGTACGCCTGTGACCACAAGGAAGAACTCCAAGTAAAACAGAGTACCATTGCCCGTTTGTTCGAAGATGTTGACAAACACATTTTATTGATGCCGGAAGGAGCTACTCAGGAGCAATTAGCCAATACCGGTCGTATAGCTGCGGAGGTAGCAATCAACAAGGGATGGAGATATTGTGACCGAACCCACATCCGTCTTTGGAATGATAAGAGACAGGTGTAACTATTCACATTCGATTTATTATATTGGAGTATTGAGAGGGGTTCCCTCTCACTCCATTTTTATTACTCACTCTTTAAATTTTATTACAAGTGAAAAATCAAACCAAGCGAGTAGACGATGCACTCGCACAATCTAAAAACAATCGCAAGAAACCCGTAGTTAAGGAACCCAAAAAGACTCCACAGGAACTCGAAGCCTCTTCGGTACGCCGCCTGATAAAGGTAGACAATTCAGTTTGGGGTATCATTAACAAACTGAAGGCAGAACAAGCCAAGCGCGAAGCCGAGTTGTACGGAGACCCACTGGATTCACCATTCAAAACTGAATCCGCACGTATTAAGGCTTACACTAAAATGTATGCGGATTCAACCATCGCCGAGGCATTCACAAAGGCTTATGGCATTGAGGGTCTTAATCCGGAAATTGGGGACGAACTTCCTACCCAGTTGTCTATTGGTTCGGTAGTTAAGGTATCCATCCAGGCAATTACCAAGAAAGGCATTGTATTTAATTCCGGAGTATATAAGGATACATTTATCACTCGCAACAACCCCAGCCTCTTCGAACAATACATGTCGAAGGACTGCAACCCCGGCGACACCTTTATGGCGAAGGTAGTGGATATGACCCCCGCCGGAGTGGTGATTGATATTATCGGGCAAATGGTAGACGACTTTATTGCACCCCGAGCAAATACCCCATGGAAACAGAACCAGTTGGATGATTATGAACCGGTTACCGTACGAAATCTTAAATTAGTTCGTGGTGGTTACTTAGGCAAGGCGGTTATCCCCAACGTATCCAAATTTGTGGGTCACGAAATGACAGTCAATGCCTTTATCCCCGGTTCACAGATTGTATTGAATGCTACGGATAATTTCGAACAATTCGAAGGGAAAGATGTAAAGGCTTTCGTTACCGCATGGTCACCCAACCCCCGTGGCACAGATATGACCTTGATTTGCTCGGTCAAGAACGCCCTCAGACACATTGGTAACCTCCGACTCATGTCTCTCCATAGTCTGTGGTGCGATGCTGATGAAAAATGGGCTTCCTTCGCCAAAGAAGTACATGTCGGACAGATTACAGGTGTAATAAATAGCTCCAAGAAATGTGGGGTATTCGTAGAACTCCCCGATTACTTCATTACCGGTATGGTTAAGTGCAAGCCGGAAGAATTGGTTAATTATAAGGCCGGTGATAAAATCAAGGTACACTTTACCGACTTTGATGAAGAGCTCCGATATCAGGCCGGTGCTGATCAATACCAACACATTCCCGCCTTCGAGATTGAAGGAAATGCTATTAAGAAAGTAAATATCAAACCTATTTTCGAAGTAGCCGAATAATAATAAACCCAAACAAAAATAGGATGGACTCTAAAAAGGTCCATCCTATTTTTTTATGCCTTAGTTTCCATCCACCAGTCAGATACCAAGGGAAGAGTAATCTGAGCGGCTTCACTGGTTTCGTAATCCAAGCTATCGAGGTAACCAGTCATATCTCCATTGATCATTACATCCTTAAAGATAATCTCATGGAAGATATCACCGCGGCGATTAGCGATAGCTACGTTCAACCAATCCGCACAATACTCGCGCTTCAATGAACGTGCACCGGTGTTAATATCATAACCAAGAGCGGCCCATGCGCGGAGAATCTTGTAAATGTAGTTATCCACATCATCGCGGAGGTTCAAGGTGAAGTCAATAGAAATCTCAGCACGAGTACTATCCAACTTAGGATTGATATAAGAACGGTCAGTACCCATAAACTTCTGAGTGCTGGTTCCAGGAGCGCGGTTAAGTGCGTTCAAGCCGTCAATTTTTAACACATGTTCTGCAAGCAAAAACTCATCCTTACCAAAATCTGCACGGATGGCTTCGGGGAGGGTAAACCGACATTCGAAGATTGAGGAGTGTACAGGGTCGAATTTGTTTCTACCTGCCGTAGAATTTTTCAAGTGAGGCAATGCCATAATAGTAAAAAGTATATTTAATTTGTTTGATTTAATAATATACTCGTCTGAAAAATTAAATACTTGCATGTAACTATATATATTCATAATGAAACATAACACAAACATATATGAACATCCCTCAAGAATCCGAATTAGATAATAATGGCAAGCGAGGCAAGCTATATCTACAGAAACGTTATCCCGAATTTGTAAAATACTTAGAACAACGTTATCCGAACGTAAACAAATTTGTCGGTGCGGTCTACTTATACTACCGCAATATGGAACATCCCAAATGTCCTATGTGTGGTAAACCAACCCCCTTTTTAGATTATACTCGAGGTTTCCAAAGATGTTGCTCTAGTAAATGCGCAACTAATGACCCGGTGTTTCGAGAAAAGTCTAAGCAAACTAATTTAAGGAAGTACGGCGTGGAACATGCTTCGCAGAATAAGGACATAAAGAAGAAGATAGTGGACACTACTGTATCCCGTCATGGCGGGATGGGAAATGCCTCGGAATCGACTAAGGCAAAACAACAAAGCACTATGTTGGATAAATATGGCGCTAAGCACGCGAGACAAGTAGATGAACTCAACAAAAAGGCAAACGAGACTTTAACTGAGAAGTATGGTGGTTGTGGTGCACGCTCCCAAATAATCGCGGATAAAATTACTCAAACCATGTTGGATAAATATGGCGTTCCTAATTATGCACTTACTCCTGAAATGCACGCCAAAGTACGAGCAACCAATCTAAAAAGGTACGGGTTTGAAATTGCGACTCAAAATCCGGAAATCGCAAATAAAATTTCTCGGTCTAAAATGAGGTCGTTTACGGAGTTGCACAACAACATCTTATATATAGAGAAAGATGACAACGGAGACATATACTACACTTGCAAGTGCCCCCATGAAGAATGTAGAGGATGTACTGAAAAGCAATATAAGATACTCGCACAACGTTATTGCGATCGGAGATTGGATGGAACTGAACCGTGCACCAACCTCCTCCCCGCAATGAAGAGTCATAATAAAAATACTTCGCTTGAACTCTTTGTATCTCGAGTGTTAGATGAGTGTGGTGTAGATCCAAGCACTATTAAAACTAATTATAGAGCCCTACTATCCCCCAAAGAGGTAGATATATACGATCCAATCCATGGAATAGCGTTTGAATGTAACGGTTGTTATTGGCATTCGGATGAACGTAAAAGTCCAGCTTACCACGTTAGAAAATATAAAGAATGCCAAGCAAAGGGAGTCCAATTGATTACTATTTGGGAAGATTGGATTCTTAAAAAACCGAAAATTGTAAAATCAATTATTAAGTCCAAATATCACTACTTCGAAAAGGCTTATTACGCTCGAAAATGCGAAGTGAAGATGATACCAAGCTCAGAGGTGAGAACTTTTTATGATACTAACCACATCCAAGGTCACTCCAGCGCATCAAAGCACTATGGATTATACTATAACAACGAACTAATATCTGCTATGTCCTTCTCTAAGATGCGTGGCTGCATGGGGTCGCAAACCACTAGAGAGGGTCAGTGGGAACTGGTTCGTTTCTGTAATAAGCTAAACACTCACGTGATCGGTGGGGCCGGAAAGTTACTTCAAAGATTTATTAGAGACGAACAACCGACTTCCGTAGTATCATTCAGTTCCAACGACATATCAAATGGTTCTTTATATAAGAAGTTGGGATTTGAGAAAGCCGGAGAAAATAACTCATATTGGTATATTGGGCAAGATTATAAACGATACCACCGCTCCAATTTCACTAAAGCAGCGATAGTTAAAAATGGTATGGCTCCGGATACGGAAAAATGGACTGAAACCGAAGTGATGATGAAACATGGTTTTATTCGCATATACGACTCTGGCCAAACTAAATGGGTTTTAAACTTGGATAAGTAGTCTGATATATTCTGTTATGAAATATCTTATTATCTTGCTCATTTTTATATCCTGTGATGGCTGGACGCCTCCACCGGAACGAGAATATATCGAAGAAGTATGCCCGACTTGCCATGGACTCGGGGTGGTGGATATGTCTACCAGCGAAAAGGTTGGGTTAGGGCTGGTAACCTTCGGCCTCGGACTAATGTGTGATAAAACAGATTGTGAAACTTGTAATGGAACCGGGATAGTTCGGATTCCGGTTCCTAATAGCAACTAAATAACATGGAAGAAACATTATACGGATTGCCAAAAAAGGAAGTTAGACGTAGGAGATGTCATCTGTTTGAAATATTACGTACCTATACCCGGAAGCATTATGACGCCCGTTGTATAATACCGAGCTTCATTGAAATGAACGACTGGTTGAATGCCCGAGGATGTCATCTCAGCTCTCCGGATTTTTGTGGGGAAGAATATTGGGAAGATCCCACCCATTATAATCGCCAACATCTTAATAAAAACCCCATCACATCCGTAGTAAATGGAATAGCTATTAGAACTCATCGAACTTCTCCACAAAAGCCAAAGGCTGTAGTGACGAAAGCCCCCGAAAACAAACGAGTAACCCCGGATGTTAGTGAGGAGAAAAACTCTTATTATAAGATTAGCATATCATGGTCTGAAACAGAAAACAACAAAAAGCCATGTATGTCAAAGATAATTCAGTTTTTCGAAGAATTGGGATTACCCAAAATCGAACAAGAAAGTTGGGAGGTTGATTCTACCACCACCGAGCATTGCTTAGCTTATAAGTTTGAGGGTACGGAGGATGGATTTACCATGCTCAAACGTTCGTCCATGGTAATTTTGGACATCCTAAATGAAAATAACAACTTCGAAATAGCTATTCACGGCAAAAAAATCACACTATAAAAATGAATTTAAGTCAATTCATAAAAGAGTGCTGCACACCAATGTTCGAATCTGTCAGAATCCGAGATTTGGATAAGGCCCGCACTTTGATTCAAAATTATTTAGCAAAGCGTAAGATTTACACTCTCCCCATCATCAATAATTGCTTGGTAGATGGTAAAAAGGGTTTCTATGTGCAAGTATTCAACGAGAATAACGAAGGAGCCTGTTTTTATTGGGTAGTTGGAGATACTGCAAATATTGCCGGCGTTGGATTTGTATCTAACTTTAACGAATTTAACGTGGCTATGACCAACCCCAAATCTACTACTGCGTTTGATGTATATGTAGAATCTAAGGGAACCAATGTAGTTCAGATGTGTAAGTTGGTAGAACGAGTCCTGACCGGTAAGGTTAGAATGAACCAATCAGACATCCGTCAAGAAATTATAGGAGCCCAATTGTTCGAATCAATCAGCGAGGATGAGATGATAGAAGAGGCATCGGACCCTTATATAGACGACCTCAAGCGTAAGAAGAATGCCTTATATATGAAGATTCGTTCCTGGAATCATAAGGGTAAGGACGTTTCAGAGCTCGAGGCAGAATATAAAGAGATTAGTAAGGAATATAATGATGCCAAAGTATCTGTACGTGGTAATGTAGTGGTTCAATCATCTCCGGATAAGGAGGTGGAAGATGCCAACGACAACTTCTTTGACGAAGTACGTGCCACTCCGGAGGAACGATTCGATGACATGAAGAACTATATATACACCGTAGTGTCCGGTCTGAAGCCTCTTGCATTGCTGTGTGGTGCTCCTGGTGTAGGTAAAACTTACCGAGTAATGCAGATTGTGAAGGGACTGGGCAAGGAGCATGGTAAGGATTATAAATTACTGAAAGGTAAGTCAACCCCCGCGGCCCTCTATATGGCTCTTCACGATTATAAGGAACCCGGCCAACTTATCATCATGGATGACTGTGATAGTGTATTTAAGGACCCCGATGCAATTAACCTCTTGAAAGCCGCTTTTGACTCATCGGATGAACGATGGGTGACTTGGGGTATTTCGACTGGCATCCCTATGTCTCAGGAACAGGCTGAGATGTGTGACGATGCGGTTTATGATGATGTAAAAAATCGTTGGTTCTATCCGAAAGAATTTCTCTATAAGGGCTCGGGTATCATTATAACTAACTACTCTGCTGGTCAGATTGATACTGCGGTTCGAAATCGAGCACTCATCTGCGACCTTAGCTTCACTACAGAAGAGGTCTTGGAGATTATTAGAGGAATTGCCCCCAAAATCATGCCTGACCAATTGTCGGAAGAGTCTAAAGTACGTGCTTTGGATTACCTCGAAGAGCTGGCAGCTAAGAAGGCTCCGGTTGAACTCTCTATCCGTTCATTCTCTATGTGTGCACTGATGTACAATTCGAATTGTCCGGAAAAACAAGTTCGCCGAATGATATCTGAGCAGATGCGACTCCAATTCCTCAAGGGTGGTAAAAAATACTAGTAACTACCCCACTCCTCGAACATTTCGCTACTAATAACCTCATCTGTTATTATTAAAACAATAACGTTTATAAATATTTACATGGACAAGAAAGAAATTCTCAAACTCGTCAATAAAGGTATGGTAACGGCTTGTGGATTGTTAGATTCCAAAAAAGTAGCAGACATGCCCGAAAAAGAGTTCTATGATTTATTCGTTCATCAGACCGGTTTGGGTACCGGTCCTATCGATACTGAGGATGAAGTAATCACTGCCATCAAGGCTGGTGGTTCTGTAGTTCTCGCAGATAACATTAAGATGAACGCTGAGCTTAACATTCAGAAAGATACGGTTCTTAACCTGAACGGCAAATCGATTTCATCGGTTGGTAATGGATTTTCAGTAGCCGATGGTGTACAGCTCACTCTGGAAGGAACTGGTAATGTAATGGCTGGTGCCGATAACAATGGCTCGTTCTATGCCGTTGCCGCTGAAAAGGGTAGCAAGGTAGTCATCAAGGACGGATCTTATAATGTAGGCTCTGACGAAAATGGTAGTGGTAATAACACTATCTATTCTCGTGGTGGTGCGATTGAAATTTATGGTGGAGAGTTCAAATCTGCGGCCAAGTACGCTGATAAATACTGGACATTGAATCTCCAAGATAATAAGGGTGGTTCTATTAAAGTATTTGGCGGTAAGTTCTACGGATTCGATCCAGCCAATGGAGGTACCGAAAATCCCCCGGTAAGTTTCGTAGCTGACGGATATGAGTCAGTTAATATCGGAAACGATGTGTTCGAAGTACGCCGCAAAGAACCTAAGGCTACTGTTGAACCTGTGGCTGATGACATCCAACCGGATACTACGGTTACAGAAGAAGCCACGCCAAAGAAATCTCGTAAAACAAAGAAAGAGGCTCCGGTAGTAGATCCCGAAGCATAAAACTAAATTTTTTCTGACAAAAACCCTCTCGAATCATTATACTTTCGAGAGGGTTTTGTTATATATTAGCATGGAACGGAAGTTCCATGTTAACTAGCCCTGAAAGGGATATATATTTGTAGAACCAAAACATTTATAACAATTATGAAGAATAAAATTACGATTGCTGTGGATTTTGATGGTACTTTGGTAACTCACCAATTTCCCCGAATCGGTGTGGAATGCCCCGGAGCGGTATCTACCATTAAAGCACTCCAACAGAATGGGGTTAAAGTATTCCTGTGGACCATGAGAGACGGGGAGTACCTCGAAGCAGCCAAGAACTGGTGCAAGGCTCGCGGTCTTGAGTTGGATGCTTATAATGTATCCGCCAGTGGCTGGGGAACCAGTAGCCCCAAGCAATTCGCTAACCTTTATATCGATGACTCAGCCCTGGGTTGCCCCATGAAGGTGACTGTGGAAGATGGTCCCGGTGTGGATTGGTGGAGAATTTCAAGTATGTTACACGATGCCGAGCTCCTGAGTTACGAGCAAATGGTGGCTATTAAAAAGGAAATTCATGAATAAGGATAATTTTTTACAAGAGGCATTTAACGAACTACTCCGTGTCGGATTTGAGTTTATTGAACCCAACGAGTATAAATTGACCCGAGAGGCGACCGGAGCAGCTTATATGATTAACGGAATGCAATATGAATCCCCTAAAGTCCAACAAATTTATTCCCTGACCCATTTAGGAACCGGACAATGTATTAGTGAAGATGGACGGGTGGATGAGTTCGAGCAGTTCCTTCTAAAACATGGAGATGCTGCATCCATTGGCGTGGGGATATATAATGATTTAAATGAATTCAAACAAGTGATAAGCAATTATTTTAGTATTCCTTTATGAAAAATGTTAAATCCACGCTATCCGTAGGATGTGCTGCCTTGATGATAGCACCACTCGCAGCGTTTTTAATGGTTGTAGTCGGGGCATTTATATGGGGATGGACTTGGCAATTGTGTTATAACCTACTCATCTATCCCCAACTCGTTAAAATTGGATACCAGCCAATGGATATTCCCTATCTGACCTTCGTAATTGCCTACCTCTCAGTGGGGGTGTTTAAAGGTCCGTTCCGACCGATTAGTAAAAATAAAGACGAAGCTATAAGAGATGTAGTATCCGGAATCGGTGCTCGGCATATCAATGGCCTGATACTCGCAGGAATCATTTGGATCCTGCATTTGATTCTGTTTTAAATATATATAGAGATTTATAAAAAGAAAAGGTGATGACTCGTTTGAGCTATCACCTTTTTTATTTGATTTTGGTAAATTCATTTTACTGCGATTTAACAAGAGATTTCATGCCGACTTTTATAAGTTATCACCTAAAGGATTTGACGCGTTTAAATCGCATTTAAATGGCCGTATTCGCGATGTTACGAATTAGACCTACAGGAATAAATCCGGGAATATATCTTTAACCGGTATAATCTCATCGATTGCTTTGGAGGATTCTATATGTCGTATGTAGAATTTGGAGCTATCATATATAGTTTTTTGTCGGATGTTTGTTTTAATCCATTGTCTGAGATTATCTTGTCTGAGTAGTTCGGTAATCGGTTGGCCTTGAGTATCTATCAAGATAATGGGGAACCGGTTAATGGCCACGTCTTTATAGTAGTCACTATCATCTGCGGTAGCTACACACACGTTGATATTATACATCGTATACATATTTAAATGGTGTATTTTTAACAATTTCGTGGGGACCATCTCCAAAATCGTATTTAAATTTAATAGTATAGTACCCTCGTGGAATGGGTTGGTTAGTCGGCCAAGCGATGAATGGTTCTTCTATATTCTCCAGTCGGTCATTGATATTTGTTTGGAGGTTCCACGAAAAGAACTCCCATGCACTGGTCATCTTAGATTCGTCTATATAGTAAGAGTAAGGGACCTTGTGTGATGTTGTTTGTCCGTCTTTATCTATATATAACTTAATTGTCGGCATGCAGACGATAGGGTAGCATCCAGGGATTTCTTTGGTGGCCGGAGTAGTGAGTTTCATTAGTTCCGGAATGAATACATCTCGGTTATAATATTCATCTGCCTCATCATGGGGGTATATGCCAGTTGCACTCCGTCTCTTATATATATACTGAACCCAACACCACTCAGATGCATCATGGTCGTCTATATTCTCGTAACTGGTTCTAAACCAGGTGTCCTCCTTGAACTTACGTTTGTGGTCGTCAGAGCCGTTCATGAATCTTTCCATCTTAGCCGTGCAATCCGGGCCGGTAAATTGTGTAGTATATACCTTAGTAGTATAAGGAGCATCCACCGGTGTGTCTGTCGAAGAGTTTATATAAGGACAAAGTGGGATGTATTGCACGTAGGAGGGTTGTCCTGTAAAGTCCGTTCTATAAGACTTGCCCTTGACGACCTTATAATCTATGGGCTTGGTTCTACCAAACATATATCTATTGGCTGGGGAAAGGGCGTCATCCGGATTAGCCGCAAATGGGTTGGGGACCTCTTCTCCAGGATAGTTCCGAGCAGTTAATATATATACATCAATGTCCGGTTGCATGTTGTTCTGTACTATTATATCTACTCGCTTAGTGTAGTGCTTGCCGGATTGCCCTTCAAAGCTTAATAACATAGTATAATCCCCCGGACGCTGGAATAAGAACTTAATAGTAAAGGTCTTAGCCGGATTGGGCTCGGTGAAAGAAGTAGTTATAAAGTCCCCATGGGCATTTGATTCACATTTTCCGGATACTATTGGCTCCGGAAAAGTGAAATTTCCTACCCCGATGGCTCCTATCCCATTAAATATCTGACCGGTGTAGGCGGATTTGAACTGTTCGAAGTCCATAGATTCGAAAGACACATTGTCTTCATCCTGTTCGTGACATGCAATAATGGGTATATAAGGTAATCCTTTATAATGATCCGGCGCATCCTTAAAGGTGGTATTCTCAAAGGCACAGGCGTAAGGGCCGGTTCGAGGAACTCCGGCGAGGACGTGTACCTCTCCTAAAGATAGCACCAATCCGGAAGTCTGTCCACCGGTTTCTGGCCGATTCGGATCTTGTCCATCTCCCCAATCGAGATCGAAGTCCCCAGCTTCTGTATAACACTCTTCCAACCAACTATCTGAACCACAGAAGCCTTGTATCAAACTCGTATCTATATGGATATCTTCCACCACTGAACGGAGGAGGTTGGAATGGATGGGTAAGAAATAAGTTTCGAAGAAATTACCTAATAAAACCATCTTCATCCTCATTTCTTCTTCAGACCATCGGCAAGCCAAGTTCGTTATAGAGTGTTGATTTAGGTCTGTGAATTGTAATTCATCCCAGTCATATATAGTATCAACCAACTCCGGAGTGGGGCCGGCTACCGTTCCCACCAATTTAAGTGGATGTCGGAGGGCGAAATAGGTTGTTTTGGCACAATTAAATAAATTACGTTTGATTTCCTTGGTTAACATGGACTGAATCGGGGCGTCAAACATCTTAGTGCCATCCGGGGTCTCATACTTCCACACCTCTCTGAGCTCGACTAACTTGTCATAGTCGAACCATTTTAAGGAATTGATAAGAGATTTGTAGGAGCCCTTGTTGGCCAGCACATCCATATAGTTCATCAATAGTTCTCTATACTTCCGGTTTAATACCAACCAATCCGGTTTCTCTTCGTACAAGTCGGTATTATATAGTGCTTTGGATATGGTGTTTGGAACTTCGAACCCTTTATTAGCTAAATTGATAGATAGAGCCTCATTTTCCCCATGAAACTCACATCCGACCTTATACAACTCTCCGTTCAACGACAGGTCTATTATATATTCTCCATCCAACTCTGACTTGCCAACCAATATAAGTTGATACCAATCCCCTTGAGTTGGAGTTAGAGTGGCAGAGGTGGATAATACATCTTCAACTTGACCCCAGTCCGATGTTTGTCCGACATGTTTATATATATAACAAACAAGATTGCCTTCCTGACCCAACAACTCTGCACGTACCTCCGGCTCATCACAACGGAAATAGAGGGAGTGATATCTATATATACCGGTAGAGAACGGGCCTAACCAGTGAATATAGGGTAACTGGCCCATATAGGGAATAGCCTTGTCCTTTTCGAATTTATAAAATACTATCATGATTATTCGAAGATTATATTAAGTGGATCCGTAACAGTGACCTCCTGTCCGAGCTTATTTTGAAAATCCCATCCACCCATCAGAACCGGAAATTGTAAGTCAGATTCTATAAGGATGTTACCATGGGAATCTAATCCTAAATGGGGATTTTCAAATGGAAGCAGCTTTACTGTAACCTTCTTTTCCTTATAAGTGCCAGTTGCCGGATCGTATATATATTGCTTATCTTCATACATTCGAGTTTGTAGGGCCAACTCATTACGTTCTGAAAGGAAATAACAATTAACTCCATCCACCTCTTCGACATGCTCCTTAATTAAGTTGATGATGTCCGATTTTGGTATATAACAATCTGACTTGACCTCTCCGAAAAACTCTCCAATGAGCTTGCGGATTTTAGTGGATACAATCTCCCGATCGGTCGTGGAATCCTTCATCTTGACATATAGATATAAGGCGTACTTACACAACTCAATATCTACAATGTCATAAGTCGTTCCGGCCAACATGAGATTAGATTGGATAATAGCATTCTGAATAGAAGTTTTTTGAATATCCGAAAGGAAGAACTGTTCCGGTTTTAATTTGAAATAATCCAACCCATTCTGCATAGATTGTTTATAATTACGCATTACCATGGAATGAACTATCATCGAGCCCGGCTCCGACCAGGTTCTATTATATCCAACAAATGAATACTTGTTCAACAACGCGGCATAGGCATTGGAGTCGGATAAGACCATGGAGCGAGTATTATACCCAATCATCTGACGGATTTTCTTTATAGTCTCCGGATCCGAACCGGAAGCTACTGCATCCGTAGTGGCAAAGTTTATATTAAAACAAGTATTACCATCTACCTCCTGACCGGATATGTCGTGAAGGTTGCTACCAAACAAGAAGAATATAGAATCTTCCGTGGCCACATTACCGGATTCACCATCATGGAGTAGGTAAGACACCTCTATTATATCCCCGTCAGCTAATTGGGCTCCGTTAATCCCATCCCCGAATATAAGATCGATGCCGTTAATCGGGTTGTAATCCGTGCAATAAGAGGGCTCGTTTGCACCCATGTCATATAAAGAATCTTTCTTAACCCACGGCTTGCCATTCACCTTAACGGAGATATAATCAGTATCCAAGTAACCTACAAACTTGAAATTCTGCACATAAAGCGGCCCACCGGGTACTACGAATCTCTGAGTCTCAAATTGGCCTTGAACCGCATAGAAGTATTCATTGGCCAACACCTCATCGCATTTAATGGTTACCGCGGACTTGTTTAATACTAAATTGTAGTATAATCCGTTCTTCGAGCAGAGAATTTGTTGATGCTCCGGAATCACTACATCCAACGGAGTTCGATTGTTGGGCTTGTGAGCTATGCGAACCCAACAGCCCGCAGCCTTTCCATAAGATGGTTGGTAGCCGGATTGAGCGGCCAAGCCGAGGACCGACTTCTTTCGTTGGGCTGTATATTTATTTTGTTCCACCAACGAATCCTCAATATACATCATGATGTTATGAGCCACTCCGGCTACTACGGTCATTAGCTGGCCGAATACCGTGCTTTTATTGATGGACTTAACCGATCCGGTGGATTTCGCCAAATAGTTGTTTATTTCGGTGAATATTTGGCTGAATTGTATGCTTTTTAAATCAAATAGTCTCATATTGGCCGTTATTTTATCGTATAAGTAGTGGTAGTCCGCGATCCACCTTTTATAAGGTCAACTTGAATCAAGGCGATATCTCGTTCAGTACCTTGCATTAAATATACCTGAACCTGTGGTGTGTATCCCAACAAGTCTAGTTTATATAAATCTTGTAATATAGCTTCGCTGAGTTGATCCGGACTGAGTTGGAGGTTATATAAATATTGTTCGTAATTAGTCCCGTAATATAAGTCTCCAAGCAAATCTCCTGGAGTCGTGTCAAACAATATATCAATCTGTTGTTTAATACATGCTACCTCATCAGAGATGGTAGCAGGGCCTTCGGATAAGTTAAAATCTACCATTAAGATTCGTAAGTATATTTTCCGGTGGTTACCAACTCGGAATCTTGATTGAGTATATAGTATGTTCCGGTTTTAAGGCTTCCTGATAATAAGTTGCCCTGAATCTTAAATATAACTCCCCCCTCAGCTCTACCAATTTCAGAGAATGCCGTACCCTCTACTTGGATATAGAAACGATCCACCTGAGACTTATAAGCATCTAAGTTAATCGAGATATTCTCTGTAACTGCCGGATGGAGGACTATATGAGCCAATTCACGGGCTCTAAAGAATACTGGCTGGATGATATTGGCCTTTGAATCAGAATGAGAAGTAATCTCGGTCACATTCTGAACTGTCTTATCCATTATTCGGGGCTTTATAATATTCATATTGTCAAATTTGCTATTTTTTAAATCTTCTACTCGATGACCGGCCTGAACCGCCATCAAAAATTCATATAAATCCGGAGTGATGGGGAGAGGAGTAGAACGGATGTCGACATGCATGGCATAATCTCCGTCTATAATAGTATTCTTGCAGACAGCCATCATCTTCAACTTATCTATATACTCAAATGAATGTTTGAAATTCCAATCGAGCAGGAAGGATGCAATGTTGTCTGTGAATACACCCCCCTCAGATATCCAATATATATTGTCATCATCCGTTACCGCCATCTCCCACTTAGTTATTACGTCCTTCCCACCATAGCATGCCATTAAATAATCCTTTAGGGTACCACTACCCCATCCGGTAGCACATACCTCTATAGTTGGAATGTTTGTTGTCTGTTGTGTAAGTGTCGGTTGCTTAATATATATATATAAAGATTGTTTGTCGGAATGTGGTGTCTGACCCTGAACTGATATATATTGTGGGTCTTCCTCTCCGCTCTCATCTATAGCACAAAAATCTATATAATATCCCTCAGGGCCCGGAGTCGGTAGTTCATTGTATTGGTAATAACTATGACCATCCTCCCGGAAAGGAATACAAGCTACTGCGGTAGAGCTGTCTATTACATAAGAGATTGGCTCGGTGGGCACGTTCCCCGCCCATTTATAAAATGATATCCTATAACGAGGATGCTTGTCAAAAGCCTCCGGATTATCCTCCGGCCAATAAACTCTACCGGAGTCATATATAAACGGATAAGAACGTTCCCCGTCAGATAGGTTTAATATAGTACGCATGTGTTATTAGTCTTTACATCAATAATAGTCAGGAGAAAGAAGGTAAGGAGAATAAAAAAGCCCAGCTTTAAAGCCGGGCTTGAATGTATATATAAAAGAAGATTATTTCCAATCAGATGGAATTTGAGCGTAGTCGGAGAGATCGGTGCATTTATAGAAACACCTATCCAAAGATGTTGGTTCCGTGAAATTCGTAATACCTTCCTTGAAGATGATAAAGACATTCCCGTCTTTGAGTTCCGGCACACGAATTGCTCCTCTTTCATTGCCGGTAATAAGTTCCTTGCCGTCAGCAATAATAGATTTACGGTATTCCGCCTTGTATGTCAACCTGACATTACTGCCGGTCTGATATTTCATAATTATTATAAGTTAATTTATTTACTCCTATAATAAACTTCCGCCAGCCTTCCGGTTATATTCTAACATATACATCTATAAAAGTTATTAAGGCAATATGATATTAGATTACAATTACAATCGGTGGAAGAAGATGATGAATATTACTTATATCACCGAACGGGGGTCGAAGGCTCTCCTACAATTCAATATATCCAAATTTAAATCGTTCGTGGAGGATCCGGCCGGTAATTTTACCAACTGGAATGGTAAGCCTTGCACGGAGATGTGGACGAGTAAGCCTGGGTCGTTTGATATATTGAATTTCTTGCATGAACTACCGGAACAAGAATATAAGTTGATTACCGGCAAATACAATCCTAAACTATATACATGGGATATTGAGACCAAATTTGATCCGAGTGAATTTCCGGATCCGGCATTCGCAAAATTCCCTATTACAGTTATATCGGTTGCCTCAGAGAACCTGGATGTGATTGAAATGGGTACGATGTCCTTATCCGAAGAAGACCAACAATGGGTTCAACAGCAGATTGTGGATTATCTCCAGCAATCAGACTTTTATAAGGACTTGGGGCTCCCAGCGCCTAAGTTTAAATATCTTAAATTCGAATCTGAGGGAGATATGTTGGCTTACTTCCTTACCCATATAGTTCAGAAAGCTCCGGTCTTATCTGGTTGGAACTCGGATGGCTTTGATAGCTTATATATCCAAAATCGAATGTCGAACTATTATCCATCCTTAAATATGAAGATGGGTTCTATGGTAGGAACCTGTACTCCGAGGAGAATGGTGGATAAACGAGGTAATCGTTACCAACTCCAGCGACCGGATCATACTTTGATGGTGGATATGATGGACGTGGTAGAGAATTATGACTTTTCATTAGGGAATAAAGAGACGATGGCCCTGGATTACATCGCTAAGAAATGTGTGGGAATCGGTAAAATTCCTTATGACGGAGACCTCGAACATTTGAGACAAACTGATTATAGAACTTACGTATTTTACTCCTGCATCGACTCAATCCTGGTTCAACTAATCGCCAAAAAGCTCCGAACCATGAATATCATGTACGCTCAGGCTCTGTATTGTAAGACTCGAGTCAGCGATGTATTTTCTAAAATCAAGGCCACGGAAGCCCTAATGTTTGATTACTGGTTTAGAAACGGTGTAAAAGTATGTCCGGTAGATGTGTGGTCTCGAGGAGAACGAGGAGAATTGGTCGGAGCTTATGTGCGAGTACCGACTCCGGGGAAACATTCATTTATATGCTGCAATGACTTCGCATCTCTATATCCATCCACCATTCGGACATGTAATATCAGTTTTGAGAATTATATAGGTTGTTTGGACGATGGAGATTTTGATGAAGCATTTATAGAGCGATGCAAGCAGGATCCGAACTACTTTGTAACGGCGAATAACTGTGTTTTCAAAAACGATAAGATATATGCTTTCCCATCGGTTCAAGGGGAGTTGTACGACAACCGAAATCAGGCTAAGTATTTGGTTAAAAAGATGGATGCAACTGTGGCTGCTGATTTGGAACACATTCAAGCCGGCAAGAATCCTTCCAACCAAACTTATCCGGACGATGTAGCAGCCGACCTAAAGAGTCTCGGGTTCGATATTAAATGCACCGATGACATCAAGAAATATGATATTGGGCACTTCCAACGTGAGTTGGCTTACGAAATGGAATATTTGGGAGCGTATGAACAGGCCGCGAAAAATCTCGGAAACTCTGCATATGGGGCAAGTTCTCACATTGCATTTGCCTTCTTTAATATCAGAGTAGCCAATAGCATCACGTTGAGTGGTCAAGAACTTATCCATTTAATGGAAGCTCACATACCCAAGTTCTTTGAAGATAATTGGTATTCGATGACTGAGTTACATAAAAAGCTCGGAGTCAAAATTAGACCGGAATTACAATGAACATACCTGAATTAAACGAACTAAAAAATACTAAAATGAACTCGAGGTATTGTGAAAAACAGTACCCCGAGTTCTATGAATATTTACAGACGCAGTACCCCGGCATTAAATACTCCGAGGCATGTTATTTGTATTATAATCATTTAACTACTCCACCGACCTGTCCGGTGTGTGGCTCGGCAGTGTCATTCCGTAGTATTAAAAAAGGTTATTCTCGTTATTGTTGTAACCAGTGTGCATCTCGCTCCAAAGACACTATTGATAAAATCAAGCAGACTAAAATAGATCGTTATGGAGATGTGAATTATAACAACCGCAAACAAGCTGCACAAACCTGCCAGCAGAAGTATGGTGCTACTAACCCCTTCGCCTCTGAGGAGGTTAAATCTCGTATTAAGGAAACCAACCTTCAAAAGTATGGAGTTGAATATCCTTCTCAATCGGAACTCGTCCAGCAACATCGCCAGCAAAATACTCTTGAGAAATACGGAGTCGACCACCATTCCAAGTTGGAATCCGTTGTTAATAAATCTCGGGCAACTAAGCTCGAACGTTATGGAGATGCTTATTATAACAATCGTGCCCGTGGCGAACAGACGTATCGGATGAACCTTATAAGTAAAATCCCGGAGTTATTGTCTATAAACGAAGACGGGGATTGGATATGTGTTTGCCCTCATCCGGATTGCAATCAATGCACTGAGAAGAGTTATGTTATCGACCATCAGAGTCTATATAATCGAAAGAAAATAGGTTGCGAACTATGCACTAAACTATTCCCCATAGGCTCAAAACAACGTATTACCAATATTGAACGTTTTGTAATGGATGTCCTCGACACACACAACATCTCTTATATATATAATTGCAATGACATACTGTTCGACAACACTACCGGCAAGTACAAACAACTTGATTTCTATCTTCCGGATTACAAGCTGGCCATAGAATGCAACGGATGCCTTTATCATCGAACTAATATATATAGTGCCCCATCCAAACTTCCATCCTACCACCTCCACAAAGCCGACCTATGTGAACAGGTGGGTGTTCGTTTGATTTACGTATGGGAGGATTGGGTAACGAATAAGCCGGAAATAATGCGCTCTATGCTCCTCAATAAGCTTGGCCTTACAGATATTAAGGTCGCCGCGAGAAAGTGTGTTATACGCGAAGAAAAGAATCTTACATTCTTTCAAGCCAACCACATACAAGGGAGTTGTCCATGTCAAGTGTCATACTTGCTTATATATAAAGATGAAGTAGTCGCTGGCATGACATTCGGCCGCCGCAAGGGTATCGTCCACAGTTCTGCTAATGAAGAGGAATGGGAGTTGCTTCGGTTCTGTGTAAAGGTCGGTTATCAGGTTGTCGGTGGGGCAAGTCGTTTATTAAATCACTTTATAAAAGATTACCGGCCAACAACCATAGTATCCTTTGCATCCAGGGACATCAGTGATGGTCATTTATACTCTACTCTCGGATTCGAGAGGGCCGGAAAGGTTCAACCATCTTATTGGTATATCCAACCATCTTCTTATAAGAGATATCATCGTTCAACATTCTCTAAGGCCAAGTTATTGGAGCACGGCATGGGGAATCCGGAAGAGACTGAGTTTGAGATAATGGATAGGTCGGGATATTTTCGTATATATGATTCCGGAACTACCAAGTGGGTATTACATCCTTAAATATCAAACCAAACCACTTCTCCATTGCCTCGTTCACCGATATTACCGATAGTAAAGTCTTCGGGATAGAAACTATTATCATGAGATTCTTTCATAGCCCCTATATACCATTCAAAGAACTCGTGCTCGGTTTCCCCGAGGGCTTTTATTTGTTTTTCGGCTTTGGATAGGCTCAAGGAACCGGAGGCTACGCTTTCAGCCAGTGAATATAGTTTAGTACCACCAACACTTATATTGGCACAACGAATCCACTCTTTGCACTTATTCGTTTTTAACTCGACTTTCTCCATCACCACGTACTTATCCGTGAATCTATATACGCGAGGAAAGTATTTAGACCGAGCTTTTAGGCAATATTCATAGAAGCTCTCCTCATCCGGGGTAAACTCATCCTCCGGATGTAACCACTTAATCACCTTATCCTTCATTAACAGGCCAACTCCATGGGCACCTGCTCCGAGCAATCGCCCCAATCTCTCCACCGGCATTTTAGACATAGTGGCATAAACTTTTTCGGGGTCAGAGGTATATAGGGTGCGGAAGGTCCAGCCTCGAAAACTGCTCCACACCTTTTCTCCGTACTTATCGGTTATAATCTGCTCCATCTTCGTATAAGCAGGGCCTTTCGAAAGGATATTACCGGCCTCTTGTAAATAAGCTAAAAATTCATCCAAAGTAAACGGAAGGGTTCCAACTAATTCTCTGGCCTCTAATAAATATTTTTTAAGCGATTTCATATTAAAATACCTATGTATAATGGATATATTTATATCATATAACTACTAAGTAATAAACATGAAACAAGTTAACAAGGAAATTAAATGGGTTAAAGCATCAGACATTCACTGTCATCCACTGAACCCGCGGCGAAATTCTAAGTCTGCCAAAATGGTGGCGAAAAGTATTGAAAAGTTCGGTTACATCAATCCCATCGTAGTAGATGAGACTGGGGCTATTTTGGCTGGTAATACTCGATTCCGGGCCCTGGAACTACTCGGGGTAGAGGAGTTTGAGGTATTAGTAGTCAATGGGCTAACTGAAGACGAGAAGCTGGGATTCCTTATTGCGGATAATAAGACTAATGAATATTCTCAATGGAATTATGCCGGACTCCAACGAATCGCTGCCGGCATGGAAGACAAGCAAACGATGAAGGAGATTGGGATAACTACGATTCAGGATAATAAGGACGAACTAGACAAATTGATTGCTGGAATAGAATGAAGACCTTGCCAATTGATTATAAAGAATACACAGTAAATACTCCGGTACTCCTTATAGACCCACCCTGGAAGTATGATGACCACTCCAAATCCACCCAAATCCATCAAGTAACCTATGGAGTATGGGAGAATGAGGAGGGGTTGGATTGGATATTCTCTCAGCCAGTGGAATATATATTCCTATGGGCAACCAATAGTATGTTGTTAAATATACTCCAACACCAACATAAGAATTTTATATATAAATAATGTGTGACTTGGGTCAAGCAAACAAATAAGGGGAATCTCGCCTACGGACTGGGTCATAACTTCCGGAATTGCACGGAACAATTGCTGTTATTTACCCACAAAAAGCCAAACCCCTCCATTTGAATCTCCGCAATGTAATACATGCCCCGGTGGGACCTCGCACCCGAAAACCGAAGGAATGGGAAGCGGAGTTGTGTAGATTGTTAAATGACCGCGGCCGTTCTGTGACCTATGTATTCTCCGGCCCATGTGTGGATGTATTTAACGAATTTGATAATATGATTTGTGTAGACACTTGCTTTAAAGACGAAAACAACCATTTATGATACACCCAAAAAGACGATTAGTTATGGGACTCGGTGGTGGGTTGATTAGTTCCTGCCGCTCGGATAAAGTCCTTGAAAAATTATTACTTTCTCACGAAAACGACTATTTGATATCTACTGTCGACATGTCCAAAGGATATATCAATTTCCTCCAGCAGGTAGTAGGAGGAGATAGATTATGGTTGGACAGTGGTGGTTTTACTTTATTTAAGAAACAGAAGAAATTGGGGGCGGATAATCCGGAATTTCATGCGGAATGTGAGAAGATGAAGGCTAAATTCCTTCGTTTCCTTTCCATGGGCAAGTTTAAGATGTGTTTTGAGTTGGATAATGAATACTTCAGACACGATCCGGACCCCCTATCTCCGAAGAATTACCTGAGAGAAGAGATTAAACAGATTACTGGTTACTATCCGGCACCGGTATTTAAGATGCATTTGGGCTTTCAATATTGGAAAGACTTGTGTGATTCACCATTATATGAAGTAATTTCCATCGGAGGTTTGGCTCAGGGTAGAGAATGGCATAAATACAGACCGGAGCTGGCTAAGATGATGGCCTATGCCAGAGACAAAGGTAAGTACGTCCACCTGCTGGGTTGTTCGAATGTAGAAACTACCCGATTCGTAATGCCGGATTCTGTCGACTTTTCTATATTTAGATACGCCATCAACATCGAAAAGGCAAAAAATAATTATATACGAAAAGTAAACGAAGGGCAGCTAATCCCTACACCGGATGTATATGAAAGTGCTGGTCCGGATTTGTCCGGTAAGATTCCATATAAATACCTTAGTCGAGATATTGTATTATATGCTTTCGCGGACGCCCGATCTAAAGAGTTTCTATATGAAAAGCAGAACGATGATCTGATTATTTAATAAAACTCATAATAATGAAATCACTTTCAATGACCATTAGCGAATACACAACCCCATTACAAACCTTTATAATAGAAAGTGTCAATGCAATAGGCATCCCGGACAATCCCGAGGGTTTTTGGGACTGGGCCAAAAGTATTGGCAAACTCGAAAAGATACAAAAAATCATCTCGCCAGAGGCGGTCGAATATTTATTCGATATGGCTAACGGGCAGCAAGGAACTCGCCGGATGCCTTTTGTGGTGAATTATGGTGGTAATAAGGTATTCGCATGTCGTAGGTGGGTAGAGACGAGTGATCCCAAAAAACTGAAGGGATTCAACCCTAATAAAGTCTCAAGTGGAGTATACGCCGGGTTACATGATACTACGTTCAATGATGACATGACGAAAGCTTCCCGTTCGGATAGAGGGTTGGCACAGGAGGCAAAAGACATCTCGGACATCCTTTATTTTTGCAAACTTGCCCATGAACTCTCCGATAATGAGAAGGTAGATAAAACGGAGTTATATAAAGTACTAACTGAGAAGGACTTAACCCGTTTTATTGAAATGTACGAGAAGAAAGCATTTGATACTATTATCAGTGCCTTCCCCGAACAAATTGAGAAGTACGGAGAAGATAACATACTCGAACCTGCTAATTGGACGGACTATATAGAATTGACCGGCGTGGCAAATACACATCGAAATGATAAGGGTGAGTTGTATGATGAAGATTTCGTACTTAATACCAATGATGTTGACGACATTTTGAAAAATTCGGGTCGAATTATTGCGGATATTACTATATATAAAGTGCCCGGTCAAAAACCACCCAAAAAATCCGAGGGCGACCCAAATGCTAAAGTCGAGAGTGATGATATTTACATATCTTGCAAAATGAAATCGTCACAGTTGTCAGGAGTGTCTGCAAAAAAAGCCATGGAATCCAACAAAGCCTTTATCGAGGGTATGACACCAGTAAAGGGAGAGGATGGGGTTGAAACTTATCCCTCGTTCGCTAGTTTACAAGGGCAGCTCAAGGCATTCATACAATTTTGGGATAATTTCGGAATAGACGCGGAAGAGATATTTAATCACTATCAGGCGGTTGAACAGGGAATCGCCAAAGACTTCCGCCCCGAGAAAAGAAAAGATTACGACGAAGCCGCTTTGGGTATGTTCATCAGAAAGTTGGTTGGTGGAAATTATTGGTATTTAAAACCGAAAGATTGTAAGTTTGTGCCTATGTCCTCTTCTGATTTGAAATTCCAGGTAACTGACATCAGTATATCAGCCAGTGCACGCACTATCAGTATTAAGGGTAAAATCAATGGGGATTTGGAATGTAAACTCGACCTTCGAACAGACAATAAGGGAATTCGATTCCCCTACCGAATCTTCCCGGTCGTTAATGTACCTGCACTGATAGAGATGTGTTCCGTAGACGATAGTAAGGCAAACCCCGAATAGATATTTAAAATGCATATAAAAAGGAAGGACAGTGTCCTTCCTTTTGTTTTATATATCAGATATCTTGAGCTAGCTGGCCTTTGGTCAGATATCAAACCACACGACAGAGCCATCGGCTCGTTCACCTATATTATTGGCACTAAAGTCTATCGCCTCGAATCCGGCGCGAGCTGCTTCTTGTTGAGCGGATATATACCAATGCCAAAATTCTTGTTCGAGGGGGGATAGTGTATTTATAGATTTTTTAACCTTGGACTCATCCCAACTGCCGGGGTCATATGCCATGTCCTCTGCCACTTTCCACAAAGCCGTTGGTCGTCTCCCTGGAATGGTTATATTCTTCTTACTAGCCTTGTGGTATTGAATACATTTAGGAGTCTTAGCTTTCAATTTCTCTATAATCACATAACGCGGAGTTAGCTTATATACTTTAGGGAAGTATTTGGAGTCTTCTTTCATACAATGACTATAAAATATGTAGTCATTCTCATCCATTTTTATCCCCGGATGCATCCATTTAATAACTTTATCCTTACCAAGTGATAATGCGGTACCAAACGAACCGGTACCTAATAAACGTTTTAACCTATCCACCGGTAAGTTCTGTAGAGCATTGAACATATCCTCCGGATCAGCGCGGAACACTTGTATTTCCACCCATCCGCGTAGAGATGACCATAAATCTGCCCCATACGCATCCGTGACAGCTTGTTCTATTTTAGTGTAAGCCGGACTATCTTCATCATACTCCTTCATCGCCTCACAAAACGTAATAAAATCTTCGAGGCTGAATGGTAAGCGGCTAATACGCTCTCGGGCCTCCGATAAAACACTGTAAAGTGATTTCATGTGTTTTATTTTAATAATCGCTTAAACTAGAGTGAGAGGTTCTATATTTTGGTTCAAACAATAAAGATTTTATATGGAAAAGATTAAGAATTTGGTCCAGCCGATCGCAGGTGACACAGACTCGATTGTCGCCAGCACTATGATTTATGGCGACACATTCGCAGGGACGATTGAAGAATTGTTTAAGAAATCGGCAGAAGGCCGTGTTTTAAAGCAGACACTAAACGGAACTTTGATGACAGAGTCGGATGTTAAGTGTCTCAATTGGTCAGAATCCAAAGGTTTGCACTATGCCCCCATAGTTTATATATCCAAACACTTAGTTAAAAAGAATATGTGGAAGTTGAGGGGTAAATCCGGTAAAGAGGTCATCGTCACGGAAGACCATTCTTTGATCGTTTTCCGGGATGGTAAAAAACTTGAAGTAAAACCTAAGGAGATTTTGCCAACGGATAAAATTTTAATTGTATTTCCGCTCAAATAGCGTATCGCCTTAATTATTAAAGCCAGGGAGAGGGGTTATTCCCTTTCATCACAGGAGGTATTTGATAAAATGCGGCCGATAGTTGAAGAGATGGGCTATACTTGTAAATATGCCACTCACGGAGGGGAACATGTGGTGATAACACTAGATAAATCATACTTTTTAGACTTTTACATCCCGGAGCTTAAAATTGGTATTGAATATAACGGTGGGATGTTTCATGGTGATCCCCGCTTATATAAAGATGACGAATATTGTAACCCGTGGAATATAAATGAAACGGCTAAAGATATGAGGGAGCGGGACCAGCAAAGGTATGACTTTCTATTAAACAATTACGGCATTAAAACATATATTATATGGGAACTTGATTATAATCAGGGTCTTGATGTTGAATCCTTTATAAGAAGAATATTAAATGAGAGTAAGTGAATTTGAATACCAGTTCGATGAGATTGAATCTATCGAATGTTTGGGTGAAACTAATGAATACGTCTACGACATTGAGGTAGCGGATGAAAGCCACACATTTATCGCCAACGACATTTTGGTCCACAATAGTTTATATATCTCCTATGAGAATCTCATTAAAACCATAGTCAATGAAGATGGCTCGGAGCTGACCAATGAACAAAAGGTAGAGTTTTTGGAGCGGTTGAACACTGAATTTCTCGATCAGCACAATGAGGAGTTTATGACTAATTTTTATGGACCGAGGCATTCCAGACAGATGGTTCAGAAATTTGAGTTGGAAACCATCGCCCTTCGAGATATCCGACTGTCGGTTAAAAAAAGATACGCACAGTTGTTGGTGTGGAAGGATGGCAAGAAATTCGATTTGGATGAGCCTAAATTCAAGTCGAAGGGATTGGAAGTGATTAAGGCTAGTTACCCGGAATTGGCTCGTAAGCAACTCAAAGATGCTTTATATAAGTTGTTGATGGCCGACTACGAAGGTACGGAGCTCCTCCATTATATGAATCAGGTAGCTCAGGAACATCGACAAGAGTGGCTGACGAGGCCGGTGGAAGATTTATGTGAGAATAAAGGTATTAACGGATATACCAAATATATTTTATCCGATAATGACCCCGGTGGAGTAGTAGTGGCTTCCAAATGTCCCTATCACGTCCGGGCATTAGCCAACCGAAATTGGACTATTAACATACATCATCTTCATTCTGAACTCCAATATGGTGGCAAGATGAAGATTTATCCGGTAAAGAAAAAGACGCAGAAAAAGTCCGAAAAAGAAGATTATTTCGCCTTTATGGCCGGAGAATATCCCAATTGGGCAGATGAGTACTGGCCTTGTGACCGATTGGGTTGTTTCCAAAAGTTTTATTTGGATCCATTAAATCGAGTATTAGCCGCGGTAGATATTAAACCTTTGACAGTTAGTGGTTATATTGAGTCAAATTTATTCGATGAACTTTAAAAAATAAATTACTATGCAATTAACTGGTAAACAAATCATTGAACGAAACATTGTAACTAACCATTGCGCCGAAGCTCTTCAACAACAGGGGGTGGATGTTAGAGTGGGTAAAGTATATAAGTATGCCGGTGGATGTAACTGTGGTGAAATTCCGGCCAGAGGTAAGACTATTCTTCCTCAATGTGTTGAAGTACCTCAATGTGGTGAAGACCGGTGGCACCTCCCAGCCGGATATTATGAACTGCGCCTGATGGAAGCGGTAAAAATTCCTAATAACGTATCTCTCCATTTCAAAACCCGTTCTTCTTTGATTCGTTGTGGAGCCATTATCCACTCCGGACAGTTTGACGCCGGATTTGAAACAGATTTAGCTGGTTGTTTCCTTCAGGTTCTCTGGCCGATTTATCTCCAGCGAGGAGCACGAGTAGCACAGGCTATTTGTTTCGAAACTGAGGAAGTTGACCGAGATAATTTGTATAATGGCCAATGGCAAAAAGACAAGCAGCGCAATGAATAGTATTACTTTAGTTGGTATATCTGACCTTCATGGTTACTTACCTGATTTAAATAAATTGCCTAACGGAGATATCCTTTGTATCTGTGGGGACATCGTTCCGTTGGATGTACAAAACCATTTCCGGGAATCTATTTCATGGCTGGGGCAAACATTCTTGCCTTGGGTGGAAGATACGCCTTATGACCATGTTATACTCATAGGTGGTAATCACGATAAAGTGTTGGATACGGTATATACAGAAACCAATGTAATCCGAGAGATGTTAGTTCCCCCAGCCAAGTTGTATTACCTCATGGATAGTGGAATTGAAATCGATGGGTGGAATTTTTGGGGTACTCCTCGGTGTCCTCATTTGAAAAACTGGGCATTTTATGCCCGTCATGATGAGCTAGTGGAGAAGTTTAGTAACATTCCCGATGACACGGATATACTTCTTACCCATTGTGCTCCTAAAATTATGGACTATGGAGTGTCACTAGACCACATTGGATTGGGACGAGTGGATTATGGTTGTCAAGAACTGGCTGAAGCTATTAAGGAGAAGAGGCCACGAGCGAGTTTGTTTGGCCATATCCATTCCGGGGACCACCGACCGAAAGAGATAGAGGGTACTACCTATTGTAATGTATCTTTACTAAATGAGATGTACCGACCAAATTTTAAACCGACTGTATTAACTATTAACAAATAACCATATGCCAATTTTTCATAGAACAACTGCAATTGCTATGCCCCAAAAGGCCGGAATGCAAGGGATTTGGGAGCAGATTGAAGCTGCAGCCCGTACTTGTTATCGTTCTGAGGGTAAGACTCAATATAATGAGAACGGGGATTCCATCACCGCCGAACAATTCGCTCAGAAGATTGTACGAGTATATAAGCATCGATCGGTTGCTGAACATGCTACTGTTTATTTAACCATTAACGGAGCCGAAGGAGAGAACATGTTGCTTATTAAACGATATAAAGGAAATAAGTTCTCTCGAGTAGTTTCCAAATACGATAAGGAGAGTGACCGGTTTATTTATTATATCACTTCCAACATGCGAGTGTTGATTGAAAATAAATGGGAAGATGACCTAAAGTATATGACTGAGCCAACCGAGTATCATGAACGCCGTAGGACGGTTCGATTATTCACCGACCGAGGAGTTAGTGCCGAATCTAATAGACATCGTTGTCAGTCTCCAACTGAACGTTCTACCCGATTTGTAAATTATTCTAAAGACGATGCCCTGACTATTTGTGCGCCGTCCGAATATTCTGATGAGGATATTGAATTATGTATCAATGAGTGGGGTGGTTGGCAGACGGCCTTTAAACGAATGTGCTTAGCCATCGGTAGAGATGGTGGAGAGTGGTTTTCAATGCTGGACGCCTGGTTATTTAGTAATATGGCCGCGGAATGGAGTTATATGAAATTGATTGACGCCGGTCAGACCCCACAACAAGCCAGACGCATTTTACCTATGGACGTGGAAACGGAACTGGTAATTACGGCGTACGAGGATGATTGGGTGGAATATTTCAACCAGAGGTATTATGGTACTACCGGTCAACCACATCCGGATATGAAAGAGGCGGCTTATTCTATTATGAATGCCTTTATAGATGTTGGTTGGTTTATACCGGACGAAAAATAATTGGAAAAAAAAGATCGGGTTTTATTATACAAAGCCCGATCTTTTGTTATATCTATTTGTGGAACACAAATAGCTAGTTCCAAGGAAAATATCTATTCATAAGAAACAAAGATAAAAGAATAAAGCAATATGGAAAAGATCACGAACCTCCGTCAGTCATTTATCAATGCAAACGCAGAAGTACGTAACCAACTGGCTATCCAGTTCGAACCGTTGGTTAATAAGATTGTGGCTCAGCAATCGAAGATTCTGAAAACCGATTGGAATACGTTGAAATCCATGGGATACGAGGGATTGGTATTGGCCATGAATCAATACGATCCGGAACGTTCTAATATGAACTTTACTCAATACGCCGCGTTTTCTATCCTCAATAACATCCGAAATAGCTCTTGTGAGGAGCTCCATACGGTAAAGATTACGTCCTACACTCGGGATCAGATTAAAAAGGGTGAGATTGAGGGAACTACCTTCGCTACCGTATCCATCTCTACTACCATGAATCCGGACGCCGATGAGACTAACCTTAACCGAGAAATGCGATATGGAGTTTATGAGACCGCCAAGTTCGCCAACGGTAGCCCGATGGATATGTTATATACCGAAGTAATGGATAATTGTAATGCACTGGACGCGGAATGCTTCTTCCATTATTACGGAGTATGTGGATATGAAGAGAAGTCTGTAATGGAACTGGCCGCTGAATTGAAAGTAACTTCCGGTAGAATTTCTCAGAGAGTTAAGAAGGTGGTTAATTTCATCAAGGGCAATGAGAACCTGTTGGAAATGCTGGCTTCGCTGATGGAAAAGTAATTATGAAAAACAAAACCATTATACAATGTGGAGATGGCTCTAGTTATAACGAACGAGAGCTATCCCAACTTATTCGAAGGAGGATGATGGCTAAGACCTATTCCTCGGTAAAAGATTATAAACGTCACCCAAAACATAAAACTAAATATTATGACGATTAACCGCGTATATATATTCGACATAGACGATACCTTGATAAATACCAAAGCCTGTGTGAAGATGGTAGATAATAAAGGAGTAGTTCGTGCCGTCCTGAGTTCACAAAAGTATAATACTCGTTATAGTACTTCCGACCTCCTATATAACCACCTGACCCCGGATTATTCGGAATTTAATTCATTGGAAATCTTGAAGAATGAACCAAAACGAAGTGTGTTTAATATATTAGAAGAGTTGAGTGCCGAGTGCCCGGAAAATGTATATATAATTACCGCCCGAGAAGCCAAAGCCATTATCCACGAATGGTTGGAGGGGTGTGGAGTTGCCATTCCTTTGGAAAATATATATACCAACGAACTCTCCCCTCTACCCTTAGGCAAATGGAAGGCAGAGAAGATGATGGAGATTGTAGGCAAGTGCCCTCCGGCCTACAAGACCTATGTACGAGTATGGGAAGATAATGAAGAGTGTAGAACTAATATGAAATTGCAAGAAACACTCGACCTCAACATTACCATAATGGATATCGGAGATGAATAATCCGGAATAAGGCTATTTTAATGCGATTTAAACGTGTCAAATGTGTTAGGTGATATCTTATGAAGGTATCACTTTTTTATTGCCTTAAATCGCATTATATGATGTTGTTGTCGGACATGCAAGTGGTTGCATGCATTTAATCTATATATATAACAATATAAGACATGTATGACATGCAAGTGGTTGCATGCAAAATAAAACCTTATATATACAATTTATATGTTGTTGTCGGCACTTGCAAGTGACAACATGCATTTATACTATATATATAAATAATTTGCATGTCCGACAACATGCATTGCATGCAACTCATTTATATACCATTATTAAAACAAAAACCTGGTAGTAAACATTACTCGAGAGAAGGATGAGATAACTGTTTGCCCGGATAATATAGTATGCATCCGGAAAGCATCTGTTTCAGGTTCTAAATATATATACTCATGTGTCAGTACGTCCAACCAAATCTCCTCTAATACGGCTGGTACGAAACAGAATATCGGTGCTATATATAATCAATCGCAGGAGAACGGACGAATCTTATCTTCTATAAAGAACGTTTGTGATAACATTTTATCATGGGTGCGGAACCATTATCCTTCCCCCAGGCCATAAAAAAAGGAACCCAATTGGGCTCCTTTTGTTGTTTTAGATTTCCTGAGACTCTGCGGCCAATTTAGCCAACACAGCCAATTTGGCAGGGTCATGGGCAAATTTCTCGGTCAAGGCACAAATACGATCTTTAATCGATTGGGTCTCATTTTCCTTGAGTTGCTGAGTAATCTCGGCCTTATGCTCAGCCGTTTCCTTTTCAATAGCTGACTCAACTACTGTCTTATATTCTTCACCCAACTCCGTATTGGTCTTAGACTTAATAAAGCTCAGGGCTTTAATAGCATCTTCGTTAATAGTCCACTTAGCTTGATGGTTAGAAGCCAACAAAGTCGCGTAAAGGTCACTACCAGACTCAATCACTACAAACTGGTCACTGGCGGTAGTATATATATTGGCATTATCCAAAGTAGCTACCGAATCGTAATTTTCAGCTAACAAGGCAATAGACTCCATTACACGGGCAACCTCATTACGGAAACGGGGATTAGTGGCGAGAACTTGCAGACGTGAATATTCACGGAATTGCTCAGTGGTAAAAGTACGTTCATCAGAACCCATGGTTCGTACTACCTTATCGGCAGATTCTACGGTATATTTCGAACCATTCAGCTCTATATTCACTTTCGATTCGTCCACAGTGGTCATATTAGAACCAAGGAGAGCAGAAATGGTTTTAAATGTATTAGAAACTTCCGACCAATCGGCTTCCTGAATATGTTGAGCATCGTCCATTTTATAAAGGCTACCAGCCACCATGAAGCAATAGCCGTCTCCTACCGATTCGACCATCGAACAAGGAGTAACTTTGGTATATTCGGCCTTATGCTCGATAATAGGGCGTTCTGAATAAATTGATTTGGCAATATTTCTAAATGCTTCACAGAACATTACGTTCTTCAGAGCCCCTGCACGGATATACTTAACTACTTGAGTCTCATCCTGTTCCAACAGCTTCTCCACCTGGTGAGCGGCGTTACGATTAAGCATGTTGTGGTTGGAACCATTGCTTAAAATAGACTCACAAGCAGATGCAAGTGCCCAAGAAGCTTTGTGGTTAGTTATATACGTAGAAATTTCCTTGAGAGCTTCATTAACTCCATTATCATAAACATGTTGTGAAGCCTCGCGTACAAAACTATTCACTACACCACATGACACCGGATTGGTCATGAGGTATACTTCATATTTGTTAATAAGTTCCACACCCGTTTGGGTCTGTGCATGAGCTTCAGTAATAATGCGGTCAAAATCCGCGTTGATCAATACTTTAGGTGTCATGTATAATATGTTTGGTATGTTTATCTAATAATATCGAGTAAATTAAATAATATTCACTTTCTGAATCTCCGGAGTGAGCACGTGAGTGTTGGATGGATGTACGACATAACCAAACATACCCAACACATCTCTATTAAGAAGGAGGTTAGTCGTCTTAGTTGCACGGGACTTAACTACCGCTATGGGAACATTCTTCACCTTTCTCAAACCAAGAGTCATGCCGGGGATAGTTATTACCGGTCGAGGGTATACTTCTTCCCCCGCCACTGCATGTATCTCTCGTTCTTTCTTAAACGTCATCTTATGCCCCTTGAGAGTGAATGTAATATTATCTCCATCTTCCACATAATCACCGACTTCCAATGTGCTGGCTGAAGTAGAATTGCCGGTGTCCAATTTAGCAAGCACTTCCATACTAAACTTAGCATCGAAATTGAGGGTCACGGCTTCTATATACCCGGCCACCTTATCTTGTAGCATAAATTCGGAAGGGTCATTCAGTTCATTAAGCATTACGCTAATAAAGTTGGTCTTAATAACATCAGATATACCAGCCGTACCCGGAGAGGCGTTAATCTCTAATACGACATTATCTCCGATTTCCTTATTAGAACCCTTAACCAACGGCATAATATCCACCGCACACCAAGGGAGCTTGGAGACCATGGCAGTTTTCAGGGCTATTTGTTCTTGCTCCGGAGTCAGCTTAACCGGCTCTGCCTCTGCTCCAAGAGATACATTAGAGCGGAAATCGCCTCCAAGCTTAACTCGTTTCATGGCCGCGAGGATAACTTGCTTATTGCGGAGAGTTAATACATGGACACGAATATCACCACCATCCGCCTCTTCTTTCTTTTGGATAATCAAACGGCGCCCCGAGTCTATCGCGAATATCGTTTGGAGGATGGCAATAAGTTTCTTGCAATCGCATAAGAAGACACCAGTACCACCATGCCCATCCAATATCTTGGCTACTACACTCTTATCTTCGTTCTTATCCGGGTCTTTAAAATCGTAATCTGGATATACTCGGGTTATCTGCTCCTTAAAGGAATCTTCATCATATAAGGTGGTTTTATCCATTAAGCAAAAACGGGGTTGGGGAATCTCACCCTTTTCGAATAAACAGGCAGATTGATATTTATCACAGGCCAACGCTGAATATTTAACCGGATTGAGTACCAAGAATCCTCTATCCTGTAATAATTGAACTACGTGCTCGCATTCATCTTCATCCTGTACCCCCAAACGAGAGAATACCAAAGTGTCCAAATTAGACTCTTTAGATACGGTAAACACTTCATCATCATCCTTAATAAGAATTTCGGATTCATCTTCCTTAGCATCCATATCTGCAGCCACAAACACATGGAGTTCGGGTGGGTCAGAAAGTGCCTTAATAGCCTCTCGGATATTATTAAGAGTTTTATTGTTATCTGAGCGGTCGTTGGTAAATACTAAAATATGCTTAAACACACAAGTCGGCTTGGCTTTGAGGTCGGCATATTTAACTTCCAATTTATCAGCATTAACCACTTTGCGTATCTTCTCCGCACTTTCTGCCTTCCTTTCGGTGATCAGACCGGAGCGGTATAGGTCTTCTACTGTATTAAAAACACTATAATCAATATTTTTTAAATTATCCATTATGTTTAAAAACATTTATTTGCTGAGTGTTTCATGTGATTATATATATAATATTGCTATCTAAAAGACAACTCACTATAAACAATATGGAGACAGTAAAGAAATATGCTAACGTAGACACCATCCGAGCTCTTATTGACCGCATTGGTGCTCTTCGTCAATCGATTGTGGAGGCCAACAAGCACATGGCTGACGACATCGAAAAGAAACTCGCAGATATTCAAAAATCCCTTGAAGCACTCGAAAAGGATACTACAACTATCAAAGGGGAACAGGAGAAGATTAAGGCTGATTTGGCCGAAGTTAATACTACTCTTGATCTTATATACGATGAAGTATTTACTCCGGAGGGTGCATCCATCATTGATCAGATAGATGCCAAGCTCAAGGAGCTGGAGAAGAAATTTGATAATTACGTAACTCTTGCCAAACACAACGAGGACATGGCCAAAAAGGCCGATAAAGTCCATACTCATACCACCGCGGACATTCCTGGATTAAGTGCGACTCTGGAGAACCTGACCACTCAGTTAACCGCGTAATGGAGACCTTGCAGGAGGAAAATATAATATTAAAGAGTAAAGTAAAGACTTTGGAAGACTCTATAGCCCAAGAAGTTACGGAAACTGATATTGACATTTCGTACGGACAATAATTTTATATATATTTTATTAACATGATTGATGCTAAAAAATTTGCGAAAGGCACGGCGGTCGATAAACTGATCACCCTGCTCAAAACTAAAGCGGACCAAGCCAAGGTAACCGAAGCACTTGCTGGCAAGGCTGACAAGGTTCACACTCACACTATCGCGCAAGTTACGAATCTCCAAAAAACTTTGGATGAAAAGGCAACGAAGGCAGAGGTAGATAAGAAATTTGCCTCCCTCCCTTCTGTTTATACTCCCAAGGGTTCAAAAGCAACCTTTGCTGAGGTACTCGCCCTGACGGATGCCAAGGTTGGTGATGTATGGGATGTGAAGGCTGATTTCACACTCAGCGGTAAGAAATACGCTGCTGGTACTAATGTAGCTTGTACAAAGAATACTTCTGCAGGTGCTCATGGAGAAGATTGCTGGGATGCCATTGGTGGTATTTTCGATGTATCTGATCTCGAGACTCGCGTTCAGAAGGCAGAAGCTGCTATTAACAAGATCAACGAACTTCTCACCCTTGTAGCTAACGCATAAATAATTAAAAATACAAATACAATAATATGGCAGAATTGACTGTGCCTCAAGGCACTATGATTGGTTTTTCGGCCAACAAGACCGAAACCCAAGCCAAAGCTGATAAGACTTCACACCGCATGACCATCTGTAAGGAGAAAACACTTTATATGGATGGACAACGTCTCGGTTTGTCGGATACTGAAGCTGAATACCTCCAACGTAAATTGAATGAAGAGTTCGCTGCTAAGGTAGGAGTTACTATGACTACCACTATGGATAATAAGGTACAAGATGCCGCTGCACCAGCGCCAGTAACTGTTACTGTTAAGACTACCTTCAACGGTGCTCCTATCGATGCTGATAGTATCCCAACCATCACCGCAACTGGTGCGACTCCCGTTCTTACCAAGTCAGACATTGGTGTATACACTTGCACACTTGGTGGTAAAAATACACAGGTGACCATCACCGCGAGTGCCACCGTTAAGGGTATCACTAAGTCGCCGGGTAATAAGGTGATCAATGCTTACCACAAGATTCATTATGGTGTTA
>ENA-ORPF01000514-ORPF01000514.1-human-gut-metagenome-genome-assembly--contig:-NODE-514-length-39369-cov-4.538332_pt1 | contig 39369 bp, 39 predicted proteins | sample MGYA00242140_ERZ509070 | MGnify/ENA primary metagenome ERZ509070 (study PRJEB26280, sample SAMEA2338713) | human gut metagenome | biome: human gut; feature: human-associated habitat; material: faeces... | reverse complement strand
TCTTGCCTTTTATAGTGTAATGGTACCTTTATTTGATACTTATCATTTTCAAGTTGCGTTTTTAGCTTTTTTGATGATGTTTTTATCTAAACCATTACATATTCGAATTCGACCTATTCTTTTTTCTATAGGGATTATTTTTGGAGTTATGTTTGTTTCTTTTATTCATGTTTTAGATCAAAAAGTTGTGTATCCTAATGATATTTTTCGTTTTGAATATCGTCTTTTAGATTATGATAGTATTCAATTTACAAAAGAAGTTAATTCTTATATGAAAAAGCATAAAAATAAAGAATTTTTCTTTCTTTCTTCTAATGGTTATTATTTTCGATTGGTAAATGATATGCCTATTTCTTATATTGATTTAATTAATCAAGGAAACTGGGGGTATCGGGGAAGTGATAAACTTTTGAAGGTAGTAAAAGAGAAGAAAAATAGTATTTTCTTTGTTGATGAAGAAGAACTTTCTCCTATCAAACAATCTGATAAGAGGGCTATTCGATATGTTATCCGACATGGAAAAAAAATAGGAAGTATTAGAATTTTTGATATTTATATATTTGATAAAAATGAATAAATCTTTTTACAAAATTTTTCTTTTATAGTATAATTATTTTTAGGATGGGAGATGCTTACATGAGTCAAGTATTTACAAGTATTGAATTGGGTACTGATAGTATTAAGATTGTTGTACTAGAAAAACTTCACGGTCAATTTCATGTTTTAGCATCTGTTCATAGTCCTTCAGATGGAATTGTGAAGGGACAAGTTGTTGATATTAAGAAATGTGTTTCTAGTGTTCGTGTTGCTTTGAAAAAAGTAAACGATATGTTAGGAATTAAAGTTATTAAGGTAATTGCTGTGGTTCCTCCAGCTGAATGTAAGTTAGATATTGCGGTAGGTTCTATTGAAGTAGATGATGAAATCACAGGAGAAGACGTTTCTAGGGTTTTAAAAGATGCTTTAGTTGGTAGAATTGGAGAAGAAGAGGAATTGGTTACTGCCGTTCCTATTAATTTTACTGTGGATGAACATGAAAATATATTAGATCCTAAAGGAATGAGAGGAAGTATGTTGGAGACTAAGGTTGTTACGGCTACTTTACCTAAGGAACCTTTATATCGTATATTAGAAGTGTTGAAACTAAGCGGTCTTGAAACTTTGGATGTTGCTTTTACATCTACAGGTGATTATTATGCCGTTCGTAATAGTAAATTACAACATTCTGTTGGAGCTATTATTGATATTGGAGAAGAGACAACAAATGTTTCTATTTTTAATAAGGGGATTCAAATAAAAAACGCAGTTGTGCCTATAGGTAGTCATAATGTTGACCGTGATATTACTTATATTTTTAAGATAAAAGAAGAAGATTCTAGAAGATTAAAAGAACAATTTGCTGTCAGTATGCAAGCTTATGCTGATAGTAATGATAGTGTGGATGTACCTATTGGAGAGGATAAGAAAACTATCTCTCAAGTAGGCATTTCTAAGGTTGTAGAAGCTAGAGTTGAAGAAATTTTAAATTTAGCGAAAAAAGAAATAAAAAACTTAACAAATAGAGAAATACGTTATATAATAATAACAGGTGGCCTTAGTGAACTTGCAGGTTTTCAATATTTAGTTGAGTCTGTTTTTGGTATTCAAGCTAAGGTATGTAATATTAGTACAATAGGTCTAAGGCATAATCGATATAGCAGTGTACTTGGAGCAGTACAATATTTTGATGATAAGATGTCTTTACGGGGGAAGGATGTCAGTATGATATCAGAAAGTGATGTCCAGTTGTTGATGTCTTCTGACGATAAGACAATAAATAATGATAATATTATTAGTAAAGTATTTGGACATTTTTTTGATAACTAAGGAGGACTAGGTATGATAGGTGGATTAGAATTAGATCAATTAGCCAAAATTAAAGTTATTGGTTTAGGTGGCGGTGGAGGAAACGCCGTTAATAGAATGGTTGAATCTGGAGTAAAAGGCGTTGAATTTATTGCTGCTAATACTGATTTACAAGTTTTAAATTCTTCTAAAGCTGACGTTAAGATTCAAATTGGTGCATCTTTAACAGACGGACTTGGAGCTGGTGCTAAACCTGAAGTTGGTAAAGAAGCTGCTTTAGAATCTAAGAAAGAGATTGAAGATGCTTTAGCTGGTGCAGATATGGTATTTATCACTTGTGGTTTAGGTGGTGGTACTGGTACTGGAGCTGCTCCAATCGTTGCTGAGATTGCTCAAGGACTTGGTGCACTTACTGTTGCAATTGTTACAAAGCCTTTCTCATTTGAAGGTAAACGTCGTATGGATAATGCTTTAAAGGGACTTGAAGAACTAAAGAAACATGTTGATACTTTAATCGTTATTCCAAATGATCGTTTAAGAGAAATTATTGATAAAACTACTCCAATGCTTGAAGCATTTAAAGAAGTTGATAATGTACTTCGTCGTGGTGTTCAATCTATTTCAGATTTGATTGCTGTTGTTGGACTTGTTAACTTGGATTTTGCTGATGTTAAAGCTGTTATGGAGAAGAGTGGTCATGCTATTATTGGTATTGGTATTGGTATGGGTGAAGATAGAGCAATTGAAGCTGCTAAACAAGCTGTTTCATCTCCACTTTTGGAAACTCCAATTACTGGAGCAACAGATGCTATTATTAATATTACAGGTGGAGTTAATTTAACTTTGTTTGAAGCAGAACAGGCTGCTGAAGTTGTACGTAATGCAGCTAATACAGATATTAATACAATCTTTGGTTCTGTTATTAATGAGAATTTGTCTGATGAAGTTATTGTTACTGTTATTGCTACTGGATTTGATAAGAAACCTGATAAACCAGAAGTAAAGGAACCAGTATTTAGCAATACAACACAAACTAGAAGAAGCGCTCCTGCTAATGAGTCTGTTCCTGAAATGTTGGATTCTAATGATTCCTCATCAGATGATGGAGATTTTGATTTACCTCCATTCTTAAGAGATAGAAATTATTAATAAAAAGAATGCGTTGGCATTCTTTTTTTTGTATAAAAAAACTACCTTTGGGTAGTTTAGTATTTTTTTTCTGGTAATTTTTTTATGTTTTCAAATCCTCTTATAATTTGTGCTAATAAGTTTACTGCAATTTGTTCTGTTTTTCTATTTTCATCACGTAGAGGATTAAATTCTACTAAATCATAAGAAGTAACATCTTTTAAATGTTTTATGATTTCGGCATTGATATCCATGGCTTGTTGTTCTGTAATTCCATCAAATTCTGGGATTGATACACCAGGAGCAACGTTAGGATCAATTACATCTAAATCAAAACTGATGTGAACACCTTTTGTTTTTTCTGAAGCGATTTTCCAAGCTTCTTCAAATACGGCTTCTACACCTTTTTCTTTAATATCTTCTGTCGTGAATACAGTTAAACCAGAATATTTGATATTATCTTTTTCCCAATCGTCAATTGATCTCGCTCCGATCACAACTGCTTTTGATGGTTGAATAATATTTCCGTCATGGAAATATCTTAATTCTTGATTTTTCCATCCAGTGATTGCGGCAAGAGGTAGCCCATGAATGTTACCACTAACTGTTGTATCAAAAGTATTATAATCAGTATGAGCGTCAATCCATATAATACCGATGTTATCGTGTACTTTGGCACTTGCTAAAGCACTAGCAACTGCAACAGAATGATCTCCGCCAATTGTAATTGGAATATATCCTTCTTGTTCTTTTTCTAATATAGCTTTGTATAATTTTGTATTAAATTTATCAATTTCATATTCGTTTTTTCTTCTATCTGATAAATTTCTACTTTTGATGATTTCTTCATCTTGTATTTGAGAATAACTTTCTCCTTGATAAAATCCTTTTAAATCATTCATTAATTGAACTGGTCCTAAATGAGCTCCATCAATATGAACTCCTAGGTCACTTCCAGCTCCTACAATATATGTCTTCATAACTTTCACCCTCTTACATTTTAGAATAAATATCTTTAGATATCAAGAAAAACTCTTTTATTTTACGATGGTTTACTGTATAATGATTCTAGGTGAATAATATGAAAAAATTAAGTGAATTATATCCTGGTGTTAGTGAGGATGTTTTAATTAAGGGGATTAAAATTAATTCTAAAGAATGTGAAGAAGGAGATTTGTTTGTTTGTACTAAAGGTGTAACGGCCGATCGTCATGATTTTATTCCTGATGCTGTTAAACATGGTGCTAGTGCAGTTATTGTTAGTCGTGATGTTGGAAATGTTGGGGTACCTGTTATTAAAGTACCTGATACGAATCGTGAACTTCCATATTTATGTCAAAAGTTTTATGATTATCCTGATCAAAAAATGAAAATATTAGGGGTAACAGGTACAGATGGTAAGACCTCTACCGCAACGATTATGCAAGCATTAATTGGTAGTGATGTATGCGGTTATATTGGAACGAATGGTAGAAGTTGTGCTCAATTTACTGGAGATAATCCTAATACAACACCAGATGCTCATTTATTATATTCTTATTTTAAAGAATTTTTAGATTGTGGTTGCAAATACGTTGCTATGGAAGCTAGTAGTGAAGCTTTTTTCAGAGGTCGTCTTCAAAGTATTCAATTTGATGTTAGTGTTTATACTAATGTTACCTCTGAACATTTAAATATTCATGGTACTTTTGAGAATTATTTACAATGTAAAGAGATGTTATTTAGACAAACGAAAAAAGATGGTACTTGTGTACTTAATATGGATGATCCTTATTATGAACAAATTAAAGCTGTTTGTAATGGCAATGTTGTTACTTATGGTAGTGGAGAAGATGCTACTTTACAAATTGTCGATTATAAAGTTTATCCAACTCATACTTTGATTCATTTTAAATATCGTGGTGAGATAGTAGAAGTAGATAGTCCATTGCTTGGGGACTTTAATGTTTATAATTTGGCCGCTGGACTTTTAGCAGCACTTTCTGTTGGAGTTCCTCTAGAGAAAGCATTATCACGTATTCCAAATATCAAAATTAGTGGACGTTTGGATTTATTAAATACTAATACACCATATTATGTTATGGTTGATTATGCTCATACTCCTAATGGTATTACAAAACTTTTAAATTTTGTACATACTTTAGATATTAATCGAAGTATTGTTGTTATTGGTCAAGCTGGAGAGAGAGATTATTTAAAACGTCCTCAAGTTGGTGAAGTTGTTGTTAAAAATGCTACGTATGCAATTTTTACTTATGAAGATCCTAGAAGTGAAGATCCAAAAGCAATCTGTGATGATATCGTTAAGACAGTAAAAGATACTTATCAAAATTATGAAATTGTTATCGATAGAAGAGAAGCTATTCAAAAGGCTATCGATATGGCACAAGAGAAAGATATGGTTTTGATTCTTGGCAAGGGAAATGAAACTTATCAAAAATTAAAAGATGAAACTATTTATTTTAATGATGAAGAAGAAGCTTATCAAGCTGTTGCTAATCGAAAAATGAGAGAAGGCGTTATGAATTAGTCTTCTTTTTTCTTGACTTTTTTGTACTTTTTATTTAGAATAGTGAGCTAATTTACGGGGGTAGGTATGTATGAGTTTGAAATTATCTGATTATGAACGAGAAATGTTTTATCCTAATACAGAACTTTTAGATTTAGAATATCAAAAGAGAAAAGATGAAGATGGTGTTTCAATTGATATTAGTAATGATGAATTTTTAGGTATTCTTACTTATACTAAAAATCATTATGATGAAGCTGTTTCTTTTTTTCGAGAAATTGGTGATAATAAAGATGTTTTTTATTATTTTTTGAATTTTTCTAATCCAATTTTTCGACCTAAAGGATTACAAAGAATACGATTTTATAAATTTATGTTGGATCATTTTGCTATTATGAGTTATTTGAAAGGGTATACAACAGGCTTTAAAATGGTTGAGCATATGGATTCTTATCAAGATGTTATGATGCAGATTTTTGGGTATTTGAATGATGCTAGTTCTGATGATAGAAAAGAATATTTTGATAGAGCTATTTCTAATATTGAGGAGTTGAAAAAGTTAGGAATTAGTGATGTAAAAATGGCAATAGGTTATCCTAAAAATAGTGAATTTCGAATGGATTATTATACTGAAGAAGAAAGAAATGGTTACCCGCTTCATTGGAAATTTATTGGTAGTCGTGAGAATTTTTATACAGATGGTACTGTACAAAGTTTTTTTGATCAAGACAAGAATTGCGTTTTGGTACAAGTAGTAGATAATGATTTTCTTATTAAAACATGGTCTGGAACTGATTTAGAAAATAATACTATGGTTCCTTATACTGCAGCTCGAGCTATTTTATATGATTTAGATTTCGACTCTTATCTTCTACCTAGTAGACAACAAATTATGACTGGTGAGTGTCAGTTAGATAGTTATCAAAATTTAGTTGATAAAAAACAAAATCATGGTATTAGACTTGTAAAAGAATGATAGTTTCATTCTTTTTATTTGTTTTTGGATATAGTTTCGTGTTATGATATTAAAAGGTGGTACCATGAAAAAGAAAGTTATAAAAGGATTTGTTGTGATATTATGTATGGTTATTATCTTTCTTTTTTCTACAGATAATTCTGTAGAATCTACAAAGAAAAGTAATCGTGTTATTATAGAAGTTACTTCTTTTTTTAAATTAGATTTGTCTAAGAAGCAACAGCAACATGTGATAGATATGTTTTTTGTTCCTGTTAGGAAAATGGCACATTTCTTTATTTATTTTGTTTTGGGAATTGCACTTGTTAGTTTTTTAAGAGAATTTTCTATTCCTATCAGAAGACTATTGTTACTTTCTATCTTTTTAGCATTTTTATATGCTTGTACAGATGAATTCCATCAATTGTTTGTTCCTGGTAGAAGTGGACAATTTATTGATGTGATATTAGATACCTTTGGAGCTAGTGTCGGTGTCTTTATTTATTATTTAGTATTTCATAAAAAATTAAAGGAGAAATGGTATGAATAAAAAGAAAGAGTTAGCAAAAAATACGATTATTATTTTTGCTGGTAAAGTGTGTACGCAATTAATCTCTTTTTTATTACTTCCTTTATATACTAGTTATTTAGTTACTGAGGAGTATGGATTTGTTGATTTAATTACAACATATGTTACTTTAATCGTTCCAATTATTACAATGGAACTAGAAATGAGTGTATTTCGTTATTTAGTTGATTGTCGTAAAGATAAAAATGAGACAAAACGAGTCTATAGTAATAATTTTATTATATTACTTGCTTCTTTAGCTATTTTTATTGTTGGTTATTTGATAGTTACTTGCTTTTGGAAGTTTGATTATCGTTTTCTTATTTTATTTGATATTGTTATTTGTACTTTTTCTGGTAACTTCTTGCAGATTGCTAGAGGAGTAGGCAGAACCATTGATTATGCTATTAGTTGTATTATTACTGGTGTTAGTACCATTTTATTTAATATCTTATTGATTGTCGTATTTAAATTAGGTGCTTTTGGTATGATTACTTCTATGGCTGTTGCGAATGGTCTTGGAGCTTTGTATTTATTTATAAGACTTAAAATGTGGCAATACATTGATTTTAAGAAGAAGGATAAGTCTTTGATTAAGGATATGTATAAGTATTCTATTCCTCTTGTTCCTAATGGTATTAGTTGGTGGATTGTCAATGTATCCGATAGGACTATTGTTACTGCTATTTTAGGAACTGCTGCTAATGGTATTTACGCGGTTAGTAATAAGTTTCCTACTATTTTATCTAGTTTATTAGGAATTTTTAATTTATCTTGGAGTGAGTCTGCTGCTTTACATATTAATAGTCCTGATCGTGATAAATTCTTTTCAGATGTATGCAATACTATAACGAAATTATTTACTTGTTTAGGAGTAGGAATGATTGCTTGTATGCCATTTGTTTTTCCTTTACTAGTTAATAAGAGTTATGATGAAGCTTATTACTATATTCCTATATTGGTTTTAGGAGCTGTTTTTAATGTTATTATTTGCTTATATAGTGCTGTCTATATTGCTAAAAAGATGACAAAACAAGTTGCTATGACTTCTGTGATTGGAGCTATTATTAATATTGTGGTTAATATTGGATTAATTCATTTTATCGGTTTATATGCCGCTGCTGTATCTACAGCTGTATCTTATTTGGTTATGATGGTTTACCGTCATTACGATTTAAAGAAGTATATGAATATTACTTATGAAAGAGGTTTATTAATTAAGACAATTCTAATATTTGTTTTTGCTATTATTATTTATTATCAAAGAAATCTTTATTTAGATATTTTAAGTTTTGTTGTGGTTGTTATTTATTCTGTTCTTATGAATAAGGATTTTTTGGTTGCTAGTAAGAATACAGTTTTAGAAAAAGTTTTCAAAAGAAGAGTTCATTGACTTTTCTTTTGTTTTGTGATATAATTAGCACATATTTATTCAGGGGAAGCTTATGCTTTGAATAGAGAATTTAAGGGGGGAAAGCTATGCTACAAGGAAAAGAGGAGTATAGTCAGGATATTTTGCAAAAATATTCTAGAGATTTAAAGTCTGTTAATGATGAACAAGAAGCTTTAGAAAAGCAAAAACATATGCTTGATTCTTATGGAGAATTTTTAGATAGTGCTGATAAACTTAGTTTGCTTTCTGACAGTATTTTTTTGGGCTTATTTATGGCGGAAAAAGTTATTAAAAATTCTAATTCGGCAATAACAGCATTTCAAATTGGTTTTGTTTCTTGTTTAGGATTAGCATCTGGGTATACATTACTTAAGTCTGAATTCTTTTCTCCTCGTCGTGTTGAACAGACGATGGGAGATTTAACTGAATTTGAAATGAAGTTGTATAATAATCATGAACGGTATAAGGGAATTGCTAATGCTTATTATGATTTAAGTATGTCTTCGAATAGTTTAGAAAAGTCGATGGTTAAAAGAAGATAAAATGCTTTATAATTTGACAAAACAAAACATATAATTCATTAGGTGATTATATGTTTTTTCATTTGTTTTCAATATTAAAGGATTTATTTTGCTTTACAGGTTCTTATTCTAATGAAGTTTTTTTAGATCCTCTTAGTCCTGAAGAGGAGGAAGAGTGTATTCGTAAGAAAGATGAAGGAGACTGGGATGCTCGTAATCAGTTGATTGAACATAATTTAAGATTGGTTGCTCATATCGTTAAAAAGTTTGATCCAAAGTATGAAGATACCGATGATTTAATTAGTATTGGTACGATTGGTTTGATTAAAGGTGTAGATAGTTTTTCTAGTAATAAAGGAGTTAAAATTACTACTTATTGTGCTAGATGTATTGAGAATGAAATTTTAATGTATTTTCGTAGTAATAATAAGTATAGTAAAGATGTATCTATTAATGAGGCAGTGGGATATGATAAAGATGGAAATGAAATTGCTATTCAAGATATCTTGAAGTCTCCTAAAATTGATTTTGTTGAAGATATTAATAAGAAAGATCATATTTTGTTATTACAAAAATATATTCAGGTTTTGCTTCCTCGGGAAAGAGAAATTTTAATTAGAAGATATGGTCTTTATGATCATGATGAAGAAACGCAAAAAGAAATAGCAAAGAAATTGCATATTTCTAGAAGTTATGTTTCTAGGATTGAAAAGAGAGCGCTTACTAAAATTTTAAGAGAATTCATTAAAGATGGACAGTATGATAATGAACAATAGATAGATATTTTTTTAGAAATGGGTTATAATTGTAATAGCGAGAGTGGTTATATGAGAAAGAATTTGATAAAACATCGTTATAAACCTTTTTCTAAAAATTGTTATGGATTAAATCCACTACAGAAGAAGAGAATGGGGGAAGTTCGTTTCCGCCAGTTTTCTGTATGTGTTTTGTGTTTGGTTTTGGGTATTTGTCTTATGGCATTTTATCAAATGCTTTTTTTACCACGTATTTCTTTAGAAGGAAAAAGTATTGTTGAAGTTGAATATCAAGATAAATATAAGGAACCTGGATTTTCATCTAGTTATCAAGGAAAAGATATTAGTTCTAGAGTATCGGTATCTGGAAATGTTGATACGTCAAAAATAGGAGAATATCCTATTACTTATCAAGTTACTTATCATGGTGTTACTACTACTAAAACAAGAATTGTTAGAGTTGTAGATTCTGTTGCCCCAAAGATTGAATTTCAGTCTTCTAAGAAAAATTTATATGTTTGTCCTAATACAAAGTATTTATTTGATGATTATAAAGCGTATGATAATTATGACGGTGATATTACTGAAAAAGTTGAAGTAAGACAAGTAGGTAATATTATGAAATACTGGGTAAAAGATTCTTATGGTAATAAAACTGTCGTTGAAAGAAAAGTTCATTATCAAGATATTGATGCTCCTACTTTAACTTTGGATTCTCCAACAACAATTATGTTAAATGTTGGTGATTCTTTTTCGGATTCTACTTATCATGTTTCTGATAATTGTAGTGATGATGTTAAAGTTAAAATTAGTGGAGATGTTGATACTAGTCAAGTAGGAGAATATCATCGAATTTATAAGGCCAAGGATTCTTCTGGTAATGTTACTAAAGTGGATCAAAAAGTAGTTGTTATGGAACCAGTTAAAAAAGGAGTTATTTATTTAACTTTTGATGATGGCCCTAGAAGTGGAACGACAGATATTATTTTAAATGTACTTAAAGAAAAGGGTGTGAAAGCGACTTTCTTTGTGACTAGTAATGGTCCTGATGATTTGATTAAGAGAGCTTATGATGAAGGTCATTCTATTGGTTTACATACTGCTAGTCATGATTATTCTGTTGTGTATGCTTCCGTAGATTCTTATTTTCAAGATTTACAGATGGTATCTGATCGGGTAGAAAGAATTACTGGTGAAAAATCTATGTTAATTCGTTTTCCTGGTGGCTCTAGTAATACTATCAGTAAAAAATATTGCCCTGGTATTATGAGTGAATTAACACAGGAAGTTCTTAATAGGGGATATCGTTATTATGATTGGACAATAGATTCTAGAGATGCTGAAGGTGGTAAGTTTACGGCAGATGAGATTAGTGATTTTGTTACTTCTAAGCTTTCTCATGACAAGGTTAATATGGTTTTGATGCATGATGTTAAAGTTACGACAAAAGATGCAATTGGCAAAATTATTGATTATGGCAAGGCAAATGGTTATACGTTTGAAGCTATTACTCCATATACAGATATGGTTACACAGCATGTAAATAATTAGACTAATTTTGGAAAGTGGTGTATAATGTTTGGTAGGTGGTATTATGGGTATATTTAAACCTACAATGTATCGAAAGGATATTTTCGATATAGATTATCAAAAATTAAAAGAAAAAGGCATTCGTTGCCTTGTTTTCGACTTGGATAATACTTTAGGATTAATTGATCATGAAAGATGTCCTTTGAAGACTAGAAAACTTATTAAAGATTTACAAAAAGATTTTTTAATTTTTATTGCATCCAATAATAGTTATAGTCGTATTAAACCTTATATGGAGGACTTAGGGGTTGGTGGTGTTGCTTGGTGTATGAAACCATCAACTAGAGGTCTTAGAAAGATAAAGAGAAAGTATAATGTAAAGAAAAAAGAAATGGCTATGATTGGAGATCAGATTGTAACGGATGTACTTGCTGGTAAAAGATTTCATATTATGACAATTTTAGTAGATCCTTTAGGAAAAAAAGATTTAAAGATTACAGGACTTAATCGATATTGGGAAGATAAAATTGTTCGTAAATATGAAAAGCGTGGCGAATTTAAGAGAGGTAATTATTATGACTAGTGAAAAGAAATGTTTGGGATGCGGTGTGGTATTACAAGATGAAAATATTTTACAAGAAGGATATACAACTAGTTTAGAAAATGATATTTGTCAAAGATGTTTTCGTATGAAAAATTATGGAGAATATCAGATGATTGCTAAATCTAATGAAGAATATATGTCTATATTGAAAAGTGTAGGAGAAACGAAAGATTTGGTTTTATACATTACGGATTTATTAAATATTGATAAAGATATTGCTGAGGTTCGAAAAGCACTTCCTAATAAAATGATTTTAGTTTTAAATAAGAAAGATGCTTTGCCAAAATCTGTAAAGGAAGAAAAACTAATACAATATTTTAAAGATATGGATTTAAACTTTGAAGAAATTATTGTTGTTAGTGTTAATAAGAATTATAATATTGATTATTTATTAAAGAGAATTAAATTTTATCAAACTAGTAAGACAGTTTATGCTGTTGGGCATACCAATGCTGGTAAAAGTAGTTTAATTAATAAGTTAATAAAAAATTATTCTGACAAAACACAAGAGTTAACGATGTCTCCACTTCCATCTACTACTTTGAATACTATTACGATAGAAATTAATGATTATTTAACTTTAATTGATACTCCAGGGCTTGTTGATCAAGGCTCTATATTAAATATCGTAGATTCTAAGATGGTTAAAAAGATTTCTCCAGTGAAAGAAATTAAACCAAAGACTTATCAAGTTCGTAAGAATCAATCTATTATTATTGAAGATTTCTTAAGAGTTGATTATGTAGATGGAGTTAAAAATAGTTTTACGTTGTATGTTTCTAATGCTTTAAAAGTAAAACGTTTATTGAACTCAAATAATAGAGATGATTTGAAACATTTGAATAAGACTACATATCATGTAAAGTATGGAGAAGATTTGGTTGTTTCTGGACTTGGATTTATTAAGATGGTTGATAAATGTGAAATTGATGTTTATATTGATCAGAATGTGGATACATTTTTAAGAAAGAACTTAATTTAATAAGTTCTTTTGTTGTTTTTACAATCATATTAGTGTATAGTTATACTAAGGAGTGGTTTTATGTATTGTACTAAGTGCGGTAAACAAATAGATGCTCAATCACAGTTTTGTCCTTATTGTGGAGCAAGTGTAAGTACTATTAGTGAATCTAATGTTAATACGAATGCTGCTACTGTTCAGTTAATTGTAAGAAGAAAAAAGAGGTTTTATGGGTCTTTGGTTCCTTATAAATTTTATATTGATAAGCAGTTAGTTGCTAGTATATCCAATGGAGAAGAAATGAATTTTTCTATTGCACCTGGTGTTCATTCTTTGACTTGCGATTTATGGAGTGGTGTAGGAGAGTGTCAAATTCAAGTTCCAGATGGTGTTCGTAAAGTGGTTGTTGAAATCCGTTTAAAAGTTGGATTGTTAACAAATAAAATTGAAATTGTAGAAGTGGAGAGGAGTAATTAATATGTTTTGTAGAAATTGTGGTAGTCCAATTAATCCAGGGGAGGCATTTTGTAGTAAATGTGGTACAAAGGTAGATGCTAATACTAATACTGTAAATCAAAATACAAATGTTCCTGTTCAGGATTCTAAGGCTGGAAAGAATAATTCTATGGCAATTGTAGCTTTTGTTTTTAGTTTATTAGGCTTGTTGGTTGCTGGGCTTCCTTGTGGTATTTTAGCAGTATGTTTAGGGGTTTCTGCTAGAAACCATATCAAAGCTTTTCCAGAAGAAAAAGGAAATGGATTTGCTATGGCTGGAATTATTATTGGTATCTTTGATATTGTAGCAGTCGTATTACAACTTGTTTTGTTGTAAGATAAAAGGATAAAAAATTATCCTTTTTTTATTTGGATAGTAGAAAAAAAGGCTCATTTATGATATAATTAGAAATGTTTTATAGGAAGTGGTGTCAATGAATAACGAACTTGCAAATGAAATACGTAGTAAAGTTGATATTGTTGATGTCATTGGTGAGAGAATACCACTTGTAGCGCGGGGAAAGAATTTTTTTGGTGTATGTCCGTTTCATGATGATTCGAATCCTTCTTTATGTGTTTCTAGGGAAAAACAAATTTATACTTGTTTTTCTTGTCATGCTACTGGTAATGTTTATACTTTTTTGATGAATTATGAACATATGGATTTTCGTGAGACTTTGCGTTATTTAGGAGAAAGAGTAGGAGTAGATGTTTCTTCTATTCATGTTGCTAGAAAAAATACGAAGTTTACTCCTTTTTATGATGCTTATTCTTTTGCCTTAAAATATTTTCAAAACAATTTACTATCTAAGATAGGAAAAGATGCTAGAAATTATTTAGCAGATAGGAAAATTGATGAAGATGTTATTAAAGAATTTGAAATTGGATTATCTTTAGAGAGTAGTGATGATTTAACAAAGTTACTTACCAGTAAAAAATATGAACTTTCTACGTTAAATCAAATTGGCCTTTCTAGTGATGCTAGAGATGTTTATATTGATCGTATTATGTTTCCTTTGTATGACTTAACTGGAAAAGTTGTTGGATTTAGTGGAAGAATTTATAAAGATAATGGCTTAAATAAATATTTAAATACTAAGGAGACTCCAATCTTTAAAAAAGGACAGTTGTTGTATCATTATCATATTGCTAGAGAAGAATGTCGTAAAGCTAAATCTGTTATTGTTATGGAAGGCTTTATGGATGTTATTCGGGCTAGTACGATTGGTGTTAGAAATACGGTAGCTTTAATGGGAACTGCACTTACGCATGAACAATTACAATTGATTAAAAGACTTTCTACGAATATTATTTTATGTTTAGATGGTGATGATCCTGGAGTTCATGCAACACTTTCTGTTGGAGATATGTTTTTAGATGAAGGAATTGAAGTTAAAGTACTTCCTCTTCCTAATCCTGATGATCCAGATAGTTTTATTTTAAATCAGGGTAAAGAAAAATTTATGAATCTTTTAGAAAGTGCAGTTACTTTTAATGATTTTAAATTAAGAAAGTTAAAAGAAAAAGTAGATTTTCGAAGTGATGAGGAAACCGCTAATTATATTAATCAAGTTTTAAAAGAAACTACTAAGGTACAAGATTCAATTAGAGTTGAGATTATATTAAAAAAACTTGCAAAAGAATTTGATTTGAGTTATAATACACTGGAAATGCGATTTCGCGAACTTGAAAAACCAAAACCAAAAGATGTACCAGTAGTTGTTACTTATAATAAGAAAGAAAAGAAAAAAACAAAGTATGAAAAAGCAATGGAACAAATTCTTTATTTTATGTTGAATAACGATTGGGTTATTAGTCAATTTGAAAAAGAAAGAATTATTTTTCCTAATGAAGAAAGTCGTTTATTAGCAAGTGAAATTGTTTATTATTATACGACGTATGGAAATATTAATGTTCCAGATTTTTATACTTATGTTCAAGATAAAGACGAAGTTGTAAATTTTCTTAACGATATTTTGGCTTCAAATTATTTAGAATCTACTACGAAAGATGAATTGTTTAAGTATTTTGGAGTGATTCGGGAATATAGTCGCACTCAAGAGATTAAGAGGCTAACAGATTCATTGAAAAAAGAAGTAGATCCTATGGAACAAGCTAAGATTGCTGAGAAGATTCGGAAGTTACGGATAGGAGATAATAAGAATGGTTGGAGAAATTAAAACAATTGATGAGAGAAAGCAAAAATTACTAGCGTTAGGAAAAAAACAGGGGTATATTACCTATGAGCAGTTAGCTGATGAATTAAAAGGGTTAGATGTAGATAGTGATACACTAGATGATCTTTATAATGCTTTGATGGAAGCTGAAATTGATATTGTTTCAGAAGATGGTAGTGATGATGTCAGTGGAGAAGAAATTACAGAAGATGTTCCAGTTGAAAATTTGACTTTATCTAAGGATGTTAAGATTAATGATCCGGTTCGTATGTACTTAAAGGAGATTGGACGTATTAATTTGCTTACTTCAGATGAAGAGTTTGAATATGCTAAAAGAGCTGAAGAAGGAGATGAAGAAGCTAAGAGAATGCTTGCTGAATCTAATCTTCGTTTGGTTGTTAGTATTGCTAAAAGATATGTTGGTCGTGGAATGTTATTCTTAGATTTGATTCAAGAGGGTAATATTGGTCTTATGAAGGCTGTAGATAAGTTTGATCCAACAAAGGGATATAAATTTTCTACTTATGCTACATGGTGGATTCGTCAAGCTATTACTCGTGCAATTGCGGATCAAGCTAGAACAATTCGTGTACCAGTTCATATGGTTGAAACAATTAATAAATTGGCACGTGTACAACGTCAATTAACACAAGATTTAAATCGTGAACCTACAGATGAAGAAATTGCTAAAAAGTTAGGAATTTCTATTGAGAAGGTTCGTGAAGTATATAAAATTTCTCAAGATCCTGTATCTTTAGAGACTCCAATTGGTGAAGAGGATGATTCTCATTTAGGAGATTTTATTAAAGATGAGAGAACTATGGGGCCAGAAGAATATGCAACGATTGAGATGTTAAAAGAAGAACTTCAAGGAGTATTAGGTACTCTTACTGATCGTGAAGAAAAGGTTTTACGTTTACGTTTTGGACTTGATGATGGACAATGTCGTACTTTGGAAGAAGTTGGTCAAATCTTTGGTGTTACGCGTGAAAGAATTCGTCAGATTGAAGCAAAGGCATTACGTAAATTAAGACATCCATCTCGTTCTAGAAAATTAAAGGATTTTTTAACTGACTAATGAAAATTAATGATAGATTGAAAGTAATAGGGGATTTAGTGGAAGCTAATTCCTTTTGTTTAGATGTTGGATGTGACCATGCTTTTTTGGATATTTATTTAGTTCAAAAAAATCAAAATATTAGGGCTATTGCCAGTGATGTTGCGGAAGGCCCTTTAAAGCACGCAAGAGATAATATCAAAAAATTTCATTTGGAAGATAAGATAGAGTGTCGTCTTGGTAATGGATTAGATACTTATTCTGATGGTATTGATACTATTATTATTTCTGGTATGGGTGGAAGAGCTATGATAGGTATTTTTAAAGCTCATATGGAAGTATTAAGAAAGGTTGATACTATTATTCTTAGTCCTAATAATTATCAGGTGGATGTAAAAAGGTTTTTATGTAGACATAAATTTTATATTGCTGATGAAAAACTTGTTAAAACTGGTAAGTATATTTATCAAGTACTTGTTTTTAAAAAAGGTAGAAAGCGTTATAGTAAAAAAGAGTATTTTATGGGTCCCGTTTTATTACAAAAAAAGGGAAAACTTTTTATAGATTATTATCAGAGAGAATATATGTCTAGAAAGATATTGTTAAAGGTATTACCTAAGAATTATAGATGGAAGAAGTTTGTTACTAAGAGAGAAATGAAGATGATAGAAGAAGAAATTAATGTTAAGTGATACTTCTTCTTTTTTTTGTGTTATACTTTATGAAATGAGGTGTAGTTATGAAAGAAGAATTTATAAAGTTACAGAAAGAAAATCCAGATTATTCTTTGGATCAATTACTTTATCATACTTATCAAGGGATGAAAACAGATTTACCGTTTGAACAAGTAAAGAGTGAAATTTTGGATGAGTTGCAAATGGATGAGATGGAGTATTATCTAAAAAATGTTAATCCTAAACTTCGTGAATATGTAGAAGAGAATGTATTTCCGTTGTGGGAGGCAAATGATAAAGGCCATGGACCTATTCATAGAACAGAAGTTATTCGTAGAATTTTTGCGTTAAATGAAACTTTTCATCTAGATCTTGACCCTAATATTCTTTTTACTATTGCTAGTTATCATGATGTTGGTAAATATATTGATCATAAGAGACATCACTTAATTGCAGCAGAAAAATTTATGGAGGATGTCGGTATGAGAAGATTTTTTACAGATGATGAACGAACGATAATTAAAGAAGCGATTGAAGATCATCGGTCTTCTAAAGAGGATGAACCTAGGAGTGTATATGGGAAATTGATTTCTTCTGCTGATAGGAATACTACCATAGAAATGGTTTTTATTCGTAGTTTTTTTGTTGCGAAAGATAGAATGCCAGATATGAATATAGAAGAGTATTTGGATTATACGGTAAATAGATTAAGAAATCGATATGGAGAAGAAAATCCAGAGAATATGTTTTTTGAAGATGAAGTTTATCAAGTGTTTTTAAAAGATATGAGAAATTTACTTTCTAGACCAGATGATTTTAAAGATTTATATTGTGAGGTAAATCATGTTACAGATCGTAGTGAAAATGTTGATGTTTATCCTGGTGTTGTAGAATATGGTAAAGTTTATCAAAAGCTCTAATTCTTATTAGAGTTTTTTCGTTTTTATGGTATAATTTTAGTTAGAATAGGAGTGGCTAGCGTGACAAGAGAGTTAAAATCGTTGGTATTTAGTATGTTTTATAACTTTTTTATTGCGATTATTAAGTTGTTTGGTGGAATATATTTTCATCTAGGAAGTTTATTTGCTGATGGACTACATACTTTGAGTGATTTTATTACTGATTTTGTTTCTTTTTTAGGTGTTAAGCTTTCTAAAAAGCGTCCCACAAAAAGTCATCCATTTGGTTTTGGAAGGATTGAATATTTAACGAATTTATTTGTAGGAATGTTACTTGTTTGTTTAGCTATTTTTATTATTATTTCTGGTTTTACTAGTAAAGTTGTCGTTCCTAATAATATGGTTTTTTTCTTGTTGCTTACAGTTTTTGTATTAAAACTTGTGGTATTGATTTACTTACATTATGCAACTCACAATATTCGTAGTCAGGTTTTAATTACATCTTATCGAGAATCTAAGGCTGATTTATATTCTACTATTATTGTTTTTTTTGTTGTCTTACTTTTAAAGTTTTCAAATCTTTATCCAGCATTAGAATATGCTGACATGATAGGGGCTAGTCTTATTGGAATTATGGTCTTGTCTATGGCTTTGCATATCTTATTAGAAAATATTATGTCTTTGTTAGGGGAAGCAGAAGTGGATTCTTCTTTGGAAGAAGATATTCGTCATTTTATTTTAGATTATAGAGGAGTAGAGGATACTAGATTTACTTTAATTAAATATGGTGATTATTATCAGATTCATGTTATGTTGCAAGTAAAGAAGGGGCTTAGTTTGCAAAGAATTACGAATTTAGAGAGAAGAATTAAAGAGGGACTTGTTCGTCATCGTTCTTTTCATATTAAATATCCAACTATTTATGTTACTTCTAATCTTTCATTAGAAAAATAAAAACTCCAGTTTTTCTGGAGTTTTTTTAATGATGAAATACTTCTTTTTCATAATGTAGAATGTTTCCTGTTTTTGAGATATCAAAATCATATTCGTATGTTGCATCTTTCCACTCAATTTCGTACATTCCTTGTCCATCATGATCTATTTCTGCTTTTATTAAAGTTACGTCATCTTTATTTAAGTTTGCATGTTGTAAAGAAATTTCTTTTGCTTCTTCTAGAGTGATTTCATTTTGGGTTGCATTACCATTTTGATTGTTATTGTTTGATGAACCTTGTCCGTTTCCATTATTTGTTGTTGTGTTATTTGTCGTAGTATTGTTGTTTGTTGTATTTAGTGGATAGTCTGTATAGATTACTTTTCCTTCTTTAGCATCTACTTTAGCTTCATATTCATGATTGTTGTAGTAGAAGTCTATTTCATATTGACTATTTTCCATTTCTAAATCTACGTTTTCAAAATATAGGTCATCTTCCTTTATATTGATGTATTCTGCAAGGCTTTCTTTTGCTTCTTCCTTTCCGATGTAGGCAACATTTATGTAGATTAAAAATCCTACACCTAATATTAGCACAACCGCTACAATCCCCAATAAAATCTTGGCCCATTTTGGCATATTCTTCACCTCGATATTATTGTACTAAAGATTCTATTGTTTGTCTATTTATTTCTTATTTATACCAATCATTCCACCAAGAATTGATGTTAATAGAATAATACCATCATATAAGATAATTCTTAATTTTATATCTTGTTTTGTTATTAATGAAATTAGCGTGAATAAAATAATTATTAGACCACCTAATTTCATTCCTTCTAAAAATCCCTTTTGCGTTGCTTTTTTTCCTAATAAAATTGAACTTACTAGTAAAGGAAGCAAGATTAATAATAGTTTGAATAATTCATAAATATTATTTGGTATTATATCAAAGTAATAGAGTGTTGTTGTTAGTAAAATACATAAGAAGATAGAAAGTATTGTCAATAAGAAATGAATGGTATATTTTTTTATAATTTCCATAGTCCACCTCAATTCATTTTATGTTTAGGTATAAATTTTATGAAATGATTTAAACTAATGGTAGGTGATACTATGTCTTATATAATTGTTTTAGGTAAAACTTTATTTTTTTATTTTTTAATTACGGTTATTTATCGTATTATGGGAAAAAGAGAAGTGGGAGAACTTTCTATTATGGATTTGATTGTGTCTATTTTTATCGCAGAGTTAGCAGCTATTTCTATTGATAATTATAAACAAAATATACTTTTATCTGTTCTTCCTATCGCAGCACTTGTTGTGATTCAGATTGTGATATCTAGACTATCTTTTTCTCATTCTACTATAAGAAGTATTTTAGATGGAGATCCGTCTATGATTATTGAAAAGGGTAAGGTTAATTTTAATGAGATGTTAAAACAAAGGTATAATTTGGATGATTTGTTGGTACAACTTAGAAATCGAGGTATTAAGTCCATAGAAGAAGTAGATTATGCTATTTTGGAAACTAGTGGTAAGCTTTCGGTTTTTAAAAAGAGTGAGGATAAAAAGAGAATTTATCCGTTACCTATTATTATAGATGGAAAGATACAAAAGGACGTTTTATTTCAGATAGGAAAAGACTCTACTTGGCTATATAATATGTTACGAAAAGAAAATTATCAGTTAGAAGATGTATTTTATGGTTTTTATCAAAAGAGTCATTTGTTTTTAATTCGTAAAGAAGCAATTAAGTGACAATATTTTCATATTTATTATGATACATTTTTCTTGGTGATGGTATGAAAAAAATTGTTATTGGTTTCCTTCTTTTTTTAATTGTATTTCCTTTTTTTTCTGTTACGAATGAGAAAGAAGAAGTAGAAGAAAATCGGGGGATATTTATTAGTTATATTGAACTTTCTAGATTGTTGAAAGGAAAAAGTGAAGATGTTGGAAAAGAAAATGTTACTTCAGCTATTTCTAATGTAGAGGATTTGGGCTTTAATACCATATTATTACAGGTCCGTAGTTTTAGTGATGCTATTTATGAGTCTCAGTTATTTCCTTGGAGTAGTGTTGTTAGTGAAGTGGAAGGAGAGGCTTATTCTTTTGACGTTTTATCCTATTTTTTAAAAGAGTGTCATAAGAAAAAGATTAAATTGTATGCTTGGATTAATCCTTTTCGTATTCGTGGTGATTTAGATATTAGTGATATTTCTTCTAAAAATCCAGCTTATTCTTATTTGGGAAGTAGTAATGTTTATTCTTCAACAGGAATTTATTATAATCCTGCTAGTAAGAAGGTACAGAATCTAATTATAAAAGGAGTAGAGGAATTAGTAAAAAATTATGAAGTTGATGGGGTGTTGTTTGATGATTATTTTTATCCTACTACCAATACAGATATTGATTCATCTGAATATTCTACTTATTTAAAACAAAATCCTAGTGCTTCTTTGGAAGAGTTTCGGTTAACTCAGATATCTAAGTTAATTAAAAGAGTTCATTCTGTTTGTCAAAAGTATGATGTATTGTTTGCGGTTTCTCCTGACGGAAATATTGATAATAATTATCAAAAGCATTATGCAGATGTACGTTTGTGGGGAAGTAGTAAGGAATATGTAGATGTTTTAATGCCACAGATATATTATGGATTTTATAATGGAGCCAAAGATTTTTATTCTACTTTAGGAGAGTGGGAAGAAATTACTAAAAAGGTAGTACTAATGCCAGTTCTTGCTTTTTATAAAGTAGGTACGGTTGATAATTTTGCGAAAGAAGGAAAGGAAGAATGGGTAAATTCTTCTGATATTATTATGAGAGAAATTTTACTTTCTAGAAATGCTAAATGTTATGAGGGATTTTCTTTGTTTCGATACGATTATTTGTTTCAAGATGAGTTGTTTACACATTCTACTATGGCTGAAGTAAAAAATATGAAAAAAGTTTTAAAATAATATTTTCATTTATGCTATAATGAGAATAGGGTGATGAAGATGAAGTTAAATAAAAAAGGGTTTACTTTAATTGAATTGTTGGCAGCAATGGTTATCTTGGCTGCTATTATGGTAATTGCGGTACCAAATGTTATGGGAATTTTAAATAATAGTAAAGCAGATGCTTATGTAGAAGATGCTAAAAAGTTATTGTCTTTAGCAGAGTATAAATTTCGAAGTGATCAAACACTTAGACCAGCACCTGGTCAGTGTGTTATATTAACATTAGGATATTTGGATAATTCTGAATTTTCTAATTCACCTAATGGTGGTGCTTATGAAAAGGATAATTCCTATGTTGTTATAAGAAACGAAGGAAGTACGGGTAATAATAAATTTGTTTATTATGTTACATTAGATGAAAAGATTGATGGTGGTTCTCATCGTGGTATTTCCTATGCTACTTATGAAAATTTATATACAAAAGAAAATACTGATTTAGTAAAAAATGGTAGTGGTACTTCACCTTTGAAGTCTTATAGTTCTATAGGATGCGGTACTGTAAAAAAATCAACTGATGCATAAAATGTAAACCGATTTGTCAATTTTCGTGTTATAAAAAAAATTATATTGCAAACTGAAAAAATTAATTGTATGATTGATATGTAAGATAAAATAAAGGAGGATAATTTAAATGAAAAAATTAAACAAAAATGGTTTTACATTAATTGAGTTGTTAGCTGTTATTGTTATTATGGGTATTTTGATGATGGTTGCAATTCCTGCTATGACTCGTTATATTGAAAATTCAAGAAAGGATACATTTATTGATACAGCTAAACAATATGTTAACTCTGTAAGAAACATGTGGTCTTCTGATAGTTTAGCTTGTGATGTTGCAGGTGGTACTAGTATCGTTAGTGGTGCCGTTGGAGATGGTGATTACTACGTTGTAATCGATTCTAAAAACGATCCTAATGGATTAATTGATTCTGGTGGTAAGTCATCTTGGGGTAATCGTGAAGTATTAGGTTATGTTCATGTTAAAGTTTCATCTACATCAGGTAAAGCTAAGACAACTTATGGTATTTATTTAACTGATGGTGAACATGGTACAGATGGTGAATTATATCAAGCTGATTCTAAATTATCTCGTGGTAATATTTTAACAACTGGTGCTCATAAATTTGCTGATGCTGCTGCTGTTGATACTTTAGCAAAGAAAACTACAGCTAGTGATGGTAAAGCTGAAGCACCAGCTTATACTAGATGTATTGCTAACTAATTAGTTTTATAAAGACTTCTTTGGAAGTCTTTTTCTTTTTGTTTATTTTTGTTATACTTAGATAGGAGGTAATAAGATGTTAATTATTGGTAGTCATGTTGGATTTAAAAAAGATAGTCAGCTTCTTGGTAGTTTAAAAGAAGCTTTGAGTTATGGGGCTAATACTTTTATGTTTTATACTGGGGCTCCACAAAATACGAGTCGTTATCCAATTCAAGATGGTCTTACTTTAGAGGCTATGACGTTGATGAAGGAGAAGGACTTTGATTATTCTAAAGTTGTTGTTCATGCACCTTATATTATTAATTTAGCTAATGATAAGGATCCGGATAAGTTTATGTTTTCTGTACGTTTTTTACAGGAAGAGCTAGAACGTTGCGAGTTACTTGGTATTCGAGCTATGGTTTTACATCCAGGAAGTCATGTTGGTCTTGGAATGGATACTGCTATTTCTAATATTGCAAAAGGACTTAATATGATTTTAGGTACACATGATGTTACTGTTTTGTTAGAAACTATGGCTGGTAAAGGTACTGAGGTCGGTTCTTCTTTGGAAGAGATAAAAAGGATTATTGATTTGGTTGATGATAAATCTCATATTGGAGTTTGTTTAGATACTTGTCATTTAAATGATGCTGGATATGATATGAGTCAATTCGATGAGTTTTTAGATCAATTTGATTCTTTAATAGGTGTTGATAAAATTGGCTGTATTCATGTTAATGATAGTAAGAATTCAATTGGTGCTCATAAAGATCGTCATGAAAATATTGGCTTTGGTACCATTGGTTTTGATTCTTTGTTAGACGTTATCTATAATAAAAGAGTAGAAGATGTTCCTAAAATATTAGAAACTCCTTATGTTGATCGTACTTATCCACCATATAAATATGAGATTGAGATGATTCGTAAAAAGGAATTTGATTCTCATTTGATTGATAAGTTTAAGAGTCAGGAGATGTAGTATGGAACAGTTAGATATTTATGATGAGACTGGTAAGTTTTTGGGAGTAGAAGATAGAAATGTGGTTCATGAAAAAGGATTATGGCATAAGACAGTCCATTGTTGGTTATATGATTCTTATGGTAGAGTCTTTTTTCAGAGAAGAGCTGATCGTGGTACATTATATACAACAGCGTCTGGTCATCTTATGGCTGGAGAAACTGTACAAGATGGGTTTCATAGAGAAATTTTTGAAGAGATTGGAATTCAAATAGATAGTAGTGATGCATCTTTAGTAGGTGTTGTTCCATTTCGTATGGATAAAATAAAAAAAGATGGTAGTGAATTTCATGATAGAGCTTTTGCTAATGTTTATGTCGATTTATATGAAGGAAATTTTTTAGATTTTCATTTGGATACGAACGAAGTTTCCTCTCTTGTTTTAGTTTCTGCAGTTGATGCTTTATCCTTATTTGAAAAAGGTGAAGGTAGTATTCCTGGTATTGAAATTGATAGTCATAACCAAGCTGTGACTAAAGATATTTCTTTTTCAGAATTTTTAGTTAATGATGGAGAGACGGCAATTGAAAAATATGGTGATATTTTAAGAAAAATTATTAATATTACAAAAAAAGAAAAGTAGTTTTACTACTTTTTTATATGTATTTTTCTTTTGCTTCCTGATATAGAATATATAATTGTTGATATAAATTGGGATTTATTTTCTTTTTCAATTCTTCTAAACTTTTTTCGTTTCCCTCTAAAATTTCGCTATAATTTTTTATTATAAACTGGTATAATATATTTGATTCGGAGTCGTTTAGGATAATATTTACTTTCTTACCATATTCTTTTATGATGGAAGGAGATAATTTATCTATATTATTTTTTATTAATTCTTTATACATAGTTCACCTCATTTAAATTATATGAAATAAGTTTATAAAAATGTGGTAAAATAAGTATTAGTGAAAAGAGGGATAGCTTTTGAAAAAACTTAATTTAAATAAACCTGAGAGAAAAATTAACTATAACCAAATTACATCTAAAAGATTTGTTGTTTTTTTAGTTGTTGTTCTTCTACTTTTTGGTATTTTAGGAATTAAACTTTATACTGTTATGGTTGTTGATGCGAAAGATTATAAAGAAAATTTAGAGGAGTTATCTTATACTACCGTTGAAGGGACTAGTGCACCTCGTGGTAGAATTTTGGATAGAAATTATAATGTTATTGTTGATAATAAAGCAGTTAAGAGTATTACTTATAAAAAGGATAAGGATATTTCTACTAGTCGTATGATAGAACTTGCTTATGAAGTTTCTCCTCATTTGAATCTTTCTTATTCTAGTTTGACAGATCGTTCTAAAAGGGAATTTTATTTAGCTAAGTATCCTGATCAATGTAATGAGAAGATTACGAAAAAAGAAAGAGAAAAAGTTAAGATTGGTAAACTTAGTACGAATGATTTGGAAGAATTAAAAATAGAGAGAATTACAGAGGAAGAGTTAGCTACTTTTACTGATGCTGATTTAAAAGCAGCATATTTGTATTATTTAATGAATAAAGGTTATACTTATGATGAGAAGACGATCAAAGAAGAAGCAACAGATGAAGAATATGCTTATATAGCTGAACATAATAGTGAGTTGGATGGTTTTAATACAGTGTTAGATTGGGAAAGAGTATATCCTTATGGTGATACTTTTCGTAGTATATTAGGTACTGTTTCTACTACTACACAGGGACTTCCTGCTGAGGAGAAAGATGAGTATTTAGCAAAAGGTTATGCTTTGAATGATAGAGTTGGTCTTAGTTATCTTGAGAAAGAATATGAGGAATATTTACGTGGTGAAAAAGCAGAATATGAAGTTGTTAATTCTCATGAGTTAAAATTAATTAAAGAAGGTAAACGTGGTAATGATATTGTGTTATCTATTGATATTAATTTACAACAAGAGTTAGAGAGAATTTTAACAGAACAAGTTTTAAAAGCTAAGACAGAACCTAATACGGAGTATTATGATCATTCTAGTGTTGTTATTCAAGATCCTAATACAGGTGAGATTTTAGCTATGGCTTCTAAGAAGATAGTTGGAGATAAAGTGGTAGATAATACTACTAGTATTTTGACTTCTCCTATTACACCTGGTTCTGTTGTTAAGGGGGCTTCGATGTTAGTTGCTTATAATACTGGGGCTGTTAAAATAGGAGAGTATATGGTTGATGAATGTATTAAGGTTGCTGGTACTCCAGAGAAGTGTTCTTCTAAAACTTTAGGAAGAATTAATGATATTACTGCATTGGCTAAGAGTAGTAATGTTTATCAATTTAAGGCTGCTATTCGTGTTAATGGACAAGAATATTCTCGGGGGATGAAACTTAATTTTAATCAAAGTGCTTTTGATACTTATCGTAATATGTACCATTCTTTTGGATTAGGAGTGAAAACAGGGATTGATTTACCAGTTGAAAGTTTAGGCTATAGTTCAGAAGATACTGCAGCTGGTAATTTATTGGATTTTGTTATGGGACAGTATGAAACTTATACACCAATTCAATTATCACAATACATTAATACAATTGCTAATGGTGGAAGTAGGTTAGTTCCTCATTTGTTAAAAGAAGTTCATGCTTCGACGGAAGATTCTTCTTTGGGAGAGACTATTTTAACGGTTGAGAAGAAAGTATTGAATACAGTAGATACTAAATCAGAATATATGGCTAGAGTTAAGGAAGGTTTTTATGCAGTTATGCATTCTTCTGGTGGATATGGACGAGGTTATATTGATGATAAATGGGATGCAGCTGGTAAGACCGGTACTTCTCAAAGTTTTATTGATACAGACAATGATGGCGTTATTGATACAGAGACCATTACCTCTTCCTTTGTAGGTTATGCTCCAGCTAATAATCCTGTTATGAGTATTATGGTGACATCACCAGATTCTTCTCATCCAAATTCTAGCACTGACTATGCTAGTTTGGTTACTTTGCATATTACAAAAGAAGTTACTAATAAATTCTTTGAGTTATATGGATATTAGGAAAAACTCTTGCTTTTTCCTTTTTCTTTTGCTATAATTTAGATTGCAATTATGCCAAGTAGAGAAAAAGCGTTAAAAAGCTTTTGCTTTTTTACATTTTTCTGATATAATACCTATAGACGTGTAAGGAGGGATAGAAATGGCTAAAGAAGGAAAAAGACAAATGAAGACTCTTTTTTGTACCGAGTGTAAAGAAGAAAACTATAGAAAACCTAGAAATGTACAAAATACTACAGAACGTCTTGAAATTAGTAAATATTGTCCTAAATGTAGAAAACATACAGTACATAAGGAAAAGAAATAAAATAAGTTAACCACTTATTTTTAATTTTATATAGGGAGTGAGTATAATGATTAGTACAAATGATTTAAAAAACGGTATTACTATCGAAGTAGAAGGTGCTATTTATGTTGTTATGGAGACACAACATGTTAAACCTGGAAAGGGAGCTGCTATTGTAAAGGCTAAACTTAAAAATTTAAGAACTGGATCTATTATTGAAAAGACTTTCAATGCTGGTGTTAAAGTAGCAACTGCTCATATTGATAAACAATTAATGCAATACTTATATACTATGAGTGATGTTTACTATTTTATGAATATGGATACTTATGAACAATTAGAATTATCTAAAGACATTATTGGTGATAATGCTAAATTCTTAAAAGAAAATATTGAAGTTTATATTACTATGTATGAAGGCGAAGTATTAGGTATTGATTTACCAGATAAAGTAGAATTAACAGTTACTCGTACTGAAGCTGCTGTTAAAGGTAATACAACAAATAATGCTATGAAAGATGCTGAAGTAGAAACTGGATATACAGTAAGAGTTCCTTTATTTATTGAAGAGGGAGAAAAGATTATTATATCTACTAGTGATGGTAAATATGTATCAAGAGCGTAAGCTCTTTTTTTTGTCTATTTTTTGTCTATTTTTATAAAACCCTATTTTTCTTATACTTTTTTGTAGTATAATATGTTTAGATGATAGAAACGGAGTAGTTGTTTATATGGCAAAGAAAAAAAGAAAAAAACAATCTAAAAAAGGTTTTGAATATAAATTAGAGCTAATTGGTTTACTATTGTTATTAGCTTCTATTCTTGGTATTGGTAAATATGGACCTGTTGGAAGAATGATTGCATCTTTTGCATTGTTTTTGATTGGTTCTATTTACATGGTTTTGTTGATTGTATTTTTTATTGTTGGTGCTTATTTATTAGTAAAACGTGAATGGCCTGACTTTTTTTCTACAAAGTTGATAGGTATTTATGTTTTTGTATTAGGTTTTTTAATTATTATGCATCAAGATTTTGTTTTGCAGAATGATGGAAATATGATGCTTATTTTTAGAGCGACTATCGATCAATTAGTAGCTGGTTTTCATGGAATTATGAATACTGGTATTTTAGAGGATTGGTTCTCTGTTGGTGGGGGTATCATAGGTGGCGTTTTTGCTATGGTGTTTGATAAGTTATTTTCTTATACTGGAATGCAAATTGTTGCCTGGGTATTTATGGTTGTAGGTTTCTGTTTATTTACTGGATTTTCTATCTTAGATTATGTAAAAGAGAAATTTGAGGTGTCTAAAGAAAGAAGGGCTATGGCTAAAGAGGAGAAGAAAGAAAAGAAAAGTAAAGATGGTAAAAAGGCCGTTATTATTAGTAATGGTGATGAAGATTTAGAAGAGGATACAGAAAATGTTGATGATAAGAAACATATTAAGATTACTAGTATTGACGAATTAAAGAAAGTCCCTGTCAAAGATGGTAATGTGGTTGAAAAAGCAGAGGCTCCTAAAGAAAATGTTGCAACTAATAGAGAATATCAGTTACCACCTTTAAGTTTGTTGAATCAACCAAAGAAGAAACAAAAAGAAACAGATGAAGCTTCTATTGAGAAAAATATTGAAACTTTGGAAAGAGTACTTCGAGATTTTAAGATTGATGGTAAGGTAGTAGAAGTTCATATCGGACCTACAGTTGCACAATATGAGTTAGAAATTGCTAGTGGTACTAGAGTTAATAAAATTACTAGTATTAACCGTGAAATTGCTTTAGCTCTTGCTAAGAAAGATGTTAGAATTGAGGCTCCTATTCCTGGTAAAAATACTGTAGGTATTGAGTTTGCCAATGATGTTGCAACACCAGTTAGTTTTTATGAGATTATCAGTAGTAAAAAGATGATGGATGCTATGGACAAAAAACTTATGGTACCTCTTGGTAAGAGTATTATGGGTGATATTGGTGTTTGTGAAATTAATAAAATGCCACATATGTTAGTGGCTGGTACTACTGGTTCTGGTAAATCTGTATGTATTAATGGTATTATTTGTTCTATTTTGATGAGAGCTAGACCTGATGAAGTAAAACTTGTTATGGTAGATCCTAAGGTAGTTGAACTTTCTGTTTATAATGGTGTTCCTCATTTGATGTGTCCAGTTGTCTCTGATCCTAAAAAGGCTGCTGTTGCTTTAAGTAAAATGGTAGCAGAGATGGAAAGACGTTATGAGACATTTAGTGAGACAAAGACTAAGAATATTGAATCTTATAATGCTTATATTGAAAAATGGAATGAAGAACATAAGGCTGATGGTGTTACGAAGGCTAAACTTCCTTATATTGTTATTATTATCGATGAGCTTGCTGATTTGATGATGGTAGCTGCAAAAGAAGTAGAAGATTCTATTCTTAGAATTACTCAAAAAGCTCGTGCTGCAGGAATTCATTTGATTGTTGCAACACAAAGACCATCTACTGATGTTATTACTGGTTTGATCAAGGCTAATATTCCATCTCGTATTTCATTTGCTGTTGGATCTGGTGTAGATTCACGTACTATTTTGGATCAAACAGGAGCTGAAAAATTGCTTGGTAAAGGTGATATGTTATTCTTACCAATTGGTGTTAATTCTCCAACTCGTATTCAAGGTTCATTTATTACAGATGATGAAATAAAGAGAATTATTGACTTTACTGTAGAGCAACAAAAAGCTCAATATGATGAATCATTGATGAATTTGGATGCTAATGATCATAATGTCAGCAATGCTAGTGGTGTTGAATTCGGCGATGCTGCAAATGATGAGGATCCATTATATAATGATGTGGTTCAGTTTGTTATAGAAAATCAAAAAGCAAGTGCTTCTTTGTTGCAACGTCGATTTAAACTAGGTTACAATAGGGCTGCTAGACTTGTCGATATGCTTGAAGAAAGAGGTATTGTTGGGCCTGCTAATGGAGCAAAACCAAGAGAAGTGTTGGTTCAGCTAGATGCTACAAATGAAGAAGAGTCTTCAGAAGAATAGAAAAGATAGAATTATCTTTTCTTTTTTCTTTTGTTGATTTATACTATGTCTGAAGGTGAGTTTATGAAAGTTAGGATTAATAAACGTTTTTTAGCTGCTCTTATTAGCGCTGGTCTTGTCTTTTCGCTTAGTGCTTGTAGTAGTGAGCAAAATACTAGTGTAGATACTTCATCTGTTTCTCAGGAGAGTGTAGATGATTCTCAATCTTTCAACCAGAATTTAGATGATTCAGTAGGCGATTTGTCTGTTTCAGAAGAGGAACCATTTGATTATTTTTCGTCTGATCTTTTAGAAGTAGAGGGATTAGTCGAAGGCAATCAACTGGCTGCTGTAAAAGATAAAGCAAAGGAAGTATTTGTAACTGGTGTTGATTTTATTTTTTATGATGAAGAAATTTCAGGAGTTACTTTTGATGAGTTAACAGATCAAGGAAAAGAAATTACTATGGATAATTTAGAATCGTTGGGAGATATGGTTGATTTTGTTGTTCCTGGTTGGCGAGAGGAATTATCTTATAAATATCAGGTGGCAAGTGATTTCGTTCATAGTGTTTATCTATCTGGATTAAATCAAATTAGAGAATATTTAGGCGACGAAAACTATGAGGCATTAGGTGAGATTAAAGATCAAATCTTAGGCGATTTTCATGATACTTATGATGGTGCAAAAGAACATGTAAAATCTTGGTATGAAAACTTTAGAAGTAAATAATTATCTTACTTCTTTTTATTTTATTTTTTTTTGATTCTTGGTATAATAAATAATGTAGAAAGAAGGTATGTTATGGCAACGCCACATATTGAAAGTAAATTAGAAGATATTGCAGAAGTAGTTTTAATGCCAGGAGATCCTCTTAGAGCTAAATATATTGCAGAAAATTTTTTGGAGGATGCTAAACTGATTAATACAGTTAGAAATATGTATGGATATACAGGTACTTATAAAGGAAAAAGAGTAACTGTTTTTGCGTCTGGAATGGGAGTTCCTAGTATTGGTATTTATTCTTACGAACTTTATAAATTTTATAATGTTCAAAAGATTATTCGTATTGGTACTAGTGGTTCTTTTCATAAAGACATTAAGATTTTAGATGTTGTATTGTCTACAGGTTCTTATTGTAAAAGTTATTTTGACCAATTGCTTGATAATCAAGATATTAATTATGTTGAGGCTAGTCATAGTTTAAATAAGCAAATAGAAGAAGTTGCAGCTAGTGAGAATATTCCATTAAAAGTTGGTAAAACTATTACTAGTGATGTATTTGATTTATATGCAGATAGTGAAGATGTATTTAAAGCTAATTTTCCAGGTGATGATTATTTATCTGTAGAAATGGAAGCGTTTGGTTTATTTTATATCGCTAAAAAACTAGGTAGAGAAGCAAGTTGTTTGATGACAGTTGTTGATTCTTTCTATGATAAGAGAAGTCTTTCTAGCGAAGAGAGAGAACAGTCATTAGATCAGATGATTCGCCTAGCACTTGAAGCAGCTATATTATAAAATTAGATTGGGGTGAAGTTATGGAATACGTAAAAAAAGATTTAGGGGCTTACCAATTACATTTAATTAAGACAAATCAATTTAAGACAATTACTGTTCGTGTTGCTTTTCGTAGTCCTGTTGTAAAAGAAGAAATCACGATACGTAATCTGTTGTGTGATATGTTTTTACAATCTAGTAGTAAATATCCTAGCAAACGAGATTTAACAATTGAGGCTCAAGAGTTATATGCTGCTGATATTCAGACTTATAATTCTAGATTAGGTAATTATAATAATTTAGATATTTATTTATCAGTATTACATGATAAATATACAGAAGAAGGTAATTTTAAGGAAGCATTGAAGTTTTTAAATGAAATTATTTTTCATCCTGATGTACATGCTCAAAAGTTTTCTCCTGAAAAATTAGAAATTGTAAAAAATACTATGAGAAGTAATCTTTCTTCTATTAAAGAAGATGGTGCTAGTTATAGTTTACTTCGTTTGTTTGAAGAAATGGATAAAACTAGGGTATCTTCTTACCGTATGGTAGGATATTTGGAAGATTTGGAAAAAGTTACACCAGAGGCATTATATCAATATTATCAGAAAATGATTCGTAGTGATTTAGTAGATGTTTTTGTGATTGGTGATATTGATTTTAAAGAGATGACAAAGTTGATTCGAGAAGCAATTCCTATTAAGACGGTTAAGAGACAAAGAGTTCCTTATTTACTTGAAGATATTCGTCCAAGAGCTAGACGATTGTTTGCGAAAGAAGTTATTGACACTTCTCAATCTAAATTAGCTATTGGTTGTAGATGTCACCATTTAACTACTTATGAGCGAAATTATGCTCTTACTTTATATAATATTATTTTAGGTGGAAGTGGAGATTCTAAGTTATTTAAAGAGGTTAGAGAAACTTATTCTTTATGTTATACCATTAATTCTGTTCCTAATAAATTAGATCATTTATTATTTATTCGAGCTGGAATTGATAAAGAAAATTACACTAAGACATTAGAACTTGTTGAGAAGATTTTAATGGATATGCGTAAAGGTAATTTTACGGAAGAAGATTTAAAAGTTGCGAAGGAATATTATTGTACTGCTTTGGATGAGGTAGAAGATAGCCCTAATCGTATTATGGATAATTATTATATGATGGAATTGTTAGGAACGGATGACTTAGAGGAAAAGCGTCGTAAGATTATGAAAGTTACTAAGATGGATGTTATGAAGGTTGCTAAAAAAGTAAAGATGGATACGGTATTTTTATTAGAGGGTGATAGTCATGAAGAAAATTAATTTAAAAGGTTTAGATTTGTCTGCTTATACGGAAACACTTTCTAATGGATTGGAAGTTATCTTTGTTCCTTTTGAAAAGAAATCTAATTATTTTATTAGTTATGCTACGAGATTTGGTTCTGAGATTACTAGTTTTATACCAGCAGGTGAAAAAAAGGCTCATAAGGTTCCGGATGGAATTGCTCACTTTTTAGAGCATAAAATGTTTGAACAGGAATCTGGAGAAGATCCATTTGCTTATTTTTCTAAAAGTGGTACTGGTTCTAATGCTTCTACTTCTTATGATAGTACACAGTATATCTGTTATGGAACAAAGAATTTTTTAGATAATTTACGTTATTTAATTCAATTTGTAGATGCTCCTTATTATACAGATGAGAATGTAGAAAAAGAGAAGGGAATTATTGCGGAAGAGTTAAAAATGTATGCTGATTTGCCTGATGTACAGTTAGAAACTAAATTACGTGAAAATATCTATCATGTTCATCCTAGACGTATTGATATTGGTGGTACTGTGGATGAAGTATATAAGATTACGAAAGAGGATTTATATTTGTGTTACAATAATTTTTATAGTCCTAATAATATGTTTTTACTTGTTGTCGGTAATTTTCCTATGGAAGAAGCTATGAGTGTTATTCATCAAGAACTTGATAATCGTGAAAACTTACCTAAAGCTGAAATTACTTCTATTAAAGAGAAGAAGAGCGTTCGTAAAAAAGAAGAGAGCTTTACTGGAAATATTCAAGTTCCTAAGATTGGTATTGGATTAAAGATTGCTATTTCTGATTTAGGAGAGTATGATGATTTAGAACTTGATTTGTATTTAACAATGTTAACTACTATGTTATTTGGTGCTTCTTCTATTTTTAGAGAACATGCTCGTAGTGAGAAGTTATTGAATAATTTTTATAGTGATTGGGATAATACTGAGGAGTATAAAACGTTTTTGATTTTAGCATCTACAAATCATCCAGAAAGTTTGATTTCTGCTATTAAAGAAGAGTTATCTAAACATGAATTAGATGAGGCTATGTTTCAACGTATGAAAAAGGTTTGGATTGCTAACGAAGTAAAAATGGCTGATTATATTGATGCGACAGTTAATAATATTTATGATGATATGATTCGTTATCATAAAGTAATTCCTAATAAAGTAGATATTATTCGTCATATGAATATGAAAACCTTAGAAAAGATAGTTTCTCATATTGATTTTGATAATATTAGTGTTGTTAAAATGAGTCCTCAGGAAGAGGTATTATAAACTTGCTTATGCAAGTTTTTGTTTGAATTGACAAAAGTGGTATTTTGTAGTATAATATGCTAAACATTTAGGGGGTTGAACTTTATGAAAGGAAAATTGAAAATTAATAAAGGAGCTGTTGCTGCTCTTTTAGCAGGAACAATATTAGTTGGTAGTGCAGTAGGACATGCTATTTCTACTACAACAGATGAACAAGAAGGAGTTAGGGTAGAGAATGAAGTTGGTCATGACGATTTTATACCACTTCCTTTTCTTGCTGTTGATCATGAAGATTTTGTTGTTTTAGATGTCGGAAATCACAATTGGGATGGAGTTTTATTCCAAGATTATAAAATGAAATATTGTAATGATAATGATATTTCATTGGGTATTGTTATTTCTCCTGATACTAGTAGTGAAGCAGCTATTTTTGATGATGTAGAGTATGTCAAAGGATTACTTTCAGAGTATAATGTGTCTTTTCCGGTTTATTTAAATATTGATACGTTGATGGAAGATACTAGTTTGAGTCCGGATTTAATTACGAAGTATGCCAATGATTTTTTAAAGAAATGTGCTGATAATCATATTTATGTTGGTGTCTATGGTACAGATAGTAATTTATGTCGTTTTAAAGAACATACTGGTATCGATTCATACGATGCTTTTGTTATACAGGATCAAGAGAAGATTCAATATGATGGTACTTACTATGTTGTTAAAGATTTGGATGGTAATATTAAATCTAGTACAGATTTAGCTTTTAGTGTAGCACAAAATGGTAATAATACTACGAATGGTTTTGTATATGATAGTACTCATATTATTGCTGATGGTGAGACTATTTTGGATGTTGCGTTAGATTGTGGACTTAGTGTAGATGATTTGTTGGCTTTTAACAATATAAGTGAAAAAGATGCTGTCAGTGGAAAAGAAATAAGGATTCCTAATGTTGTATCTTCTACACCAGCTACAGAATTTGTTACTGTTCAAGAACCATTACGTGGAGCAGATTTATCTTATGCTCAGGGTACTGGTAGTGATTGGAATCAGTTATCTGAAAACTTTGACTTTTTGATTTTTAAAGTTTCTGAAGGTTTAAGTTTAGATGAGACATTTAATCATAATATACAAAATGCCAATACTTATGGTATTCCTGCAGGTGCTTATTGTTATAATGCTTATCATTTAAAGAATACAGATTCTATGGATGATTTCTTAAATAAACAACGACAGCAAGCAGATTTTGTTATTCAGAATCTAAAAGATAAAAAGATTGATTATCCAGTTTATTTAGATGTTGAATTGCCAAGTGGAGCTAGTTGGAATGAAATGTATAATTCTGAGTATATTAGTTCTATGCTTAATTTATGGGTAGAAAAAATGGAACAAGCTGGATATACACCAGGTCTTTATTGTAACCAGTCTGGTCTTGATTTTATTCAGTCTTCTGTTAACTATAATTTATCTGATCGACTAGAGTTATGGGTTGCTGGTGGAGATCAATATATGAGTGGAAAAGAAGATATTCCATTTGAAGATGTCCGTCCTTCTTCTATTTTAGAAGATAATGCTCATGTTGCGATGGCTCAGTCTACAGATAGTGCTGTTGGAGCTGGTGCTGGAAATGGTGCTGGTCACTTGGATATTAACTTTTCTGAGGTGGATTATGCTCAGTCTGATGGAAATGTTAGCAATGCTGATTTGCTAGCCATTAAAGAATTTACGCATCTTCCTTTGAAAGAAGTGGGAATTGGTGCTGCTGGCGTAGGTTTTGTTGTTGGTGCTGGTATTATTGGTGCCAAGATTAGAAAAAAGGGAAAAGAAAAAGCTAAGACGAAAGCGAAATCTCGATAATTGTAATTCTTGACAGATTATTTATTCAATTATATACTTTATATGAAGTTAAGCGATGAAGAGAAAAAGTAATTTATCCTCTTATTTTAGTGATGTTACCGGTTGGTGAAAGGTAATAATAATGATAAATGAAGCGCGTCTTGGAGCTTAAATCGCAGAAATAGCGTTAACGTTTTAAGTGCATAGAGAGTCTATGAAATAAGGTGGTACCGCGAGAAATCGTCCTTATTCATAGACTCTTTTATTTTTAAGGAGTGATTATATGAATATAAAAAATTATATTAAAGAAAAAGTAAAAGAAATTTTAAATCAAGATGTTGTAGTGGAAATACCGCCTAAAGATGACATGGGGGATTATAGTATACAGTGTGCTAATTATAGAACAGAAGAGTTAAAAACTCCTATGGATGTTGCAAAATATATTCAGGAGAAGTTTGTAGATGATAAGCATTATTTTAAAGATATAAAATTGATGGGTCCTTATATTAATTTTTATCTTAATTATGATATTGTTTCACGTTATGTTATTTCTACTATTGAGAAAGAAAAAAACTTTTATGGTTCTTCTCACGAAGGAGAAGGGGATTCTCTTTTAGTAGAGCATACTTCTATTAATCCTAATGCTGAACCTCATATTGGTAGATGTAGAAATAGTTTAATTGGTGATTTTTTATCTAATTTGTATCAATTTTTAGGTTATTCTGTAGAACGTCATTATTATATTAACGATTTGGGTAAAAAAATTGCATTACTTATTATTGGTATTGAGACTTATGGACTTTCTGATGATAGTTTTTCTTCTATTTTAGATGTTTATGTAAAGATTAGTAAAGATGCAAAAGAAGATGATTCTATTGATGAAAAAGCATTTCTTTATTTGGAAAAAGTGGAGTCTGGGGATAAAGAAATGATTCAAAAATTTAAAGATATTACGGATAAATGTGTTCAAGGACAACTAAAGATTTTTGCAGAATTAAATATTCATTTTGATATTTTTACTCATGAATCTGATTATGTTTATGATAGAAGTGGTATTGATACTGTATTGGAGAAATTAAAAGAAAAGGGTAGGTTGAAAGAGGACTCTTTGGGAAGATATTATGTTGATTTAACAGGATATGATATTCCTACAAAGGAGCCGGTCTTAGTATTAACAAGGTCTAATAAGACAACTTTATATCCAATGAAAGATATTTTATATACAATTTATAAAATGAAGAGAAATCCAAAACATAATTTTATTGTTTTAGGTGAAGATCAAGCTGTTTATATGCAACAGATTAGTGCTGTTTTAGATATTTTAGGATATTCTTCACCTAAACTAATTAGTTATTCTTATGTTCTATTAGATGGTGGTAAAATGAGTACTTCTGGTGGAACTGTTGTCTTGGTTACAGAGTTTATGAAAGCTGTAAAAGATAAGTTGGAAGAAAATTTAGCTAGTAGAGGAGAAGTAATTTCTTTTTCGGATTTACAAAAGCTATGTAATGCTAGTATTAAGTTTACGATGTTAAATGTTTCTAAGAATAAAATTGTTAATTTTAATTTAGAAAAGTCTACTAGTTTTACTGGAGAGTCAGGTATTTATATTTTATATAGTATTGTTAGAATCAATTCTATTTTAAAGAATGTTGGAGAAATCTCTACAAAAGATTTACAATTTATTTATCCTATTGAATATAAAATTATTCGTCAGTTGTATCAATTTCCTGATGTTATTCAAGAATTGTTACAGTCTTACGAACCAGCTCATTTAACAAAATATTTATTTAATTTGACTCAGTCATTTTCTAAGTTTTATGAACAAGTTAATATATTACATGAAGAAGATGATATCTTAAAAGCATCTAGAGTAAGACTTATTTGTGCCATTAAAACAGTCTTAGAAAATGGGCTTCATATTTTAGGTATTGATAGTATTGAGCATATGTAGTTATTTAGGAAAAGAGGAATGAATTATGAATGAAAATAATAAAAAGTGTTATGAAGTATTAGAAAAATTAGATTTACATCCTAGAGTTGTTACTCATGAAGCAATTTTAAACTATAAGATTGCTGAAAAGGTAGATAAAGAGCTTGGATTAACTGGTACAGAGACTAAGACTTTGTTTTTGAAGGGTAAAAAGAGTGGTAATCATTACTTGTTCATTACTCTTGCTAGTGAAAGAATGGATAGTAAGTTTTTAAAAAAATTATTGGGAGAGAAAATACAAATGGTAACCGGTGATGAAATGGTGGAATTAACCGGTATGATTCCTGGTTGTATGACATCTTTTGGATTACGAGATAATCTTATTCAAAAAGTTGTAGTTGATAATAAAATTAATGTTGAAGATAAGTTAATTCTGGCTTTTGGATCTGAGCATATGTCGGTTGAAATGACACCTGATGATTTAAAACAAATCTTAGATTATGAATATGGAGATTCAGTTGTTTATGTAGATGTTGTTGAAAATGGATAGATGATAATATCTATCTTTTTTTGTGCTATAATGGAATAGAAGAGGTGGTATTTGTGAAGAAGGTTGCAATTATTGGAGCTGGTGCTAGTGGTCTTGTCTGTAGTATTACTGCTGCTTGTCGTGATGTAGAAGTAGTATTGTTTGATAAGAATTCTTTTGCTGGTAAAAAACTTTTAGCAACGGGAAATGGTCGTTGTAACTATTGGAATAGTGATCAAGATTTATCTCATTATCACAGTAGTGAAAAAGAAAATCTACCTTTTATTATTACAGATGATATTAAAAATGAAGTTTTACCTTTTTTTGAATCTATCGGTGTTGTGCCAATTATTCGAAATGGTTATTATTATCCTCTTTCTAATCAGGCAATTAGTATTCAGAATTTGTTACAAGAGGAAGCTCAAAGAAGAGGCGTTATTTTTGCTTTTGATACAGAGGTAATAAACGCCTGGAAAGAAGGGGAACAGTTTGTTATTGAAACGA
>ENA-ORPF01000484-ORPF01000484.1-human-gut-metagenome-genome-assembly--contig:-NODE-484-length-40865-cov-7.240431_pt1 | contig 40865 bp, 39 predicted proteins | sample MGYA00242140_ERZ509070 | MGnify/ENA primary metagenome ERZ509070 (study PRJEB26280, sample SAMEA2338713) | human gut metagenome | biome: human gut; feature: human-associated habitat; material: faeces... | reverse complement strand
CAGCTGGATAGAGCACTTGGCTACGGACCAAGGTGTCGGGGGTTCGAATCCTCTCACGCACGTTATATAGTATAGAAAGAGCAGGTTGTAATACCTGCTCTTTCTATACTACAAATCGTCCGCGGACGATTTGAACCCCAGGGTTTGTTCTACACTTCGTTGCGGTCGGCGCTAAGCGGAAGTCCACCGGACTTCCAGCGCCCTCTCATGCACGTTATATAATATAGAAATACTTGGTGATTCTCAGCCATTAAAAATGAGAGACAATAAAGTTTGGTAACTACTAGCCCAAAATAGCTGATGATAAGGAGGTCTAAAAGGCTTCCTTATTTTTTACAAAGGAGATAATGTGGAATTTGTGTTATTTAAGGAGAAAAGGGTATAGAATTGAAAATTTAATATAAATTAGGAGGAGTAAGGATTAATGAACTATTACATAAGTGACCTGCATCTGTTCCATGAAGCATCAATCCGCTTTGATAACAGACCATTTGGCTCTTTGGAAGAGATGCATGAGGCAGTTGTTAGCCGATGGAACAATAAAGTAAACAATGGAGATACAGTATACATCCTTGGTGATATGAGTATGCGTGGCAAAAAAGAAGACCTCATATCGCTTGTTGCTACATTAAAGGGTAAAAAAATCCTTGTTAAAGGCAACCATGATGATGTGTCTGATTACAGATATAAGCAGCTTTTTTATGATATATGCGATTACAGAGAGATACATGACTCATACGGTGGTAAGAATTATGACCTTGTGCTGTGTCACTATCCTATATTTTCATGGAAAGGCATGAATAAAGGCACGATCCTGTTATACGGTCACACCCACAACAGTGCAGAGGATGTATATTTTCAAAAGTGTCTGACTGGTATGGAAGCGAATAATTGCAGGCATGTAGGTGATAAGCCAATACAGGCATACAATGTAGGCTGCATGAAGCCATGGATTGACTATGAGCCAAGAAGTTTGAAAGAAATTATCGAAAAGTATCATAATATAAAATGATAGTTTACGGATATATTAAAATACACTACTCTTCCATCATTGTTTTATATGGAAGACCAAAGCCTAAATATGGCATTATAATTAGTAAAATGGAGATAATGTGATGAACGAACAATGGTTTTTATTGGGTGATATACATGGCAGTGCACAGCCGGTTCACTATTTTTATCAAAAAAATAAGGAAAGATTGAGTTTGGATTCATCAGAAAACTTTATGATTCTGCTTGGTGATGTTGGTGCAAATTTTGCTCTCACTGGTCAGAGGGATCATAAATTCAAATCAGAGCTTTCAAAATTGCCATTTACTTTTATATGTCTAAGAGGAAATCATGAATCCAGAGTAAAAACGGTTATGGACAAAAATCCTGATGGATGGGAAACAATATCAAAATATGATCGTTCTATATTTGTTGAGAAAGAATTCCCTCACATTGAGTATTTAGCAGACGGACCGGCAGTATATAATTTTAAGTCTTATAAAACTTTATCTCTGCCCGGTGCTTACAGCGTGGACAAGTACTATCGTCTAGCCAGACATTTGACGTGGTATAAGGATGAGCAATTAGATGAAAAAGAAATGGAACTCGGAAGGAATTTGTGCAGAAACGAGGCACCGTTTGATTTAGTACTTTCGCATACATGCCCATATCCATATGAACCAACAGATTTATTTCTTGCAGGACTTGATCAGAGCACGGTTGATTCAACCATGGAAAGGTATCTGGGCGAGATAGAATTTAATTTGGATTATAAGAGATGGGCCTTTGGACATTTTCATGCCGACCGGCTGTATCCATGGGCTGATGGCAGACAGATGCTGATGCTATTCAACGAAAATGTTGTAAATCTGGATAAATTTATGAATATGACCGAAAAACAGTCGTTTAAAGATATTATTGCATAAAAGAGCAAATGTGGCACAAAAGCCTAAACCGCATCAATTCTTTGCAGGAACTTTATTCGTGAACACCACCCTTCTTCCAGCATTGTTTTATATGGAAGCTCCAAAATTTGCTATTGTCATAAAGTAAATATTGATTGAGAAATTAGTGTAAAGAGGTTATAATTAAATCAAGAAATGATAATTTTTGTAAGGTAATGAGGAAAGGCGGTGTATCACATGACTATGTTACAGGAGCAGGCTGTTCGGATGATTCAGGATATGTCCGATGATAATGTAGGTTTTTTACTCGAAGTGATTCAACGATTAATACCAAAGAAAACATATACCAGTGTTATTTATCCGTCTCAGAAATCCGATGAAAAAATGCAGGCGTTTAAAGAACTGGTAGCGACAAGATATGAGGCAAAAAAATATTTGCCGGATGACTTTGATCCGGATGTAGAGTTGGAAGCCGCAAGAAAGGAAAGATATGGTAGTATTGATTGATACGAATGTAATTATTGATTTTCTTGTTGCAAGAGAACCGTTTTATGATTCAGCATTGCGTGTAATGGAGAAATGTGCTTCTGGAGAAGCCGATGGATACATGGCGTTTCACTCTTTGCCTAATCTGTGGTATATTCTTAGAAAAGTACCGGTAGAAACAAGAAGATTATGGTTGGAAAATGTATGCAAGGTTTTAAAAGTAGCATCTGCATCACAGGAAGCGGTCATGGCTGCTATTAAAATGGATAACTTTAAAGATTTTGAGGACTGCTTGCAGGACAGATGTGCCGAGGAAGTTTCAGCAAATTATATAATTACTCGAAATATAGCAGATTTTGAAGCTTCTGTGGTATCAGCTATAGAACCTGATGAGTGGCTGAAAAAAATTAACTAAAAGAGATTATTGACATGGTTTAAGATATCAAATAAATAACATAATTGAGGCACGGAGTATTAATTCCGTGCCTCAATTGTTTTATCCGGATTACCTTTCTGTTGTAAAATAAAGGGCGTTATTTCAGTGCAGATATAATTTTGAAATATGGCTTGAAAAGGCTGTAATATTTCAGACCATCTGTCTCACCGTAGCTCTTTGTGATGGCAGATCTTATGCCATTGAGATTTTTTGTTTTATTCTTGTTTTTTTCAAGAAAATCAACAAAATTTCCGGGATCATTAATATCACTGTGTGCGAAAATTATACCTGTAAAACGCTCTACCTTCTTTTTACGCGTGAGCTTTTCAGGCGTAAAAGAGTAGGATTTGTCTTTTATGGTTTTATAAATTGTCTGACCCTGTTTCATACCATAAACATGAACCAGCGTCTCATGAAGCTTGAGCAGATTGTCTTTTCCCATGCAGTTTAGGAAAGAATCTACCTCAAAATGGTCGAAGTCTTCGGATACTGCCGATACTTCAGAAATATCTGATGTATCAATGCTGTCAGTTGAGGATTTAGCCTCATCTGCTTCGTTTTTATTTGAGTTGTTACCGGAACCGTTATGAGGTGTCTGTTCGTCAGTGAATGGTAAGTCATCATTAGTCATAAGCTTATCACTTGACGGTAAGTCATCGTTAGTTGCAAGCTCATCACATAACGGTTCACTGTCTGTATAGCTGCTATGATTGCCATCGATAAGTTCATTCAGATTGTAAGACTTTGCGGTGATAGCATCGGTATCAGTATCGGTATTGATATTGATATTGTTATTGACATTATCTTCCTTGGATGGAATATCTGCTACTACCTGATACTTGATGTTTTTTCTTCGCTGGACAGCCTGTTTGCAGAAATTTACATTGAATCTGCGTACAGCGAATCCCTTATCTTTCCAGAACCTTACAGCAGGGTCATAGCCTGTGTCATTGCTCATTATGATGTACTCATCAGCACATGACTCGGCTGATGCAGCATCACATTTGTTTTCACTGAATGAACCAGCGCATCCCATCAGATATCCCATATATGATACGAGCTGAAAATCAAGGGCATTCGTGCCCTCATAGGATTCCTCAAATCGGATATTTATTTTGTTATTTTCCATAAGTCTGATGACTGACATGTATGACATGTGAGGGGATTTCTTAGTGTAAAAAACGATAATTTCATCGTCCTCATCTGCCATATCAAACAGCATCAGCCAGTTGTCGTTGACATTTTCGCTGTCTACTAAAAAGTGTCTGATAATAATCACCATTAATCCGGATAAGGGTATTGTAGCATGTGTAGGAGAAAATGGCAAATAATATAGATTTAAGTAAATGTTAACAATACAAAGAGTGCAACATATGATATAATTTTAATATATTTTGAAAATGAAGGGGAAATAGATTTGACAGATATTGATGAAGTTAATGATGTGATACAGGAAACAGATGAAGAAACATATGCGTTGGACTTTGAATTTACAGAGGAAAAGGAATATAAAACAGTACAGAAATATGAGCTTGTGACGATCCTATCGTATCTTATAGGTGTCAGAAATGAGATACTTGATGATATGTGCAGTGACGAGTATGTGGAGCTTTTAAACAGCTTAAGAGAAAGTACAAATGCGAGGATACTCAGATATCTGTGTAAGGCACGTACAAGTCTGCTGCGCAACTATAAAAAAACAGACAATGAAATAAAATATAATCTGGGTAATATAAACAGGATGGAGTGGTTTGATGCAGAGAATATAAATAAACTTGAGAGCTGGGAAGTGCATATTATATTGTATAATTCATCGGCTGACAAGTATTGCGTACATATTAACAAGCTGATAAATGAGCACGTGGATGCATGCAAAAAGCTTTTCCCAGACTGGGTAAAATGGGAGTATATCAGGGATTTGTTTGTCATAGCGGATTATGAAAAGCCAAAGAAGCTAAAGGCAGAGTTTACTGTCTATAAAGAGCACAGAAAAGAGTATCCATACGGGATGTACATTCACTGGCGCCCGGATGGCAGGGGAAATCTGCTCAATTCCGACGGACGTATATTAAAGACAATATACAGACAGCATGGTGATTATTTCAATGACGGTTCAAAATACAGGGATGCAGTGGAAGATACAAAGGAAAATATATATGAGTTTATCCGTGAAAGTATGCGTGTTGTGATAGTTGTGGATTGTGAAAATTCTGATGTATACAAGCTGTATGGAGTATTAAAAAACTTAAATTCTGAGCAAATGTCCAAAATAGAAAAAATTATACTTTATGATGATTATCATACATCCTGTGGATGGGACTGGCTGGAAAAATTCATACATATCCCTGTATTCCACGAGGAGGTGGAACGTGTGACAGACCGAAAGTCGCTTGTTGATATAAAGATGACTGCGGGAGTGTGTGAGGCGTATTATAAGGACAACATAGACTCGTTTATTTTGTGCTCAAGTGATTCGGATTACTGGGGACTTATTTCATCGGTAAAGGATGCTCATTTCCTCGTGATGTACGAATATAGCAAGTGCGGACAGTCAATCAAGGATGCACTTACAAAAAGATGTATATTTCATTGTTCAATAGACGATTTCTATACAGGAAATGCAAGTGATTTAAAGAAAAAAGTCATGATAAGTGAATTGAAAAATCTGACAAATGATATTGTCGGAAAAAATGGCTGGGAGATGACAAGACAGATATACGAGAGGACTAAAATTACATCGACAGAGCGAGAAATGAAGGATTTTTACAATAAATATGTTAAGTCATTGCGGTTAAAAATTAATGAGGACGGAGTATTCGAGATTGTGGTCAATGAATATTGATTATCGTAAAACTGTTTTATGTAATTATTGTCGGTCACACATGTATTGTGTGAAGGTTAAGCCTTATTTTAGCGGAAAGAGTGGGAAAGTATGATGAAACCGATGCTTGAAATCTGCTGTGGCAGCTTTTCGGATGTGAAAACAGCATATGAAAATGGTGCAGACAGGGTTGAACTGAACAGTGCCCTATATATGGGAGGGCTGACACCTACACTCGCCAATTTAATATATGCAAAGGAGAACTGCAATATACCGGTAGTGGCAATGGTTCGGCCGAGGGGCGGTGGATTTTGCTATTCGGATGAAGAATACGAAACTATGCTTATGGATGCAAAAATTCTTTTAGAGCATGGAGCAGACGGTATTGCGTTTGGATTTCTGACAGAGGAAAAAATGCTTGACAAAAAGCGCACGAAGGAAATGATAGAGCTCATTCATGAGTGTGGCAGGGAAGCTGTGTTTCACCGCGCCTTTGACTGCATAGATAATCAGGACAGTGCAGCGGAGATGCTTATTATGCTTGGCGCAGATCGTATCCTCGCAAGCGGTGGAGCAGTAAATGTATGGGATGGCAGAAAACAGCTTAAGCATCTTCAAAATCAATATGGAAAGTATATTACGATTCTGGCAGGAAGCGGCGTGAATGATACCAATGTGAGAGCACTTATCGAATACACAGGTATTACGCAGGTGCACAGCTCGTGTGGCTCATGGAAGTGTGATGTGACAGCAGCGGGCAATGCAGTGGATTTTTCGTATGATGAAGCTATGAAAAACTGCTATCAGTGTGCGGATGCAGGTAAGGTTAGGAAGCTTGCGGAAGAGGTAAGTGGAGTGTAATATTAAAGCAAAAGATTATAGAATTTCGGAGGAAGCAATTAATGGCGGAACAGGAAAATAGTAAGGATTTAATCAGTGTACTTTGGAGTGGCGCTGATGTACTTCGTTCTAAAATGGACGCGAATGAATATAAGAATTATCTTTTGGGAATTGTATTCTATAAATACCTATCAGATTCATTTTTGATAAGAGTATATGATTTGATAAATGATGAGAAACCGGAATCGCTCAAGGTGGCACTCGAGGCATATAAAAATGAGTTGAAGGGTGAATATGCTAATGATTTGCTTGATGAATTAAAGCAGGATCGTAAATATGTAATTGAGCCTGAGCTTACATATACATGTTTTGCAGAGGATGCAAGGAATAATTGCTTTAATCGTGAGCAATTACAGAAAGCATTCAATAATATTGAGCAGAGCGGAGAGTTGTTTGTGGATTTGTTTTCCGACATTGATTTGTATTCAAGCAGGCTTGGAGCGGGAGACCAGAAACAAAGTGATACAATTGCAGAACTGATAAAAGTAATAGACCAGGCGGATTTGCTCAATTCCGATGGTGAAATACTTGGAGATGCATATGAATATCTGATAGGACAGTTTGCGTCAGAGACCGGTAAGAAGGCGGGAGAATTCTATACACCACAGGCAGTATCAAAAATTCTTACTAGAATAGCAATAACAGGACAGGAGAATGTGAAAGGTTTGTCAATCTATGATCCATGTATGGGCTCAGGTTCGCTGCTTCTTAACGCAAAGAGATACTATAAAGGTGATACAAACTATATAAAATATTATGGACAGGAACTGAACATGTCTACATATAATCTGGCGAGGATGAATATGTTCCTGCATGATGTAGCTGCGGAGAATCAGAATCTGCATCATGGAGATACTCTTGATGCAGACTGGCCAACTGGTGAGGAAACTGACTTTCACATGGTACTTATGAATCCACCGTATTCTGCAAAATGGAGTGCTGCATCAGGATTTTTACAGGACGAAAGATTTTCAGAATATGGTGTTTTGGCGCCAAAATCAAAGGCTGATTATGCATTTTTACTTCATGGACTTTATCATCTGAAAAGCAATGGAACAATGGCCATCGTTTTGCCACATGGAGTGCTTTTCAGAGGTGCAGCAGAGGGAAAAATAAGAGAAAAGCTCCTTCGTTCAGGAAACATATATGCGGTTATAGGATTGCCGGCTAATTTATTTTATAATACGTCTATTCCTACATGCATTGTTGTACTTAAAAAGCATAGAGATGGCAGAGATGTACTGTTTATTGATGCGTCAAAGAAGTTCATTAAGGGCAAAAAACAAAACGAAATGTCAGACGAGCATATTGATGAAGTTATGGATTTGTATAACAGAAGAGAAACTGTAGACAAAGAATCCTATCTGGCAAGCTTTGATGATATTGAAAAGAATGATTTCAACCTAAACATACCGCGATATGTAGACAATTTTGAAAAGGAAGAGGAAGTCGATATAAATGGTCTGCTCGAGGATATGAAAAAAACCGATGACGAGATAGGAAAGGTCGAAGGTGAGTTTGTGAATTTGTTAAAAGACCTGACATCATCTGATGAAAATATAATGGCATCGTTAAAGCGTTATATTGATATGATTGAGGGGTGATTTGTATGGAAAATCCAAAGATTAGATTTAAAGGGTTTACTAAGGATTGGGAACAGCGTAAGTTATCGGATGTTCTTGATATTGTTACAAAAAGGAATGGGGAAAAGTACGGAAAAGAAGAAGTTCTCTCTGTTTCAGATGAGTATGGTTGTATAAATCAGATTAAATTCCAAGGTAGAAGCTTTGCAGGTGAAGATATTTCTAATTATAAGATTGTAGATACTGGAGATATTATATATACTCGTTCACCATTAAAATCTAAGCCATATGGGATAATAAAAGTCGTAGGTGATGAAATAGGCATCGTTTCGCCACTCTACATTGTTAATAAAGTAAAAGAAGGCAATAATTCTCAATTTATTTATAGAGTGTTTGATTCACCAGAAAAAACCAATAAGTATCTTAGTCCATTAGTGAGAAAAGGCGCAAAGAATACAATGAACATTTCTAATGATGAATGGCTATCAGGCAAAATAGATGTTGCTCCATCATACGAGGAACAATATCAGATTGGTTTATATTTTGATCACCTCGACAACCTCATCACTCTTCACCAGCGCCAGTGCGATGAACTTAAGAAAATGAAAAAATATATGTTACAAAATATGTTTATATAATCATTTGAGGTTAGAATCATGAGGTATTTGTTTATGATGTTAAATTATCAAATTACAATATCAATTTGATTATTGATTTCTTGAATGAAGGGAGGTTTAAGAATGCCACAGGTAATTAAAATGGATACAATAATTTTATACCATGGTTCCCCTAATAAAATAGTAACACCAATATTTGGTGGCGGAGACGATAAACATGATTATGGTCGTGGATTTTATCTGACGGAAAACATAGGTTTAGCAAAAGAATGGGCTGTTTGCAGACCTAATGAACAGAATGGATGGGTTCATAAGTATGTGTTAAATACAGAGGAACTAAAAATTTTTGATTTTCAGGAGAAGGATGTTTTATCGTGGCTTGCAGAGCTTATGAAACATCGCGATGCTGCGGATTCCAAGCGTTATAGGATGCTTGCTGCAAAGTTTATTGATAAATATGGTATTGATACCGATGCATATGATGTAATAAAGGGATGGCGTGCAAATGCATCATATTTTTACATTGCAAAAGAATTTGTTAGAGATAATATTGATATAGATATTCTTGAAGAATTGCTTTCGTTAGGCGGATTGGGGATTCAGTATTGTATTAAGACAGAAAAAGCATATGCAAATTTACGCGAGATAGAAAGTGATTTACTTCAAGTTGATTACAGCGAATTTAACAATAAGTATAATCAAAGAGATATTGAAGCAAGAAAAAATATGCGTGATTTAGTAGATTCAGATGCAAATAAGGTTACGAATGTTTTTAGTACATTGTTTTAGAGGTGAGAAAATGGGTGCATATTCAGAAGCGTATCTGGGTGATGTAGTGGAAAATCAAGGTAAATTGTTTGATTTTGTGGCACATTCTTATCCAGATAGTGATACAGAAGATTTTATAAATACGTATATGAAAAGTAAAACCAGAAAAAGTATTGACAATGCGATGGCTTATGTTAATACTATGGATGCGAAAGAGCTTTGGAATTACTTTTCAGATACAGAAAAATATAAGTTAAAGCAGGGGAAGGCAATCGAGGGGTTTATGCCGGATTGGATTGGTGAATTTTATGCTTATTATCAGTGGTATTATGATATTCCAAGCGCAGAGATAATAAATAAAGTATCTGTTGATTTCCTTAGGAAAGCTTATTATGGACTTCATGATTTAGAACTTGATTTAGCAGTAAAAAAGGTGGGTAAAGTATAAATGAATATAGTTTGTTTTCATAATCCGGATGAAGAGAATGGATACCTTAGTAACTGGTATTTAAGTGAATTTGAATGTGGCGGAATAATATTTTCATCAATGGAACAGTACATGATGTATCAAAAAGCAAATTGTTTTGGTGATACTAAAATAGCGGAGAAAATCCTTGAAACTACAGATGTTGCACAAATTAAGGCTTTGGGAAGAAAGGTTTCAAATTATAATGAAACAATCTGGAATGGAAAGCGACAGATTGTTGTTTACAATGGACTTTGTGCAAAATTTCAAAACTCTGAATTGAAATCCAAACTAAAAGCTACAGGAGATGCGGTTTTAGCGGAAGGTGCTGTGAGGGACTGCATATGGGGAATTGGATTGTCAATGACAGATCCTAAAAGACTGGAAATGGAAAAGTGGAGAGGACAGAATCTGCTTGGATTTTCACTTATGATGGTTAGAGATGAAATATAAAATGTGAAAAAATATGATTACTTTTAAGAGCATTCATCCGTGCTTTTAATTAATTTTAGGCGTGGGACAATTTGACTCACGTCTTTTATATTATAAGTGATGAAAAGTGGCATCACTCGTTATTAGCGTAAGTCCATTGTGATATGGTGAATAAAAACAAAAGTTTGGGAACAGCGTAAGTTGGGAGAGGTGTTCAAAGAATACTCCGAAAAGAACCATACGGAACTGCCCGCTTTGACTATTATTCAGGGTGGAGGAACGGTGAAAAGAGAAGATTCTGACCGAAATTTAATGTATGACGAATCCAATTTGTCTAACTATAAAATGGTGCGAAAAGATGACTTCATTGTGCATCTCCGTTCTTTCGAAGGTGGACTTGAAAAATCAGCATTGGACGGTATTGTAAGCCCTGCATATCATACATTTCATAGTGATGTGGCAGATTCAAGATTTTATTATCCATACTTCCGCTCCCATGAATTTATAAAGCATAAATTAGTGCCACATGTGTATGGGATAAGAGATGGAAGAAGTATAGATATTGATGGAATGAAGATTATTGAAATTCCATATACATCAATGGAAGAACAGAGACAAATAGGAGACTACTTGGAGTCCCTCGACCACCTCATCACTCTTCACCAGCGCCATACAGATTTTTATAAAAAAACCAGTTGCTACTTTATCCCATCGTAAGCCAATAAAAAATTTTAAATGTTGAAAAAGATTGGGAACAGCGTAAGTTGGGAGATTTAGTCGATCGTGTTACAAGAAAAAATCAAGATTTAGTCTCAGAGTTACCACTTACAATATCAGCTCAATATGGACTTATTGATCAGAATGAATTCTTTGATAAGAGAGTTGCTAGTAAAGATGTCAGTGGCTACTACCTGATTGAGAATGGAGAGTTCGCTTATAATAAAAGCACTTCAACAGATGCTCCTTGGGGAGCTATTAAAAGGCTGGATCGTTATGAAAATGGCGTATTATCAACACTTTATATCGTATTTGGAATAAAAGAAAACAATCCTGTAGATTCCGATTTCTTGGTATCGTATTACAGCACAAATCTGTGGCATAAAGGTATTCATGAGATTGCTGCAGAAGGCGCGAGAAATCATGGACTTTTGAATATTGCGCCAGCAGATTTTTTTGAAACAAGGCTGATGATACCACAAGATATAGAAGAACAAAAAAAGATTGGAAAGTATTTTATAGAGTTAGAAGCACTCATCACTCTTCACCAGCGCCAGCACAAATTACATCTGAACATGCTTTTATAAACTGTTTTTTATCGTAAGTAACATCGTATCTATACAAGGGTTACCATAAATTTGACAACGAATCAAACATAAACCAACCTCAAACAAAGCAAGCCTAATTATGGTTACATCAGCGTAAGCAGTACTAATAAAGGAGGTAGCGTATGCTAGAGGATATGAGCAAGGATGCATTATTTTACAACTATTACGCACAGTGGATAGAAGTGTATAAGAAAGATGCAATTCGTGAAGCCACTATGGCAAAGTACAGGATGACTCAAAAGTGGGTGGAGAAGCTGGCTCCGGAGCTTAAGGTTTGTGAGCTGACAAGGACCGCGTATCAGAAGATACTAAATGATTACGCAAAGGAGCATGAGAGACAGACAACACTTGACTTCCATCATCAGCTAAAGGGTGCGGTAATGGACGCTGTGGATGAGGGGCTGATAGAGCGTGATCCGACCAGAAAGGCTATCATCAAGGGTAAGACACCACGTGAGAAAAAGATTAAATATCTCAATCAGTTTGAGTTGCATACTTTGATAGCTGATCTGGATATAAAGGAAGAGCCGAACTGGGACTGGTTTATTTTGCTTGTGGCAAAGACAGGGATGCGTTTTTCAGAGGCGCTTGCCATCACACCGAAGGATTTTGATTTTGGAAGACAAACACTTTCTATAAGTAAGACGTGGGATTATAAGGGTAAGGGCGGTTTTCTACCGACGAAGAATAAGTCATCTGTGAGAAAGATTCAGATTGACTGGCAGATAGTAGTAAAGTTTTCTGAGCTGGTAAAAGGGTTGCCGGAGGACGAGCCTATATTTGTAGGAGAGGAAAAGATTTATAATTCAACCGTCAATGATGCTCTCACCAGACACTGTAAGGCCTGTGGGATATCGGAGATTTCCATTCACGGACTTAGACATACGCATGCGTCGTTGCTTTTGTTTGCCGGTGTTTCTATAGCCAGTGTGGCGCGCAGATTGGGGCATGCGAGTATGACAACAACGCAGAAAACATATCTGCATATCATTCAGGAACTGGAAAACAAGGATGTGGATCTGGTAATGAGGACTTTGTCAGGACTGTAATGTAGCTTTTTAAACAATATGCTTACGCTGATTTTGATATAAGTAATTTTGTGGTATTTTATGCCTATATTTGCTATAATAAATATAGTTAGTGTTTAGGTTTTGAAGAAGGAGAAATTATCATGCCGGAGTTGGAATCGATAATAGAGCAGAAATTGATTGAGCAGTTGATATATGGGGATTCGCAGTGGACGTACAGGCCAGATTTAAAGACAGAAGCGGATTTATGGAACAATTTTAAATATATTTTAGAGCAGAACAATAAGGACAGGCTGGATGGTGAGCCACTTTCTGATTCAGAGTTTGAGCAGGTAAAGAATCAGTTGCAGTTCTCAACATTTTATAAGGCTGGAGAGTGGCTGGTAGGCGAAAACGGCAAGGTCATGGTGCATGTACAGCGTGATACTAAGAAGCTTCATCTGGTTGTGATGAATCATGAGCATATTGCAGGTGGCAGCAGTGTGTATGAGGTTATAAATCAGTACAGTGCATTGAAGGATGATGAGGATGCCGCATCAAGAGACCGTAGATTTGATGTGACCTTGATGATAAACGGTCTTCCAATGATACATATTGAGCTGAAAAACAGACAGCATTCATATATGGAAGCATTCAATCAGATAAAGAAATACATTGGTGAAGGGCAGTTCAGGGGGATTTTTTCGGCTGTTCAGATGTTTGTTATAAGCAACGGTGTTGACACGAAGTATTTTTCTGCAGCAAGTGATACGGAGCTAAAGAAAGAATTTATCAGCGGATGGGTTGACAGGAACAATCAGCCGGTTTCTGATTATATTGATTTTGCAAAAAATGTCCTTAAGATTCCACAGGCACATGAGATGATTGCAAGATATACGGTTTTAGATAATGAAGCTAAGCGGCTTATTCTGCTTAGACCATATCAGATACATGCTATTGAGGCAATTCGTGAAGCATCACGAACAGGAAAGTCGGGATTTGTATGGCATACTACAGGCTCGGGAAAGACGCTTACATCATATAAGGCAACAAGAAATCTCCTTATGGATATTCCGGCGTTGGATAAGGCTATTTTCCTTATAGACAGGAAAGATCTTGATGAGCAGACAAATACGTCATTTAGTTCATATTCTCAGAATGATTCAATTGATGTGGATAATACTGATAATGTGACTGATTTGAAAAATAAACTTAAATCGTCTGACAGACAGATGATTGTTACAACAATTCAAAAGATGCAGATTCTCATTTCAAAGCGTCTGAAGGAGGGCACACCTGAGTATAACAGGTTAAGAGGATTAAAAATAGCTTTTGTGGTGGATGAGTGTCACAGAGCTGTATCTCCGGCTACCAAGAGAATAATCGAACGCTTTTTTGGAAAGTCACTCTGGTTTGGCTTTACAGGAACACCACGTTTTCCGGAGAATCCTTATCCGTTGATGGGGGATTTGCCACGTACAACAGAGGAATTATACGGAGCATGTCTGCACAAATATACTATCCAGAATGCTATTCATGATAATGCTGTTTTGGGATTTCAAGTGGAGCACGATGGTCCAAAGGATGTGACGGATGAGACTGACAGCAGCCGATATGAAAATGAGACGCATATGCTCAAGGTGCTTGAGGTTATTTTAAATAAGTCATATCATAAGCTGGGCTTTCAAAATGGAAAAGGCAAGACCTTTGAAGGGCTTTTGACCACAAGTTCTATTTCGCTTGCACAAAAATATTATGAGCTGCTCACAAGGGTGAAAAACGGAGAAACGCCATTAAAGATAGATGAACGCATAAAGCAGGTTTTACCGGACTTCCCTAAGTTTGCCATTACATACTCTGTGACTGAAAATGAGGACGGCTCGCAGGTCAATCAGGAGAAGATGAAGCAGTCTCTTGATGACTACAACGCTATGTTTGATACAAAGTTTGATATTTCACAGATTACTTCATACAATAGTAATCTAAATAAACGACTTTCTAGAAAAGATCCTAAGTATAAGAGCAGAAACGAACAGCTTGATCTGGTTATTGTTGTGGATCGTCTGCTCACAGGCTTTGATGCGCCATGCATGTCGACAATTTTTATTGATAGGCAGCCGATGGGACCTCACGATTTAATACAGGCCTTTTCCAGAACTAATCGTATTTTTGACAAAAAATCAAAGCCGTATGGACAGATTGTGACGTTTCAGGCACCGGTACTTTTCAAGAAATGTGTGGATGATGCTGTCAAGCTTTACTCTGCAGGAAGTACAGAGGATACACCGCTTATTGCAGAGTGGGATGATGTGGAGCCTGCTTTTAAGAAGGCGCTCGCGGCACTTAGAATTGCAGCTCAGACACCGGACGACATTCCGTCAATGTCAGATGATGAGAAGCTTCATTTCATGAAGATGTTTCAGAGCTTTGACAGACTTTTTGCGCAGCTTAAATCCTTCAGCAGATATGATGAGAGTATGCTTGATGATTATGGAATTACTGAACAGGAATATATAGACTATGCAGGTCATTACCTGAACATAAAAAGTGAGATTGGGCCAGACCCGGGACCGGACCCGGTTAATCCGCCAGTAGAACCGGAAATAGACTCAGATTATGAGCTTATGGCATACAGTAATACAAGGATTGATTATGAATATATCATCAATCTCATTCAGAATATCGTCAATCCTGAGGAGGATGGTGATATCACTCCTGAGGAAAAGCAAAAGAAGATTGATGAGGCAAAGCAGTATGTAGAGGATCTGCGTAAGGATAATCCAAAGGTTGCAGATATCATGTCACATCTGATTAATGAGATAGAGCTTGATGAGAGCAGATTTAAGGGCAAATCAATTTTAAACATTGTTGAAAATATGAAACATGAATGTATAGAACAGGTTGTGAGTAATTTCTGCCTGCTATGGCATGCAGACAAGGATGATGTAATGTATGCGGCAACACATTACCGCAATGGGGTTATCCCTAATGAGAGCGCCATAAAGGCATCTATTAATTATCCTGAGTACAAAAATACAGTGGAACATGCTTTACCTAAATTCAAGTACTATGCTAAGTTTTTTGCAGAGCTTAGAAGTACGTTGGATGACGAGATTAAGCCTTTAGTGTAAAGAAATGTATTTCACAACACTTATAATACATATACAATTAAATACCGGATTGTGTTATAATATGTCTGTCGGCGGATTCGTCGGCAGACTTTTTTTAAGGAGAGTAAAATGAGAGTATTAACAGATTTAGAGCCAAAGAATGTTTTTTCGTTTTTCGAGGATATATGCAGTATTCCTCATCCATCATACAAGGAAGAGAAAATCAGTAATTATCTGGTGGAGTTTGCAAAGGCAAGAGGCCTTGAGCATTACCAGGATGAGCTTCACAATGTGATAATCATAAAGGAAGCATCAGAAGGATATGAGGATGTGGAGCCAATCATACTGCAGGGGCACATGGATATGGTTTGCGAGAAGGCACCTGACTGTGATAAGGATATGGACGAGGAAGGCCTGGACCTTTTGATAGATGGCGATTTTATCTCGGCAAAGGGCACTACACTCGGTGGAGATGACGGTATCGCGGTGGCATATGCGCTTGCTATTTTGGACGATGACAGCCTGTCACATCCACGCCTTGAGTTTGTATGCACTGTATGCGAGGAGGTCGGCATGGAGGGTGCTACAGGCATCGATGTGTCTATGCTTAAGGGAAAGAAGCTTCTTAATATGGACAGCGAGGAGGAGGGCGTGATGCTCGCAAGCTGCGCCGGTGGATGCAGAGCCGATGTGAAGCTGCCTGTAGAGAGAGAGACTGTGAGCGGAACAAAGCTCACTGTGAGCTTATCAGGTCTCACCGGCGGACACTCAGGCTCAGAGATTGATAAGGGAAGGGGCAATGCCAATACTCTTATGTCCAGACTGCTTCGCGACGCAGCGGCACCTGTAGCTATAGCTTCTATAGATGGCGGCAGAAAGGATAATGCCATTCCAAGAGAGTGTACTGCACAGATCATTGTAGCACCTGATGAGGCTGCGGCAGTGAAGGCTTCGATAGAACAGGCAGCAGCTGAGATTGCGGAGGAGTTTAAGACATCTGATCCTGAACTTGAGCTTACTGTGTCAGAGGAGACTGACTGCAGTGAGTCAGCTATAAGTGCAAAGGACAGCGCAAGGGTTATCGCACTTATCGAGGCACTGCCAAACGGCATCATCAGAATGAGCCGGGAAATCGATAAGCTTGTTGAGACCTCGCTTAATCTGGGAGTTTTAAAATCGGACGATGCTGCTGTCACTTTAAGATACGCAGTCAGAAGCTCTGTCGGTGTGGCTAAAAAAAGCCTTAAGAACCAGCTTGTCTGCATAGCAGGCGCTTTTGCTGCAGAGGTTACATTTGAGGGAGATTATCCTGCATGGGAGTACAAGAAGGATTCAAAGCTCCGCGAGGATATGGTACGGATTTTTGAGGAGATGTATGGCAAAAAGCCTACAGTTGAGGCTATTCATGCCGGTGTCGAGTGCGGACTTTTAAGCGGCAAGATTGAAGGACTCGACTGCATATCAATGGGACCGGACATGTATGATATCCATACGACTGAGGAGAGGCTTTCCATATCCTCTGCAAAGAGGTCATATGAGTATATACTCAGAGTGATTGCGTGCAAATAAATAGTTATTCAAGGCTTTTGATAAAGGAAAGAGGTGTCATATGATACCTCTTTTTAAATGCCCTGTGAAAATAGCTCAGATTGTGAAATCCGACAGACAGTGAGACATCTAAAATTGAGGTGTTGCCGCGCTCGAACTGTTCCACGGATTTTTCAAGACGCACATTGTTGATATACTGCACGCAGGTCATGTTCATGTGTTTTTTGAAGAAACGCATGAAGTGGTATTCACTGAAATAGCAAAGCCCGGCAAGCTCTGCAACCTGGATGCTTTCGGCATAGTGCACCTCGATGTAATCGAGCACATTTTTGAGCTTATCGGAGGTTGTGTTGACACCAAAATCAGCATTTTTTTCACTGTATTGCAGCAATAGAAATATTGCCTGAAGCAGAAATGCCTTTAGAGCCAGCTCATAGCCGAATTCCTGACGGGAGTATAGATTTGTTATGCGCATGAAGCATTTGCAAAGGGATGAATATGCCGGATGCTTCGGTGCAATCAGGTAAGGCATGGCAAACTCATGGTTGATTAGCGGAGTCAGATATCTTGAAGAGCATATATCGGTATTGTTTCCACCTAAAAAATTGATATGGAATACATACGTTTCCGAGTAAAATTCGTCGCAGTCCCTTATTGAAATGGAATGCAGCAGCAGTGGCGGGATAAAGATGATATCGCCTTCCTTTGCTTCATATTCGAGCAAATCAATCTGATAGGTGCATGAGCCCTTTGTGATCAGTGTGAGCTCTGCCTCATCGTGCCAGTGTGTAGTGATGACAGGGTAATCTGCTGCAAGTCTTGTTATATATTTCTGAACTGGGAAAAATACTTCTCCGTGCTTTGCGTTTTCTTTCTGCCCGAGGGCAGGCGGATTATTGTTTTTCATATTGTTGTTTCTCCATAGCTTTTAAAACTATACCCTTTAAAATTATAAGAGCAGTATTGTGTTATAAAATGAAAAAATATTGCAAGAATTTATACTAAACACCTTCTATAATAGCAGTATAATACATCAAGGCGAAGTGCTCAAGATGTAAATGAGTGCAAAATTTATGATTAGATAAGAGGTACACATTATGGAGAGAAAATGGTGGCATGACAAGGTGGCATATCAGATTTATCCAAAGAGCTTTCTGGATACAAACGGTGACGGAATAGGAGATTTAAGAGGTATCATTTCAAAGCTGGATTATTTAAAATCGCTTGGGATTGACATCATATGGCTGTCTCCGATATATAAATCGCCATTTGTGGATCAGGGCTATGACATATCTGATTACTATGCGATAGCTGAAGAATTCGGTACTATGGAGGAGTTTGATGAACTCCTTGCCGAGGCAAAGAAGCGTGATATGCACATCATCATGGATCTGGTAATAAATCACTGCTCGGATAAGCACGAATGGTTTCAAAAGGCACTTAAGGATCCGGATGGAGAGTATGCTGATTACTTTTATTTCAGAAAAGGTAAAAACGGCAATCCGCCGAGCAATTACCGCTCTTATTTTGGCGGAAGCTGCTGGGAGAAGGTGCCGGGCACGGACAAGTATTATCTGCACATGTTTGCGAAGGAGCAGCCGGATTTAAACTGGGAGAATGAAAAGCTAAGACAAAAGCTTTATGAGATGATTAACTGGTGGCTTGATAAGGGCTTGTCAGGATTTAGAATAGATGCGATAATCAATATAAAGAAAAATCTCGATTTCCCTGATTTTGAGCCGGATGCAGAAGACGGACTGGCTGCCTGCTACAAGATGGTTGAAAGTGCAGAAGGTGTCGGAGAGCTCTTAGAGGAATTAAAGAACAATACATTTAAGAAGTATGATGCATTTACGGTTGGCGAGGTATTCAATATGAAGCCTGAGGAGCTTCCGGAGTTTATCGGTGAGAATGGGCATTTTTCAACGATATTTGATTTTTGTGCACAGTGCTTAAGTGATGGAGAGCATGGCTGGTATGATGCACCGAAAATAGATTTTGACAAATGGAGAAAGACCATTCTTGGTTCACAGCTTGAGACAGAAAAGTACGGCTTTAAGGCCAATATCATAGAAAATCATGATGAGCCGAGAGGTGCCTCAAGATTTTTACCAAAGCATGCTCAAAATCCTGCCGGAATAAAGATGTTAGGAACTGTCAGCGTACTGCTTCGAGGAATTCCGTTTATATACCAGGGACAGGAAATCGGTATGCAAAATGCAAAATGGAACAGTATAGATGAGTATGACGATATCAGCACAAAGGATCAGTACAAGGCAGCACTTGCAGCAGGCTTATCAAAGGAGCAGGCACTTGCAGCCTGTGGAAGGATGAGCAGGGATAATGCAAGGACACCTATGCAGTGGAGTGATGAGGCAAATGCCGGTTTTACCACAGCAAAGCCATGGCTTAAGGTCAATGAAAACTATAAGGCTATCAATGTTGCGGCGCAGGAAAAGGATCCTTCATCTGTTTTGAACTATTACAGAAGGCTTGTGGCACTCAGAAAGTCAGATGAATTTAAGGAGCTGTTCACCTACGGCAGATGTGTTCCGGCATATGAGGATACAGATGGCATCATGGCTTATTACAGAGAGAATGAAAATAAGCGCGTGCTGGTTGTGGCAAATTTTGGCAGTAAAGAGGCACAAATCAGGCTGGATGGCAGTGTGAAAAAGGTGCTTTTGTCAAACACAAATGATGCTGAAAAGAGCACTGTTTCAGTGGGAGCATCCGAGCTTAAGCTTGAAAGCTGTGAGGTTTTGGTGGTGCTTGTAAAATAGCATAATTTGATACAGCATTAAAGAAACCAGGCTGAATTTTTACAAAAAGAGACAGCTAAAAGAGATAATAAAAAGAGATAACTAAAAGAGATAATGAAGAGACAAGGAGGGCATAATGAGCAAAAACAATAACGAAAAATGGTGGAAAAAGGCGGTAGTTTACCAGATTTATCCAAAGAGCTTTCAGGATTCTAACGGAGACGGCTTTGGTGATTTACAAGGTATCATCAAAAGACTTGATTATCTTGAGACGCTTGGAATCAATGCAATATGGCTTTCGCCGGTATTCAAATCACCGCAGGCGGACAACGGTTATGACATTTCGGATTACAGGGATATTGATCCGACGTTTGGCAGTCTCGATGATATGGAGGAGCTCATAAACGAGGCAAAGAAGCACAATATAAGGATTATGATGGATCTTGTCTTAAATCATTCTTCAAACGAGCACAGGTGGTTCAAGGAGGCTAAAAAGAGCAAGGACAATCCATACCATGACTACTATATTTGGAGAGACGGAGATGAAGGCGTGCCGCCAAGTGATATGAAGGCTTGTTTCGGTGGAAGCGCATGGGAATATGTGCCGGAAATCGGACAGTATTATTTCCATCAGTTTTTACCGGAGCAGCCGGATTTAAACTGGGAGAATCCAAAGGTCAGAAGAGCAATCTACGATATGATTCTCTGGTGGATGGACAAGGGAGTCGGCGGCTTCAGACTTGATGTAATCGACCAGATAGCAAAAGAGCCGGACAAGAGAATCACCATAAATGGACCAAGGCTTCAGGAATATTTTAAGGAACTGAGCAGGGAGACATTCCAGAAGGGCGACCTGATTACCGTGGGTGAGGCATGGGGCGCAGACACAGAGCGTGCAAAGCTTTACAGCAATCCGGATGGCAGCGAGTTTTCTATGGTGTTCCAGTTTGAGCACATAGGGCTTGACCAGAAGGAGGGCGGCGAGAAATGGGACCTTGCACCGCTTCCGTTTAAAAAGCTCAAAAAGATAATGGCTCACTGGCAGAATGAGCTCTACAACTGTGGCTGGAACAGTCTGTTCTGGGACAATCATGACCTGCCGCGTATCGTGTCAAGATGGGGCAATGACAGGGAGTACAGAGTGGAATCTGCAAAGATGCTTGCTATATTGCTGCACGGCATGCAGGGTACACCATACATCTATCAGGGCGAGGAGCTGGGCATGACAAATGTACAGTATGATATCGAGGATTATAAGGACTGTGAAATCATAAACATGTACCATGAGCGCCTTGAAAAAGGATACTCAAAGGATGAAATCATGAAGTCCATTTACGCAAAGGGCCGTGACAATGCAAGGACACCTATGCAGTGGGATGACTCGGCAAATGCCGGCTTCACCACAGGAACACCTTGGATAAAAGTAAATGACAATTACGACAAAATAAATGCCAAATCACAGGTGGATGACCCTGATTCAATCTTTAGCTGCTACAAGAAGCTTGTTCAGCTGAGAAAGGATTATCCGGTATTTGTTGATGGTAAATTCACACTTTTACTTGAGGATGATGAGAATATTTTTGCATACAGCAGAAAGAATGAAGAAAAAACCATGATTGTTGTGTGCAATTTCTTTGACAAGGAGATACCAATGCCGCTTGCAAAGGAGTGTGAGGGCATGGAGGTGCTGATATCAAATTATAAGGATACCTCTGATATGTCAGTGCTCAGACCTTATGAGGCTAGGATGTATATACGATAGATAAAATTGATACCGCTTGTTTTTATAAAGGTGTTTTATAAAAGCAGGCGGTATTATTGTATTTTTTAAGGATAATGTATATAATAAGTTACCGAAAAAATTCAATGGACGATGAAAGGAACCAATTCCATGTTTGATATAATAATAATAGGCAGTGGTCCGGCAGGACTGTCTGCAGCAATATATGCAAAGAGAGCCAATCTGAATGTGGCAGTAGCAGAAAAAGAATACGAGGGGACAGGCCAGATAGCCGAGAGCGGAAATGTGAACAACTATCTGGGGCTTCCAAACATAAACGGATACGACCTGGGAGAAAAATTCAGGGAGCATGCAGTGTCTCTTGATGTAGAATTTATCGAAAAAGAAGCAGTGCAGATAGAAGCAGTGCAAAATGGTGAGAAAGAAGAATCAGTGATATACAGAGTGAAATTCGATGATGACACGATAGCAGAGGCAAGAGCGCTCATCTATACCGCAGGAGCATATCCGAGAAAGGCAGGAGTGCCGGGAGAGGATGAGTATACCGGAAAGGGAGTATCTTACTGCGCAATCTGTGACGGGGCATTCTATAAAGGAAAGACAGCCGCAGTGCTGGGCGGCGGAGATACCGCTTTGGATGATGCATTATATCTGTCCGATATATGTGAGAAGGTCTATCTGGTTCACAGAAGAGACAGCTTCCGCGGTGCACAGAGCACAGTTGAGCTCTTAAAGCAGAAAGAAAATGTAGAGCTTGTCCTAAACGAAACAGTGACAGAAATATATGGAGAAAAAAAGCCAACAGGCATAAAGCTTAAAAGTGGCAGGACACTGGCTGTAGACGGAGTATTCGTGGCATATGGCTCAGTACCGCAGTCAGAGCTTATAAAGAATCTGGTGCAGCTTGATGAGAGAGGATATGTAGTGGCAGGTGAGGACGGCATCACATATGCTGCAACAAAAAATGGTGACCATGATAGAAGCGTCCAGCCGGGACTGTATGTGGCGGGAGATGTCCGTACCAAGACACTGCGTCAGGTGGTAACCGCAGTATCTGACGGAGCAAATGCCGCAACGACAGCCGCAGAGTATTTAAGGGACATTAATGGCTATAAACAAAATATATAACCACGCACAAATAATTTGTATAACTGATAGCATTGACTTTCAACACACACGTTTGTATAATAATCTCATCAATTCCTAGTAACACAATAGACTATGTAAGAATTAACGAGAAGAAGAAAACAATGAGATTTAATACAAGCTTACTTCATGCCGGCGTGACAAAAGAGACAAATGGCTCTACACTGCCACCGGTATATCAGACAAGCGCCTTCGAGCAGGAGAGCGCGGCTGATCTGGAAAAAATATTTGAAAACAAAGCTCCGGGCTACTGTTACACAAGAGTTGCCAATCCTACGATTACAGCTTTTGAGAACAGAATAACAAAGCTCGAGGGAGGAATAGCATCGGTGGCATGCGCATCAGGCATGGCGGCACTGATGAATACCTTCTTAAATATACTAAGCAGTGGAGATGAGCTCATCTCAAGCGCCAGCCTCTACGGTGGCACAATAGATTTGTTCCATGATCTTGAGGCCTTCGGCATCACAACCAGATATGTCGAGAACAACAACTGGCAGCAGATAGAGGACAGTATCAATGAGCATACCAGACTGATTTTTGCAGAGACTATCGGTAATCCCTGTCTGGATGTCACAGATATTGAGAAGCTTGCAGAGATAGCACACGCACATGATATACCGCTTGTAGTTGACAATACCACATCGACAGCTTACCTGATACAGGTTTTAAAGCATGGAGCTGATATCGTGGTCAATTCATCTTCCAAATATATCAATGGAAGCAGTAATGCAATCAGTGGTATTCTGACAGACTCAGGTAAGTTCAAATGGGACAAGAACAGATATCCGGGTTTTGCAGATTATGTGAAGTATGGACCTATGGCATTTGTCGCAAAGCTGAGAAACAGTCTTTTCAGAAATATGGGTGCCTGTTTAGCTCCGGTGAATGCATACTTAAATATTATAGGACTTGAGACACTCGGTCTTAGAATGGAAAGAGAATGCTCTAATGCACTCGAGCTTGCGTCGTGGATAGAAAACAATTATCCTGACATAAAGGTTAATTATCCGGGGCTTGAGAGCAGTAAATGGCATGAAATAGCAAAAAAACAGCTCACAAACGGCTATGGAGCAATCCTTACAATCAGGGTTGGCAGCAAGGAAAAGGCATTTAAATTTATAGACAGTCTGACGATTCCATACACACTCAGCAATATCGGAGATACAAAGACACTTGTCATTCATCCGGGCTCCACAATCAGTCTTCACAGCACAGATAAGCAGAAGGAGGATGCAGGAGTATTTGAGGATCTTATAAGAGTCAGTGTGGGTATCGAGGATATAGATGACCTCAAGGATGATTTTGCACAGGCTTTTGCAAATATAGCTGATTAAGCCATCATAATAAGGTATCAATGTGTATGCAAATGAGAGCGTGCATATGCATTTACATATAAAACAAAACATTAACATATTTACACAATAAGGAGATTAAAAATGGCGGAGAAAGTTGATTACGCGGCCCTAAAAAAGGGCGGATTCATGAGACAGAAGCAAAAGGGCTGTTTCTCGCTTAGAATTGCGGTTGTAGGAGGAAATCTTACAGCAGAAAATATCAAAGCAGTAGCAGAGGTTGCTGAGAAATACGGACACGGATATGTTCATATGACATCGCGTCAGGGTATTGAGATTCCTTTTATCAAGGTTGAGGATATCAATGTAGTAAAAGAGGAACTGGCAAAGGGCGGTGTAGGAACAGGTGTCTGCGGACCGAGAGTACGTACTGTCACAGCGTGTCAGGGCTCAGAAATCTGTCCTAGCGGATGTATCGATACATACACTCTGGCTAAGGAACTTGATGAAAGATACTTCGGAAGAGAGCTTCCTCACAAGTTCAAGTTTGGTGTCACAGGCTGTCAGAACAACTGCTTAAAGGCTGAGGAAAACGATGTCGGAATCAAGGGTGGCATGACAGTGGAGTGCAGCCATGACGATTGTATCCAGTGTGGTGTATGTGTGAAGGCATGCCGCGAGGGTGCACTTTCAATGGAGGATGGCAGGATTGTCATCGACAGAGACAAATGTAACAACTGTGCGCGCTGCGTAAAGAGCTGTCCGACAGATGCATGGAAGGGAACTCCGGGATATATCGTATCGTTTGGAGGACTTTTCGGAAACCACATCTATAAAGGAGAGCAGCTTGTTCCGATTATCCGCGACAAGGAAACTCTTTTCAGAGTGACAGATGCAGCAATTAGTTTCTTCGAGAAGCATGCAAACGGTGGTGAGCGTTTCAGACTTACTCTTCAGAGAGTGGGCGAGGAAGAGTTCAAAAAAGAGATTCAGGCAGCATACGAGGGTAAATAATCCCCGTGTATAGCAGGAAATATCCGGCATGCATAAACAACAACGGTTATGGCAAAAATATAATAAATATGAGTATAGGAAGGGAGATGCAAAATGGCAGATATAGCATTCGACGATCAGGTAGATATAACTGACAAGGTTTGCCCTCTTACATTTGTAAAGGCAAAGGTAGCAATAGAGGAATTAGATGACGGTGAGGTGCTTGCAATCCGTATGAATGATGGAGAGCCGGTACAGAATGTTCCAAGAAGCATGAAGGAAGAGGGACACAAGATACTTAAGCTCGAGGACAACGAGGATGGAACATACACTCTTTACGTCAGAAAGGTTGAGGACTAATCATGGCAGCAAGAATTTCAAAGGCGGATTTCGATGAAAAAGTATTAAAAAGCAAGCTTCCGGTAATTGTTGATTTTTACTCGGATTCATGTGTGGCCTGCAAGAAGCTGGCACCGGTTCTCGGAGATATCGAGGATGATTATGAGGATAAGCTTCACGTATATAAGGTCAACACAAACTTTGACGGAGAGCTCGCTGATGAGTATGAGGTGACTGCGAATCCGACGCTGCTTTTCGTAAAAGACGCAGAGGTCTTAGACAGAAAGGTCGGCGCACAAAAGCCTGCCGATTTGAAAGCATGGGTTGAAGAATTATTATAGTCTTTAGATTATTATATAAAGCAGTCTGATACAGGATAATAACACATACAGATACCACAATCTGTGACACAGGAGGAAATAAAATGACTATCACAGTAGCAGGAGAGAAGAAAGAATATAAGGATGGACTTACATTACCGGAGCTTATCGAGCTTGAGAATGTAGATATGCCTGAGTATGTAACAGTTTCAATAAATGAGGAATTTGTTGCCACAGAGGATAAGCCAAAGACAGTGCTTAAGGATGGCGACAATGTAGAGTTCCTTTACTTCATGGGAGGTGGATGCTAATGGCAATGACTGATGAGCAGATCGAGCGCTATTCACGCCACATTATCCTTAATGAGGTGGGCGTTAAAGGTCAGAAGAAATTATTAAAGGGCAAGGTGCTTATTATCGGCGCCGGCGGACTCGGAGCTCCGGCAGCAATGTATCTTGCAGCAGCAGGAGTTGGCACAATCGGTATTGTGGATGCGGATGAGGTAGATTTATCCAACCTGCAGAGACAGATTATCCACGGAACAGCCGATGTGGGAAAAGCCAAGGTAAAGTCAGCAAAAGAGACAATAAACGCCATGAACCCGGATGTTCAGGTCAATACATACCGTATGTTTGTAGATGCGTCAAACATCAGAGAGCTTATAAGGGATTATGATTTCATCATCGATGGAACTGACAATTTCCCGGCAAAGTTCTTAATCAACGATGCATGTGTGCTTGAGAAAAAGCCGTTTTCACATGCAGGAATCATCCGTTTCAAGGGTCAGCTCATGACATATGTGCCGGGAGAGGGACCTTGCTACAGATGTGTATTCAAGAATCCGCCACCAAAGGATGCAGTGCCTACATGTAAGCAGGCAGGCGTTATCGGAGCTATGGGCGGAGTAATCGGTTCGCTTCAGGCTATGGAGGCTATCAAGTATTTAATCGGTGTCGGAGAGCTGCTCACAGGATATCTGCTTACATATGATGCACTCACCATGGAGTTCCACAAGATTAAGCTTCCAAAGGATACACACAACTGTGCAGTCTGTGGCGACCATCCGACCATTCTCGAGCCAATCGACTACGAGCAGGAGGTCTGCGAGGAGACAGCGGGCAGATTTGATGCACCTCGTACACAGGAATAAAAAGACAGTAAGGAAAGGAACGATATGAGTATCATAAGAATGAAATATCCGTTTCTGGATGAAATAGCAAAATATGCTAAAGAGCATCTGCCGGAGGAGGCGTGCGGTCTGATAGCAGGCAGTGAGGACGAAAACGGTCGTCTCATCACAAAGGTATATTACCTGACGAATACAGACCATGCCGAGGACCATTTCACAATGGATCCAAAGGAGCAGCTGGCAGCCATAAAGGACATGAGAGCAAACGGTCTTAAGCCGCTTGGCAACTGGCATTCACATCCGTCTAGCCCTTCAAGGCCATCGGATGAGGATATAAAGCTTGCATACGATCCAAATGCGAGCTACATGATAATGTCGCTTATGGCAGAAAATCCTGTAATCAACTCGTTTCATATCGAGGGTGGACAGGTCACGAAAGAGGATTTACGAATATATTCTGATGAATATTACTTCTAAATCATATGTTAATGTTTTGAGTCGCAGCGAAAGCTGCAAAGAAAAGTCAGCTTCATCGAAGATGGCTTTTCTTTTTTAGAGAAAGATGTTATTATAGCATGTATATTTAATAAAACGAAAGAGCGTTCGAAAATGAAATTAAAAACGAAGGAACTTACAACATGTGCACTTTTTGCGGCACTTATAGCAGTTGGAGCATTTATCAAGATTGATATTCCACTTCCTATGTACACCATGCATTTTACATTACAGTGGTTCTTTGTGCTGATGGCGGGATTTCTGCTGGGGGCAAAGCTGGCATCGCTTAGCGTGATAGTGTATCTGTGCATCGGACTGGTGGGAGTGCCTGTATTTGCGGCAGGCGGTGGTCCTACATATATTTTAAGACCGGGCTTTGGGTTCCTCTTAGGCTTTGTGCTTGCAGCATTTTTAATCGGAGCCATCACAGAAAAGCTTAAAAAGACCAATGCGTTTACACTCATTCTTCCGGCAACGGTCGGACTGGTGGCATATTATACAGTTGGAGCAATATACTTTTACTGCATGAAGAATTTCTATGCGGCAACACCTGTCAGCTGGGGCATAGTAATAGTGGATTACTGTCTGATAACTGTTGCACCGGACTTTATATTATGCGTATCGGCAGCAGTGTTTTCTGCCAAGCTTCATCCTGTTTTTGCAGGAATATTAAACGGTTACAGTGTGAAGAATAAGGTGGAAAATAAAGCATAAAGAGTATAATAAAGTATAAAATAAGGCATGAAATAACGTATGAAATAAAGTATGGATATGGTATTACAGGGAGATAAAAATGGCGTATTTTCCGATGTTTGTGGATATGACGGAAAGAGAGTGTCTGATCGTCGGCGGTGGAAATGTGGCATACCGCAAGGTGATCGTAATGCTGGATTTTGGCGCGAAGGTCACGGTTGTGGCAGAGAATATATGTGATGAGCTGAGAAAGCTTACAATTGATGATATAGCAAGCGAGGATAAAACGGGCTCATATACGGCAAATAAAGAAAACAATCAGACGGACTCAGATGCAGCAAACAAAGAAAACAATAAGCCGGACTCGGATGCAGCCGATAGAATTACGATTATAAAAAGAAGGTTTGACCGAAAAGACTGTAACGGCATGGAAATGGTTATCGTTGCCACTGATGATAATGCTTTAAATCATGAGATTGCAGAGTATTGCAAAGCTAATGGCATCATGGTAAATGCGGTCGATCAGAAGGCTGATTGCAGCTTTATTTTTCCGTCATACATAAAGGAAAAGAATCTTGTTGCTGCATTTTCGAGCGGAGGAAACAGCCCTGTGCTGACCCAGTATCTGAAAGGCAAAGAGAAGGAGATTCTTACTCCGTTTCTTGGTGAGCTGAACGAATACATGGGACAAATCCGCGAAAAAGTAATAGCGCAATATGACACTCAAGCCGAGAGAAAGCGTGTATTTAAAGAAATATTGTGTGCAGCTATTGATAATGGAAGGATTCCGGAAATATAGTTTAAAGTATGGTATTACAGATTTTAAGTTGTTGTTCATTTATAAATTATAAATGGAAAATGGCATGATCCGTAGGAGAGTAAAATGAGGTATTTAATAGGAACGAGAGGCTCAAAGCTTGCTCTTGTTCAGACTGATTACGTGATAGATAAGTTAAAAAGAGCATATCCGGATGATGATTTTAAGGCTGTTATCATAAAGACAACAGGCGATTTAGAGCAGAAAAAGGCACTCGATAAGATTGGCTCAAAGGGTATCTTCGTAAAGGAGATAGAGGACGAGCTTTTATCGGGAAAGATTCATATGGCAGTCCATTCCATGAAGGATATGCCTGATGAACCGGCAGCAGGGCTTACATTTGCAAAGGCATGGAAGCGTGAAGATCCAAGGGATGTTTTGGTGCTAAAAAATGCCGCTTCACTGGATGAGCTTCCTCATGGTGCCGTGATAGGAACCGGAAGCAAGCGCAGAAAGTATCAGCTTTTAAAGCTGCGTCCTGACATTAAGGTGGTTGGCATACGCGGAAATATCGATACGAGGCTTCGTAAGCTATATGATGGTGAAATTATATTTGAAGAGGTTGCCGATAATACTGTAAATAACAATGAGATAGCTAACGAAAAACAGAATAAGTATAACGAATACAGGCTGGATGGAATAGTACTTGCAGCGGCGGGAATAAAGCGTATCGGAAGAGATTCTGAGATCACACAGTACTTTTCAGAGGATGATATGATTCCGGCTCCGGCACAGGGCACACTGGCGCTTGAGCTACGTGCTGACAATGCTAAGCTGATGGCAAAGCTTGATGCTTTGTCAGATGAGAAAACCAATCTGTGCACAGGCATTGAGAGAGAATTTTTAAAGCGAATCGGTGGAAACTGTCATCTGCCTGTGGCTGCATACTGTGATATTGTAAGTGAAAAAGACCGCGGTAATGACAGCAACAAAAATAACAGGCTAAAGCTTCTTGCGATGTTTGGCTCAGAGGATGGAAAAAAGCTTGCAAGGACAGAGCAGGTATGGGATATGACATCAGACAGAAACAATATTGTAGAGCGTGCGGTGCACGATATTCGGTATAAATTGGAAATCGACTAAAAAAAATATCAAGGCATAATTTTTAATCATAATAATTCAGTAGAAAAATAATTAGGAAAATCATGAGAGAAAACACAGGAAAAGTAGTATTAGTTGGAGCAGGACCGGGAGATACGGGCCTGCTCACTTTAAAAGGAGAAAAATATATAAAACAGGCGGATTGTCTGGTGTATGACAGGCTGTCATCACCAGAGTTTCTTTCAATGGCAAAGGCAGGCTGTGAGCTTATTTATGTGGGCAAGGAAAATCACAAGCATGTCATGAAGCAGGATGCCATAAACGAGCTTTTGTACGAGAAATCAAAATATCATGAGCTTGTAGTCCGATTAAAGGGCGGAGATCCGTATGTCTTTGGAAGAGGCGGAGAGGAAGCTCTCTACCTGGTAGATAGAAATGTGGAGGTAGAAGTGGTACCGGGTGTCAGTTCATCGGTTGCAGCGCTTGCGGCTGCAGGAATACCTATCACACACAGAGGCATAGCAAAAGGCTTTCAGGTCATCACTGCGCACAGCAGAAGGGATGAGGAGGCAGATATAGACTATTCCCTTCTTACAGATGAGACAATCACCTGTGTATTTTTGATGGGACTTGCGCATGTAAAAAGCATTGCAACAGGGCTTATGAAAGCAGGACGAAGAGCGGATACTCCGGCAGCAGTGATATCGAACGGCACACTTGCCGCGCAGCGCAAATGTATAGGAACGCTTGCGGATATCGGAGAAAAGATTGAGGAAGCAAAGCTGACATCACCGGCTATAATCGTTGTGGGGGATGTGGTTTCACTGAATGACAGGCTTGATTTCTTTGAAAAAAGACCGCTGTTTGGAAGAAAAATCACAGTACCGTATATCAAAACAAACGAATTGATAGCAAAATTACAGCAGCTTGGAGCAGATGTCACACCGGTTAAGACAGGCATAATAAACCCGATAATAATTCCTGATTTTGCCAATAAGGTAAGATCAGCAGACTGGATAGTTTTTACAAGCAAAAATGGTGTAAGATCATTTTTCTATAATCTGGAGCTGGCAGGGGCTGACATCAGGCTTATAGCAAATGCAAGGTTCGCAGTGGTGGGAAAAGCTACAGAAAAAGAGCTTGTAAAGCATCACATAAATGCAGATATTATTCCGGCAGAACAGACCGGAAAAGGATTGGCAGATGCAATGAAATTATGTATGCCGTATGCCTATGGAGTAAGTGATGAGGATACATTTGATTTAGGGAAAAATAGTACATTGGATTTAAGCAATGATAATATATCGGATAAAATGTGTAAAGTCTGCATTTTCTCGGCAAAGGAGGCTTCACCTGACCTTGAGGCAGGGCTTAAAGAAATATGTGAATTAGAAAAAATTGATGCATATGTAAATGAGCAGGTATATGAGAGTATTCCTGAAAGCATTGGAAACATGGTAAGTGAAGCTGTTTTTACAAGCGCATCAAATGTGGAAAGATTTTTTCATATGCTGCCGGAGAATGCATACGTGGAAACAGCATACTCGATAGGTGAAAAAACAACAGCAGCATTAGAGCAGCACAATGTCAGAGAGATACTGCAAGCTGATGACAGCAGCTATGAAGCACTGGTAGATACAATATGTTATAAAGCTTAAGAATTTATGGTGACAAAAGTTATATAATCTGAATTTGTCAAAACGCGCCAAATGTAATATACTATATCCAACTGAAACATTAACATAATAAAGGAGAAGCACAATGAAAGAATACAGTATAGGTACAAAGTGTGTACAGGCAGGCTATGCAGCCGGAAACGGAGAGCCGAGACAGATTCCGATTATTCAGTCAACTACATTCAAATATGACACAAGCGAGGACATGGGAAAGCTTTTTGACCTTGAGGCAGAGGGCTATTTCTACAGCAGACTGCAGAATCCAACCTGTGATACGGTAGCAAGAAAAATCGCAGCTATGGAGGGTGGCACTGCTGCCATGCTCACATCATCAGGACAGGCAGCCAATTTCTATGCCATGTTCAACATATGTGAGTGCGGAGACCATATCGTGGCATCATCATCCATCTATGGAGGCACCTTCAACCTCATCGCGGTAACTATGGCAAAGATGGGTATTACAGCTACATTCGTATCTCCTGATGCTACAGAGGAGGAGCTGAATGCAGCATTCAGACCAAACACAAAGCTTATGTTTGGTGAGACTATTGCCAATCCTGCGCTTACGGTGCTTGATATAGAGCTTTTTGCAAAGGTGGCACACGAGCACGGAGTACCGCTTATAGTGGACAATACCTTCCCGACACCTGTAAACTGCAGACCAATTGAGTGGGGCGCAGATATTGTCACACACTCTACCACAAAGTACATGGACGGACACGGAGCCACACTCGGCGGAGCAATCGTAGACAGCGGCAAATTCGACTGGATGGCACATGCAGATAAATATCCGGGACTGTGCACACCTGACGACAGCTATCATGGCATCACATATGCAGAGAAATTCGGCAAGGAAGGTGCGTTCATTACCAAATGTACAGCACAGCTTATGCGCGATTTTGGTTCTATGCAGTCACCACAGAATGCATTTATGCTGAATCTTGGCCTTGAGTCACTTCATGTGCGTATGCCAAAGCATGTGGAAAATGGACAGGCAGTGGCTGAATTTTTGGAAAATCATCCAAAGGTTGCCTATGTAAACTACTCAGGGCTTCCTTCAAACAAATACTATGAGAGAGCACAGAAGTATCTTCCAAACGGAGGCTGCGGAGTCGTATCATTTGGCTTAAAGGGCGGCAGAGAGGCAGCGTCTGCATTTATGAAGGCATTAAGGCTTGGTGCAATCGAGACACATGTGGCAGATGCGAGAACCTGCTGCTTAAATCCGGCAACAAGCACGCATCGTCAGATGAATGATGAGCAGCTTAAGGAAGCAGGAGTGCCGGCAGAGCTTATCAGAATAAGCTTAGGTCTTGAGGACAAGGTGGATTTGATTGCAGATATCTCAAACGCACTCGACGCTATAAAATAAAATATATATTCATAAAATACACAAAAAGAACAAAATTAGTAAAAACAAAACTTTACGAAATGACTTACTAATGATATAGTAGTGATAGATATGAAAGAGTTTTAATAATTATTTTATTTTTGTGGGAATTATTATGAGTAATAGATTTGATGATGAAAACAATATAGAGATGGATATAAAGACCGCATTCGCATCCTGGGGAAAGTATGTTTTTAAGTGCTTTCCGCAGGAATGCCGTTTGAGGTCTTTTTTATCAGAGGATTCATTAGATGACTCAGAAGAGAAAAATGTGGATATTATAAACAATCCGTTTATAGACAGCATGGTTGACAGGAATAATCTGCTGAAGGCTGTTAAACAGATTGCAGAGGGAGAAAAATTTGCTACTGTAGTACTGCATGCCAAGGAAGGAACAGATACCTACAGGATATCATTCAAGTCGATTTGCTTTGATGATGATGGCAGAACAGTTGAGGCAATAGGGCTTGCTGAGCAGCTTGATGAGCGTCTTAACGAGAGTGAGATGGTGAATGCTTTAGGAAGCAACTTCAACAGTATCTACTATGTAGATGTAGACAACAATAAGATGTATCCGTACAGGATGAATCCTTCTGTCCGTGCTATGTTTGGAGAAGTGCTTGAGTCAAAACCGGGCTATAATGAGATGATGGAACAGTATGTAAATGCTATCGTCTTAGAAGAGGATAAGCTTCACATGCTTTTAGAGACATCAATTAATAATCTGCGCAGGCAGTTTTTGATAAAGGATACCTATCAGCATGATTACCGCATCGTGAGGGATGGACAGGTACAGTATTGCAGAGCAAAGTTTGTCAATGTGTCTGGCGTGGGAGAGCTGCACAAGATGATAGCGGGCTTTTCGGATATAAGCCCGGAGAAGCAAAGAGAGCTTGAGCGTATAGCGTATGTGGATGCAGTGACCGGAGGCAACAATTACGAGAGTTTTAAAAAGAAGCTGCGTGACAGAAACGTATCAGGATATCTGATTTCCATGGATATTCACTCCTTCAAGATAGTGAACTCCATCTGTGGTGTGGCAAAGGGCGATGAGGCGCTTAGATGGATTTCTGAAAATATACGCGGTGTTGTAGGATATAATGACATATCAGGTCATATAAATGCAGACAGATTTGTTATTTTCTTTGCGGATGACAAGATAAATAAGGTTATCAGAAAGATAGAGACCATCAATTTACAGCTTATTAAGGTTTCAGAATCCTTAAAGATTCCAAAGATTCAGCCATACTTTGGTGTGACAAAATGGGAGCCGGGCAAAAAGGTTGAGGAAGCATACGGCGAGGCCAACTTTGCCAAGAATCGGATCAAGGAGCGGAAGGACGTGCTCTATCAGATATACAGTCAGGCCGATACAGAAAGGATTGTCGAAGAAAAGCAGATGGAGGATAACTTCTACAGGGATTTAAATGACAATCATTTTGAGATATGGTATCAGCCCAAGTATGCTCCAAAGACCAACAAGCTGGTCGGTGCAGAGGGACTTGTCAGGTGGAGAAGAGAAAATAATGAGATTATTCCGCCATCCAAATTTATACCGCTTTTTGAAAGAAACGGCATGATTAAGGCGCTTGATGAGTATGTGTTCCGCGAGGTGTGTACACATCAGAGAAGATGGCTTGATGAACGGAAAAAAATAGTTCCTATCTCAATCAACCTGTCCAGAGCGAGCCTGTACTTTGAGTCTGTGGTCAAAAGATATCATGATATAGCAAGAAGAATCGGCATATACACACATCTTGTGCCTATAGAGATTACAGAGAGTGCAGCGGTCGATAATGATGAAATCAAGAGTATTGCGGATAAATTCCATGGCAATGGATTTCCACTTTTGGTGGATGATTTTGGCTCAGGCTATTCATCACTTGTTACCCTCAATATGAAGTGCTTTGATACACTCAAAATCGACAAGAGCCTGATTGACTATATAGGAGATTCAAATGGTGAGAGGCTGCTTGTGCACACGATAGCACTGGCCAAGGAGCTGGGAATCTGCGTGACCGCCGAGGGTGTTGAGAGTCAGGAGCAGGTAGAGTTTTTGAAGAATATAGACTGCGACAGTATACAGGGCTTTTATTATTCAAAGCCACTGCCGTTAACAGAGTATGAGATGCTTTTGGATTGATAAATATAAAAAATATAAGCAGTATAAAAGAGCCGGTCATGTGACCGGCTCTTTTGAGGGGAGTATAAATAATTAATAAGAGGTATAACATTGAAAAGATTTCTCTCTTCGGAAACATTATAAAATAACAGTAATTAAAAAGCAATACTTTGAAACACAAAATAATATAATTTTAACAAAACGAGTTAATTTATTAAAGAGCTAAAGTACTAAAGCACCGGCTGTAATGATTTTGGTGATTTATCGCAGTTCACATCTCATAATAAAATGAATATCATAATGTAAATTCGTATTTTGGCGTATGGATGTATGAAATTTAAAATAGTTTATGCGGATGAGCTTTATAAGGTGCAAAAAGAAATGAATGCACTGCTTATAGATATAAGAACAAGAGAGGAATATGACAGGTCGCACTGGAAAGGCGCACTCAGTATGCCTATGGATATCACGGATTCATATGAGAGTGAACTCGATGCGTCACAGAGTGTGATTTTTTACTGCACGCATGGTGGAAGCAGCATGAAGCTGGCCAGATATCTGGGAAATCGCGGTTTTGATACAGCGACAGTCATAGGTGGATACAATGCTATGTGCGGATATCAAAAAAAGTTGCAGAAATATGGCTGAAACTATTTAAAAAAATTGAAATTTATGCAACAATATTAGATAACAATGTAAAGTACAATTATAGAAAGGCAGTTACACAATATATGAATAGATTTGAGCTTGTTGTGCCATGTCATTTTGGCCTTGAGGCAGTAGTCAAGAGGGAGATATATGATCTGGGATATGAGATAACACGTGTGGAGGACGGCAGGGTATCGTTTGAGGGCGATGCTGAGGCTATATGCAGAGCGAATATATTCTTAAGAGGCGCAGAGAGAGTATTACTTCAGGTAGGACGCTTTAAGGCTGCCACATTTGATGAGCTTTTTGAAAATGTAAAGGCTCTCCCATGGGAAAATTATATTCCCAAGGACGGCAGATTCTGGGTGAAAAAGGCTTCTTCCATAAAGAGTAAGCTTTTTTCACCATCTGATATACAGTCTATCGTGAAAAAGGCTATGGTTGAGAGAATGAAGAGGTCTTATCACATTGACTGGTTCCCGGAGGACGGAGCACAGTATCCGGTAAGGGTTTTTCTGTACAAGGATGAGGTGATGGTGACACTTGATACATCGGGGGATTCCCTTCACAAGAGAGGATACCGTCTGGCAACGAGCAAGGCGCCGCTGACTGAGACACTTGCAGCATCGCTCATCATGCTTACACCATGGCATGCAGACAGAATACTTGTGGATCCGTTTTGCGGCAGTGGTACATTTCCGATAGAGGCAGCCATGATGGCAGCAAACATAGCACCCGGTATGAACAGGGAGTTTACAGCTGAGAGCTGGACCAATATCATACCAAGAAAGCTGTGGTATGAGGCTGTGCAGGAGGCAGAGGATATGATAGATAAGGATGTGCAGGTGGACATCCAGGGCTATGACATTGACCCTGATGTGGTGGCTGCAGCCAGGGAAAATGCCAAGAGAGCCGGAGTGGAGCACATGATTCATTTCCAGCAGAGGGCTGTGGCCGACCTGCATCACCCGAAGAAGTACGGATTTATTATCTCAAATCCTCCATACGGTGAGCGACTCGAGGAGAAATCAGCGCTCCCGGCACTGTATTCACAGATTGGAGAAGCTTATAAGAGGCTTGATGCATGGTCGATGTATCTGATTACGAGCTATGAGGATACAGAGCGCTATATCGGCAGAAAAGCTGACAAAAACAGGAAAATCTACAATGGTATGATAAAGACATATTTTTATCAGTTTATGGGGCCTAAGCCTCCGAGAAGGAAAAAGGATTAGCAGGGTATATGAAATATTCAAAGAGATATATTGCATTTACATTCATCTTGGCACTTATCTTTGTGTCTAATTTTTACATATATGCAAAGGACAGCTCTACACTTGGCGCGTTCAGAGGAGCACAGATAGATAATACTATATGGAGTCCGCTTGTGGCTGCTGATGTAAATGGAACCACCATCAGGCTTAGGATAGAAAATAAGGAGTATACGAGCGAGGATGAGCATGTGTATATGGATGAGAACAGGAATATAATGGTTCCCGTGTCTATGCTTCGCGATGCACTAAACAGCAGTGCACATGTATACAATAAAAATGAGCTTCTGGTGGAAAAGCACAGTCTGACAGCTGATTTCAAGCTGGCAGACGACAATGGCTTTGTACAGTATAAGGGACAGTTTTATGCAAGCTTAGACAAGCTGTCTAAACTTTTGGATATGACCTGCAGCTTTGATACGGCGACAAATACGCTCACTATGACAGACAAATCCGAGGGTGTATCAACGGTGCCAACAAAGTATGATCTGAGGGAAAGACAGCGAGTGTCACTAATCAGGGATCAGGGCAGCTACGGCACCTGTTGGGCTTTTGCGGCCACAAGTGCACTTGAGTCAGCCCTTATGCCGGAGGAGCAGCTTTTGTTTTCCGTGGATCATATGAGTATGAGCAATTCATTCAACGTCAATCAGTATGACGGGGGAGAGTATACCATGGGAATGGCATATCTGGCAGCATGGCAGGGACCGGTTTATGACGCGGATGATCCTTACGGAGATGGAGTGACACGCGATGATCTTGCTGCAGTAAAGCATGTGCAGCAGATGCTTATCATAGATGGAAAGGACTATCAGGGCATAAAGGAGGCTGTTTTCAAATATGGTGGTGTGCAGACATCGCTTTACAGTACAATAGCAAGCTCAAAGACAAAGACGCCTTATTACAATAAGCAGACTAATTCTTACTGTTATATGGGTCAAGATAAGCCAAATCATGATGTGGTTATAATTGGCTGGGATGACAATTACCCTAAGGAAAACTTCAATGTGGATCTGGAAGGAGATGGAGCCTTTATATGCCAGAACAGCTGGGGCAGCAGTTTTGGAGACAATGGGGTGTTCTATGTGTCATACTACGATACAAATGTGGGCACGCACAATGTTGTTTATACAGATATAGAGAGTGCTGACAATTATGATAATATATACCAGAGTGACCTGTGTGGCTGGGTAGGAAAGATGGGCTACGACAAGGAGGATATGTACGGAGCCAACATATTTACCGCACAGTCGGCTGAATCACTAAGGGCTTCCGGCTTTTATGCTACAGCAGCGGATACCTCATACAAGCTGTATGTAGTTAAGAATTTTGAGAATGAGTATTCTTTTAAAAATAAGACGCTGGTGGCTGAGGGGTCACTAAAAAATGCAGGCTATTACACTGTTGATTTTGATGAGCCTGTTGATTTGGAGTCCGGTGAGCGTTATGCCATTGTACTTTATATAAATACACCGGGCTCGACTCATCCGATGGCTATAGAGTACAACTCGGGAGAAGCATACATGTCTACGGTCAATCTGGATGATGGCGAGGGCTACATCAGCTATGATGGTGTGGCATATATCAATGTAAAGGAAAAACAGGATTGTAACCTCTGTATAAAGGCCTTTTCTGATAACAGATGATATGTACAGAAATATTCTAAAGATAATAACAGTATTTTTCGTTATGCTTGCACTTATCGTGCCGGTCACGCTTGAAAAGCTTCCGGCTATAAATGAGAAGTATGATATGGCAAAAGCACTGGAGGATAATGTGCTGCAAAACTATGTCAAGGCTTCCACAGATGCAAAGCAGGAGAAGAACCCTGATGAGATATTGCAGGAGAAAGCCGGCTTTGAGGATGATTTAAGGATAGAGCTGCCGGACGACTCAGAAGGGGAGCGCCAGAGTATATCGGTGGAAACCGATGCCCTGACGCAGACGGTCTATGTAAAGCTTAAGGCTGATGTGGACAATTACTTTACGAAGTATTCCATGACAGGCAGGTCAAATCATATAGACTCCATGCAGTATTACCGCAATGGGGCAGATGGTGTGATAGCTATCACTACAGACAAGCTCTATCAGGTGAAGCAGCGCATAGAGAATGGATATCTTTATCTGAGCTTTGTCAATCTGCATGATATATACGATAAGGTCATCATAATAGATGCAGGTCACGGCGGCCGTATGACCGGTGCCGTGCGAAACGGAATAGAGGAAAAAAGCATCAATCTGGACATAGTGCTGGCACTTAAGGAACAGCTTGACAGCTATTCAGGTGACAAAAGGCTTGGGATATTCTACACCAGGACAACAGATACCAATCCTACACTGCAGCAGAGAGCGGCACTTGCCAATAAGGCGGATGCGGATTTATTTATAAGCGTGCATTGCAACTCATATGAAAAGGGCAATTTCACCGCAGTTTCGGGTACGCAGGTGCTCTACAGCCAGTCAGATAACAGAGAGCTCGGAAGTAAACACCTTGCACAGATTTGCATGGATAACGTGACAGCTGCGACAGGAAACAGGGCATTTGGGCTGCTTCCTGCAGATGACATATATATAATAAGAACAAGTGAGGCTCCGGTTGCACTTGTGGAGGTGGGATTCATGACCAACAGACAGGAGCTTGACAATCTGGCCAATGCAGACTATCAGAAACAGGCAGCTCAGGGTATATACAATGCAATCATGCAGGCCTTTGATGAGGGCTACTAGCTGTATCTGGAAATTGTCCGAATAGAAAAAGAAGGAAGGAAATATATTATGACAAAAATCATATTTGCAACAGGAAACAAGGATAAGCTCAGAGAAATCAAAGAGATACTTTCAGACTGTGACGTGGATATCAGTTCAATGAAGGAAGCAGGTATCAATGTGGATATAGTGGAGGATGGGAAGACCTTTGAAGACAATGCGCTGATTAAGGCACGCGCAATTGCGGCACACACAGATGCAATTGTTCTCGCAGATGACTCAGGACTTGAGATTGACTATCTGAATAAGGAACCGGGAGTATATTCAGCGCGCTATATGGGCGAGGATACTTCCTATGATATAAAGAATAATAACCTTATAGAACGCCTTGATGGTGTGCCAAAGGAGAAGCGTACAGCCCGCTTTGTGTGTGCTATCGCCGCAGTGCTGCCGGATGGAAAGGAACTTGTGACCAGACAGACTATGGAGGGCTATATAGGATGGGAGATAGCAGGAGCCAACGGCTTTGGTTATGATCCTATCTTCTATTTAGATGAGTACGGCTGCTCTTCTGCAGAGCTTACTCCCCAGCAGAAGAATGCTATAAGCCATCGAGGCAAGGCTCTTCGCGCCATGAGAGAGATGCTTGTGAAGGTGATCTAGAGTATAGGAGTTGAATTGCAACGTATACGGATAAAATGCCTGCCGGGAAGCTCTTTTAAGCTGTCCGGCAGCCACTTTAAAAAAAATATAAAAAAAATAAAAAAAGTTGTTGACATATTCTGCCCTTTGCTATATACTAATTCTTGCGTCACGGAAAGAACGCAAACAAATCCTTCGGGGTGTGGCTCAGCTTGGCTAGAGCGCCTGGTTTGGGACCAGGAGGT
>ENA-ORPF01000474-ORPF01000474.1-human-gut-metagenome-genome-assembly--contig:-NODE-474-length-41222-cov-5.249642_pt1 | contig 41222 bp, 50 predicted proteins | sample MGYA00242140_ERZ509070 | MGnify/ENA primary metagenome ERZ509070 (study PRJEB26280, sample SAMEA2338713) | human gut metagenome | biome: human gut; feature: human-associated habitat; material: faeces... | reverse complement strand
CATCCACATGCCTCGCATAATTAAGAAATGTGTCCAGGATTCTGGGTACATATCATGTAAAGGATGGTTTTTAAATATTAGTATTATTTTAGGAGTAAATTAAAGAGTTTATATGTACTTATTTAAGATTCAAGGATACTCATCGTGCACAAGGAACTTTTTTCTTTACTCCTAGCACAGTTTATGCTATAATACTCAAGCAACTTAATAACAGACAGTTCGTAACCATCCTGTCTTAAAACAAAACTACGGGCGAATTTCCGGAGGCGTGTCCGGGATTTATTTTGTATGTAAAGATTTCGTCTGTGGGACGGAATCTTTTTTATTTTGCCCGCATTATTTTCTAGCTTTTTTAGGAGGAAAAATGAAGGCTTTAGTATTATTAAGTGGTGGTGTTGACAGCTCAACCTGTCTTGCACTAGCCAAAGAACAATTTGGTGAAAATGTCATTGCTCTATCAATGTTCTATGGTCAAAAGCATAGTAAGGAGCTTGAATCTGCCAAGGCTTTAGCAGACTTTTACCATGTTGAACTACTGACTATGGATTTAGCAAAGATTTTTGCTCACAGCAGCTGTTCTCTGCTGCAAGGTTCTGATGAAGAAATTCCTCAGGAATCTTACGATCAACAGTTGAAAGAACGTAATGGCGAAGCTGTTACAACCTATGTTCCTTTTCGCAATGGTCTTTTCTTATCTACTGCAGCAAGTATTGCTCTGGAATACGAATGCGATGTAATCTATTATGGACCTCATGCAGATGATGCGGCTGGCAGTGCTTACCCTGATTGCAGCGTGGAGTTTAATGAGGCAATGCAGCAGGCTATTTATATTGGCAGCGGAAAAAAGCTGCGTTTAGAAGCACCCTTTGTGGATAAAACTAAAAAGGACATTGTTGCTGAAGGTCTGAGAATGGGTGTGCCCTACGAGTTGACATGGAGCTGCTATTGTGGTACGGAAAAGCCTTGCAGAAAATGCGGTACCTGTATAGACAGAGAAAAGGCATTTCTTGCCAATGGCGTTGTAGACCCACTGCTTAAATAATATTAAGGGGAGGAACAATACATGAAAGAACAATTCTCTACTCAAAAAATTGCTATTGCAGGTCTTTGCATAGCTTTATATATTGTTGTAATGATGTGTACTCAGAGCTTTGCCTTTGGCCAATATCAAATTCGTATTGCTACAGCATTATACTCTCTGAGTGCAATTTTTCCATTTCTTATCATCCCATTTGGCCTTGCAAACGTAGTTAGCAACACTATTATGGGTGGTTTGGGTATTCTTGATATAGCAGGTGGTTTTATCGTTGGTATTGTAACTACCTCTATTATCGTATATGGCAAGAGCAAGGGCTGCGGCAACTGGATTATTTGGCTGGCAATTACTTTGGTTCCTGGTTTGGGTGTGCCTGTATGGTTATCCGTATTGCTGGATTTGCCCTATTGGTTATTGGCATCCAGCATTTTGGTAGGTCAATGTATTTCCGGTTTTGCAGGAATGATGCTAGTAACAGCATTGGAGCGCATCGGAGTTGGTAAAATTATTATGGCAGGAGGTAACAGTAAATGACAAGTGGCAGAACTAATGAAGAGCTGAAGGGTGTAAGCCTGTTAGGCAATAATGATACTAAATATAAAATGTACTATGCACCTGAGGTTCTGGAATGCTTCCCTAATAAGCATCCTGAAAATGACTATTTCGTAAAATTCAATTGTCCGGAATTCACCAGTCTGTGCCCTAAAACTGGGCAGCCTGACTTTGCTACTATCTATATTTCCTATGTTCCTGATGGGCTCTTGGTTGAAAGTAAATCCCTGAAGCTGTATCTCTTCAGCTTCCGCAATCATGGTGACTTCCATGAGGATTGCGTTAATATCATCATGAAAGATTTGATTAAGCTTTTAGAGCCTAAGTATATAGAGGTGTGGGGAAAATTCTTACCTCGCGGCGGCCTGTCCATCGATCCATTCGCAAATTATGGCAAGCCCGGTACTGAGTGGGAGGCAGCTGCAAAGAAGCGTCTCTTTATGCACGATATGTACCCTGAAACAATCAACAATAGATAAACACTGCAGACGCTCAGCGAAAATGCTGGGCGTCTTTTTTAGTTACTGCAATCGTTTTAGCATATATGCAGTCGCAGAGTGCAGACTATTACAGGTACAGGATTTTTGTGAAAATGAGGAAATAATCAAGCTTTAAAGAAGCTAGTTAGCTTAAAGAAACCGCACAAGGTAAATTTAATGCAAAATTTTGAAAAAAGCTTATGTTGTGCTTTATTTATTATTTAGAGTATGCTACAATAATTACATAGAACTGCAATGCGCATTCTATTATTAGATTCGTGGGACACAAAAAGTACCACATGGGACAAAACTTGCTGAGGCGGTATTATGGACGGTATCATTAATTTACAAAAGAAAATAGTACCTGAATTAACCGACCTTTTGGTTCAGCGCTATCAGATTTTGCGTCAGGTAAGTCATGAATATCCCATTGGGCGTCGTGCATTAGCTGCTCGTTTAGGATTAAGCGAGCGTGTGCTTCGTGCTCAGGTAGATTTCCTGAAGAAAAGCGGTTTATTAGAATTTTCTTCAAGCGGTATGACCGTCACTGACGAGGGAGCTGACATTTTGAAGGAATTGGCCGATTATGTGCGTAAGCTTCAGGATCTTTCCACGCTAGAGAAGGATCTGAGCGATATGCTTGATATTAGCCGTGTTGTTATCCTTCCAGGCGATTCTGACCAGGAGGAAGTTGTAAAAAGGGAAATTGGCAGAACTGCAGCACGAATTTTAAGTAAGCTGTTAGGTGATGGCGAACGTCACATTGTTGCTGTCAGCGGCGGTACTACTCTTGCGGCTATGGCTGCTAATATTAGTGGTAATCAGCCAAACACAGTGGTTGTTCCTGCTCGTGGCGGTTTAGGTGATAATGTTGAGCTGCAGGCAAATACTATTGCAACCGTTTTAGCTCAGCGCTTAGGTGCTTTTTACCGTCAGCTGTATGTTCCGGATAGCGTAAGCGAGGATATACTGAACAGTATATTGAAAGAAGACATAGGTGTACGTGCTGTTGTTGATATTATCAAGAAAGCTGACATTTTAGTTCATGGCGTTGGCAGAGCTAATGTTATGGCCAGACATCGTCGTCTTAGTCCGGAAATTATCGCCAACCTTGAGGCTAACGGTGCTGTAGGCGAAGCCTTCGGTCAGTATTGCTCTCTTGATGGCAAGCAGGTTTATATGAGTAACAATGCTGGACTGATGCTGCAGGATTTACAACATATTGGCACCATCATCGGTGTTGCCGGCGGTAAATCAAAGGCTGCAGCTATTCTTTCGGTAATTCGTGCTTCCAGACAGGATATTTTAGTAACAGACGAGGCCGCTGCGCATGAGATTGTGCGCATGGCCAAAGAATCTAGTTAATTGGCACAGTAGTGCAGAATTTATAATACTTTCATAATTTTAAGGAGGAACTTATCATGACAAAAGTAGGTATTAATGGTTTTGGCCGTATCGGCCGTGAGGTTTTCCGCGTAGCTTTCAACAATCCTGAGGTTGAGGTTGTAGCAGTAAACGACCTTACTGACTCCGCTACTTTGGCTCATTTATTGAAATATGACTCCGTTCACGGAACCTTCCCCCACGAAGTAGAAGCTGATGGCGACTGCATCGTAGTAGACGGTAAAAAAGTAAAAGTATTTGCTTCCCCCGATCCAGCAAAAATTCCTTGGGGCGAAGTTGGCGCTGAAATCGTAATCGAATCCACTGGTCGCTTTACCGAAGGCGCAAAAGCTAAAGCTCATCTGGAAGCTGGCGCTAAAAAAGTTATCATTTCCGCTCCTGCTAAAGGCGAAGATATCACCATCGTTATGGGTGTAAACGAAGATAAATATGTTGCTGCTGAGCACAACATCATTTCCAATGCTTCCTGCACTACCAACTGCCTGGCTCCCTTTACTAAAGTACTTATGGAGAACTTCGGCATTGAAAGCGGTCTGATGACTACCGTTCACTCCTACACTAACGACCAACGCATTTTGGACCTGCCTCATAAGGACCTGCGTCGTGCTCGTGCTGCTGCTTGCTCCATTATCCCCACTACCACTGGTGCTGCTAAAGCAGTTGCTCTTGTTCTGCCCGAACTGAAAGGCAAACTGAACGGCTTTGCAATGCGCGTTCCTACTCCTAACGTTTCTATCACTGACCTGACTGTTCTGCTGCAAAAAGACACCACTGCAGAAGAGATCAATGCTGTTCTGAAAGAAGCTGCTGAAGGCAAGCTGAAAGGCATTATGGGCTACAGTGATCTGCCTCTGGTTTCCAGAGATTACAATGGCTGCCCCCTGAGCTCCATCGTTGATGGTCTGTCCACCATGATGGTTGGTCCCCGTATGGCTAAGGTTGTTAGCTGGTACGACAATGAATGGGGTTATTCCAACCGTGTAGTAGACCTGGCTTGCTATATTGCTAAACAAGGTCTGTAAGATAGGAGATAATTTTCGTGGATAAAAAATCAATTCGTGATTTAGATGTTGCTGGCAAAAAAGTCCTGGTACGTGTTGACTTTAACGTTCCCTTTGACGATGCTGGCAACATTTCTGACGATACTAGAATCAGAGCTTCTCTTGATACCATCAAGTATCTGCTGGAGAACAAGGCTGCCGTAATTTTAATGGCACACCTTGGTCGTCCTAAGGGAGAGGTTAATCCTAAATATAGTCTGAAACCCGTTGCTAAGCATTTAGGCGAGCTTTTAGGCAAGCGCATTACATTTGCTCCTGACTGTATTGGCGATGCTGCTAAGGCTGCTGCAGCAGCTCTTAAGCCTGGCCATATTCTGCTTTTGGAAAACCTGCGTTTCCATAAGGAAGAAGAAAAGAACAATATGGACTTTGCTGAACAACTGGCTTCTCTGGCTGACCTGTATGTTAACGATGGCTTCGGCGTATCTCATCGCGCTCATGCTTCTGTTGAAGGTGTAACTCACTTCCTGCCTGCAGCTGCTGGTTTCCTGTTAGAAAAAGAAATCAAATTTGTAGGCAAGGCTGTGACTGAGCCAGAGCATCCTTTCGCTGCAATTATCGGCGGCGCAAAGGTTAGCGACAAAATTGGTGTAATTGACAATTTGTTAGACAAGGTTGACACTTTGCTTATCGGCGGCGGTATGGCTAACACCTTCCTGGCTGCTGAAGGCTATGCAATGGGTAAATCCTTGGTAGAAGAAGATAAAATTGAGCTGGCTAAGGAGCTTTTGGCTAAGGCTAAGAAGAACGGCGTAAAAATGCTGCTTCCTACCGACCTGGTTATGGCAGAGGCGTTTGCTCCCGATGCTAAGCATGTAAATCAGGGTCTGAAAGAGCTTAACCAAGATTATATGGCTCTTGATATTGGCGCAGAAACAAGCAAAGCATATGCTGAGGCTCTTAAAGATGCTAAGATGATCGTTTGGAATGGTCCTATGGGCGTATTCGAAATGGATGCTTTCTGCAAGGGTACTGAAGCAGTTGCTAAGGCAGTTGCAAAAAGCCGTGCAACAAGCATTGTTGGCGGCGGCGACTCTGTTGCAGCTATTGAAAAGCTTGGCTTGGCAAAACGCATTTCCCACATCTCTACCGGTGGCGGTGCTTCTCTGGAATACTTAGAGGGCAAGGTTCTCCCCGGCGTTGCTGCTCTTGACGATGTTCGTCGTAAAATGATTGCAGGCAACTGGAAAATGCACAAAACTGTCAATGAAGCAGTAGAGCTTGCTGAAGACATTGTTATGGAAACTAATGGTACTCTTAACGAAGTAGTTATTTTCCCGCCCTTCACTGCTCTAGAAACTGTTGCTGATGCTATTGACGGCAAGCATGTTGGTTATGGTGCACAAGATCTGCACTGGGAAGATAAGGGTGCTTTTACTGGTGCTGTTTCCGGTGCTATGATTGCTGACATCTGCGCTGAATATGTACTTGTTGGTCATAGCGAACGTCGTACTATCTTCGGCGAAAACGAAAAAATCGTAGCAAGCAAAATTATTGCTGCTTACCGCAATGGTCTGAAACCTATGCTCTGCGTTGGCGAAAATCTTCAAGAGCGTGAAGCAGGTAAGACTGCCCGCAAAATCAGCATGCAGCTGAAGAGCGCTCTGCGCGTAATTTCCCCTGAGGATGCAGAAAACTTGGTTGTTGCTTATGAGCCTATCTGGGCTATTGGCAGCGGCAAGGCTGCAACTGCAGAGGACGCACAAGAGGTTTGCCGTCTGATTAGAGACAAGATTGGCAAGATCTTTACTCCTGAAATTGCTCGCAAGGTACGTATTCTGTACGGTGGCAGCGTTAACGAAAAGAATGCTGCTGATTTCAACATCAGCGGTATTGACGGCGTTTTAGTTGGCGGTGCAAGCCTTAAGGCTGACACCTTTGCTACCATCGTTCGCAGCTTTTAAGAGAGGCTGAAATGTCAAAACAACCGGTTTTACTTATGATTCTTGATGGTTGGGGACTAGCTCCTGCTTCTGCAGAAAATGCGGCAGCTGTGGCAAATACTCCCAATCTTGATAAATATTTTGCTGAATATCCTCATACCACTCTCCAGGCCAGCGGCAAGTTCGTTGGCCTGCCTGAGGGGCAGATTGGTAACTCTGAGGTTGGTCACTTAAATATTGGTGCTGGCCGTATTATTTACCAAAACCTGACTCGCATTACTAAAGCAATTGAAGATGGTGATTTTTTCACTAATCCCGTGCTTTGTGATGTAATGGCCAAGACTAAGGCTAATAATAGCAGTTTGCATTTGATGGGTCTTGTTTCTGACGGCGGCGTGCACAGTCATTTGACTCATCTTGAGGCTTTAGTACATATGGCTAAGGAGCAGGGACTAAAGAATATTTATATTCACGCATTTCTGGACGGACGTGATGTTGGTCCTAAAACTGCAGCAGGCTATCTTAAGCAGCTGCAGGATGCACTTATGGAAATTGGTGCAGGCAAGATTGCCACTGTTAGCGGACGCTACTATCCCATGGACCGCGATAAGCGTTGGGACAGAGTAGAGCGTGGCTACAGAGCAATTGTACTGGGAGAGGGCAAGGCTGCGGCTGATCCTGTAGAGGCTGTAGAGGAATCCTATGCAGCAGGCGTAACTGATGAGTTTGTAGCGCCCATTGTTATTGAAGGCGTTGATGGCAGGGTAAAGGCTGGCGACGGCATAATTTTCTTCAACTTCCGTCCTGACCGTGCCCGCCAGTTGACAAGGGCCCTTAATGATAAGGAGTTCCCTTACTTTGAACGTCCTGAGTCTGCGCTGCCTGTAAATTTTGTCTGCATGACTCAATATGATGCAACCATTGATGCTCCTGTAGCATTTCCGCCGGAAACCTATGCTGAAACCTTAGGTCAGCTTTTGGCTGATAAGGGGATGCACCAGCTGCGCATTGCGGAAACCGAGAAATATGCACATGTTACCTTTTTCTTTAACGGTGGTGTAGAAGAGCCTAACAAAAATGAGGAACGTATCCTCATTGCTTCTCCGAAGGTAGCAACCTATGATTTGCAGCCTGAAATGAGTGCTGAAGAAGTAACTCAGGCACTGCTGGCAGAGCTTGATAAGGATAAGTTTGACGTAGTCATCTTAAACTTTGCAAATCCTGATATGGTTGGTCATACAGGCGTGCTCGAAGCTGCCATTAAAGCAATGGAAAAGGTTGACGAGTGTGTTGGACGCGTTGTAGAAAAGGTGCAGAGTTTAGGTGGAAGCGTATGTATTACTGCTGACCATGGCAATCTGGAGCATATGGTTGATGCTGATGGTCAGCCTAACACTGCTCATACTACTAACGTAGTTCCCTTTATTTTGATAAGTGATAAACAATATAAGCTGCATAATGGTATTTTGGCAGATATTGCTCCTACTATGCTGGAGCTGCTTCATTTAGAAAAGCCTGCACTAATGACAGGCAGCAGCTTAATAGAGAAATAAATTTGAGGTGAAGATATTATGGCAATGATTACTGAAGTATATGCTCGTGAGATTCTTGATTCCCGCGGCAATCCGACTGTAGAAGTTGAGGTTTGCTTAGAGGACGGCGCTGTTGGCCGTGCTGCAGTTCCCTCCGGTGCTTCCACTGGCGTTCATGAAGCTGTTGAGCTTCGCGATGGTGACAAAGATCGTTATCTGGGCAAGGGCGTAACCAAGGCTGTTGATAATGTTAATGATGTAATTGCTGAAGCAATCATCGGTCTTGAAGCTACTCGTCAAACTGAAATTGATGAGCTGCTCATCCGTCTTGATGGTACTCCCAACAAAGGCAACCTGGGCGCCAATGCTATTCTGGGTGTTTCTATGGCAGTAGCTAAGGCTGCTGCTGCTTCCGTAGGCTTGCCTCTGTATCTGTATCTTGGCGGTGTTGCTGCTAAAGAGCTTCCTGTTCCGATGATGAACATCTTAAACGGCGGCGAGCACGCAGACAACAACGTAGATATTCAAGAATTTATGATTATGCCTGTTGGCGCAACCTCCTTTGCTGAAGCACTGCGCATGAATGCTGAAATCTACCATAACCTGAAAGCTCTGCTGAAATCTAAGGGGCTGTCCACTGCTCTCGGTGATGAAGGCGGCTTTGCTCCTGACCTGAAATGTAATGCTGAAGCTATCGAGATCATTCTCGAAGCAGTAGAAAAAGCTGGCTATAAACCTGGCAAGGATATCGTAATTGCTCTGGACGTTGCTTCTAGCGAATTCTACAAAGACGGCGTTTATCATCTGGAAGGCGAAGGCCTGACTAAGACTTCTGAAGAAATGGTTGAATATCTGGCAGAGCTGTGCGAGAAATATCCTATCATCTCTATTGAAGATGGTCTGGCTGAAGACGACTGGGATGGCTGGAAAAAGCTTACCAAAAAACTTGGCAATAAAGTTCAATTAGTAGGTGATGACCTGTTCGTTACCAATGAAGAGCGTCTTGTACAGGGTATCAAAAAAGGCGTTGGTAATGCTATCCTGGTTAAGGTTAACCAAATCGGTACCCTGACCGAAGCATTTAATGCTATTGAAACTGCTAAACGTGCTGGCTATACCTGCATCGTTTCTCACCGCAGTGGTGAAACCGAAGACACTACTTTGGCTGATATTGCTGTTGCGGTTAACGCTGGTCAAATCAAAACCGGTGCACCGGCTCGTACTGACCGCGTAGCTAAATACAACCAACTTCTTCGCATTGAAGAGGATCTTGGCAAAGCTGCTAAATACAATGGCATGAATGTTTTCTATAACATTAAATAATATAGTATTAAGTATAAAAAACAGCCGGCTTGCCGGAGAACGAAAATAGCTGGTACCTTCCAGGCCTTTTAAAAAGGTCTGGAAGGCACTCTGTTTTTCTCAGATATCTATTTTGATTGAAAATTAGCAGTAAATGCAGCTAATTTTTACGGAAAAGTGTTAATAATTTTCCAAAATAAAGTTGTAAGTCTGTCGCTTTTATGGTAAAATACTGTGGTACAAAAATATGAGGAGGTAAGCTCTGTGATTGAAACTGTCCTGATTGTTCTGGAAGTTATCGTTTGCATAGCCCTCATTGGCGCAGTTCTGCTGCAGGCCGGTAAAGGCGGCGGTATGGGCAGTACATTCGGCGGCAATGACGGTGCTTTTTTTGGCAAAGGTAATGACCTGGATACAGTAATGGCTAAAGCCACTGTTGTTTTAGGTGGTGCTTTTGCTGTTATCACTCTGGCGCTGGCTAAAATCAACGCTTAAATCATCATGTTAAAAAGAGTGCTCCCACACTCTTAAATTTTAAATTTTTTTATAAAAGAAAGGGGTTAGGGTCTTGAGTTATTTAATGATCTCTATCGTTGTTGGTATCGTTGCACTGGCAGTAGCAATGATGCTCAGCAGCGCAATTGGCAAAGCTTCTGCAGGTAATGCTCGCATGCAGGAAATTGCCAGTTACATCCACGAGGGTGCTATGGCATTCTTGTACAGAGAATACAAGGCATTGTCTGTATTCGTTCTCGTAGTTGCTGCCGTAATCGCTATGTTCCTGTCTCCGTTAACTGCAGTTTGCTTCGTATGGGGCGCTGTATTCTCCGTATGCGCTGGCTATCTTGGTATGACCGTTGCTACTAAAGCTAACGTTCGTACTGCAGAAGCAGCTCGTCATGGCATGCCGGAAGCTCTGAAAATTGCTTTCTCCGGTGGTGCTGTAATGGGTCTGGGCGTTGTTGGTCTGGGTATCGTTGGTGTTTCTGCAGCTTACATGCTGTTTGGCAATGTTGATATCGTAACCGGCTTCGGTCTGGGCGCAAGCTCCATTGCATTGTTCGCTCGTGTTGGCGGCGGTATCTATACCAAAGCTGCTGACGTTGGCGCTGACCTGGTAGGTAAAGTAGAAGAAGGTCTGCCTGAAGACGATCCGCGTAACCCGGCTACCATCGCTGATAACGTAGGCGATAACGTAGGCGACGTTGCTGGTATGGGTGCTGACCTGTTCGAATCCTATGTTGGTGCAATCATCTCCGCTATTACCCTGGGTGCTGTTGCATATCCTGGCGGCGAAGGCGTTATGTTCGTATTTGAGCTGGCTCTGGCTGGTATCGTTGCTTCCATCATCGGTGTTATGTATGCTCGTAACAGCAAATCCACCGATCCTCAAGCAGCTCTGAACCAAGGTACTTATGTTGGCGGTGTAATCGTTATTGCTGCTGCTTACTATCTGTCCACTTCCATCTTCGGCAACATGGCTGCTTTCATTGCTATTGCTTCTGGTCTGGTTGTTGGTCTGCTTATTGGTAAAATCACCGAAATCTACACCTCCGCTGATTATGCATCCGTTAAAAAGATTGCTACTCAATCTGAAACCGGCCCTGCAACTACCATCATCTCCGGTCTGGCTGTTGGTATGTACTCCACCTTCCTGCCGATGGTGTTCATCTGCGTTGGCGTAATCCTGTCCTTCTTCAGCATGGGCGGCGCTCAAAACCCTGGCAACGGCTTGTTCGGTATCGCACTGGCTGCTGTTGGTATGCTGTCCACCACTGGTCTGACTGTAGCAGTTGACGCTTATGGTCCTATCGCTGATAACGCTGGTGGTATCGCAGAAATGTCCGAGCTGCCTCACGAAGTTCGTGAAATCACTGATAAACTGGACTCCGTTGGTAACACCACCGCTGCAATCGGTAAAGGTTTTGCTATCGGCTCTGCTGCACTGACTGCACTGGCTCTGTTCTCCGCATATGCTCACACTGTACAACTGAAGGCTATTGACCTGCTGAACCCTGTAACTCTGGTTGGTCTGTTCATCGGTGCAACTCTGCCCTTCGTATTTGGTGCTATGACTATGGAATCCGTTGGTAAAGCTGCTTACCAAATGATCGAGGAAGTTCGTCGTCAATTCCACGAAATCCCCGGCCTGCTGGAAGGCAAAGCTAAAGCTGACTACCAAAAATGCGTTGATATCTCCACTGCTGCTGCTCTGAACGAAATGATTATGCCTGGCGTAATCGCTATCGTTGCTCCTCTGGCTATGGGCTTCCTGTTTGGTACTGAAGCTCTGGGCGGTCTGATTGGCGGCGCTCTGGCTTCCGGCGTTCTGGTTGCTATTCTGATGGCAAACGCTGGCGGTGCTTGGGATAACGCTAAAAAATATGTAGAAGCTACTGGCCGTAAACATACTCCGGTTCATGATGCAACCGTAGTAGGCGATACAGTAGGCGATCCGTTCAAAGATACCTCCGGACCTGCAATGAACATCCTCATCAAACTGATGACCATCGTTGCACTGGTATTCGCTCCTGTTCTGGCTGCTAATGGCGGCATTCTGCTGGGCTTCTTCAAATAATTTCCCGGTAATGTAAAAAATTGCGTGTTCACTCTTATTACAAGGGTGAACACGTTTTTTTATTTCCTTATATGTGTTATAATAGTAATTGTAGTAGTATAAATTTTTTGAGGTGAAGTACGTGAAAATAATGTCAGGAGCAGAAAGCTTCTTTTTTAAAGGAACAAATGAAAGGGCTGTCTTGCTTTTGCATGGCTATACAGGAGCACCGTCAGAGATGCGTTTATTGGGTGAGTACCTAAATAGCAAAGGTTTTACTGTAAAGTGTGTGCTTCTGCCAGGTCATGGAACTACTCCTGAAGATTTAAATGAAACCACTACTGATGATTGGTACGCAGAGGCTGAGCACGCCTGCTGTGAGCTGTTAAGCAGTCATTCTAAGGTTATGGTGGCAGGTCTGTCCATGGGAGGTCTGCTTACTATCAGAATAGCAGCTCAGCTGCCAATAGAAAGAGCAGCAATTTTGGCAGCCCCTATTTATTTACAGGACAAAAGGGTGCCATTGTTTCCGATACTGCGGTATTTTGTAAAATATCTGCCCAAACAGAAGCGTAATTATCACGAGGCTGCCAAATATAATGTAGCCTATGATAAAATGCCAACAAAGCCCATAGGAAGTATTTTACAAATGATAAAAACTGCTAAAGCTGAGTATATTCCCAAAATAGAAATACCATGTCTTGTTATGCAATCTAAGATAGAGCATACTGTAGCACCTAAAAGTGCCCAATATATATATGACAATATTAAAAGTAAGGTAAAAAAGCTGGTTTGGTTTGAGCATTGCGGTCATATTTTGACCTTAGATAATGAAAGAGAAAAGGTTTTTGAGCTTGTTGGAGAATTTTTTTCACAGGATTAAGTAAATAGCTTTTGGCTATGGTGTGTGTAAAAGAGGTCGATAGATATGAATAAAGAGCTTTTGGAAAATTGTGAGTTTACAATGTGCTTTGCCTGTGGGCAGGATAATCCTAATGGTCTGCACATGCGCTTTGAGGTAGATGAGGAAAAGTGTCTCGCCTACTATACGCCTCAGGAGCAGCACCAGAGCTATCCAGGCAGAATGCACGGCGGACTGGTAGCAGTGCTCTTAGATGAGGTAACAGGCAACTATCTTTTGTGCAAGGATGGCAAGCCCTGTTATACTGCAAAAATGGAAATTCGTTATCGTCAACCATTGGTAATTGGCGAAGAGGTTATCTGTATTGGCAGAGAACTGAAACGTAAGGGAAGAATGGTAGAGATGCAGGGAATTATTCAAAAGAAAGACGGCACAATACTTGCAGAATCACTGTCTAAGATGATGGTTAAGGACGAATAATTGGTAAAGCGTCTGTAGATGGCCTGCAGTGCAGCTTTGCAACGTTGATAGAAAAAGGTAAGAAAAATGCAAAAGAAAAATATTAAAGAAGAAATTTTAGATTTTATGCGTGAAAGCTGTTATGCACCTATGAGTGCAGAGGAGCTTTTAGAGGCGCTTTCAGATAAGGAGTTCAGTGCTACTAAGTTTTGGCAGGAGCTTCTTAAGCTTGAAGAGAATGGCGAGATTATTAAAACTCGTTTTGGCACCTACGGACTTCCGGAGAAGATGGGATTGGTAGCTGGTAGATTTCAGCTGACAAGTAAGGGATTTGGTTTTGTTATTCCTGATAATAAGGGCGACAGACCAGATGTATTTATTCCCCCTCGTGCTTTAAATGGGGCAATGAATAACGATAGAGTGTTGGCCCGTTTGAATAATGACACTCATGGCAAAAAGCCAGAAGGTGAAATTCTGCGTATTATTACACACGCCAATAATAAGGTTGTCGGTATTTTTTATCAAAGTGGCGATTTTGCCTTTGTAACTCCTGATGACAAGCGTATTGGCCAGGACATTTACGTTATGCGTCGTAATTTTAAGGGTGCAAAAGATGGACAAAAGGTAGTTGTGGAGATTACCGAATGGCCTATGGAGCATCGCAAGGCAGAAGGTAAGATTATTGAGATTCTTGGCAACATTGGTGATGTTGGCTTGGAAATATTGTCCATAATTAAACAGAATGACCTGCCTCTGGAATTTCCTGAGGCGGTTATTGAAGCATCTAAAAAGGTTCCAAAGTCTATTAAAAGCAGTGAGCTTGAGGGCAGACGAGATTTACGCGAGCGTGCTGTGGTAACTATTGACGGCGAGGACGCAAAGGATCTTGATGATGCCGTTTATGTAGAAAGGCTTGACGAAAATACATATCTTTTGGGTGTATATATTGCTGATGTAAGCTATTATGTAACAGAGGACAGCACTCTGGACAAAGAGGCTTATATGCGCGGTACCAGCGTTTATTTGGTAGATAGAGTACTGCCTATGCTGCCTGAACGCTTGTCCAATGGTATTTGCAGCTTAAATGCTGGTGAGGATCGTTTATCCATGGCTTGTGAAATGCATATTGACCTTAATGGTAAGGTTGTGGATTATGATATTTTCCCCGCTGTTATTCATGTTCGCCATCGTTTGAGCTATAATATTGTCCGGGAAATACTTTCTGGAGATGCAGAGCTGCGTCAAAAGTATGAGGATATTCTTCCTATGGTTGGACAGTTTGAAGAGCTGAGAGAAATTCTTCATGAAAAACGTGTTAAACGTGGTTCCATAGATTTTGATTTACCAGAGCAAAAAGTAATTCTTGATGAAAAGCTTAAACCTGTCGAGATTGTGCAGCGTGTGCATGGTAACGCAGAATCAATTATTGAAGAATTTATGCTGTCCGCTAATGAAACTGTAGCACAACATATGCATAAGCAAAAATGGCCTTTTATTTATCGTGTCCATGATATTCCTGCTGAGGAAAAGATGCAGGAATTTGGCAAGCTGCTTGCTAATTTTAATATTAAATTCAAGCCTAGCGAAGAAACAAAGCCTATGGAAATTCAAAAAGCGGTCAAGGCTATTGCAGGTCGTCCCGAGGAGCGTCTTGTTACTACTGTGGCGCTGCGTTCTATGCGTCAGGCAGTATACCAGACTGATAATGTAGGTCACTTTGGTCTTGCGGCTAAATACTATACTCACTTCACTTCACCTATTAGACGTTACCCAGACCTTTTGGTTCATCGTCTTCTGCGTCAATGGATGCAGCAGCCCAAGCTTGATAAGGCTGAGCGCGAAAAGCTTGAGGAAAAGCTGGTTGTAGCTGCAGAGCATTCTTCCATCAGAGAGCGTTTGGCAGCAGATGCAGAACGTGCTACTGTTGAGCTTAAGATGGCTGAGTATATGGCAGGTCATATTGGCGAAGAATTTGACGGCGTTGTTTCCGGTGTAACTGCATTTGGTATGTTTGTTGAGCTGGAAAACGGTGTTGAAGGTCTGGTACATATTTCCAGCCTGATGGATGACTACTATGAATACTATGAGGAACGCTATGCTCTTGTTGGTACCCATTCCAAGAAAATGTACCGCTTAGGCGATAAGGTGCGTATTGAGGTACTGCGTGTAGATATTAGTGATGTCAGCATAGACTTTATTATGGCTGGTGAATCTGATGGTGTTCGTGAGCATATTCGTCAGCAGCTGCTTTCCAAGCAGAGCGGAGGCAGTGCTTATGGTAAAAAGCGTGCAGCTTTAAGTGCTGAAACCCAAAAGAAAAAGCATTCCAGTGCTCGTTCCAAGAGTAAGGGTGCTAAAAATAAGGAGCCAGGACGCCGTAGTGGCGGCAAGCACTCCAAGGGTAAAGGCAAGGGCTCTAAGAAGGGGCGCAAGAAAAGATAAAAGAAAGAACAGGTAATTATGGCAGAACAAAAGATAAAGATTATCGCAGAAAATCGTAAGGCCAGACATGACTATACAATCCACGAGACTTATGAGGCAGGTATTGCCTTGACTGGTACAGAGGTTAAATCTTTGCGTGCAGGCAAGGCCAACCTTAAGGACAGCTATGCACAGCTTACTAAGCAGGCGGAGGTGTTTGTCTACAACCTGCATATCAGTCCATACGATCATGGCAATATTTTTAATCACGATCCTCTGCGCAGCCGCCGTCTGTTGCTGCACAGAGCAGAAATCAATAAGCTGATTGGTAAAGTTAGGGAAAAGGGCTATGCTCTTGTTCCCCTTAAGCTTTACTTTAAACATGGTCTGGTAAAGATGGAGCTGGCTTTGGCAGTTGGTAAAAAGCTTTACGACAAGCGCCAGGATTTGGCAAAAAAGGACGCTAAACGTGAAATGGAGCGTACCTTAAAGGAACGCAACTGCTAATCGAATATTGTAGCCTTGGAGAACGTACTGAGTTTTTCAGTACGTTCTTTTTTTATAGTTAATATTTCAATTAACATTGCAGTGATTTTAGTAAAAGTGACATGTTTTGACATTATGAAGATGTATATTTAATAAGAGTGACTAAATTATATCTACTAGGAGCAGTTGTAAAAGCTGTTATAAATATGGAGCGATTAAAGATTGCAGTCTTTTTGGCAAGATACACAGAAAAAATATAATATAATAATGTCATCGAAAGAATTAAAATAAATTCTTTCAGAAATTTTCACAAAGATATGGTATAATTATAGTCGATAAAATAGCGAAAAGCTTTTCGGAGTCTGAGCTTATGGCAGGACTATGATGGCTATAATAAAGATAGATGAAAATTAAGAAAGAAATGAGGTTGAGCTATGGTAAAAGAGCTGGTAATTGCCACTCACAATTTGGGAAAACTGCAGGAATTTAAAGAGTTAATGAAGGATTTGCCTATAGATATTAAGTGTCTGGCAGACTTTGAAAAGGTAGAGGAGCCGGAAGAAACAGGTCGTACCTTCGCTGCTAATGCTAGACTAAAGGCCATCTATTATGCTAAAAAGCTTGGTAAACCATGTATTGCCGACGATTCTGGCTTAGAGGTGCAGGCTTTGGACGGTGCTCCTGGTGTACGCAGTGCCCGCTATGCTGGCGAAAAGGCATCTGATGAAGATAACAATAATCTTCTTTTGATGAATATGAAGTTTCAAGTAAAGCGTACTTGTCGTTTCCGTTGTGCTCTTTGTGTAGTAAGTGCTGAAGGCAAGGTTTTAAATGAGGTTGACGGTATTTGTGATGGCATGCTGCTGCATGCTCCATTAGGTACTGAAGGCTTTGGCTACGATCCTCTGTTCTGGTCTACAGAATTGCACAAGGGTATGGGCGAGGCGACTATGCAGGAGAAAAACAAGATCAGCCATCGTGGCAAAGCAATTCGCAAGCTGGTAAATATTTGGACAAAAAAGAAAAATAAAGAGAACTAATTATGTTGTCTGGTAAATTGCTTTTTATAATGAGGGCTTTGGGAGTTTAAGGAAATGAAGATAGGTATTACAGGTGATACTCATGGCAATATACAAGCCATGCGTAAGCTGCTGCAGGCTACTCCACCTGTGGAGATGTGGCTGCACGCCGGCGACCATGCAGATGATGCTAATTTGTTGGCAACAATGACAAAGCTGCCGGTAATACGTGTGCTTGGAAATTGTGATATGGGTACTAAGGATGCAAAAATTGATGAAATGCTGGAACTGGAAGGTTTTCATGTATGGCTAACCCATGGTCATAGATATATTGAACGCAATGAGCGTGCTGATTTAGGCTATTGGGCAAAGCAGCTTGGTCAGGATATTGTAATTTTTGGACATACCCACGTTCCTATGTGCGAATACTATGGAGATACGCTGCTGATTAATCCGGGCAGTCCCGCTCGTCCTCGAGGCGGCTCCAAGCCATGCTTTGCAGTATTGACACTGCAGGCAGGAAAAACTCCAGAGGTGGAGTATATTACGCTTCCTGAACCACAACTAAGCTTATTTTAATGTGCATTAAAGCGCAGTTTCTGTCATTTTGATGGAGACTGCGCTTTTTTGGTAGTATGGATAGCTATATACTAGTAAAGTACTAGGCCATTCTTGGCAATGAGCAAGCTTCTGCTTACTTTCAAAAAAGAAACAATAATATTACAAAAAATTCACAGATATAGAGTAATTTACTTAAACAAAGTATTGCTATATATGAGCCTTTAAATTATAATAAGTGTATACTATATACAAATTCCTAAGCTAGAAATAAATAATAAATTTATGGAGGAAAGTGAAATGACTATGACTTTACGTGAAGAAACCTTAAAAATGCATTTGGAGAATAATGGTAAATTGGCTGTAAAATGCAAGGTACCTCTGGCAAATCGTCATGATTTGGCTGTTGCTTATACTCCTGGTGTTGCAGAACCCTGTAAAGAAATTAAAGAAAAAAAAGAAATGTCTTTTGAATACACCTGCCGCGGCAATATGGTAGCTATTGTTTCTGATGGTACCCGCGTTTTAGGCTTGGGTGATATCGGTCCTGAGGCTGCAATGCCTGTTATGGAGGGCAAGGCTGTTCTCTTCAAGACCTTTGGTGATGTTGACGCAGTTCCTGTGTGCCTTGGCACTAAAGATGCTGACGAATTTATTCGTACTGTAGAAATTCTGCAGCCTAGCTTTGCAGGCATTAACCTGGAGGATATTTCCTCTCCTAAGTGCTATGATATTGAAGATCGTTTGAAAGAAATCTGCGATATTCCTGTATTCCACGATGATCAGCATGGTACTGCTATCGCCTGCTTGTCCGCTGTTTTAGGCGGTTTGCGCTTTGTTAAAAAAGACATTAAAACCGCTAAATTTGTAGTTAATGGCTGTGGTGCTGCTGGCAGCGCTATTGGTCGTCTGTTGGTATCCATGGGTGCAGAAAACGTAATTATGGTAGACCGTTTTGGTGCTCTCTATGAAGGTATGGATGCACAGCTGGACAGAATCCAAGCTTATCTGGCTACCGTAACTAATAAGGAGCATAAGCAAGGTACTTTGGCTGACGTTGCCAAGGGCGCTGACGTTCTGATTGGCGTATCTGCTCCGAATGTATTTACTAAAGAAATCATGGAAAGCATGGCTGAAAAGAGCATTGTTTTCGCTTTGGCAAACCCTGTTCCCGAAACTACCTACGATGCTGCGAAGGAAGCAGGCGTAGCAGTTGCAGGCACTGGCCGCAGTGACAGACCTAACCAAGTAAATAACGTAACCGTATTCCCCGGTGTATTCCGCGGTGCTATTGACGTCCGTGCACGTGCTATTACTGAGGAAATGAAGGTTGCTGCAGTTTATGCCATTGCTGAGCTGATTGACGAAAAAGACCTGCGTGAGGACTATGTTGTTCCTGATGCTTTTGATCCTCGTGTAGCTCCTGCTGTTGCTGCAGCTGTAGCAAAGGTTGCGATTGAAACTGGTCTGGCTCGTAAAATTGTTGATCCGGAAGAAGTACGTGCTAATACTGCAAAACGTGTTGGCCGCTAATTTTTATAATTAATATTTCCTTAATCCTGATTATGAAAGGAAGGATTATAAGCATGAGAGAAATTAATGTAAATGAAGTTAAAGACACAGTCAGCAGATTGTGTATTGAATCCTGCTGCTATTTGCCTCAGCCTGTTCAAAACAGAATCAGAGCTGCTATGGTAACTGAAGAGTCTCCCTTGGGACGTGAAATTTTAGGTACTTTAGTAGAGAACTTTGAGCTGGCCAAGAAAAAGTCTGTAGCCATTTGCCAGGATACTGGTCTGGTAGTTGTATTTTTGGAAATTGGCCAGGAAGTTCATTTTGTAGGCGGCGACTTGTATGAAGCAATTCATGCAGGTGTAGCTCATGGCTATACTACTGGTTATCTCCGTAAATCTTCTGTTGGCGATCCGCTTTTTGACCGCAAAAACACCAATGATAATACACCTGCAATTATTCACACCAAAATCGTGCCTGGTGACAAGGTTAAATTCATAGTTCTTCCCAAAGGCTGTGGCAGTGAGAACATGGGTGCTATGAAAATGCTCAAGCCTGCTGACGGCGTAGAGGGTGTAAAGCAATTTGTAGTTGATACTGTAAGAGCCGCTGGTCCTAATCCTTGCCCGCCAATTACTGTTGGCGTTGGCATTGGTGGCAATATGGAGCAGGCAACTCTGCTGGCTAAACATTCTTTGACTCGTACTATGGGTGAGCACAACCCCGATCCACGTTATGCAAAGCTGGAGGAGGAACTCCTGGAGCTTGTTAACAAGACTGGTGTTGGTCCTTCCGGTTTAGGTGGTCGTACAACTGCTTTAGCTGTAAACGTAGAATTTACTCATACCCATATTGGTGGTTTGCCCTGTGCAGTTAATCTGAACTGTCACGCTGCCCGTTGTGCAGAAGCAGAGCTTTAAGGAGGAAGTATCATGAGTGAAGGTGCTGTAGTAAAATATATTAAAGCTCCCCTTACTGCGGAGACTGTAAAGGATTTGCATGCTGGTGACGTAGTTCGCATCAGCGGTTATATTTATACTGCTCGTGATGCTGCTCACAAGCGCATGTATGAGGCATTGGGACGCGGCGAAGCTCTGCCCTTGGACTTGAAGGACAATGTAATTTATTATGTTGGTCCTGCTCCCACCAAGCCCGGTGAAGTTGTAGGCAGTGCTGGTCCTACTACCAGTGGTCGTATGGACAAATATACTCCTGCTATGATTGAGCAGGGTATGCGCGGCATGATTGGTAAGGGTCTGCGCAGCCAAGAGGTTATTGATGCCTGCGTTAAGCATGGTGCAGTATACTTCGTAGCTATTGGCGGTGCTGCAGCTGTAATCAGCCAATCTATCAAGGGTGAAGAAATGATTGCCTTTGAAGACCTTGGCCCTGAAGCAATTCGTCGCTATGAGGTAGAAAATTTCCCTGCAATCGTATGTATTGACAGCTATGGTAATGACTTTTACAAGGAAGGCATTGCTAAATATAGTCAAGAATAAATGAATTACTCAAGCCGTTGGAATTTTCCAACGGCTTGTTCTTTTATAGTATTTTCGTTTCATTATTTACAAAATACATATTAATTTATGTATACACAATTTTTAAGGCAAAATTTCTTGACAAAAATATCTCTTTGAGTTAATATAACACCAAATTTCAATAACACGCTCTTATCAAGAGTGGTCGAGGGAACAGGCCCGATGACGCCCGGCAACCAGACCATTGGTTATGGTGCTACATCCTGCAAGAATAATCTTGAAAGATGAGAGGAAGGCAGAAGCGCTCTTTCCTCGTGAAAGAGTTTTTTTCTTGTTAAGATACTCTAGAGATGTGTTAGATAAAATAAGGAGTGAAGTATTATGAAAAAATTGTTAGTTGCTTTGTTGGCGTTAATAAGCTTGGCTGTTGTGGCAGCTGGCTGTGGCGGTGGTGAAAAGAATGTTGCAGATGGCAAGACTGTAGTTAAAGTAGGTGCAACTGCTGTACCTCATGCTGAAATTCTGAACCACATTAAAGGCTCTTTGGCTAAAGATGGCGTTGACCTGCAAATCATCGAATTCAGCGACTATGTAAAACCCAATCTGTCCCTGAATGATAAAGAGCTGGATGCAAACTTCTTCCAACATGAACCTTATCTGGAAACCTTTGCCAGCGAGCGCAAAATGCCTCTGATTTCTGCAGGCAAGGTACATATTGAGCCTATGGGTATCTATTCTAAAACTATTAAAGACATCAACTCTATTCCTAATGGTGCTAAAATTGCTATTCCTAACGATCCCTCCAATGGCGGCCGCGCGCTGGCACTGTTGGAAAGCGCTAAGCTGCTGAAGCTGAAGGACGGCGTTGGCGTAAAAGCTACCATTGGCGATATTACCGGTAACGACAAAAAGCTGCAAATCATCGAAATTGAAGCTGCTCTGCTGCCTCGTTCCATGGATGACACTGATTTGTCCGTAATCAATTCCAACTTCGCTATGGAAGCAAACCTGAACCCTGTTAAAGATTCTCTCTTTACTGAGCCTAAAGAATCTCCCTATGCTAATATCGTAGCTGTTCGTAAAGGCGACGAAAAGCGTCCGGAAATTCAAAAGCTGATGAAAGCTTTGCAATCTCCTGAGGTGAAGCAATTCATCGAAGAGAAATATAAAGGCGCAGTTGTTCCTGCATTCTGATTTGTTAGGAAATAAAATTTCATAAAAAGTTTCAAACGGCATGGCTTAGGCTGTGCCGTTTTTTATTGTAGTAGGTAGAGTTTTAATGTATTATATTATGAGGAATGGAGGTTTCTATGGATAAATTTTTGACAAAGGCGGTTATTTTAACTGCATATATTATTCCCTATGTTTTCCTAGGCTTGGACGGAGATTTGTCCGGACATGCAATGCTGTCCTATGGCGCAGTTGCGGCTGCTTTTGGCGGTTTGTGTTGGACGGCTATAAAAACTAACCACGTTCAGCTTGTTTTTTTTGGCAACGTATTAAGCTTTATTTCTTCTTGGATTGCTGTAGATTCGTCTGATTTAGTTAAGATGAGCTGGTTTTTTAAGCCCTTTACGGCACATCAGCTTTTGATAATAATTTCAATAGTAATGTTTGCTGTTCAGGCCGCAGCTGCATGGAAGTATAGAAAATGGTAAAGAGGACAGTATAAACTAATACTATAGAAATGTATAGCAATAATATTAAAATGGGCAGTTGCTTTTAAATAAAAATTGAGCTTGTTTAAGTAGAAATTTGTCCGTGGATATTGTATAGGTTGAATTCTTAAAAGTGAAGAATATAGCTATAAGCTTGTGTTATAAAAATAAGAGGTAAAAATGCAATATAAGAATATGCTGGAGGCACGCTTCCTTTCCCGTCCTAATCGCTTTATTGCTCATATAGAGGTAAATGGGCAGGAAGAGGTCTGCCATGTTAAAAACACTGGTCGCTGTAAGGAGCTGCTTGTTCCTGGCTGTACTATTTATGTACAGCATCATGATGATGCCAAGCGTAAGACTAAATATTCTCTCATAGCTGTCAAAAAGGGAGATATTTTGATTAATATGGATTCTCAAGCTCCTAATAAAGTGGTTCAGGAATGGCTTAAGGAAAAACATCCTTTTGGCGAGATGACTTTGCTAAAGCCTGAATATACTCATGGTGATTCCCGTTTTGACTTCTATCTGGAAACAGTAGGCAAGAAGATGTTTATTGAGGTTAAGGGTGTTACCCTGGAAGAGGATGGCGTAGTAAAATTTCCTGATGCACCTACAGAAAGAGGCGTTAAGCACGTGCGTGAGCTGGCGGAATTGGTTCAGAGTGGCTGCGAGTGTGCCATTATCTTTGTTGTTCAGATGAGTGGTATGAAATATTTTATGCCTAACTGGCAAACTCACGCTGAATTTGGCGAGGCCTTGAGCAAGGCTAAATCAGTAGGCGTGCAAATATATGCTTACGAGTGTGCCGTTGCTGTAGACAGCTTAAAAATTACCCGGGAAATTCCTGTGCAGCTATAGAAAATTTTTTTAATACAGCTATCTGGATTTTGTAAAATAGCATAGATAAATTTGCTGAGATTTTTTGATAAGCTCTTGAGCTTTTGCAAAAAGGTCAGGCCCTTTGCAGAAAGTACAAGTATTTTGGGGAGTTTTCTTGCACTGTGAGCTTGTCGACAAAGTCCGAAAAAATGTGATATACTGTACATACATTAAGCTTGAAATACTATTATTTTATGTGAGTGAGGTTAAAAGATGCGTAAATATCCTAAGTTTTATATAACTCCCAAGGGAGAGCGTGCTGCTCGCGGCGGTCATCCCTGGGTATATGGCGATGAGGTTACTAATGTTGAGGGTGAATACCAAAATGGCGATTTGGTAGATGTAGTAACCAGCAAGGGCAAATATCTTGGCACAGGATTTGTCAATGACAATTCCAAGATCCGTGTCCGTATCATTTCTACTAATGCTAATGACAAGTTTGACGAGGCTTTTTGGGAGCGTCGTCTCCGTTATGCTCTTGATTATCGTCTGACTGTTATGGGTGAAGATGATTTTAAATGCTGCCGTCTGATCTTTGGCGAAGCAGATCAGTTCCCTGGTCTTACTGTGGACCGCTTTAATGATATTCTTGTTACTCAAACCCTGTCCTTAGGTACGGAGCTGCGCAAGGAAATGCTCTTTAATTTGTTGCTGAAGATTATGGGTGAGCTGGGACAGGAAATCCGCGGCCTTTATGAGCGCAACGATGTTAAAATTCGTTTGCTGGAAGGTATGGAGGAAAATAAGGGCTGGTTCCAGTCCGAGCTGACTCCTGAGCCTGGTGCAGTGACTACTGAGATTGTAGAAAACGGCATCAAATATACTGTAGATGTGGAAAACGGACAAAAGACGGGCTTCTTCCTTGACCAAAAGTACAACCGTCAGGCTATTGCCAAAATTGCCAAGGGTAAGCATGCATTGGATTGCTTTACTCATACTGGCTCCTTTGCTCTGAACGCGGCTCAGGGCGGTGCTGCCTCCGTAACTGCAGTAGATATCAGCGCTGAAGCTGTGCAGATGGCTGATCATAATGCAGAAATCAACGGCTACGGCGATGTTATGCATGGTCTGCAGGCTAATGTGTTTGATTTGCTGACCAAGCTTGCTAATGAGCATTCCAGAGAATATGACTTTATTATTCTTGATCCGCCTGCCTTTACCAAATCCGGCAGCACTGTTAAAAATGCTATCCGCGGCTACAAGGAAATCAACCTTAAGGCGATGAAGCTTTTGCCTCGTGGCGGTTATTTGGCAACCTGCTCCTGCTCTCATTTCATGAAGGAAGAGTTCTTTGTGGAAATGCTGCGTGAAGCAGCTAAGGATGCTAATGTTTCCCTCAGGCAGATTGAGGCACGCCAACAGGGACCTGACCATCCTATTTTGTGGAATGTACCTGAAACCAATTATTTAAAATTCTATATTTTCCAAGTTGTTTAATATAAGAGCAGCGGCTTGGATATGACAAAAACTGCAACTGAAAAAAGCGGAAAATTTATTTAGCGTGGAGCTGCAGTTTATTAGCAGATATTTACCAAAAGTAAAAAAGACTGGAATTTGAGGTGTTGATAAAATTACCTCAATTCTAGTCTTTCTTGGTTTTATGAAGCTACTTTTGTTTCATCAGCATAAGCAGTTTATAATGTCAGCTTTTTCAGATTTTATTTACACCGGGAAAATGGTCAACAAATTTTATGGTAATATTCTCAAAATGTTCTACGAATTTAATGCGGAAGTTTTCTCCGTATTCTACAAATTGCCATTCGCCAATATCATCGGGGAAGTGGTCCACACGTCGTACTTTTAAGTCGGGAAAGTGGTTAACTATCTTTACCTTCAAATCAGGAAAGTTTTCTACTACCTTGACCTTGCCTGCTAAAAATATACCCTTATAGTAACCATCCTTGGAGACGCGGCTTAGAGCAATTTGTTCCTGAAGCATTGCTTTTTGAGCAGGTGTAAGAGCTGCTGTATGAGGAGTAAAATCTGTGGGCAGGGTAGGAGCAGCTTGAGCTGCAGCAGTAAGCATCAGTAGACACATAGTTAAAATAAGCTTTTTCATATAGAACACCTCCAATGGTGATAAGTTCGCTTAGCTTTATTATAGGTGTGTATTCTGGTGAATGCAAGGAGATGCTTACTTAGGCAATAAAAAAACGACTTCCGAAGAAGTCGTTCAATTTCAATGGTGGCCCCGGCAGGATTCGAACCTGCGACCTTTTGATTCGTAGAAATCCGTATTTTTGTATAAATTGCAAAAATATGGATTTTATTATTTTAAAATAGTTTAAATAGTTTAAATAATATCATTGCTGATTAACTAGAAATATAGTTATTAAAAACATAAAAACGCATTAAGGTAGCTCAAAAACTGGCTTCATATTCGGATTTTTAACAAGCTTATCCAGCAAATCAAAATAGACTCTGGCACGAGCTGTATCGTAATAAAAATTATCAGGAATTGCTATAGCTTTACCACCATTCACATCATAGCCAAGAAAGTTACATTCAGGCAGATCATCAAGTTGGTATACTTCGACATATGACAAAATCGTGCCAATTGACAAATTGTGCATCAAAAAACAGATATTAGCTCTACAAGACAAAGAGTAGTTTTGCTGTCTAGTTTCGGCAGAAAGATAATCAGCAGGAAAAGCCCTGGTATTCAACACTTCAAAATCCATATCTTGAATTTTGACAGTTGCATGGATCAAGCTTTCTTCGAGACGCAGTAAATGCTCGTTATCATAAGGCTCATCACTAAGACCAAAAAGCCAATTAAGCGATACACCAAAGGCATTTGCAAGCTTATAGACATATGCACAAGTAAGGCCACGACTACCGGATTCTACCTGAGAACAGTACATCCTGCTGGTAAAATTCAAAATGCAGCCTAAATCAGCCAAAGTTAAATTGTGGCTAGTACGAAGTTGTTTTACTTTTGAACCAAGAGTTAAATTTAAATCATTCATAAAAACTCCTAAAATCTCGGAAAAACCTTTATTTTATCGGTGTTTTGGTGTATAATTAACATATAGATTGTAAACTATAAGTTTACAAAAACTTTGGATGAAAATTAAATCGACAAAACAATTATAGCAAATTAAATTAAAATCTACAAGCCTAGACGCCAAAAAATAAATATAACATATTTTAACTAAACTATAACATTTGTTAACTAAGCATTAAAATGCAAGGAAAACAGTGAAAAAATAGCTTTTCTTCATCCAGTATAAAATACTTATATACTTATACGTATTATAGTTGTTGTTATTATAAATAAACAACAACAACTCGCGCGCGCGTACACGCACGCGAGGAAATGCTTGAAAACCCTGATACAGCCTAGGGTTAGAGCCTGTGGATAACTTTTTAAATACTACAAATAGACACCCCAAAAGAGGCAAATACTACAAATGGACACCCAAAAAACTGTAAATACTACAAATAGACACCCTAAAAAAATAGCAAATGCTACAAATAGACACCCTAAAAAAATAGCAAATGCTACAAATGGACACCCCAAAAATGATAAATACTACAAATGGACACCCAAAAAGAAGCAAATACTACAAATGGACACCCAATTGACATAAAATATGTCTCACTCTATAATTCAAGAAAAAATAAATACTACAAATAGACACCCTAAAAAAAGATATTAAATCATCTATAAGAAAATAAATAATCATTAAAATAATCAAAACACATGTTCTAAGGAGTGAAGAATATATGAAAAACAAAGATGTGACAATCAATAAAAACAAAGAATTATCTCCAGAAAACTTGATTTATATAACAACACAAAGATTAATTAATCAAAGAAGCATAAGCTTAATGGCAGAAAGAATTCTGATGTCAATAGCTTCACAAATTACTCTCGAAGATATAGAAGATCTTAAAAACAACACAGGTAATTACTTATATACATATACAATAGATTTAAAAATCTTTGCAGAACTTTTCGGATATTCAACTATAAAATTTCGAACAAAGTTAAAAGAAGCCAGAGATGAATTATCGAATTTAATAATAACATTTCCAACAACTTTGCAAGCTCAGGTAGGTGTAATTTCTTTTAGTATTATAAAGAATAATAAATTAATGGTCCAAATACATCCTTATATGCTACCTTTTTATGCAATGAAGGGACAAGCATACGAATTAGCTAATATACTATCTTTTCAAAATCCATATACATTTAAATTCTATGAGATTTTTCTAAATGCATTAGAAGATAAAAACTTTGCATGTTTAACTATGAGTGTAGAAGAAATAAAAACAGTACTTAAATTAGAAAATAAATACACAGTATACTTCAATTTAAAAAATCGTGTTTTAAAACCTATAGTACAAGACATCAATAAAGAAAATAAAAACAATTTATGCAATATTACAATTGACTTCGAAGAAATTAAGGAAAACAAAAAAGTTAAAGAAATTAAATTTACTATTAAAAGAAAAAAACTCAACCAATCAGAAACTAAGAACTTGATAACTATAAGCGGTATTTATCAAGAACTTTCACCAAAAGCTAAAGAAGCATATAATTTTTTCCTGAAAGAAGCAAAACAAGGTTCAGGATTTTTGGATCGCATTATCACAGAAAATAGCGAAACATTTATAATTGAAACCTATAATGCTGTTATGGAGCAAAAGAAGCAAAATAAGATTCAACACCTTAATAGCTATTGTGGAGCTGCATTAAAAGAAAAATGGTTTATTAATACGTTATCAGATGTAAAAAACAAATATGAGACAATCAATGCAGAATATGAAATATCGGTATTAAAACAAGACAATACTGAAAATAAAAAACAAGGTATTAATAATGAATTAATGAACAAGTTCATGAAACTTACAAAGATTCAACAAGAATTCATTTATAACCAGCTTATCAACAATTCTGATAATTTATGGTATACACAAAGGCTGAAAAACGTTTCATTAGATGAAATGTTACAAGACATATCTAAAAAAAGCCAATTTAAAGTATTCTTAAATAAAGATCCTAAAGTTTTAGAGTTCTTAAACACCATTGAATTAAAGGAGGACTAAAATGAAAAAAGCAATTGTTATTGATCTTGAAACAACAGGTGTTACAGAAAATGATGAGGTGCTGCAGATATCAATTATTGATGAAGATGGAAAAATTCTTTTAAATCAATACTGCAGACCTGAAAACAAAACAGAATGGCCAATGGCTGAAAAAATTAACGGAATATCTTTTGAAATGGTAAAAGATAAACCAACTTTAAAGGAGTTGTTGAGTGTAGTTGAAAATATTATAAATTCTAGCAGCTTAATAATCGGATATAATGTAGATTTTGATTTAGGATTCCTTAAAAGAGTACAAACAAATATCCAATGGAGCAATATAATAACCTTTGATGTTATGAAAGCCTTTGCCGAAATATATAAAGAACCCAAAAGATATGGACGAGGATATAAATACCAAAAGCTTTCTAAATGTGCGTCCTATTATAAATACAAATTTAAAGCTCACGACAGCTTAGAAGATTGCAAAGCAACACTTCATTGCTACAAAAAAATAACGGAATAAAAGTCTTAATTATACATAGAAAGGAGGTGAAAAAAATAAAATTAATACTGACACTTATAGTAATAACAACATTTTTAATAATTAATTCTTCATCAAGCTCTGCAGCTCACTTACAAACTGTAGAAGCAACTGCTTATGAATGGAACTTATATGAAGGAAAAGGAATAACCAAATATGGAGAACGTTGCATACCATACTGTACAGTAGCTATTGATCCCAATTATATTAAACCATACTCAGTTATCGCATTTGACTATGCCGGATATAGATTCTTTACAATCGCAACGGACACTGGAAGTGCAATTAAAGGATATAAGATAGACTTTGCTATGGAAACAACAGGACAATGTATTGCTTTTGGTAGACGGCAGCTTCAATGCACAATTTATGAACCTGGAGAATATGATGGTTTATTAGGCTGGATAAAATTGTAAGGAGGATACGCATATGAAAAAATATGATCGCGAACTTACATTACAAGAAATGGAACAACAAAAAAAGAAACCTAAATTCCTAACAGTACATCAACTAGTAGAATCATTAGGTGAAAATGTTATATCCAAACCAGTAATCTATTCTATGATTAGAAAAGGAGAGATACCAACAATTAAATTAAGTAATAGACTTTTAATTCCTTACTCTTGGTTTGAACACTTATGTAATCAATTTGATAACATAGAAAAAGGAGAATAACTATGAGTAGAAGAATAAAAGGAACCGGCTCTCTATATTGGGATAAATCTAGAGAACGATGGATTTATAAATGTAGATATAGAGATAATAAAGGCATGCTGCATACAATGCAGGCTTCTGATATTAGTAAAAAAAATATAAGAAGCAAAATGGAAAAAGTGCAATTGCAGCTCAATATTATTGAAAAAGGAATTCCTCAGTACAGTTTTAAAGAATGGACTGATAAATGGCTAGACATAACTGTAAAGAATACCGTTAAACCTAGTACCTATAATTGGTATAGGAATATGATCACCTATATGGTTAATGAAATTCCTAAAATAGAATTAAAAAAAATAACACCAATTCAAATTCAAGAAATTCTAAATGACTTATATAAAAACGGTGGAGTAAAAAAACAAGGACTTGCTGGATCAACTGTTAATTCCATACGTCGGACTTTATACCAATGTCTGGAAGAAGCAATGAATAACAATCTCATTCCTAAAAATCCAACAAGAAATACTAAACCAATAAAATACGTAAAAAAAGAAATGGTTGTCATGAATGAAAAACAAATAAAACATTTCTTAGCAGTAGCCAAAAAAGGAGATTATATATATAACAATGTTTCCAACAAAAATCTATTGAACTATACAAATGGAACAAGATATTATGTAAAGCAATTCTATATATTAATAAATCTAGCATTAGCTACTGGAATGCGTATATCAGAAATAAGAAAACTACAATGGGATGATATAAATCTAAGAGAATCATACATATATGTAAGAAGAACATTAAAAACAGAAAATAGTAAGAGAAAAATAAAAATAGATTCTAATCTCTTACAACTATTAAAAGAATTTCGAGTAACCCAAATACTATATTCAAAAGAACTATTAAATTTTAAAAATTATAAAAACAATGTTTTCACAAACACAAGAGGAAATCCAATTTGCATAGATAACTTTCGCAAGCGATATTTCAATAAGCTTGTTGAAGAATCAAATGCACCTGAAGGATTTACAATCCACTGTATGCGTCATACACATGCAACACTGTTATTGAAAAATGGAATAAACATTAAAGTTATAAGCGCAAGGCTTGGCCATAAATCTATAGAATTCACATTATCTACTTACGCTCATGTATTAGATGAAATGGAAGAAACAGCACCCTTAGCATGGGAAAAGATAATGGCCTGGAACTAAGAAAGGAATAATTATTATGGATATCAAACAAAAAAACGAATTAAAACTAATACGTAAAAATGCAATTTTCGATACCCTCTCACAACCTTTAGTTAGTTGTATTATCATTGCCCCTATTGTTTTCGGATTAATATTTTTATTTTTTTTGAATTTGCAAAAACAACAAATGGAAAAAAATTACAATGATTACATGGCTAAACCTTTAGAAGCAAAAATAGAATATATAGATTTAGAAAAATTCAAAAAATATAAAGACGGTTCTCGAAAAATAACTGAAATTGCAAATCGATACAAAGAAGCCGGCTATCTTGTAACCATTAATGACAATTCAATGATAGTAGAAAAGCAATAATTAATCTGAACTAAGAAAGGAGAAAATAAAATAATCAATGAAATTAATTAGAATCAAGGATCTTATTAAAATAATTACAAAAGATGGATGGAAAAAATCTGACCAAACAGGCAGCCATCTACAGTATCAGCACCCAAATAAAAAAGGAAAAGTAACCATATCTGCTCATCGACTAGGAAATACTGTACCGATGGGAACACAAATAAAAATTCTGAAACAAGCAGGAATAATTTAATATAAAACCACATTTAAAGGGAAGATGACAAAAATCTTCCCTATTTTTTTATGATTTTAATGAAATATAAAGGAAAAATGAATTGAAAAAACAAAATTACCATGGTAAAATATGAATAAGAAATAGATTCACTTAACGTCGCTGCTCCTAACTTTCGGTTAGGCGCACTTAGGCGTTTCTTACAGCGTGGCTGCGCCACACTAGAAACGCACGTGCGTAAGTCAAAAAGCATTAACATAATTCAATTATAAAATCATAAAAAATAAATACCTGGGTACCCAGAGCTAATTAATGAACATGAATTGTTTATTGATTAGCTCTTTTTATTTTGAATAGGAATAGGAAACAATGGCTACATATCATTTATCACTCAAAAACGGAAAAGTTGGAAATGGAAAGACTCATGCAGAATATATACTGCGTGAAGGTAAATACGCTGGTTCTCAGAAAGCTGAAGAACTTGTATTTAAGTCTGCCAATTTACCTCATTGGTGTAATTCTGCCATTGATTTTTTTGAAAAAACAGACATCTATGAAAGAATTAATGGAAGTGCATATAAAGAATTCGAAATAGCTCTTCCAAACGAACTCAGCCATGAAGAAAATCAAAAACTAGTAGAAGAATTTATAAAGAATCATATCGGCAATAACAAAGTATGGGCTTATGCTATTCATACCAAGCCAGCAACATTTGCATCCGACCAGGAACAAATCCATGCTCATATAATGTTTTGTGAACGTATTGTTGAAAATGGAATGGAAAAAGCTAAAGGTCCATCTACTTTTTTCAAAAGATATAACGCTAAAAATCCATCTAAGGGAGGTTATCAAAAAGATAGAAGCCTAGCAGATTACAAAGTAAGAAGTAAAAATGTAATTAGCATTAGACAATCCTGGGAAGACCAAATCAATAAAGCGTATGAAAAAAAAGGTATTGATGAACGTGTATCTTGCAAAACAATAAGTGCTCAAAGACAAGCTGCCGAAGAAATTGGAGATATGGTTTTAGCAGAATTCTTTGACAGAGAACCACAGGAACACTTAGGACCATCATTAGCATACAAGACAAGAAAATTACTATTAGAAAAAGGCATAGACCAAGAGCATATAGATAATACTTTAGATGCTCTTTATAATATGAGTCCCAAAGCATTTGTTGTCATTGTTGAAAAGATCCAGAAAGAAAACAAAAAACAAAAAATGTTGTATAAGCGACAGCTCGAACTTGAAAAGAAAGCACAAGAGAAAGCTGCCGCTGATTTAGCACGCCTTGAATCAGAAAAAGAACTTATTGATAGCGAAATTATTATTAAAGACTTAACAAATTGCTTAAATGAAATTAACATTCAGCTAGATGTTAATACTATGACTCAAAAGAAATTACAACAAGACCTTTTAACAAATGAGCAAATAGGACAAAAAGCTTTTGATCTATGTACCAATGGAGAAAGTCAAAAAGTCAGAAAAGAAATAAAAGAATTAAGAGAAGAACAATTTAAAACAAACCAACTTATGAAAGAATTTAATAATACATCAAAACCGCATTTCTTTGAATTTGAAGCAAAGAAAAAATACAAAGAAATGCAAAATCTAATAGCAACAAGATTAAAAAATGAAAGAGAAAGAACTGAGCAAATTGAAAAAAGAAAACAAGCTATGAGAGAATTAATGTCCAAACCGGAAAATACGGAAAATTATAAAAAGATTATAGAAAATCTTATTAAAAAGAGAACTAACTCTGAGATTCAATCAAAAAAATTAGACATAATTGCGAATAAATTAGAGAAATCCAGAATTAAAATTGAAGAGATTGTTAAAGAAATACACCCAGATTTTAATTATAAAATGAGGTCTGGATCTTATAGTGCTGCCCAAGAAGGAGATTTAGAAAATAGAATAAATGCAATGCAGCAAATTATAAACTCTGCTCAACCAGAAATAAAACCAATAAATAATTTAACAATTAATATTTCTACAAAGCAACGACAGAATGATGACTATTTAAGCTGGTAATAATATTAACAATAAATAACATACCCCATAGCGACTGTAAAGAGCTTTCCTCCGGACTCTGCTCTATGACAGTCGCTATGGGGTATGTTTATGTAAGAAGAAAATAAGAAAGGAGATTACTGTATGATTGATATAAAAGTCGAAATGAAAAGAAACGATTTTATGTGGTTAGAATCACGAGAAGCTACAAAAAAATTCTTTGAAATCGAAAAAACATACAAAGAAATTTTTAGTGAAAACAATTTAAAGAATATTCTGAAATTTTATACAGATGACGAACTTATTTCAATCTACGAACTAAAAGCATCAATTGAAAAAAATAAAAACTCACTAACAAATCAAAATGCACCTGATGTTAAAGTGACTATGTTCGTAGAAGGTAAAAATGGATGCCATAAATTAATTTTCTACCTATCTGACTATATGACAAAGACAAAAGGAAATATGGCAATGAAACATGCTAAACAAAATTTAGAACACACATTTTTTAAAAGAGAGATTAAAGAAAAACCTCTTAAAAAAGTAGTATGAAAGGATGATTTAAAATATGTGGCCTAACGTAATTGAAAAAGAAAATGGTAGAGAAAAGATTTATGACATTCCATCAAGATTATTACTAGATAGAATTATTATGCTAACCGAAACTATTGACTCAGGAACAGCAGCATCTATTATTGGACAACTCCTTTATTTAGAAAGTCAAAATCCTGAAGAACCAATCACAATGTATATTAATTCCCCAGGTGGAAATATTACAGATGGTTTAGCAATTTACGACATCATGAATAAAATTAATTGTTCTGTAAATACTGTATGTACTGGAATGGCTGCTTCAATGGCAGCTTTTTTATTATGTGCAGGAACTGGAACAAGATATGCTATGCCAAATTCTACAATCATGATTCATCAACCATTAGGAGGTGTCCAAGGACAAGCAACAGATATTGCGATTGTAGCAAATAGAATTCTAAATCTCAAAACGAAATTATATACTATCTTTTCAAAAAAAACAGGCTCTACTTACGATCAAATTGCAAAAGCCTGCGAAAGAGATAATTATTTGTCTCCTGAAGAAGCTCTATCTATGGGACTAATTGATAAAATCATCAATACAAAAATGGAGGATTAATATGTTAAACACAAAAGAACAATACCAAATCGACTATGTTAATAATGAAGATTTTGAAAATCAAGAATATAATTTTTCAATCTATCCAACGACAATTAAAAGACATCTTGATGAATATGTTATTGGTCAAGAAGAAGCAAAAAAAATTCTCTCTGTAGCTGCATACAATCACACGAAGATAATTAATAATCCGGAATTACATATTGATAAGTCCAATATATTAATGATTGGACCTAGTGGTAGTGGAAAAACTTACATGATAAAAAGTCTTGCAAAAATTTTAGATGTACCATATGTAATTACAAATGCAACATCTTTAACAGAGAGTGGATATGTAGGAGATGATGTAGAGACAATTCTTCAAAGTCTATTGTTTAAAGCATATGAAGAAATCAAATACTACAATTCAGAAAGCGAAAGAATGGAAAAAGCTATTGCAAAAGCTGAAAAAGGAATTATCTTTATTGACGAAATTGATAAAAAGGCTATAAAAGGCGAGAATAGTTCGATTACAAGAGATGTATCAGGAGAAGGTGTCCAACAAGCATTATTGAAGATCGTAGAAGGCACTCATGTAAGAGTTCCATTAACAGGAAATAGAAAACATCCATCTCAAGATATGATTATTATCAATACAAAAAATATTCTATTTATTGTGAGTGGAGCATTTGTTGGAATTGAAAAAATTATTCAACAAAGATTAGGAGCTAATAACAAACAAATTAACCTAATTAAACAACAAATGAAAAAAGAAAAACAATCTTATAACAGCCTGATTGACAAAGTAATTCCTGAAGATATTAGAAACTTTGGAATGATTCAAGAATTCATTGGAAGATTTCCGGTAATTTGTCCACTGCATCTGTTATCAGAAAATGATATCGTAAAAATCCTGACTGAACCTAGAAACAACATCATTTTCCAATATAAGAAGCTGATGGCAGTAGATAATATCGAACTTGATTTTGAGCAAGAAGCTCTGCACCAAATTGCTAAAAATGCAATTCGAAACAATACAGGAGCAAGAGGACTAAGAAATCAATTAGAAAAAACACTACTCAGTGTAATGTTTGAAAAACCAAATCAAACCAATAAGTACAAAAAAGAAAAAATCATTATCACTGATAAAGATATTCAAGAAGCTGTATAAGCAAATATATCAAAAGCTAAAAGAAAAATCAAGGTCCGCAAGCTCTCCACCTTGATTTTTCTAACACTTTTGATAATGCAGAAACTAAGGTTAAGACCTAAATATATTTAAAGAAACGAGGAATAAAAGATGAATAATATTTATGTAGAAGGCAGATTAGTACGTGATCCTTGGTTTAAATACGCAGGAAAAGAAGAAAATAAAGCTGTTTGCACATTTACGATTGCTGAAAACCTATATTCTCATATGGAAAACAACAAAGCAGTGTACGAACCAATTTATCATGAAGTTGTATGTTTTGATGCAATTGCAGAACAATTCGCAAACGACAATATGGTAGGCAGAGAATATAAAATCAAAGGCCAATTAATACCTAATGTATATGAAGATAAAGAAGGTAAGAAAGTATATAAATATAAAATTAAAGCTGAATTCATCGAAAATGGTAGATTACCTAAACCTAAAAAAGAAACAAAAGCTGCCTAAATATAAAAGAGCTGATTAGATTTATCTAACCAGCTCTAGTTCATTTTTGAAAGGATGATTGTAATGCAAATCAAAATCAAAACACAAGAATTAAACAAAGCATTAAATGATATGAATAAATTTCAGACAAATGCCATTGCAGATGTTTTTAAAAATAATCATTTTAGAGCAAAAGCAGATAAACTAACTATTACTGCAATATATGGTTCTACCATTATAAAAAAAATAATTCCTTGTGAAGCTACTGAGGAAGGAAATTTTGCTACAAACCCCAAGTTATTACTTTCATTGATTAAAAATATTGATGAAGAATATGTAGAAATATCAGAAGCTGGAAACCAAATTCAAATATTAAACGGATGGAACACAACAAAAATCAATTGCATCAATCCAGAAGAATATCCTATCCTCAAAATTCCAGAAGACGAAGAAAATTCTATTAATATCGAAACAGAACAATTAAAAAAATCTATCAAAAATACTACATTTGCAGCTTCACAAGAAAATCAAAAATTTAAAGGAACAGAACTGATTTTTAATGATAATACTGTTGATATTATTGCAACAGACACCCATATATTAGCTAGAACTACAATTCAAACCCAAAATAATCAAGGATGTATGAGAGCTATAATTCCTACAGATATTCTCAATAATCTTCAAAGTGTTCAGATTAAAAATAAAACAGTCAACATCGGCATTTATAAAAACCAATTAACTATTAAATATGATGATACAGTAATTTCAACAAGTATACTTATGGGTAATTTCCCTAATACAGATATATTCTTTAACAGAAACCAATATATTACAAAAATGAAACTTAGAACATCTGAAATTAACAAAGCATTAGAAAGAGTACAAGTATTGGCTGGAAAATATAAGATTCTAACTCTTAATATTAATAAAGATGAAAAGAATATGTTTTTAAACACTAAATCAGACTTAGGACTAGCTGCAGAAGCAATTCAGATTCAAGAAATTGAAGGTGAGAATTTAAACATCAGTCTTAATATCACTTACCTTGTTGATGTTTGTAAGAAAATCACAAAAGATGAATTTATAATTGAAATGAAAACAGCGGTAACTCCAATGCTTATTCACGAAAAAGATTCAGATTCAAAATACATTATTACTCCTATGAGAGTAGCTTAGGAGCATATATGAAAAAATATGGAATTATAATTGAAGCCGAAAACGGATTCAAAACATACTTAAATATAAAAACAATTATTAAAATGTTTTATGGAAAAATCTTTTCATATAAAAAATCGAATAACCATATATATATAAGTATCGAAACTAACTCTGCAGCATACAGATTAATAACCAGATTAACATTACGTTCTAAGAACATCAAACAGGTATATATTACCCAAATACCATAAATACATCAGAAGTCAAGGCACGCAAGCTTTTCACCTTGACTTCTTCTTTTATTTATGGAAAGTAGAAAACAAAGAAAGGGGGGGAAGGATGAACTACAATAAGCGCTTTAATCAATATTCTAAAATACTGAAACTTATTTCCAAAAAAAGCCCAAATAGCTCTAAAAAAGCACGCAGAGAACTAAAAAACAAAGTACTCAATATCTTAATCCCGTTTGAATAAAACAGCTCTCAGAAACAAAAATATAAGCTCTCTGACGCTTAAAAAAACAAAGCATAACAAATACCTTTAAAAGAATTAAAAAGACCGCATAAAGCAATTCTAAGTCTCAGAGAATAAGGAGGAATTATGAACGAAGATAAACAATCAATATTAAACAGCTTATGTACTACACTTCAAAAAACAAGAATGTTCAATGATTTGATAAATATAGAATATCTCAATGGTAAGGGAATGGAATATGCCGTTCTTTACTTTAAAAATGAGAAAAAATATATTAATATCACTGCCAACGGTGGATATGCAATAATTCTAGACATTATCGAACAAATAAAAAGAAGATAATATAATTAAAAATGAAAGGAAGCAAAATCAATGAAAAACTACGAAGTAATGTATATCTTAACTCCTATGAAAGAAGAAGAAGTAAAACGAATTAATAAAAAAATCAGAGATACCATTGAAAATAATGGAGGCCAAGTAGAAAAAGAAGATTTATGGGGTATCAGACACCTAGCATATGAAATCAGATATTATGAAAAAGGGTTTTATGTTTTAACAAGCTTTAAAGCTGAACGTGAAACAATTGCCGAACTGGATCGTGTTATGAAAATTCAAGATGAAGTATTACGTCATATGATTATCAGAAAAGGTGAATAGAATGAAAAAAATCTTAGCATTATTAACCATCATACTTATTCCTAACATGGCTATGGCTTCTATGTACGAATCAACTAATAAGACAACTCAACCTAAACAAGAAAAACCTTATCATACTCGCGAGACAAAGATTAGAGTACCGAAGTATTACAAACCAGATATAGAATCTATAGCAAGAGCAATTATCAGAGAACAAGAAAAGCAAGCAAGAAAAAACCAATAAAAGAGGCAAAGATTATGAATGTTATTAAAGAAATAGCAAAACAACTAAATATAGAATTAAATGAACATTTTTACATTCAAATTAAAGAAAATTCACTAATTACAGTAAACAAATACTACCTATCTAACAAAGGACTTTTAAGAGAGGGAGATACTACATATCAAAACGAAGATAAATTTTTAAGAATGCTTATTACTGGTGAAGCCAGCATAGTAAAAAAAGAATATTTTACACACGCATGTGTACCAATGCATGGCAGTATATATTGGAGCTATAGTGAGCTGCATGACGGAGAAATTAGCTGCTATACTTGGTATAATAACTTTGCAGACAATTGTAGATTGAAATTAGGAATTGTATATGCAACTAAAGAAGATGCTTTAAAGGCAAAAGAAAAAAAGCATCAGGAAATTAGAAACGAAAGAAATAATCGTATTGCATATTACGCACAAGAAAGATATAAAAAATAATAAACAAAAATCTCCTTCTTACTTTGATGTAGGAAGGAGATTTTTATTAAGGAGAAGATAAAAATGCCTAATTGGTGTAGGACAAATATAACATTTTATTCTAAAGATAAAAGACAAATTGAGAAATTTTACAGCATAATGATGAATTATGAGTTACCTGAAGAGTTTAATAAAATAAATACTACAAAGAACTGGATTGGCAATTTTATGATATGCTCTCACAAAGACTTCAAATATGAAGATATCATTAATGGAAAATATGGAAATACAAGAGGATTTATAGAAGATTTATCAGATTTACTTTATTTGGAACAAAAAGACATATACTACTTTTATATTTACGTAGACGATGCATGGTGTCCACATATTCAGCCATTCTGCAGCATATTACAAAAACCAGAGTATAACAAAATTAAACTCGCATATATGGCAGAAGAGCCAGGGTGTGAATTGTATGAGAAATATGATCCTGAGAGCCTTTTTTACGATAAGGACGAATACATTATTGACTCATACATACCTGATTCAAAACTTTATGCAGAATATCCAGAACTTAACGAGATAGACAGTGAGCCAATGACGTTACAAATACTACTAGATACTTTCAAAGTAGATAACTATGAAAAAGCGTTAGATAAAGCTAAGCTCATTACGGATACTATGCAAGAAAAATATGATGATGGATTTTGCTGCATTAACAAAATCCATGTCTTAGAACAACCTTATTAAAGATTATTTTTTATCATTAGAAGTAGTTAATGAATAATCCTTAACCGGATAAAGATTAGCAAGATCTTCTAAACTAACCTTAAAGGTTTCTTCTGGTTCAATACCATTATCTTCCCAATATTTAGCTCTAATACGCTCTTCTTCAGTAAGCTTAATAATCTTTTTATTGTTGTTGTCCATAATAAGACCTCCCAATATAATATATAAGACTTAAAGAGCCTTATGAATAAATTATATCATAACCCGTTAGAAAGTAGGGATAAAAATGAAAAGAAAAGAAATTGAAAATATTATTCAAAAATAAATGGCAAGCCCAGAAGAAATTACAGACTTACAAAATGCAGATTTATCAGGAATGGATTTGAGTGGCTTAGTATTTCATAGATTAAACATGAATGATGTAAATCTAGCTAATTGTGATTTAAGTCAATGTACCTTTGTAGATTGCGACATGAGATATGCAAATTTAAAATTTGCCAAATTAGAAAACACCAATTTCTCAGAAGTTTATCTTACATATGCAAATATGAGCTGGACCAATATGAAAAATTGTGAATTTGAAAATTGTGATTTAAATGAATGTAACTTTACAAGAGCTAATCTAATTGGAGTAAATTTTGATAATTCTGCACTTACATATGCCCAATTCTTATATGCTAACCTTACAAACAGTTCACTTGAAAAGACAAGTTTAAGATACGCCAACCTACAAAATACATGTCTAGCCAATGTAGAACTTATGAATACAAATTTACCTGAAGGATTTTATCAGATTAACACGTTCTATGAATGTATTACATACAATAAGCTAGAAAATACCATAATTTATAACCCATGGAAAAACCAAAACAACACATTGGAAGAATTTAGAAAATATGTACAACAAAAATACGGTAAAGAATCTGAAGATCACGATGAAGCAACCTATAAGGAACTGATGAACGCTATTGCTTATTTTCAAATATTAAAATAACAGATATAAAATATGGTATAATTGTTTTACGAAGAACATATATCATAAAAATGTCTGATTGTCCTTGCTCTGATAATGAAGAAAATTAAAAAAATATACCCAAAAGAGGTGAAAATAATGTATAAAAGAAAAACAGTATATGCGTATATTGACGGAAAAAAATTAATTGATGTCGTACAAGCAGCATTAGAAAATAATATGATGCTAGACAATATGAAAAAAATCATAATTAAAGAGAATCCAGGACACACAATAACATTTAAAATAGAAGAATATTGACATCAAAAGCCTGCTATGATTGAAATCATAGCAGGCTTTTTTATTTTATACATGGAAGAAAATTAAAAACTTCTTTTTTTAAATTCTCCCTAAATTCATCTTCTGAAATTAAAACTATATTCAGACCAAAACGCAATCTTAACTCCAATAAAGCATCTTCTTTAGAATCACAATAAATAGGTTGAATTAAATCATCTTTAACAAGGCCATAAAACAACATTTGAATCACTCCAGAAATACAAGTTATATATATTATATCTGAATCATCAAATATCAACAACAAAAATAGAAAAATCATATACCAGATAAAAAGCAGCCGTCAAGAGTT